>Ga0182027_10011280_pt1 | contig 12653 bp, 8 predicted proteins | sample 712E1DmetaG_FD_121300 | JGI IMG/M metagenome (GOLD analysis project Ga0182027, IMG submission 121300) | Permafrost microbial communities from Stordalen Mire, Sweden - 712E1D metaG (Illumina Assembly) | ecosystem: Environmental > Terrestrial > Soil > Wetlands > Permafrost | place: Sweden...
TCAAAGGATATTTCAGGAGCATTCGGGTCTGCGGGAGGAACTGGCTGAGCATCCTGGGCTTGCAATGTAAAAGCTGCAAGAATCATAATAACGAATAAGAAGATTACTTTTTGCATATTCTTTTGTGTTAAGGTTAATGTTCTTTAATAAGGTGCAAAATTAACAATAATTGTGTTTTGAATGAAATTTAAATAAATAAACTTTTTATCAAAGTAAGCTGCTGATTCTGTTTTAATTTTGTATTCCGATAAAATTTCAGATCTTTGCACCCCGTTTTGACACTTGTCTATGTTGGTGACATTTTAATCTGTATTGTTTCCATCATGAAAATTTACAAGAGAGAAAATTCAATAATCAGATTTGTTCTGCGGTGTGTATTGATGTGCCTGATGTTTATTTCCTGCACACACCAAGCTGCTCCGGTTAGTTCATCAAATGATTCCGTAAAAAGAACTATGGGTATAAGTTCACCTCCATGCATAATCTACCGAACAAGGAAAGATTATTCCAGGAATGTTCCGGTTATATTATCACCGGATAAAAGCAAGATAGTGTCTTATCCTGATAGGAAAGATATCAATTATAATGGAACCTTTGCAATACCGACCCCCCTTGCAGAAGGGTTTCTGCTCGATAACCGGGGGATTGGAGTGCAAGTCGCATTCCTCTCATATACATATGAGCAATACAGCAGGTTGGCAGCGACTCCACCGGCTACTGATCTTATGAGTTTAATACTTGATAAAGACCCTCTTACAGAGATGTATCAATGCGGGCAGCGCGGGCAGTATACCAATATAGTACAGGAACTCAACGACCTGATAAATTCAGGAAAGCTTAGTACCTGTAAGAAATTGAAGTAGATTATTAATATTTCTTACCTTTGTAATAAATTAGTTAAGTAACTTGCCAGGATCTATTGAAAAGATTAGCGAGATAAGCGGAAAACAATTGTATTACAGTTTTCTGTCGGGTGCGCAGCGAATATTTGAAAATCAGAAGCTGCTAAACAGGATCAATGTATTTCCGGTGAATGATGCAGATACCGGAACAAATCTGGCGTCCACTATGCGTTCTATAATGGATGCTATAATTCCTACAGATAATCCGAAAGAAACAGCTGTTGCACTGGCTGATGCTGCGCTGACCGGTGCCAGAGGAAATTCCGGCATTATATTTGCGCAGTTTCTTTATGGATTCAGCAATGAGATCAAGACCAGTCAGGCCCTGGATATAAAATCCTTTGCTGAAAGTATGCGGAATGCAGTAAATTATGCATATGAAGCAATCTCCAATCCGATTGAGGGAACAATTCTTACGGTAATCAAAGACTGGGCTGAATATCTTTATGCTTTAAAAGACATCATTGATGATTTCATAAAATTGCTTGTTGAAGCTTTTCAAAGAGCTCAGGAGTCGTTGGCGGAGACTACTGCAAAATTACCAATTTTAGCTCGCTCACATGTTGTGGATGCGGGTGCCAAAGGTTTTGTTGTATTTCTAGAAGGAATTCTGGATTTTTTTACTAAGGGAGAAGAAAAGCCTGCGGTTATTACTGACCAGATTCTTGAAAAAGAAGAGGATGAGATTGTTACCCATGATGAGATCACTTTCAGATATTGTACGGAAGCGATAATCACTTCTCAGAATCTGGATAAAACGAAGATTAAAAATGCCATCAAAGTTTGTGGGGATTCTTTGGTTGTAGCAGGATCAGCTCAGAAGATGAGGATCCATATACATACTGATTTCCCCGCAGAACTATTCTCTTATTTGCGACGGTTCGGAGATATCACCTATCAGAAAGTGGATGATATGGTCATGCAGCATGAGATCATCAGCAACAGGCGATCCAACATTGCAATTGTTACTGATTCCTGTTGTGATCTTCCGAAAGAAGTTCTTGACCGGCTTCAGATCCATATGGTGCCTTTGAGCATTCATTTTGGTAGTACTTTTTACCTTGATCGTTTTACCCTTCAGCCTGAGCAATTTTATTCTCTCCTTGAGAAGACTGAACATAATCCAACATCAGCACAACCCTCGATACGTGAGTTTCAGAATAAATACGAATTTCTTTGCTCTCATTATTCTTCAGTGATTGCCCTGAACATGTCAAAGGGATTAAGTGGAACGTACAATAGTAGTTTGCAAGCTGGAAAGGATATTTCTGAGAGAACAGGAAAAAGGATTGATGTATTGGATTCAGGAACCGTTTCCGGAGCACAAGGATTGATTTTATTACGTTTGGCGGAGGCAATTGACAAAGGGCTTTCGCATGAGATGATCGTTTCCGAAATCAAAGAATGGATCAGGAAAACAGAGTTAAGGGTTACGGTTACAACCTTAAAATATATAATAAGGACCGGAAGGGTTAGCGCTTTTAATAGCTTTATTGCAAGGATGCTTGATCTGAAACCCGTGATAGCAATGAATGAAGAAGGTACGACAATGATGACTTCAAAGTCATTTACGGAGAGGGGAAGCATGAATAAGGTGATAAGGAATATCGAGAAGATTGCCCAAAAGAATAAAATATGGGGTTATGCGATCACCCACGCAAAAAACGTTAAGACTGCAGACTGGTTTGCTACCGAGATGGAGCGGATAACTGGACAAAAACCAGCATTTATTGCAACAGCTTCTCCCGTACTTAGCGCAAATGTAGGTCCTGGAGTTGTCTCTTTATCTTTCATGTTAGAGTAAAGATCACCAGGCTTCAGGATATCCTGTCTCTTACCAAGTATTCTGACGAATCGTTGATTGGCTAGGCCTTTCGATATTTCTTTCCGGTCATCAAGTTTATATGACAAAAACAGATGTTTATGAACTTTCATAATTGGTATTCAAGGTTTTTTGATATTTTCGCAGAAAAAGGATACTCATGATTAATTCTCAACTAATAAATCCCAAAAGCATCGTTGTTGTTGGCGGTTCGAATGATATGCAGAAACCCGGCGGGGCAGTGTTAAGAAACCTGATCGATGGAGGCTTTAAGGGAAATCTGTATGTTACCAATTTAAAAGAGCCTGATGTACAGGGAATAAAAAGTTATAATGATCCTTCATTGTTACCGGAAGTTGATCTGGCCATTATAGCAATCGCGGCCAAGTTTATTCCTGATACTGTTGAGATCTTAACCACCCAAAAGAACACCCGGGCTTTTATCATTTTATCGGCAGGTTTTTCTGAGGAGAATGCCGAGGGGAAAGTGCTTGAACAGAAAGTGGTAAATAGCATAAACAAGGTTGGGGGAGCATTGATCGGCCCGAATTGCATTGGTGTTCTGACACCTTCCTATCAAGGGGTTTTTACAAAGCCTATCCCGCGCCTCGAATCCAAAGGATGTGACTTTATATCAGGTTCCGGAGCTACAGCCTGCTTTATTATGGAAGCGGGTATTCCCAACGGTCTCACTTTTGCAAGCGTTTTTTCTGTTGGAAACAGTGCACAGACTGGAGTGGAAGATGTTTTGCAATACCTTGATGAGATTTTTGATCCTGGGAAGAGTTCAAAAGTGAAGCTGATTTACATGGAGAATATTTCCAAACCGCGATTATTTTTGAAACATGCCTCATCTCTTGTGAGAAAAGGATGCAGGATAGCAGCGGTCAAAGCGGGTTCTTCAGAAGCCGGAAGCAGGGCAGCTTCTTCTCATACTGGGGCATTGGCAAGTCCAGATGTTGCCGTAGATGCTTTGTTCAGAAAAGCCGGTGTCGTGAGATGTTTCGGAAGAGAAGATCTGATTGCTGTAGCCTCGATCTTTATGCATCCTGAGATGAAGGGAGGAAATATGGCAATTATCACTCATGCAGGAGGCCCTGCAGTTATGCTTACGGATGCCCTTTCCCATGGAGGGATTAATGTTCCTCATATTGATGGTCCTGAATCAAAAGAATTATTATCGAAGCTTTTTCCAGGTTCCTCAGTGTCAAACCCAATCGATTTTCTGGCGACAGGAACTGCACAGCAACTTGACACTATCATTGACTATTGTGATCAGCGTTTTGACAACGTGAATGGAATGGCTGTGATATTCGGAACGCCTGGATTGAGCAAAGTTTTCGATGTCTATTCCGTATTGGATGCCAAGATGAAAACCGCCACAAAGCCAATCTATCCCATACTTCCTTCTGTTCTGACTGCTGCTGCTGAAATAGATGACTTTATTTCGAAGGGAAGAATATTTTTCAGGGACGAAGTTGTTTTCGGGAATGCCTTGGCGAGGGTTTACAAGACTCCTTCTCCATTTGCAGAGAAGAATGAAATTGAAGTTGATCACCGTCGGATACGAAAGATTGTTGACAATGCGAAGGATGGTTATTTATTACCGACTGAGATCTGTGAGCTATTGCATGCCTCCGGTATTAAACGAGCCGGTGAAGCTGTCGTAACTACGAGCAACGATGCTGTTAGACAGGCGAAATTGCTGGGGTTTCCTGTTGTGATGAAAGTGGTTGGTCCCATTCACAAATCGGATGTCGGCGGAGTTATTCTGAATATAAAAGATGAGCAAGCGGTTAAGTGGGAATTTGATCGCATGATGGGCATCAAGGATACGACTGCAATATTAATACAGCCCATGCTTTCGGGTACAGAATTGTTCGTTGGTGCGAAATATGAGCCTAAATTCGGTCATTTAATATTATGCGGATTGGGAGGGATCTTTATTGAGGTTCTTAAAGATGTTGCATCAGGATTAGTGCCGATTAGCCGTGAAGAAGCCCTCTTTATGATCCGCAATTTGAAAAGTTACAAGATAATAAAGGGAGTACGGGGACAAAAAGGAGTGAATGAAGAGCTATTTGCCGAGGTTATCCTTAGACTGTCAGCCTTATTAAAGGCTGCACCTGAAATTATTGAGCTTGATTTTAATCCTCTGCTTGGTAAGGAAGATTCTGTTGTTGTAGTCGATGCCAGGATAAGGCTAAACAAGAATTAATGCAGGATTCCGGAATAATGGAGAAACAAAACCCCTAAAGAAGGTTTGAATACAAGGGTAAGGATAATTCCATAAACTGCTCCCCAAAAGTGTGCATCATGGCCAATATTATCCTTTGCTTTTCTAACCATGATAAATTCGTACAGGAGATATATGATACCAAAGATCCATGCTGGAATTTCAATCGGAATAAAATAAAAGCTGATAAGTCCCTGAGGGAACATTATTATTCCTGCAAGGACGACAGCAGATACAGCTCCGGAAGCCCCGACTGCATTGTAGAATACATCATTTTTATGTTTCCCATAAGCGGGAATGATCGAAAATAACAATCCCCCGATATATAAAAGGAGATAATAAAGGATGTATTCACTTCCAAAATAGAGACGTGCTTTTGCGAGTGATTCTACAAGATGGCCAAAAGAATAAAGAACGAACATATTTATCAGAAGGTGAAGCCATCCCGAATGTAAAAAGCCATAGGTAAAGAATCTATACCATTGATTTCCATGCTTTACGTCAAATGCATTGAATTTCAGACGATCGAATAGCTCATCATTGTTAAAACAGATAACAGAAGCTACAACAGTAAAAATTATTATTCCATACGTGACTTCCATATTCAAAATTAATTCGTAAGGTTTATAATGCGTTTAGTTCTTATAAGGATAAAAAAGTAATCAATTCACGCACGCACTCAATCATGCTTATTTACCGGTTTGTTCTGTTTTCGGGAGTTTCGTATAATCTATTTCTGATCCCAGCATACTGTGTGGAATTAGAAAAACGATCAACAAAACGATTGAGGCAATAATAGTCCAGAATTTCTTTTCCCGGTTCCTGTATTGAACGACGAGCGCAATGACCCAAAATATGAAAGCCACTACCGATTTGTTATCGGTAAGATCGTGTCCGAATGGCCAGCCAGCCCAGTAAACGCCAAAGGAACATTTCTGAACGATGGGACCAAGGATCAAACCACCAATAAAAAGGGTTATTATTGTGATCCAGGTATAGAGAAAAACATGCTTACCATTCGTTATGGCCTCAAGTCCTGTAATTGTGGAAAACAACATCGCAAGAAATATGATCAGAATATGGGGAAGAAGGATAAAGGCCGGTATGTATCCTTTGTAGCGAAGAATGGCTGCATTGTCGTTCAGTAACACCCGTTCATTCCCTTTCATAAGTGTAATATAGTACATTACCTTTCCAGATATTTCCAGGTGTGGCAGACTAGCAATGAGAGAGTCGCCCTTGCGAACCATGGGTGTGGTTGTCCAATTATCATAGCTCTTGAATTTCCGGAATTGAACTTTTGCATGAATAGTAGTGTCAGGTATGTTCAGAATTACTTTTGCGCCATCCTGTCCCTCATAGGTTCTTATCAATTCAGTTTTGATCACTGTTTTCCCGATTTCTTTTTTAACATGCATCGGGTAAGTCGGACCCGTTCTTCTCTGATAACCTGCAATCACGACTGTGAACAGAATCGCGAATATCCAGATTAACCAGCTCTTCAATGTGTTATTCATACCAGAATCCTTATTTTGATTAGAGGAATGCAAAGATAATTATTTCTTAATATATGCTGATTTTAAGATATCATACATAGCCTGATGTATTTTGGTCCTGATATTCATCTCGACTATCTTTTCGTTTGATGCATTGGGATAGACTCTATTGGAAAGGAATACAAAGCTAAGTTGATTTTCAGGATCAGCCCAGATATAAGTTCCGGTAAAGCCAGAATGGCCAAAACTTTCCTGTGAAGCACTTTTACAACAAGGTCCGTCAGCAAGATACTTCAGTACCGGCCTGTCGAATCCCAATGCCCTTCTGTTCCCGTTAGCAGGAAACTGTACCCTTGTAAATTCTCTGATAGTGGAGGGAAGAAAGTACTGTTTGCTACCATATTCTCCATTATTCAGGAACAATTGCAAAAAAATTGCCAGGTCCGTCGCATCCGAAAAAAGGCCAGCATGACCAGAAACTCCTCCAAGCATTGCAGCACCGGGGTCATGAACATCTCCATGGATAATCTGTTTTCGAAATACGGTATCATTTTCAGTAGGGATTATTCTTTCCAGAGGGAATTTTAAGAGTGGAAGAAATCCTATGGTTGGCAATCCAAGCGGTTGGTAAAAAGTTTCAGACAGGTACTCTTCAAGGGGTTTCCCTGTCACCTTTTCGATAATGCGGCGTAATAAATAAAACCCCATGTCACTATATTTATAATCCCGTGAAGGCCTTAATGGGGAGTTAATAATTGCCTGATAAACGGTATCAGGGTAATCTTTCCTGATGTAAAGATCATTGGCCACCCGTAATGGATAATTTTCTGATGCCTGGTGCTGATAAATTGAAGGATTGGGTTCTCCGTTATGTAACGTTCTAAAATAGAAGGGAATCCAGGCCTGTAAGCCTGCCTGATGAGTCATCACATCCCGGATAATCATGTCCTGTTTATCGGATCCTTTTAGTTCAGGCAGATATGTTCCCAATTTTTCATCGAGAGAGATCTTTTTCTCCTCATAGAGTTTCATGATCGCTAAAGTTGTAGCAGCCACTTTTGTCAATGAGGCAAGGTCATATATATCAGTATTTGTGACATTTACAGTATCTCCATACTTTGGATGACCAAATGATTTATTGTAGAATATCTTTCCATGGAGAGTAAAAACAACCTGGCAGCCCGGATATGCTTTATTAGCTATTCCTGTCAGGGCGATTGAATCGATGGAATTTAGCTTCTCTGATGGAATTCCGATTTCTTCCGGCAAAACAAATTCTATACGAGTTATTGAAGTCGATATCCCTGTATTTATTGGAAATAGGGAAGAAGCTGTGACCGGAAGATGTCCCCTTGCGCTGATTGCCCCAAAGATCAGCCCTGCAGACAGAAGCTGCGATTCCTGACAATCCTGGTAAGATGAAATAATAGCTTCCGGATTCTCAGGAGTACTCAGAAAGGATAATGCATAAGGACTGCCAAAAACGTCAAGGATGACTTTCTTTAATTTGCTCAATGTGTCGATGAGTCTGAATGAACAGTCTTGAATACCATATTGTTTTAATATCAAGCCCTGGTTACAATGTAGTCCGATGATGATAAGATCATTGGCCTTGAGATCAACGAGCAGTGAGTCGATCCTGGAATCTGAGAAATTGGCAGGTAATGCAATTGTCTTTGCCTGCGTATATTGCAGGATTCTTGCTTGAAATGGTTGCAGATTAGTATCGCCTATGAATATTACTGCAATTTTTCTTCTGTCAAGAAAATTGACGGGAATCAGCTGATTATCATTTTTAACCAGAGTAATAGCTTTCCTGAAGATGTTCCTTGAGAGTAATTCTGCCTTTAAAGGATTCAAGTCTTCTTGCAGATTTGTCAAACTCACTGGTATTACATGGTCGAGTCCTTCTTTGTACTTGAGATTCAGTACAGTGCGACATTTCTGATCGATGAGTGTTTGAGGAATCAGGGCACTGTCGCGTGCCTGTTTGATAGCATTCACGGCAGTTTCCAGGTTTTTTGGCAGAAGGAGAATATCATTTCCTGCCAACAATGCTTTGACTTCTATTTCACCAGGCTTGTAATACTTAGTTGCACCCTTCATATCCAGGGCATCTGTGATTATAAATCCTTTGAATCCCAAACTGTCTTTCAGAAGACCGGTAACAATCTGTTTAGAAAGTGTAGCCGGTGTGTTTTTAGATGTGTCCAGTGCAGGGACATAAAGGTGCCCCACCATTATACCATCAACTCTATTCTGAATTACTTCCCTGAATGGTAATAGCTCAACAGAATCGAGTCTTTCTCTTGATTGATTCAGAATGGGTAAAGTGAAATGTGAATCTTTGTCGGTATCTCCATGACCGGGAAAATGCTTTGCTGTAGTAAGAATTCCCGCAGACTGCAATCCTTTCATGAATTGAACACTTCTGTGTGCAACTATTTTGGGGTCTTCACCAAAAGATCTGAAGCCGATCACAGGGTTATCTGGGTTGTTATTAATATCAACATCGGGAGCAAAGTCAATGTGAATTCCCATCCTTTTGCAATCTTTCCCGATTTGTTTCCCGACCTCCTCAATCAAGGAATCGTCAGGCAAAGCCCCGAGTGTCAATGCCCGTGGGTAAGAGAAAGTGCTGTCGATGCGCATACCTAACCCATATTCCGCATCAATTGCTATCAATAATGGGGTCTGTGATGTTCTTTGAATGGCATTGGTAAGGATTGCCTGACGTTTGGCACCTCCTTTAAAAAAACAAACTCCACCCGGGTTCCATTTTCTGATAATGTTAAGAAGGCTGTCGTTATAAACTGAATCCTTGTCCGAGAAAGCCCGGATAATGAATAATTGTGCAATACGCTGGTCAGGGGAGAGAGAATTAAAGACGGAATCGACCCAACCTGAATCCGGATTGGAAAGAGGACAAGAGGCCATTATTGGAGGATTGACAAGCCAAACCAATAAACAGATACCTATTATTAAACTAAAGTACTTTTTCATATTCAATTATTCGACTCCAGCCCACAAAAGAAATAAAAATGCTGATTGGTTCGTTAAATCTTATCCATATTTATGAACAATTCGTAAAGCTACTATTGAATTATAATAATTTTGAAACTTTAATATTTGCCTGCTTTCCAGATTGCCTGGAATTCAAAAATCAACCTAATTAGTCATATAATGCCTTCAACTACTGAACTATTAAGAATTTCCACGCAGGTACGACGTGATATTATCCGCATGACACATGGAGCGGCTTCTGGTCATCCAGGGGGATCATTAGGATGTGCTGACTTTCTCACTACCCTATACTTTGGGATCATGAAACCTGATCCAAAGAATTTTACCATGGATGGTATTGGTGAGGATCTGTTTTTTCTTTCCTGCGGGCATCTCTCCCCTGTATGGTATAGTGTACTAGGACGTTATGGCTATTTTGATTATCATGAGCTGGGAACATTCCGTATGCTTCATACAAGGCTACAGGGGCATCCTTCAGTGCATGAGAAATTACCTGGGATCAGGATGGCTTCAGGATCACTTGGACAAGGTTTGTCCGTGGCAATTGGCGCAGCATTGACTAAAAGATTAAATAAAGATTTCCACCATGTATTTTGCCTGATGGGGGATGGTGAACTCGAGGAAGGTCAGAATTGGGAAGCAGCGATGTTTGCAACAGCTCATAAGGTTGACAACCTTATTGCTATCGTCGATCATAATGGGAAACAGATTGATGGGCCTGTTGAGAAGGTAATAGATTTAGGCGATCTCAATGCAAAATTTGAATCTTTCGGTTGGGTAGCTATTAATATGAACGGGAATGATATTGCCGATGTTCGCGAAAAAATGCTGTTAGCCAAAGTCGCAAGTGGAAAAGGAAAACCAGTTATGATTTTGATGAAGACTCAAATGGGTTTTGGTGTTGATTTCATGCTGGACAACCATGAATGGCATGGGGTTGCGCCAAATAATGAACAAACTGAGAAAGCACTTACGCAATTGGAAGAGACACTGGGGGATTACTAAATAAATGATCTTCAATGGATTTCGATCCGAAGGATAAAATAGAATTATTTTGTGTCGCATTAAAATAAAGTCATTGAAAAGAATAGGTTTCATCGTTTTGTTATTTCTGGCATTGTTTGTTGATGGATATAGCCAGGTACAGGCTGAGAATGGAAAGCCAAAGCCATTGACCAGGATACTTTTCGTTTTTGATGCCTCACAGAGTATGTACGGAAGGTGGCAAAGTGATACCAAATTCAGTATTGCAACCCGTCTTTTTGCTAATATCCTTGACAGTCTGAAGAATGTCAGGAACCTCCAGGTTGCCTTGCGGGTATATGGGCATCAGAAACAGTTTCCGCCTCAGGATTGTAATGATACCAAGCTAGAAGTTCCTTTTGCTCCGGATAATTTCGCCAGGATCAAACATGTTCTTAAAACAATTGTCCCGAAAGGAACAACCCCCATAGCCTTTTCTCTCGAACAGGCTGCGAATGATTTTCCTCCCTGTGATAATTGCCGTAACGTCATCGTTCTCATCACTGACGGAATGGAAGAATGCAATGGTGATCCATGCCTGGTTTCCCATGATCTTCAGAAAAAGGGAATTATTCTGAAACCCTTTATTGTCGGCATAGGTAAAAATTTTGCAGAATCATTCGATTGTGTGGGAACCTATTTCGATGCTACCAATGAAAAGGAATTTACACATGCCCTTAACGTGGTTATCTCACGTGTACTTAACCCAACGACAGCTCAAGTCAATCTTCTTGATGAATACGGGAAACCTACAGAGACCAATGTCAATATGACTTTTTATAATGCAGTTTCCGGAAAAGTCGAGAACAATTTTGTTCATTCGTTTAACAATAAAGGGGTTCCGGACACACTTGAGATTGATCCAATGCTGACCTATGATATTGTTGTTAACACAATTCCACCGGTTCATAAAGATTCAGTCAAACTTACTTCGGGGAAACATAATATTATCGCCATTGATGCCCCACAGGGATTCCTTGCGTTTAAAACAACCGGTAATATGACACTTAAGTATCTACCTGTTCTGATTCGTAAGAAGGATGAAAAAGAGACCTTAAATGTTCAGCAATTCGACCAGGTTGAGAAATACATTACAGGCAGATACGATGTAGAAGTGCTTTGCCTCCCTAGGATATCGGTTAAGAACGTTGTAATAGCCCAGAGCCACACAACTACTGTCGAGATTCCTGTTCCCGGTACCGCCGTCATACAGCGAACTACCAATGGCTATGGAAGTGTTTATCAGGATAATAACGGTCAACTGACCTGGCTTTACAATCTTAAAGACAATCCCGCACAACAGGAGACACTTATTTTACAGCCAGGAAAATACAGCGTCGTATTCAGGTCGAAATTTTCCAACCGTTCAGAATTTACGACTGAGAAGTCATTTACGGTGGAAGCTGGGGAAACCGTGACAGTGAAGTTATAAAGTTGAATGAAGAAAGGCGAATGGTGAACATTCATAATTGAGTAGAGAACAGTAATAAACATACTAAGGATGAAGGAATATACAAATTCAGGATCGAAAGACACCCGTTCGGGGTTCGGAGAAGCTTTACTGGAACTTGGAAAAATAAATAAGGATGTTGTTGCACTATGTGCTGATCTTACCGGATCACTTAAAATGGATTCCTTTGCAAAAGAATTTCCGGAAAGGTTCTTCGAGGTTGGGATCGCTGAAGCCAATATGATGTGTATTGCAGCAGGGATGACGATCGGAGGGAGAATCCCATTTACCGGTACTTTTGCTAACTTTTCAACAGGGAGGGTTTACGATCAGATCCGGCAATCCATAGCATACTCAATGAAAAATGTGAAAATCTGTGCTTCTCACGCAGGCGTGACCCTTGGTGAAGATGGCGCCACACATCAGATCCTTGAGGATATCGGACTCATGAAGATGCTTCCCGGGATGACTGTGATCAATACCTGTGACTTCAACCAGACAAAGGCTGCTACCCTGGCCATTGCAAAACACATCGGTCCTGTTTATTTACGTTTTGGAAGACCAAAGGTTCCCAATTTTACCCCTGCTGATCAGGAATTTGAAATCGGGAAAGCCATCGTTTTGAATGAAGGATCTGATGTTTCGATATTTGCGACAGGGCATCTGGTCTGGAAAGCATTGGAAGCTTGTAAGATGCTGA
>Ga0182027_10011281_pt1 | contig 12652 bp, 12 predicted proteins | sample 712E1DmetaG_FD_121300 | JGI IMG/M metagenome (GOLD analysis project Ga0182027, IMG submission 121300) | Permafrost microbial communities from Stordalen Mire, Sweden - 712E1D metaG (Illumina Assembly) | ecosystem: Environmental > Terrestrial > Soil > Wetlands > Permafrost | place: Sweden...
CATATGGGCTCAGCTAAGAAAAAATATACTTTTTACGGCCATGAAGTTGTCGGCGCGCGAATGGCCAAAAAAATAATGGAAAGGTTAAAATTTTCAAAAATGGAAATTGAATTGGTAGAAAAACTTGTTCGTAATCATATGTTTTTCTCCGATACGGAATTAATTACGCTTTCCGCCGTGCGAAGAATTATTGTAAAAGTGGGCATCGAAAATATTTGGCTTCTAATGAATGTTCGTGAATGCGATAGGGTAGGGATGAAGAAAAAAGAAGCGCCTTATCGCTTACGGAAATATTTTGCGATGATTGAAGAAGCTCTGCGAGATCCGATTTCAGTCGGGCAGTTGAAAATTGACGGTAATTTTATGATCAAAGAGCTTAATATCAAGCCCGGACCCAGGATGGGGTGGATTTTAAATGCGCTTCTAGAGGAAGTGTTAGATGCTCCGGAGAAAAATACTGTGGAACACTTGTCGGGATTAGTTAAATCTCTTAATATGCTCGGTGATGCAGAACTCAAAACGCTCGGCGATCGCGGAAAAGAAAAAAAAGAAGGGCTGGAAGAAGAAGAAGTCAAGAAACTTCACGAAAAACACGGAGTAAGGAAATAAAAATTCTTCAGAATAAAACTTTTTCCGGTACGGATTTTTTGAAGCTTAAAAAATCCTGAAGTTTTCTCGCCGTCGCATTCGAAACCCCTCCAAAAGTTTATTCTGAAGAATTTTTAATACACTTCTTGTTGGTAACATTGTTCGCAATAAACTATTTCCGGTCGGTCGGGGGAGTAGGAGGTTTCAAATTCGTTGTCACATTTTTGTGTACCGTGGATATGTTTTTCTGATTCACACATACAAGAGCGATGCCAAAGTTTACGCGGATTGCGTTTTCTCATCCTATCCCGATGTCGGCATTCAAAATCTTTATGCGGAAGGGGAATATTCATTCGTTTATAGAAATCAAATTCTCCTTTTGTGATGCGGAAATTCTTTTTGCAGTCTTTACAGACCAACACTTGGTTTAGAATATCTTCTGTTACTTCTGCGATAGTTTGAGGCATATTTTCTTCTTTTATAGTCTCTTTACCATAAGTTCCAGAAGTTTGATTTTGCCAATTAAAACCTTTTTCTCGAGCTTCTTTCTCAGTAATTGGAAAGTATTCCTGTGCCAAGGTTTCGTTGTGGCCAAATGGCGAAAGTTCTGAAGGAAAGAATTCCCCATACAAGCCGTCATGTTTCATCTGGTCTATAATTTCTTTTTGGAGTTCAAAATATTTTTCTTTGGAATATTCTTTATTCAAAATAAAATAATTTTTCTTATTTAATCCAACGCAACCGAAACAGCTTATGCAGTTATAGCAACTGTCAGAATAGTGAACGTCATTGCAGTACATCGGATAAATGGTACTGATATTGTTGTTACTGGTAAGAGAACCCATGACGTTGTAGCAACGTTCCGCCTTGGTGTATATGTTATTACAATCTTGGTTATCGAGCACATCGTCGGCATCTGCGACGTAAGAACAGTTTTTTGTGTTAAAAGCGTCAAAAATTTCCACTCCTTCATGACAATTATACATATAATCTCCGGTGGCATTGTTGCATTTAGTAGCAGTGGCGTATTTTACCAATGCATTTCCACGCAGAGTCATATATTTTTCTTTTGTTTTCTCAATATCTTCGTATGAAGACAAAATTTCTTTTTTCTTTACTTCGAATTCTTCTTTTGTACATTGTTTATTTTCAATGCAATAAGTTAAATTACGTCCGTTAGCACAAAGTATGCAATTCTGAGAGTTGCGCATATCAAAAGAGAAAAGTACCTCAACGCATTCCTGTAATCTTTCGCTATACATACATTTGTAAGATTTACGGGTATCTACACAGTCGTAACAAAGTTCAGAATCGTAGAGGAAATCACAATCCATGGAATTTTTACAGCGCTGTATCAAACGGCTATACATACAATCTTCATTATTTCCCCCCGCAAAAAGCAGATAGCAATTTTTGTTGTCTTCGGCATTGTTTGTGTAGTCACTATTAATGCTGTCTATGACCAAAAGAGAGATACGCGGTATTTTATTCTTAAGTTCTAAAAATTGATCAAAGAATGATTTGGATTTGTTCCAATTTACACCAAAAGAAACCGGATCCCATTTGTCGCTCCACCAACATTTATGACAGTAAACAGGGAAGGGTGTTCCGCTCGGATATAAAGAGACGCCATCTTTTTTACATAAGTCGCAGACTCTTTTGTATAAAGTGCGTTCGTTTCTAAATGCTAAGCGTTTCTCCATACGGCAGTCTGGGCAATGATTAGGTGAAGGAACTTTTATTTGTTCGTAGAAAACAAGATCTTGGTCTCTTATTTCAAATTCTTTTTTACATGTTTTACAATTTTTTTTCATTTCTAATTTATTACTACATGGAAACTTTCTAAATCTTTTTTTGATTCACTCCATTTGGTATAGAAGTTTTCTACATCACAGGAATTACTCTCTAATTCAAGTTTATTTACAAAGTCCATCAAATTTTTTTCTTCTCCCTCTGCTTCAACTCTAATACTGCCATCTGATCTTGTAAAGACAATGCCCTTAATTCTAAATTTTACGGCAAGATTTTTTATCTGTTGAAGGTAATGAAAGCCTAAACCTTTACCCGATATTCCACTTTCCATATGTTTAACCATATCAATATGATACACATAATAAGTACTATTGTCAATATATATCGTCAATAAAATATATAAATAAGTCATATATACTAATATATTTAACATTATCAATGTATTTTTGTGGAAAAAGATTGACACAGAATATATTTTGGATTAAAATAGAGGTATGAAAGATACAAATGAGGAACTAAAATTAAATCTCCAATCTTTTGGATTTAGCGAAAAAGAAACGATTGTGTATATCGCTCTTTTAGAACTTGGGAAAGGTACGGTGAGGCAAATAAGTAGTAAAGCTGGAATAAATAGAACAACTGGTTATGATATTTTGGGTTCTCTTTCCAACAAAGGACTAGTTACTATTTCTGGAAAGGAGCCGAAATCAGAATACGCGGTTGAAGCTCCGGAAGCGATCACAGCATATTTAAAAAGAGTGGCCGAACAAACGGCCGAGCATATAAAAAAGTCAGAAGCCATTATTCCGGAACTGGAACTTCTTTACGCAAAACAGAATCGTCCGCGAATTAGATTTTATGAAGGTAAAGAAGGTCTTGAGCATGTTTATGAAGATACGCTTACCAGTTCCGAGCCGATTCGCGCCTACGCAACGGTAGATGATATGCATAAAACTTTGCCGAACTATTTTCCCACGTATTACAAAAGACGCGCTGAGAAAAATATCTCAATCAGAGCCATTGTTCCGGATACACCGATCGGGCGTGAACGAAAAATACACGATGTTGAAGAAAAAAGAGAGATTGCATTTGTGCCAGCAAATAAATACTATTTTTCTCCAGAAATAAATATTTATGATAACAAAGTAATGATTGCGTCGTGGCGTGAAAAGCTTGGGATCATAATAGAAAGTTCTGAAATTGCTGACGCTATGAAAAAAATATATGAACTTGCATGGGCAGAAGCGAAGAGATTGGATCAAAACTCATAAAACATATTTACGCTATAGCGTAAATATGTAAAACTCTAATATACCTCTTGTTGGTAACATTTTTCACAATAGACTATCTCTGGACGATTGGGGGAATAAGGTGTTTCAAATCTGTTTTGACAGGTAGAGTTTTTATGGTCATGTACTCTGGTATTTTTGTAGATTTTATTTAAAGAAGTAGAACCGTTACATTGGCATTTTCTTTGCCATAATTTTATTGGATTTCTTTTAGCGATTCTTTCACAATATCGACAGTTATAACAAAGGCGAGGTATTGGAATGGACATTTTTTTGTAAAAATCAAACTCGGTTTGAGTGATTTTGAAAGCTTTGGTGCATTGGTGATTACAAATTCCTTTGTGTTTACAACTAATTACTTTTTGAATAATTTCCTCACCTGTTTCCTTTAATGAGTCTGGTAAATTATTTGCATCTATATCGCTTTTATATTCTTTAACTGTTTTTTCTCTCCATAAATATCCTTTTGTCTCGGCTTCTTTTTTAGTAAGTGGAAAAAGCTCTTGAGCAACCGTTTCATTATAACCGAATGGCGACAAATCGGTCGGAAAAAAATCTCCGTATTTATATAGATTGCCTATTTTGTCTTTATAAGGCAGATTATTCATGTGTTTTTTCAGTTTTGTCCTGAGTTCCTCGAAGGATTCTCTCGAATATTGCTTGTTAAAAATGCAATAACTTTTATTTCTGATTCCTACACAACCAAAAAGATTGGAACAGTTGTGACAATTGTAAGAATAAAAAATATCATGCGATTCAAAAATAAATCTGGAATAAAATACTCTATTGCCGGGATAAACAGTTGAAACTTGATAACAATCTTGCGAATTTCGGCCGAAATGATCGCAGTCATAACAATAGCTGACGGCCGAATAGGAAAGCCAAATATTCCCGCAATCTTTTACCCCGCTGCTAACATCAAAACAGTTTTGGCAGTTCTTTGTTCCATCTAAATTATCTCCAGTTGAATTTGTTGACTTAATAATTCTGGAAAATCTATGCGGATATTTTAAAATGAATTCTTCGAATTGTTTTTTGAAATCTTCTATCTGGGAAAAAGACGTTAAATCAACATTTTTCATCTTTTCTTCGTATGTTTTTTTATCCAGTTGCTCATTCCAGAGACAATAGGAAGCGTTGCGCAAATTTACGCAACCAAAACAATTGCTACAATTTCGACAATTAAAAAGAAAGGCCGAATCTAAACAGGTTTCACATTGTCGGCTATACATCAGTCGAGAACAAGAAATACAATCAACGCTTTCATAACTTAAATCGCTTTTAGAAACCCAATGGAGATCAATACTGTCTTTAGTATTAAAAGTAAAACTAGAATACATCACATTTTCATTGAAATCTCCGCCTATCACCAAATAGCAATTCTTATTTCCCTCAGTGATACTGCAGTAATCGCTATTGACGGGATTTATATTCATCAGGGCGATATCGGGAACATTTCTCCAAAGTTTTTTTAGTTGTTCAAAAAATGGTTTGTTGAAATCAATTTCTTGTCCATAAGATAAAGCATCCCAAGAATCTCCCCACCATGTTTTATGATCGTAAACTGTCTGGTCAGAATCGGGAGAAAAGATGGAAAAGATTTCTCCAGATGAATTAGAAGTATCGGGCTTTCTCTTATAAAGAGTTCTTTCATTACGGAACATCATTCTCTGTTGTAATCGGCAGTCAAAACAAAATTGCGGAGTTGGGACCTTTTCTTTATCGTAAAAAACGAGCTCTTCCTTGTTGAGAAAAAAATCTTTTTTACAGTTTTGACATATTTTCTCCATTGATTTTTTTTACAATATTCTCAAACAAACGAGTGCTATAAGAAGAAAGATTAAAAATCACCGCTAGAGTAAATAAAATAATGGAAAGCGTGATACTGAAAAAGGAAAATGGTATGGCGATTAGCGCAAAAATCACGGGAGCGAGAGTGCGCACGGTACTGCCACGGATTTCATGTCTACTGATTTCTGGATTTTGGATGTGAGGAGAATATAGGACATACCTTCGCATCCAATATAGGGTCAAACCAATTAAAACTATATGGACACCGAATATTATGACTGACAGTTCGTTTCGACTGAATTGACCAAGGATACTGGCTGAAAAAGGCACCAAGCTTATTAACATAAGAAATAAAGCATTAATATTTGTCAGTTTTGAATCTATGTTTTTTGCATAAATAGAAACAAAAAAGTGATGCGCTCGCCAATAGGTGAAGAGTAGCGCAAAACTTAAAATATAACTCAAAAACAAAGGAATTAATTTTTCAATTTCATGCCAAAGCTCGATATTATCTATCGGTCCCCAAATAATTGGTAATTTAATTTGAAAAACAAGAATTGTCATTACGATGGCAAAAATTCCGTCTGAAAGCTGATCTAATCTAGCGTGATTCATGCCTAAAATATAGCACAAAATTGTTGAAATATAAACTTTAAATCTCTATCCAAATCGGGCAATGGTCGGAGCCATAATAATCGGACATGATGCCCGTATTTTTTATTTTTGAAATTATTTGGCTGTCAGCAAAAAAATAATCGATTCTCCAACCGACGTTTCGGTCGCGCGCTCTGGTTTTTGTATCCCAATAGGTATATGCGTCTATTTTATTTGGATTAAAATGTCTCCAAACATCTAAAAAATTATTTTTTATTAATTTATCGATCCAAGCGCGCTCAATGGGCAAAAATCCGGTATTTTCTTCGTTCTCTTTCGGCCGAGCCAGGTCAATTGCGGTATGCGCAGTGTTCACATCCCCGCAAAAAATTAAATTTTCTCCATTTTTTCGAAGTTTTATAATGAACTTTAAAAAAGCATCATAAAATTCTAGTTTATATTTCAAGCGTTCCGGTCCTTGTCCGCCGTTTGGGAAATATACATTTATCAAAGTAAAATCTTTATATTTTACACCGAGCAATCTGCCTTCATCGTCTAATTCCCGCCCGAACGACTGTTCAGTCGGGCGGGTTGCAATACCCATACCATAAAAAACTTCTTTTGGTTTTTCTTTGGAATAAATTGCCACTCCACTATAACCCTTTTTAATTTTGGGATATGAAAAATAAGAAAAATATCCGGGGACATTCCGCACTTCTTCCGGTAGTTGTTCCGGTTCGGCTTTGGTTTCCTGCAAACAAATGATATCTGGGCTATCTTCTCCGCCTGAGGCGGATCCGCCTTGGGCGGAAAATAAAGGAGTAAAAAATCCTTGTTTCGCCGTCGCCCGCAATCCATTTGTATTCCAAGAAATGATTTTCATATAATTTATTATAGCATCCTCACCCCCGACCCCTCTCCATTTTATAAATGGAGAGGGGTGCCGAAGGCGGGGAGAGGTTTATAAAGAAGATTTATTTTTTAAACTATATGGGAACCAGTTAACTGTGTACTCTTCCATTTCAAAAATATCTTGACTTATTATCGTGTCACTAAATTCAATTTTGATTCTATCCAGAATTCTTTTTAGAGAATCTCTATTTTTTACAGCAAATTCTATTGCAAGATCATATTTGCCCAAAGCTACGGTAGCAAAAGTCGCTTCAGGAATTAAGGCCACGTAGTCTATTATTTTTTTTACGGAATTCTGATTTTTAAAAGTGAAATCTATTTGATATTGTTCAACTCCAAACTTTTTAAAATTAATATCCAAGACGGAATTCCCTAAAATTTCCGCTTTTTTCAGGTTTTTAATTCTATAGCTTATGACATTCGGATGGACTTTATTTATTTTGGCCATTTCACTCAAACTTGCCCGTGAATTTTTTGCCAGAGCAGTAATAATTGTGTAATCTAAGTCGTCTATATCAGGCTTTTTTAATTCCTCTCTATATTCTGAATGTAGCAATTTTCCACCCTCATAAAAAAAACGAAAATTAAATCGGTGTGTTGAGGTTAAGGTTAAAATTTCTTGTTCTAAAATATATTCCCCAAATTTTTCTTTAAAAGGAATAAGAAAAGCGTATAAATCGGCAATTCCTTGTGCTAAGACCAAAAAAGTACAATCAAATCTGCCTTCGAGCCTTGCCAAGTAAGCAATTCCTATATAGGCGCGAAGATAATCAAGAATATCTCTTTCTATTTTTGGAATTGTTTTTTGAAATTTAAAAAAAAATTTATAATAGAAACTATTCAGATTAGAGACATTTACAGCGGTAAGAAAGTTTTTAATATAACCATTTTTTTTCAGACGTTTGACTCTAAAGGCAACAGTTTCATTTGGAATGTCCACTTTTTGCGCCAAATCTAAAAAAGACTGGCTGCTATTCAAATCCAGCTCATAAAGTATCTTTTGGTCTATCAAATCTAATCCTTTTTTATTCATTATATTCTTAATTTATTACTAATTAATATAAATAGTATAGTTTATTTCTATTTTATTGTCAAATTTAAGCATAAAACTTGATAAAAAATAAAATAGATGTAGAAAGATAGAGAACAGTACAACCCAATACAATTATGACAAAAGATATGTTTCGTAGACTTAACGTTCATCCTAGCAATTGGGACTTTCGTCTAGGTCATTCTTGGCAAGCTGGTCGGGTATGGAATCTCCTGACATTACAAGACGACGCAGGATTGGCTCATTGTGCGTTCATTGACATTTACCGGAAACGGGAAACGTTGATAACAACAAAATATTTTGGGCCCAAGTGTTTACGTATCCTGAATAAGATTTTACGTAGACGAGGATTTCCATCGCTTAGTCAAGCAAAAAGAATAGTCAAAGCATATGACGTTTTTTTGCATCAAAATTAACCGCTCAACAAATGGAAACCGTTTGGAGGGCGGTTTCTCATTTTATCCATAAAAGCATATTTACGCTATAGCGTATATATGTAAAATATTTTATTTTGTATTATGATATTTCTTATGGATATCTCTTAAGTGTTTATCGGTCACGTGAGTATAAATTTGTGTGGTTCCAATGTTGGCATGGCCGAGCATGGCTTGCACGGAACGTATGTCTGCGCCATTTGAAAGTAAATCGGTTGCGAACATATGCCGCATCACGTGCGGGGTGACCTTTTTTGAGATACCGGCTTTGATTGCGAGCTGTTTCACCACTCTCTCAATGGTTCTTTTTGTCACACCGAGACCCTCTCCTTTCTTTCCCATAGTTTTCGGAGTATTCCCGCCAATTTTTATAAACAGGGCGTCATCCATATCTTTCCGCGCGTTTAAATATTCTCGCAGAATTTTCTTTGCCGTGTCGGAAATAAAAACCACGCGCACTTTTCCGCCCTTGCCGCGAATAGACAGTTCATCGGAAGATAGATCAATATCCCGGGGCAGGGAACACAACTCGGAAACACGTAGCCCGGTGGAAAACAACATTTCCAAAACAGCCCGGTCGCGCAGGTCTTTTAATTCTTTTCCATTCGGCGCATCCATCAATCGGCGTAATTCTTCGTTGGTTATTAAATCTAGGGACCTCTCTTGAATTTTTGCCAATTCAATTTTCTCGGCAGACAAGCTTTTTATTTCCTGGCGCGCCAAATATTTTAGAAAAGCACGGATAGCGATTAAGTAATAATTTTGAGTTTTTCGGCTGAGGGTTTGATTTGGTTTGCCCAAGTTTTTGAGGGTTTGTCTATTGAGCCATAGGCGGAATTCCCGAATAACCGCGTCGTTTATTTTCCCCGGGTCATCGATTTTTATATATTCTAAAAAGCGAGAGAGATAATGATCATAATTCTCTCTGGTTTTCAAAGAGCGTCCTTTTTCTATTTCAATATATTCTAGAAATTGAGTTTTAAGTTCTTTTAAGGAAGTCATCCAGTGATTATACCATGTCGCACAATATTGATTGCAATTTTAAGCGTTTTATGCTAATATATAAACATGTTAACGACCAAGAAAAAGCAGACGATAATCAAGAAAAGTCAGATTCATGATAAGGATACAGGCTCTCCGGAGGTTCAGGTGGCGATTATTTCTGCCGCGATTAATGAATTAGCGAAACATTTAAAGAAACATAAAAAAGATAATCATTCTAGGAGAGGACTGATCAAGATGGTAGCGGACCGACGTACTCATTTAAAATATTTGGAACGAACAAGCAAAGCTCGCTACAACGCTTTGATGAAGAAGATTGAAGTTGCCTAGTTTTTTAGCGGAGTAATAAAACACCCCAGTACTACATCAATTTACCTAATGCGTAAATTGCTGAGTACGGGGCGAGAAGTGGTATACTATAGTATAGGTTGAATTTTAATATTTTAAAATTATTTTTTATACAATGACGGTTATTAAGCATAAAGAACAGAGAGTTGGGGTTTTTATTGATACTCAAAATTTATACCATTGCGCGCGCAATTTATATCAAGCGCGGGTAAATTTTGGCGCGGTTTTGAAAGATGCGGTGGCGGGCAGAAAGCTTGTGCGTGCAGTAGCTTATGTCATTACTACTGAATCTGGTGATGAGAAGAATTTTTTTGAGGCATTAACCAAACTTGGGATTGAGACAAAGACAAAAGATTTGCAAATTTTTGCTGGGGGCGCCAAGAAAGCTGATTGGGATGTTGGACTTGCTGTAGATGTTATGAAAATGGCGAATAGGCTTGATACAGTTATTATAGTATCTGGAGATGGAGACTTTATTCCCCTAGTGGAGTATTTACAAAATTACCTAGGAGTCCAAGTGGAATTTGTTTCTTTTGGCAAATCAACATCCGGCAAATTGCGTGAAGTAGTGGATGATTTTTTAGATCTCTCCGAAAATCCTCGAAAGTATTTGATGGGGGCGAAATAAATTATTAATTAAGATAATAAAAATTTTATGTTTGGAAACCCATTTAGAAAACCGCAACAACCGCAACAACCAAATAAATTAGAAGAACCGCGGCCGGTTATCACTTATTCAAAAGAACAAAAAGAACTAATAATTTCTCTTTGTTTAAATCTTATAGAGTTATCAAAACAGATTCTTCACATTGGTGAAATAAAAGATGAAGAAGGGATGGTTTATAATCCACAAGAACAAGCGCAAATTGTTTTTGAACTTCTTAAACTTCTTGAGGCCCCTGTTCGTAGTGTGGTAGAAGTTGATGGTTGTATTGAAAAAATAACAAGAGCATATGGTATAAAAGATAGAGCAAAAGAAATCGCTGGTGCTACGCCTGTCCCTAAGACTTTATAAAAATACTTTTTTATTGCTTTTTAGTGTTAAAATGCTAGGATAAATGGATATTTATCAGTTAATCAGTTCGCGTCTAGACACAAAGTAGTGTTTCCTTGAACAAGAAATCCTTCGATTTCACTCAGGATAAACAACACTGTAGTCTGGATACGAACTAATGTAAATTTACAAAATATAAATTTACAAAAATTTATGCAAAAAAAAGAATATAGCGTAGAAATTGGTGGAAAAACTTTGACTGCTATTTTTACAGATTTAGCAGAGCAAGCTCATGGTTCAGTGATGTTAAAATATGGCGAAACGATAGTTCTCGCGACTGTTTGTATGTCTCACGACAAGCAGGATGGACTAGGTTTTTTTAATTTGACGGTGGATTATGTGGAGAGATTTTATGCTTCCGGAAAAATTTCCGGATCTCGTTTTGTTAAAAGAGAAGGCAAACCCAGTGAAGAGGCTATCCTTGCCAGCCGAGTTATTGACCGGACTCTTCGCCCGCTTTTTGAACAATCGATTCGCCATGCAGTACAGGTGATTGTGACAGTTCTTTCAGTTGACGACCATGACCCAACTGTTTTAGCGGTGAATGCGGCTTCACTTGCCCTCTCAGTTTCCAATATTCCTTGGAATGGACCTATCGGTTGTGTGCGAATTGGAAAATATGATGACGAAAATCTAAAAATAAATCCTTCGCAAAAATTGCGCGAAGAAGATTCTCAATATAAATTTGATCTGACGGTTTGTGGCAAGAATGGAAATATAAATATGATTGAAGCATCAGCTCACCAGACAAAAGAGGGGGAATTGGAAGAAGCACTCAAAAGAGCCAGTGAAGAAATTTCTAAACTGGAAAATTTTCAAAAGAAAATAGTAGCTGAAATTGGAAAAGAAAAAAGAGTGATAGAAAAAGAGGAAATCAACCCTGAATCAGTGGTGCTCTTCAATCAAAACATTCTTCCAAAAATGGAGTTAGCTATTTTTGGTGAAGTGGGTAAAAAAAATATAGATGAACTGCATAATGTTTGGAATAAGATGATTGCGGATAAATATGCTGACCGAGAAGATTTCAGTTTGGAAGATAATTTATTTGATGATACGGAAAATGATATTTTACACAAAAAAGCGATTGAAGAAAATAAACGAGCGGATGGTAGAAAAATGGATGAACTGCGCGACCTTTACGCGCAAGCCGGCGGTATTTCGACAGTCCTGCATGGGTCCGGAATTTTTTATCGCGGAGGCACACACGTCCTCTCAGTACTCACCCTAGGCGGACCGGAAGATAGACATATGATTGATGGTATGCAAGCAAAATCTGAAAAAAGATTTATGCATCACTATAATTTTCCACCTTATTCATCAGGGGAAACGGGGCGTGCTGGATTTACTAATCGTCGAGAGGTTGGTCATGGCGCGCTGGTTGAGAAAGCGCTGGCGATGGTTTTACCTCCTCTTTCCGAATTTCCATACACAATCCGAGTTGTTTCTGAATCAATGGCTTCAAATGGTTCTACCTCTCAAGCCTCAATCTGCGCTTCAACGTTAGCCTTAATGGATGGAGGAGTCCCGATCAAGACGCCGGTCGCAGGCATCGCCATGGGTTTAATGTTGAGTGAAACGAAATCCGCCTCTGGCGGACATGAGACCAAATATAAAATCCTGACTGATATCCAAGGGCCCGAAGATCATTATGGAGATATGGATTTTAAAGTTGCCGGAACACGAGAAGGTATTACGGCTATTCAATTAGATGTGAAAGTGGAAGGAGTGCCGATAAAAATATTAGGTGAAGCAATGTTACAAGCAAAAAATGCTCGGCTGATTATTTTAGATAAAATTGAAAAAGAAATTTCGGCTCCGCGTAAAGATATCTCACCGA
>Ga0182027_10011282_pt1 | contig 12651 bp, 10 predicted proteins | sample 712E1DmetaG_FD_121300 | JGI IMG/M metagenome (GOLD analysis project Ga0182027, IMG submission 121300) | Permafrost microbial communities from Stordalen Mire, Sweden - 712E1D metaG (Illumina Assembly) | ecosystem: Environmental > Terrestrial > Soil > Wetlands > Permafrost | place: Sweden...
CATCTAATTCTACAATGTTCACCATCGATGATTATGGAATGATAAACTTTTATGCGAACCAAACATATGTAGGCACCCATAGCATACTATTCAATGTTACAGACAACAGGAGCGCATCAAACAGCACCATAATCACATTGATAATCAATAACACAAATAATGCGCCGAACATCACATCAATAGCAACAATACCGAGCAGCAGCAAATATGTTGGAGCGGCATATACGATAAGGATATCTGCATCTGACCTTGATCTCCAGCTACCATCCAGCCCTGAAAGCCTGAATTTCTCCATAAATGCATCAGGCCCAGACCCTGCAATATTCTCTCCAGCAACCAAGATTAACAGCACCGTAGCCCAGTTCAGTTTTGCCGCAGCATATAATAACCAATCTGGAAAATACAGTATAGATATAAAGGTTAGAGACATGAACAATAATTATTCTGTGCAGAATATCCAGTTCATAATATATAATAATTCAGGAAATCCTATAATAAATAATATCACGCCATTCGGATATCCGCTCAATTATAGCGTCAACACATCATGGATGAGCTATTCAAGCTTTGCAGGATTCACCAATATAACAATAGATGAGAATTCATCATATACATTCGACCAGAACACAATCGCCAACACCTCCAACTATCCTGGCAACAGCCTGACATTCGAATGGGAATATGATGGGACAACAATATCCTCAAGCCCGTTCGTGTACTTGGACAATATAGATTATTTCAATTTCCAGTCGCAAGGCAATCATATCCTTACATTCAAAGCGACAGATTCATTCAACAAGACATCATCATTCAATTGGAGCATAAAGATAAACAATGTCAACAGACCACCAATCCTTGCAAACAATCTTGATGATCTAATTGTGAACGGTTCAGGCACATATCCTGAATATATGCTATATTATCATGGCAAGCATTTCTACGACCCTGATGATGATATTGACAACAATGGCACTATAGATCCTAACGAGAATAATACCCTAACATTCTCCATGACATCCTGCGATGCAGCAAATCTGAGCATCACAGGAACTGATAAGAGAAATCTCTATGTAAAGACATTGATAATAGGCGAATGCTATGTGAATTTCACAGCATTCGATGCCACAAACAGCTCGATGAATGTCACATCCTATGATGTGCTGATTAATGTCACAGCAGTATCTAATGAGAGCACTGAAATAATAGTACCGACCCCTACTCCATCATCAGGAGGTGGAGGGTCTAGCATAAGGACCGTCACTGTGCCCATACCAGAGGAAGTTGAGACCCCAAAACCTCTGCAGATAATAACTCCTAAGCTTGTTACTGTATACCAGAATTCTAGCGTGAAAGTGCCGATAATCCTGAATAATACATGGAATGATACATTAGAAGGGGTGAGCCTTCATGGATACACTAACGCATCGAATGTTTCAATATATCTTGATAAGGTATATTTCCCAAGACTGCTCCAGGGCAAGAGCGAAGAGGTCACTCTTATAATCAACAATTACAAGAGCGAAGGACATTATGAGATCCAGATCAGCGCAAACGTGACAAACCCCCAATACGAGGACGTAGCCACGATATTTGTCAATTCTGCTGACATGAAATCTGAAGGCGATGAAGTAGAGAATAAGATATCTTTTGCAAGAGATCTGCTGAGCAGCAATCCAGAATGCCAGGAGCTGACAGAGCTGTTGAACCAGGCAAAGAATGAGATAACGAACCAGCATTATGATGCAAGCGCCAAGCTTGTCGACGATGTCATCAATGGATGCAAATACCTTATGTCCAACGCCAACACTAACTTAGAAAAGCCTAGCAAGGATTTTGTCAAGATATTCGAATGGAACACGAAATACAATGAATACATGATAATCGGGGCATTCGGGATATTGTTTGTGATAGCATTATATTATGTCCTGAAGAAAGAAAAGCCAGACCATGAATTCTAGGAAATAGATTCGATATAGATAGCCTCGTCCAAATCCTAATTTCTCGACGATAAAAAAATGTTTCTGAATTTATGTCTTGGGCTATTATTGTTTTGTGTAAAAAAATTTGAACAATACAAAAAATTATTTTCTAACATACTCTTCTAATCTTTTCAATACTTCGTTTTGAACAATAGTCGGCATTCCACTTGTTTTTGCCGTACACCAATTATTTTCTAATGGACCCATGGTATAATTTGGACTATTAACCCATATTTCTGCTAATGATTTTTCGTGCGTATTTCCGTATATTGCTGTCTTATCGGATTTTCCTGGACACATTTGTATCTGACCATTTAATCTCATAAATAATCCGTTTGCTACTTGATTACACGGTGAAGTGCCCATATACGCTGATACTCCTTCATTTTTAATTTGATCAATCGTTAAAACACCATTATCAATTGCTGTACGATAAACTGAAGTCATTAAACCTATTAATTGTTCATGTTCAGGATCAATCTTACTATTTGCTTTTTGAAGACCGACAGCTTTTGGTCCCGACTCCATTGTCGGTGCAATCACTAAAGGAATATTTCTTTTCGCAGACCATAAATACATTGATGGGATTTCATCTGATTGATAATAAAATACTGGAGCCGCAATTAAAGAGAGTCGTTGTTCTCCTTCAGTAAATCCTGCATTCACAAGATTAACAAGAGCATTATCTCTTTTAGTAGTGTAGTTTGATATTCCTCTCTCAATAAATTTTCCGGCGGTAATAATATAATCGCCAGGTTTTTTTAGTGAACCAACCATCCAGTCTTGTCTTTCTGAGGAGAAAGAATTAAATCCTAGTAAGATTCTAACTCCATCATATTTTGCAATACGATTAGTAAGATCTGTGGCTGTTTGAATACCTTCATTACCATAAACTTGTCTTGCAAGATTATCGTCACCAAGTTCTGCGCCTTTTGTAAATATACTTATAGGAATATTTCTTTCTTTTAATGCATCAAGAATGTCAAACAAATCAGGGTTTTGAAACAATTCTCCAGGACCCAAGAATTTGATGCCTTGTAATCCTAATCTCTTTCCTTGGTCAAGAACAGTCATAACTTGCTGCCAAGTCATTAAATTCTCACGATCATTATATATTCCTTCTTCAGAAAAACATCCTGGACATTTAAGACCACAAGGATAATTTTTAACAAGATCAACACTTCCAGCTTTTGCATTTCTAACAATAGCGTTTGAAAGAAATTCAACATCCATTGTTAAGAGTGATCTTACTGGTGTGTCACTTTCTTGTATAATTGTATCTATTGATTTTATAATATCTTGATGAGTCAACGCCCAATCTTTTGGTCTTAGTTCAAATCCTTTTGGAAAATTGTTTGAACTATACTTCTCAGGAATCATTTGTTCATACTTATCAAGTAATGTTTTAACTTCAGTTTCAGTTAGTGTTTGTTTCATATAAATCCACCTCGTTAGTACTATTAAGTGGTATCTTATATATTAAAGTTTCTTCCTAATTTTGAGCATAAATGATAATACTTATATATTTATAACAATAAATGACTAATAATGGTAGAAATATTAAAGATAAAAGTAGATAAGATCGACAGAAAGATACTTGCAGAACTGGATAAAAATTGCAGAATACCTACTTCTATCCTCTCAAAAATAGTAAGAAAATCAAGACAGACAGTAGAATATAGAATAAATCAAATGGTTAAGAAAGGTATAATAACGAGCTTTAACACCGCTTTTAATCCTCATAAAATCGGATATAAATTGTACAAAATTTATCTCAAGATAAGAAACATCCCTGAAGAAAAACAAAAGCTGTTCGAATATCTAAAGTCCTCGGGAATAGTCTACTGGATGGGAGAATGTTCAGGAAGGTGGGATTTAATATTTGGCGTATTCCTAAAAAACGATTATGAGTTCTTTAATATGAAAAATGATCTACTATCAAAGTTTCAAAAGATAATAGTTGAAGAATACGGAGACAGCCTTCTTGATGTAAAACAATATCCTAAAATGTATTTTACCAACGAGATTGTTCCACCAACAATGTTTGCAGGAGAATTAGTGCATAACGAATTAGATGAAATAGACTACGCAATACTTGGAAAAATTGTTAATAATGCAAGAATCTCCATAAATGATCTTGCAAAAGAGGTTAATTCTACGCCTACAATAGTTCGAGGAAAACTAAAAAGATTGGAACAAAAAGAGATAATTATCCAATATAGAATAGGAATAGATCTGAATAAACTCGGACTTGAACTCTACAAAGTGATAATAAAGCTAGATAAATACACAAAAGAGGACGAAAGAAAATTACTCGCATACATGTCGAACATTCCGAACATTCATTACTTCATCAGAAATCTTTGGCAAATAGAACCAGAGATAGTCGTAAACAATTATCAAGAATATTACGAGATCGTAGAAAATTTAAAGAAAGAATTTCCATTCGTAATAAGAACAGTTGATTCTGTACTAATGATAACAGATGAATGGACGCCAGGATTTAGAAATATGCTCAAGAATAACTAATTCTATTGTTCTAAATCTTTGACATTAAAGTCAAATAGCCTCGCCCAATCTATTTCCCGAGCCTTTCGTAAAGATGATATAGCTGTGGATATATTTGGTTCTTATTTTCATAATTCAGCTTATGATATAATTCCAGGGCTTTTAGATAGAACATCTTTGCTTCATCGATATTGTTTATATTGATATTAATATATGATTCTTCCATCAATCCATGTATCTTCACAATGTCTGGATTATTATCTTCCAAAAGCAATGGATCATTGATAGGAATAGGGATTTGTTGCTTGCCTGCGATTGATTGTGTCGGCATCTCAGGATTTTCTTTTGCCATCATAAGCCCTGAATTCTTTGATTCATCACCTGAAGACTTGCTCACTGCTTTGGATTTTTTAGGTTTTGTCGTCTTATCAATTGAAGGAATCTCAGGCAATGATTTTTCAGGTATTGGATGTTCATCGGCTATCTTAGGATGTTCAATATCATGCAAGAACATCCCTGCTTTCAGCAAATAATTCTCTTTTTGTGATTGCATAAAATCAGATATGCCTGGCTCAGGCTGCTTCATCATCTCGATAGGCAATGTTTCGGCCCGTGGCATCTCTATGAGCTTGGATTCATCTTTCAATATATCCATCTCTTGCACAGATATGTCTGTTATGGATTCTTCGGCAACAGGTTTTTTCTTCAGCAATGCCTCAAAAAAACCCTTTTTCTTGCTTTCAACATTGCTGTCTGATATGAGGGATTGGATTATGGATTCAAGCTTTGTCAAAAAGTCCTTTATCTCTTCTTGTTCTAGATTCTTGTCTGTCAAATATTCAGACTCTGAAAGGTCAAATAGGAAATTATCAATGCTAAGCTTATCTGCAGGCTTGATGAATACTTTGTTCAATTCTAAGGAAAGCTCCTCATATGTGAACTCGTAGTCCAGCTTTAGGAATTCTGAGAAAAATCCTCTTATCGTTATATACAGGTCTCTTTGATCCAATAATCCTTTGCTGATGACGTATTGTATCCTTTCGAGATATTTTTGCTTGACCTGCAATCTACGCTGCTGCTCAGTCACCTCTTTTTCCATAATCATAATCAATGACTTCCCTATTTAAAGTTTTTTATTTCTTCATGGGTTTAATGCCCTTGATGCGCTGCATCGATAAATCTTAAACCCTGAAGTATAAAAAACTCCGTAGCCCTACTCTGATTGAGTTTTTTATTTTATGGCTTATACCTTCAGATTAATCTTCATCACTTGTGGAAAAACAAAAATATATAAATAACCAAATGAATTGTTGTGTAAAGAGGTGTAGAATGGCTAGCAGTGTTCTTTTGAGCAAGAATAAGGATTTTGAGTATATTCTCAAGAGCTATAGAAAGCAATTTGCCGATATCAAGTCTGAGATGGCAAAGGTGATAGTCGGCCAAGAGCATATAATTGACTCTCTTATCGAGGCATTGCTATGCAATGGGCATGTGCTTGTTGAAGGCGTGCCTGGAATAGCCAAGACATTGACTGTCAGGGCATTATCCATGATTACAGGAGGACAGTTTTCCAGGATACAATTCACTCCAGACCTATTGCCGTCTGATATCATAGGCATCACAACATATGAAGAAGGCAGAGGATTCTATTCTGTCAAAGGCCCGATATTTGCGAATTTCCTTCTTGCAGACGAGATCAACAGGGCTCCTCCTAAAGTGCAGTCTGCGCTGCTTGAGGCAATGCAGGAGAAACAAGTGACTATAGGCAAAGAGTCATTCCCTTTGCCGAACCCATTCTTTGTGATGGCTACGCAAAATCCTATAGAGAGCCTTGGCACATACAAGCTTCCAGAGGCACAGATCGACAGGTTCATGTTCAAGATAGAGATGAAATATCCTTCAATGGAAGATGAGCTCAAGATATTGCATACCAACAGCACACTTCGAAGATTCGAGGATTTTGATTTGAATCCGATAATGAGTCCAGAAGCTATACTTAAGGCCCAGAGCGATGTCAAGAAGATCTATCTTGACAAAAAGGTCGAGAAATATATTGTCAGCCTGGTAGATGCCTCAAGAAATCCGGAAAAATATAAATTGGCGTCAGGAAAATATATCGAATACGGCACATCCCCAAGGTCTTCTATCGCATTGTTCATAGCCTCAAAAGCCCATGCGTTGGTAAAAGGAAGAGCATATGTGACTCCTATGGATGTCAAGGATGTAGCGCATAATGTATTGAGGCATAGGATAATATTGAATTATGAAGGACAGGCAGAGGATGTTTCGACTGATGACATAATTGATGAACTGCTAAAGAAAGTGCCGATACAATAAATGTGATAGGCGACATGATCATATTCTAAAATGGCTCTAAAAAAATTCGAGGCAGAGCTGCTGCCAAAAATCAGAAAGCTTGACGTATATGCTAAGCAGTCAGTTCTCAGCGAAGTCATTGAAGGCAACTGGACTGCAGTATTCAAAGGCCACGGCATGGAATTCTCTGGGTATAGGGCATATACTTATGGCGATGATGCAAGCCTAATCGATTGGAAGGCATCGCTCAGGAGCAAGTCGCTCCTTGTCAAAGAATATGAGCAGGAAAAGAGCGTGAATGTTTTTTTCATGCTTGATGTGAGCAACAGCATGCTATTCACCTCTACAAAAAAGCTCAAGGCAGAATATGCTGCCGAGCTAGTATCATCATTGTCTTTTGCAATACTCAGATCAGGAGATGCTGTAGGACTATCTATGTTCAGCGATCATCTTGTCACAAAAATGCCTCTCAATTACGGAAGAAAGATGCATTACCTAATTGTCAGGGATCTTTCCAATGTCGAGAATTATGGAGGAAATTTTGACTTCTCAAAATCATTCAATCTATTATTCTCATTTCTCAAGACAAAGTCTGTAATAATAATAGTGTCTGACTTTATCGGCCTTAATGAGAACTGGTACAAGTTCCTGAGGATAGCTTCGCAGAAATTCGAGATCATAGGCATCATGATCAGGGATGTGAGGGATAGGGAATTGCCGAAAAATGCAGGGCAATATATGCTGCAGGATCCATATACTGGAGAAAAACTCTATATAGACGCCAAGCAATATTCTGCAGAATACAAGAAATTTGTAGAAAAGGAAGAGGCAGAGATAGAAAAGCAGTTCAAGGCCACAAAATCCGATCTATTGAAGCTAACAACTGACAAAGATTTTTACAGGCCCATAATCACTTTTTTCAAAAAAAGGGCATTGACACATAGATGAATCATGCTAACCATCAACACTCTCAATACCATTAATTTTATATATCTGCAATAATCGGAGATAATATGTATCTGACATTCAGCCATCCAGAATATCTTTGGTATCTGATAAGCATCCCTGTACTTATAATAAGCCATTTTGCATTCTTGAAATATGCCAAACGTAAAGCCATCAGGTTCGCAAATTTTTATGCGTTAAAGCGTGTATCAGAGCAGAAAATCATTACAAAGAACTATTCTATCCTCATAATACGTGCATTGATACTGCTGTCTCTTATTATCGCTATCGCTGGGACCAGCCTATGGTATAAGGGCAACACATATCAGAATGACTATGTGATCGCTATCGACACCAGCGCTTCGATGAGCGCAAACGATTTCCCTCCTTCAAGGCTCGATGTCGCAAAGGATTATACCAGAAAATTCATTGATGCGCTGGATGCCCAATCAAGTGTCGGCCTGATAAGCTTTTCTGGCGCCTCATTTATCGAGCAGCTTCCTACAAACGAGAAGTCAGAATTGATACAGTCTATTGAAGACATACAGATAGCTCATGTCGGAGGGACCAACATCCCTGATGCAATCGTCACATCGACAAATATGCTGCTGAACTCAAAACAAGGGAAGACGATCATACTGATTACTGACGGCAGCAATACTGAAAGCTATTTCACAAAAGACCCTATACTTGAAGGCATCAATTATGCAAAGAAAAATAATATCATGATATATACTATCGGCATAGGCACAAATACCGGCCCTATCGGCTATCTGCCTGAATATTATAACATCAGCGCTGTCTATGATGCTGATAACCTTCTAAGGATTGCCAATGGTACTGGAGGGAAATATTATGCAGCAAGCACGAATAACGACATAAGTAATGCATATAATGATATATTATCAAATTATAAGGAAGCATATTTAAGCGTCGATTTAGGGATTGGACTTTCCATATTTGCATTAGGGTTATTGTTCTTGGAATGGTTCTTGGTCAATACAAGGTTCAAGTCATTGCCGTGATAGTAATTAAAATAAAAAGGTTAATCACTAATAAGTAGTCTCTTTAAATAAAATTTATAAAGGGCTCCAGATTCTTATAAATATGCGTTATACTCAAGAAGATCTGGTAAAAATAATAAATCATTACAAGATAGCCGTCGATCCGATACCTATTAGAGACCCTTCTCAGATAAAATTTTATCCGAATTCTATACTTATGGGATATCTTGTGGCTGATATCAAGCCTACAAGAGAAGAGCTCGCAGCATTGATGAAAAACTCTCAAGAATTAGCTGAAAGGCTAAAAAAATATGTAGGCAGAAAACCATCAGCGAATCTTCCCGAACTAATCTATCCATTCAAATATTCTGATCCTATCCAGTTCGTAGCAGGATGCATAAGATTATCTAGCGATCAATTCTCTTTTGGATATGAGAATGAACTGATGATAGCAAAACAAGTAAAAGATATTTATACATATCCGACAGGCGAAAAATTATCTTATTACAATCTTACAGATGAACTGACTGCAAACATGTCTGTTTTCGTGCATGGATTCTGCAACGTAGATCAAAAAAGATTCTATGTACGAGAGAATTTTGTTACCACAATGCTAGCGCTCATGGATGTTATGAAAGAATGTCCAGATCTTGCTGGATATCAAGAGCAGATGAAGGATTTTGATAAGCACATAAAAGGCATAGTCTTGGCTCACGAGCATTCAGAAATGCTATTAAGGCAGAACATCGGTGTTGGCGAATGGGTTGAAGAATTAGTTGTCGAGGAAAAGGCACGCGAATACTTGAAAGATCAGAAAGTACCGGCAAGCTATTATGAGCTATTCCATAAATTAAGGGCAAATAACGAGATTGACAATATATCAAAAATTGTTATCGATGAAATCATAAGAACTAAAGCCACTTCTTATTCTTCATAAGATTTGTTGCCTCATTGAGCAGATTACGCAATTCTACAGTCCTTGCATTCCGCACAGTCCTGTCTACTCCTAGACCTATATTTGAATCTATATCATGCATAGCTTTCTGAAATCCAGATAGTTCTAGATACCAATGTATTGCTTCATCCTTAGAGCCAGCATTGATGCCATCCTGCATCAACTGAAAATAACTTGTGGCTATTCCTCTAATATGCTTGACTACTGCTGCGACAGAACCGAATTCACTCATATTAATCACCTTTGATTACTATTCTAGTATAGTTATTCTTTAAATAGTTTTCTGAAGAAAATGATAAATAAGATAATAAAAATTGAAAGCTCTCATCATATTGAACTCTCTGACTACAATATGCTAATTTTGAACGCAATTCTTACAATCCTCTGATGAAGAGAAACTTAAGGGTTTATTTAAAGAACTGCATGATTATAACTAATTTCATCAACTATACTTGACGCTGTCTTGATTCCAGAAATCTCTTTACTGACTCATCCAAGGATAGATGCTTTATCTGATTTGACTGGAATGTAGGCTCGGCAATATTTACGTCTTGATAATTCAAGTTCATGATGTATGGAGATCCTGAATCAGCAAATGAAATGACTCTATCCATTTTATCCTTAGCATGCACATGATATCCTCTTGCCTGCAACACCTCTGCAAATGCTGATAATTCACTGCCTAAACTATGTGTCGTGTGCGTCATCCCTAAATCCTTGGCAATCTTAGTATATAGAGAAAATAATTGTAATCCTGTGATTGTCGTGCATTTAGCAATCTCTTTTTTGAAATCATAGCCTTCCAAATCCTTGACTAAATGCCTTTGGCCCATCCTTATAAGAATATCATTATGCACTGGATCTGATTCATTGTGTACTGGATCTAATGTATAATGCATTGTCTGAACATGTGTATTGGGGACTCTTTTAGCGATTAACGCCAGATGCCTGTAATCAAATGTCGACAGATCATCTGATCTTTTAAAATCTATCCTACCATCTTCAGATACGCTGCCCATCGGATACACCATGACATGGCTTCCTGCTGAAAGTGTTGTGATCATCGGTCTCAATGGATCGCCTCTTGGCACAGGATTTGTGCTATCTTTTGGCTTAACCAGTATAGCGCCTGCCTTCTGTGCAAACATGTTGAATATATTATTATGCAAAGGGCCGATGAATCGTTCATAGCGATAATTATCATCTTTAGAGATGGTCCTGATCATCCTATTGATGCTTTGCGGATGTTTTGCCAAAACAGACTGGATAGCATAATGCATATGTGGAATATTTAATGTCGAGGTGTGATTAGCAAGAAATATCGTCGGCTCTGTCAATATCCTCTCAATAGACTTTTCCTCATCAAATAATATTATATCCTTCACACTTTTATAGATCTCATCCCCGTGGTTTATAGCAAACCAATATATCCAATAATCCTTAGCCATGGAATTACATTCATAGACGCATTTATAAATTTTATTAAAAGATACTACTTAAGAGTAATTATAGATATAAAAATTGAAAGCCCTCAACATCTTGAACTCTCCGACTCATAGTTTGGTCAGATTGATCGCAATTCTTACAAGCCTCCAATAAAATAGAAATATAGGTTTTTATTTAAATTGATTGATTAAATAATTCAGAAATAATACTACTTAATAGTAGCAATAAAGCGAAATATTTATAAATGACAATAAATATCTTAAATACATACTAAATTATAGGAGGTATAATAAAATGGCAATTAAAGATGTACAAGAAACAGATTGGGCAAAAAGAACAGTTTATGATAATGGTGTGACTCTAACAAGAAATAAAAAAGTATTATTAAACACAGCATTAGTAATAGGTGGAACAGCAGTCATGTATGGTATCGGCAGATTAGTTGGAGAAGGATTAGACCATGTGCCTTATTTACAGCAATGGATTCCAAATGCAGTAGATTATGTTTCAGGAATAAATATTCAGGGAAATATAGATGGTTTGATGGGTTTACTCGGCGGATTATATGGTTTGAATAACTCAGGAATAAAACTGAATAAAGAAACTCTTACACCGAGAGAAATCAATTTAACACCAATTCATTTATCTTATAAGAAGTAATATTAATTTTTATTTTTTTATTACAATATCAATATTTCTTTAAAATAAAAATCTCCGACTGATACTTTGATGTGTTCCATTTATCGTCTTGGATAATTTAAGCCTCTGGCGAGAGTTGCACTCGCGACCTCGAGATTCCTTGAATATATACAAGTCTCGCGCAATAGCTACTATGCTACAGAGGCGATATTGTGTATAAGATTAGGAATGACTTTAAAAATGTTATTTTTTAATTTGATAGAGAATAAGAGCCCCTGCTAGGGCTTTATATGAGCTTTTCTATTCCCAGGCATAGCCGCAGTCTTTGCAATTATATGTGTATGTGTGGTCTTCCTGGGCCTCATCTACATTGTCGCCTTCGCATACTGGGCATATCATGATTCATCTATTGGTAGTCATGTTTAAAAAATTTGCCCTTTTACTGCCGGAATATATCGGAAATACATAAAATATATAAATGATATATCTTAACCGATATATCAGAGTCGATATATCTAAGTATTATATCTTATGCAATAAAATGACTACCAGCCACCTGAAGATAATAGTTTTGAAATCGCTTGACAAAAAAGCTATGTCTGGCTATGATCTGGTCAAGGATATCCATAGCTTCACGCAGCATTGGAAGCCTAGCTTCGGCTCTATCTATCCTATGCTTAAAGATCTTCATAAGACAGGGCTTGTCGAGGTAGATCAGGTAGGAAGGAAAAAAGTATATTCTATAACTAAAAAGGGCAGGCAGGCTGTAAAGGATATTTCTAAGAGCAGGGATCAGATATATGAGATGACCATGGACAGTCTCAAGAACCTTGAATTGATATGCGATAAGAAAGAGATA
>Ga0182027_10011284_pt1 | contig 12650 bp, 8 predicted proteins | sample 712E1DmetaG_FD_121300 | JGI IMG/M metagenome (GOLD analysis project Ga0182027, IMG submission 121300) | Permafrost microbial communities from Stordalen Mire, Sweden - 712E1D metaG (Illumina Assembly) | ecosystem: Environmental > Terrestrial > Soil > Wetlands > Permafrost | place: Sweden...
GACCGGGTTCTTATTTTATTAAAGGCGAAACATGCTGCAATGATATTTATGCCTATGAATGGACAGGGAAAAAGCTGGCAATTAAAAAGAAAGAACATGTAATAGTTCCGGATACTATTAAAATAGAAGATTGGGTGAAAGCATTGCTGCCATTGACTTTATATTTTCATAATGATATCCCTGATCCGGGATCTGCCTTGATCACCACAAAATTAAATTACAAAAGTACACTGGCAGAGTACGTGCAGATGCGTGATACTTATAAAAAGGAATATGCAAAAGGATTGAGTGGTGCAGCCAAAGAAAAAGCCGAAAAGGATATTGACGAATTTTTTGATGATTATATCGTAAAGGGATTTGCTAAGCTGGAAAGGTTTTCCGATTGGCTGCTTCAGGATCTCAAACGAGGAAGTGTCGTGAAAATTACAGTGAAAGGTTATTGTAGTCCTCTTCACACTACAGAATATAATCAGAAGTTGGCGAAGAGAAGAATTTCAAGCCTCGTAAATTATTTCAGGGAATATAATGACGGTGTTTTTATTCCTTATCTGGATAGCACTTCAAAGGATCATGGTAAACTGCAGATTTATGAAGATGCCATCGGAAAATTACAGGCAAATCCTTTTGTCAGCGACAACCCCAATGATGAAAGGAACTCAGTCTACAGTCGTGCAGCAGCCATGGAAAGAAAAATTCAGATCATTTTTTATAATTCAGATAATGCCGGAACTGCAAACCAGTCGGCTTCATTTCCACTATTGACAATAGATAGCGATGCTTATGATTTTGGTGATGTATTGCAAAGTGAGAAGAAAACTTATTACCTGTCGTATCAGAATACGGGGAAAACAGATCTAATTCTTACTTCAGTAGAATCAGATTGCAGTTGTATCACTGCACAATGGTCCACCAATGCACTTGTTCCGGGAGCCAAAGCAGAAATCGAAATCTCATTTGATCCGAAAAGTGAAAATGGATTTATAAAGCCATCGATTACTATCACATCCAACGCACAAAAAACAAAAACATCTTTTTCATTCACGGCAAATGTGAAAAAAGATAAATAATGCGAAGTCTTTGTGTAAATATTTTATTTTTTCTGTCAATAATATTTTTTCTTGCTTCCTGCGAAGAAAATGAGAATGCAACACATCAAAAAACTTTATATCTTCTTTCTGCAAAGTCAGTTCATATTCCTCATGCTACTTCTACATTTGAAAAAGCATTAATAAAAGCTGGATTGGTTGATGTTTCATTAATGGATTCAACTATTGCGGTGGATATGAAATATTCTACCAGAGATAATTTTCTTGGAACAGATGTATATGGGAATTTTAATAAATGCTATCTGCAGAAAGATGCTGCATTAAAATTAGTGAATGCACAAAAAAAATTGAAAGAGTTGAAACCGGGCTATTCACTTATTATATTGGATGCAGCCCGACCTCGTTACGTGCAGCAAATGATGTGGGATACTTTGAAAATTCCGTTTAATGATAAAATAAAATTTCTTTCAAATCCTAAATATGGCTCTAATCATAACTTCGGTGAAGCAGTGGATTTGAGCATCCTTGATGGACATCACCATCTTCTTGACATGGCTACACCATTTGATTTTATGGGTGAGATGGCATACTCCACTGCTGAAGAGCGATTGCTGAAAGAGGGTAAGCTAACGCAGGAGCAGTACGACAATAGAAAATTATTACATAAGGTGATGTATAGTGCGGGATTCTTTAACATACAGACGGAGTGGTGGCATTACAATGCATGTACAAGAGACGAAGCAGTAAAAAAATATAAAATAATTGAATAAATTTGATTTAAAATATGAAGCATAAAATTCTTTTTGGATTATTATTTGGCATCCTTGCCGGCGTCATTGATGTGATTCCTATGTGGATAAAAGGCCTGCCAATAGACGCTGATCTTTCAGCATTTGTGATGTGGGTAGTTTGTGGTTTTTTGATCAGCATCACTGATATAAAGTTGCATGGCATAATAAAAGGTATTTTAATTTCATTTCTTCTTCTATCTCCCAGTGCAATTCTTATTGGCTGGAAAGAACCGATGAGCCTGATCCCTGTTTTTATAATGACATTGATTCTGGGAGGATTGCTGGGTTTTACAATTTCAAAAGTGAAAATGATTAAATAAAAATTTATTAACATGAAAATTTCTTCAGTAATAAATCAAATAATAATTATTGTTATAGTACTGGTTTCCTTTTCCTGCAGTACGGCCCAAAATAATATCACTAGTTCAAAATTGTACTATGAGACATCAAAACCTTGTACACGCTGGTGGTGGTTTGCTTCCATCATAAAAGAGAGAGATGTCAAAGCGCAATTGGACTGGGTGAAAAAAAATAATTTCGGGGGAGTAGAAATTGCATTTGTATATCCGTTAAACAGAAAGAGGTTTTACAATGAAAAATATGACTCTACATATACTCCGAGGCAGGAGTGGTTGAGCCCGGAATGGTCAAAAATTGTTGCATTCACAAAAAAATATGCTGGCAGTATCGGCATAAGCTGCGACTTTACTTTCGGCACAGGATGGCCTTTTGGCGATACTTATGTTAAGCGTGAGGACGCTACGCAAAACTGGAATGAAAAAGATGACAGCTTAAAATGGACCTACGACGTGGTTTCATGGGAATATCCGAAAAAAGGATTTATCCTTAATCATATGGACAGCAGTGCATTCAGGAGATATGCATTGCGTATGGGCAAAGCATTAAGCGAAGCATTGAAAGGCCGAAGATCAGGCCTGTTCTGCGACTCGTGGGAAGTAGAGACCAAAAGAATCTGGACAACAGGTTTCGATAAAGCATTTCAAAAACAATTTGGTTACGACATAAAACCCTTTATGGACAGCATATACAGCAAGCAGTTTGCTAATGAAAGATATGACTATATGAATCTCGTTTCAGAATATATTCTTAATCAATTTTACAAACCATTCACGGCAACATGTAATAAACTTGGTGGTTTTTCGAGGGTACAGTGTGCCGGTGCACCCATTGATCTTATTTCGGGATACAGCAGTGTTGATGTTCCTGAAACGGAAGCCATGCTTTACGAGCCGGGCTATTCAGTGATTGTGGCATCTGCCGCCACTCTGGGGAAAAAGAGAGAAGTATCCTCAGAAACATTTACGTGCACTTACGGTTTTCCTAAATATGACAAGGAAGCAAAAAAAATGGATTTTAAAATGCGTGGTAAGGAACAGGTTGCTGACCTGAAACTCATTGCCGATGCATTGTTTGCAAATGGCACCAATCAGATCATCTGGCACGGAATGCCATTTAATCCTATGGGTATTGATACTATTCGTTTTTATGCAAGTGTTCATGTAGGTACTACCGGCAATCTTTCCAAAGATATTCCCGCATTTAATGCATACATGCAAAAAGTATCTGAGTGTATGAAAAAAGGAGTTAATTATTCTGATATTGCAGTATATCTCCCTACCGAAGATTCCTGGATGGCCGGTGAAACAAAAAATCCTGATCCGCAACAACCATGGGCATGGGGCGAATATGAAATGCGAAATGTAAGAATGCCGCATGAATTGGATGGATTTCATCCCCTCTGGATCAATGCAGAATTTCTGAAAAAAGGTATACTTAAAAATGGAAAGCTTTACGCCGGTGATGCAATATTTTCATCTCTTTATCTGGATGTGGAATACATTAACTATGATGCATTAACCGCTATTTTAGATCTTGCAAAAAACGGATTTCCAGTTTGTGTAAAAAAAGCATTTAATGAACCGGGGAAAAAGAAATCCCCTGATTATGCTGCAAAATATACTGAATTATTGAAACTGCCTAATGTTTCCAATAAATTTAAACCAGTCAACAAACCTTTGATTGAAGGAGATTCATTGCCTGATTTCTGGTGCAGGACTGATGGAGAAAATTATTTTTTGTTTTTTGCAAATCCTAAATCAAAAAACCTGAAACTCCCATTAACATATGGACAATCGCTGTGCAATGAAACAATAACTAAGAATATTAAAATCAATATTAATAATGTGCAGATACCTTATGAACTAAAATTTAAACCATATCAATCTCTGATGTTAAAGATAAATGACAAAGGAAAAATTGAATCAGTGAATATTGAATATGTCCCTCCAACTCCGAAAAATAGTTTGTAAAATATTTTTCAGAGGCTGAGAATTTTATAGTTGATGTAAATCCTTAATTACCTTGTCAAGATTGTGATCCAGGTTTGAATAGTTGAAAATATCTAATAGCGGTATCCCCTGCCACCTTTAAAAATAGTATAACGTTGTAATTCCAGAAATATCCGGTACGAAATATTCATGGCATAATAAAATCCAGTTTCTGAAATATTTCCCCCAGACGAATTTTCAAATTCAGTGTCGTAAAGGCAAATAGGCTTGCCATCGAAATTATCTGCAATATATATAAATGACATTTTACCAAATTCATTTTTAATATCAAGTGTTGAAAATTTATAAGTGAAAGGATTGGGTAAACTGTCACAAAAAGCAGCGTAGTAGCGAGTTTGCGGTTTTAAATGATGTATGTTAAATGCTCTGTAATCCTTTGCCGAAACAAGCACTCCTGCCGGATTATAATCAATGGCTTTGTTCGCAAATTCCTTTTGTGATTTTTTTATGTATTTTTTGATTTCTAAAGTTTTAGCACCTTTCATTTTAGACAGATAAAATTTCAAAGGAGATTTTGTTGCCTGTATTTTTAAAATTTCTAATTCATTTTTAAACCACCAGTCTAAATCCGATTTAATCCGTTTTGGAGCTTTAAAGCTTTTTAATTTCATTAAAGAATCACATATTTTCAGTTCTTCTTTTGATGCAATATAAAAGGATGGCAATAAGAAATAATCAGTGTGTACGACCGGCCTGGCTTTATCCGTTTTCAAATCTAATAGGTCATTTTTTACCATACCACTGTATTGAAAAGACAAATACGATTCTGTGGTAAAATGATCTTCATTTGTTTGAATAAAGTTTTTTTTCAGAATTCCTTCGCGAATAAGAATATATTCATTTAACCGGTCGGAGCGCCATTGGCAAAATGCCTGTGCCTGTTTTTGAGATATTCCTTTCACCGCTTCATTCGACTTTTCAGGATTAAATAAATCGGGATATTTCAGGGTATCGGGAAGCATTTCATTATAAACCTCCGGGTAATCCTGTCCGTAAATTCTGTTGGTCCACTGTAAAAAGCACAGATAATCCTTATTGGTAGTTTTGTATTTAGAAATGATAAAAGACTCTTCACCGTTTTCTACAAAAATTAAATTATTAAAGTCAATAAAGGGGTCTTGATTGATTTTTTTCGTAGCAATTTTTTGAGCAGATACATTTATCATAAATAAAAGAATTGCCAATGATGTAAGCAGAGTTTTCATTAAGAAATATTTTTAGTGAATAAAAAACAAGGTTTGATTTCTACGATTAATGCAATCCCCCTGACAAAGATAAACTTTTTAAATAATAAAAAGTACACTAAGTAACTTCCAAACTATTCAGATGATAATTTTATTTTGACATATGAAGAACCATATTATCACTACTTTCGCATTAAAAATGGATAGACATTAATATTGACCTGAGCAGTTGAGAAAAAATAGAAGGATTATTATTAGGTAGGGCAAATAGTTTTTACTAATGTAAATTAGTCAAAGTTATGGTCACATTAAAAAAAGATACAATAGTGAAATTATGAAGAAATCATTGCAGGAGTAGTGGGTGGTATTGGGATCGAACCAACGACCTCTTGCCTGTCAAGCAAGAGGTGGCCCCTTTTCATTTTTATAAATTCTTACATATATTTTGTAATGCTAAGAGAATAAGTAATTAACAAAGAACATATCTAATATATATTTATATTTGTTTACAGACATTTTGACAGATTTTATGCAAATATAAGGCAAAAAATGCAAATATAATGCAAATTATGATCACCGGAAAATACCTAAATTGTTAATAACTCAATTTCTATTTCTGACAAATTTACAGAAAATAATGCAAATTTCACTAAAAATGACTATTTTTGCGGGCAAGAGGCGATGAAAAACTATGAAAAAAATTTGCAGAATAGCCCTGTTTTTAGATATAAGATACAGGAAATCAAATGGTAAGTACCCCTTAAAGATCCGGGTTTATCATTTGTTGTCAAAAGGCTCGATGTTATACCAGACGGCCTTCGAATTTACCATAAGTGAGTTCCAAAGTATATGGAGGAGCAGCAAGCGGAGAAGCGAATATGATGAAGTATATGAGGAATTAAAGCGGATAGAGACAAGGGCCGTAGAGGCTGCCGAAGAAACCATACCTTTCAGTTTTGAACTGTTTGAAAAAAAACTCTACAGAAATGCCGCAGATACTGAAAATGTATTTTATCATTACGAACAGATTATAGCGCGTTTTAAGAAGGAAAACCAGTTCGGGACTTCTGACCTTTATGAATTCAGTAAAAAGTCCTTAAAAGCTTTTATATTGAAAAATACGGGCAGGGAAGAGGAGCGGATCTCTTTTGCTGCTATTACACCTGGGTGGCTTAAGGATTATGAGGATTACATGATCGACCCCCCTCAGAAAAGGAGCAAAACTACCGTTTCCATGTACCTGCGCTCCTTAAGGGCTGTCTTCAATCATGCGATCGCTGAGAAAGCCATTGAGCCTGAAATATTCCCGTTCAGCAGGAGTTTGATGGACCGGCGCGCCAAGATCAAATACAGGATACCCGCGGTGCGAAAAGTGAAAAAAGCATTAAATGCGGAACAGCTGAAGATATTGCTGAATGCCAAAGCGGCTACACCGGAGCAGGAAAAAGCAAGGGATTTCTGGTTTTTTTCTTTTATCTGCAATGGCATGAATACAAAAGATATCGCCCTGCTGAAATACGAAAACATGATTGACAACAGGCTGGTCTTTTACCGGGCAAAAACGGAAAACACCAGTGAAAATCCTATAGAGATCGTAGTAAGCCTGACAGATTTCGCCCGGACCATCATTGAAAAATACGGCAATGAAAACAAAAAATCTGATCATTACATTTTTCCTATCCTGACCGAGGATATGGATAAATTTAAAAAACACAGGTGCATCAAGAACTTCACTAAATTTATTAATCAGCATATAAAAAAATTAGCGGAGGCTAATGGTGTAACCAGCCAGATCAGTACATACTGGGCAAGGCATTCTTTCGCCACGAACGTGATCAGGAAAGGCGGAAGCCAGGAAATGGTAGGGCAGGCCTTTGGTCATTCGAAATTCCAGTCCACACTGGATTATTTTGCAGGCTTTGAAGATGACAAGACGCGTAAGTTCATGGAAGGATTGATGGATCTTTGATCGACGGATCTTGTGTAGCGGCTCCCCGGAAAAAAATTCATTGCGGTCTGTATACCTTGTTTAACAAGGTTTGCAGGATATAACGACCCATCATATTTTTTCTGATGATCAACAATTAATTATTATAAAAATGGAACAGCAAATTATCTTATCAATTCCCCTTGATGAATTTGAAATAATTCTTAAGGGATGGATCTTAGAAGTGTTAAAGGAATTCAAAGAAAGTGAATCTTCCGCAAAGAGCTTCCTCCCGGAATTACTCACGCGTAAACAAACAGCGAGTTATCTCGGAATAACCTTAGTCACATTATGGAAATGGTCCAAAGAGGGAAAGATTCAGTCTTATGAGATTCAGGGCTGTCCCCGCTATAAGCGAGATGAGATTTTGAAACTGGTTAAGGAAGTAAAGAATCTGAAATATAAGAGGGAGAGATAATGAATAAGAAGAACAATTAATTGTCATAATCCAAATTCATAAATTTTTATCATATGGAAAAAATAGTAGTTATTACTGTCGAAGAACTTCGGGCGTTAATAAAGGAATGCCTGCAAGAAGAGCACAGCACAAACATTGCTGCCGAGAATCCTGCTCCTATAAAGGAATATATTAAAAGTTTGCAGGATATAGCAGATTTGTTCAATTGTTCCATACCTACTGCTCAGCGAATTAAGAACAGTATACCAAAGCCACTGTATTTTCAGTGTGGACGTACCTTCAGCATTAGTAAAGACTACCTTCTGCAGGAATTTCCAAAACTAAATAAAAGCAGACGTGATCGGTAAATATTCAGCAAAAGGTTTATCAGTAATAGAAGTGCTTTTATCAGGAATGATTTATTAGAAAATAAAAATCCTGGATTTTTCAATAGTGTGTTTGATAACTAGGAAAAGAAGTATATTTGAATTTGATTAGAAATTAAATTCATGAAAAAACTCCTTCTTATACTGTTTATTGTTTTCTGCTCGCTGTATACCGGCAATGCACAGAACCAGCATACGGTTGACTCCCTGCTGACCATATTAAAAACAGCCCCCGATGATACCAACAAAGTAAACATCCTCCTTGCTATCGGTTATGAATACGAAGACAAACAACCTTCAAAAGCAGTTGTTTATTACAAGCAAGCACTTAATGTCGCAAAAAAAATCAGTAGCCTTATTTATGAAACCAATTGTTACGAAAACCTTGGTATTGTTTACCAAAATGGCTTGATAAAATATGATACAGCTGAAGTTTATTTTCTTGAATGTTTAAAAATTCGTACAGAAATTCTGGGAAAGAAACACCTGCTTTATGCCACTTCATTATACAACCTCGGTTTATTATACTATGCAATGGGCAATTACTCTGCTACCGAACCTCTATATTTTGAAGCAAAACCCATTCTAATAAAATCGCTGGGTGAAAAACACCCGGAATATGCAAATTTCTTAATCAGTTTTGCTGAATTATACAGAACTATTGGTAATTACCCTGCTGCTGAACCTTTGTACCTTGAAGCAAAGAATATTCAAAAAGAAGTTCTTGGCGAGAAACACCCCGATTATGCAACATCCTTAAATAATCTCGCCGTTTTATACAAAACCATGGGTAACTACTCTGCCGCCGTGCCATTGTATCTTGAGGCAAAGAATATCCGCAAAGAAGTACTGGGTGAAAAATCCTCAGATTATGCAGAATCATTAAATAATCTTGCTGAATTATACAGAACAATGGGTAATTATGCTGCTGCTGAGCCATTGTATCTTGAGGCAAAGAACATCTGGAAAGAAGTGTTGGGTGAAAAACATCCACTTTATGCAACTTCTATAAACAATCTGGCCTCATTTTATCTGACATTTGGTAATTACCCAGCGGCAGAATCATTGTATCTTGAGGCAAAGAACATCCGGAAAGAAGTGCTGGGCGAAAAACATCCCGATTATGCCCAATCACTCAACAATCTCGCCCTTTTATACAAAACAATGGGTAATTATTCTGATGCTGAGCCTTTGTATATTGAGGCGATGAACATCCAAAAAGAAGTATTGGGCAATAAACACCCTTCTTATGCACAATCATTAAATAATCTATCTGGATTATACTTTGCCATGGGCAAATACGCTGCTGCCGAACCATTGGATATAGAGGTGAATAAAATCTATAAAGAAGTTCTTGGCAAAAAACACCCCGATTATGCGCTATCATTAAACAATCTCGGCTATTTATACATAGCAATGGGCAATTACTCCACAGCCGAGCCTTTGTTGCTTGAGGCAAAAAACATTCGCAAAGAAGTGCTGGGCGAAAAACATCCTGATTATGCAATGTCCTTAAACAATCTCGGCTTATTATACAAGTCAATGGGCAATTATGTCGCAGCTGAACCTTTGTTTCTTGAGGCAAAGAACATCACAAAAGAAGTGATAGGTGAAAAGCACCCTACTTATGCCACCTTTTTAACCAATTTAGCCGGATTGTACCAAGTCATGGGTAATAATGAAAAAGCTGAGTGTCTTTATTTCGAGGATTTGAATATTTGCCAAACAAATATCAAAAAAAACTTTAGCTTTTTAAGCGAAAAAGAAAAAGAAAATTATATAAAAACCCTAAGCACTAATTTTAATATGTTTTCGGCTTTTGCATTCAAACGTTACAAAGAAAACCCACTTATTGCTCAAAATCTTTTTAATATAACATTGGCAAATAAAGGGCTTCTACTTAACAGCAGCAATCGCATACGCGATGAGATCAATAATAGCAGCGATACAGTTTTGGTGAATCAATATAAAAAATGGCAGGCGTTAAAAGAAGACATAGGTCGATACGGCCAATGGAGTAAGGCAAAACTAAAAAAAATGAATGTCAGATTAGATTCATTGGAGAACATTGCCAATACGATAGAAAAGCAAATTTCATTAAATTCAAAAGTGTTTGCCAATGACAGAAAGAACAATGAGATTACTTGGGATCGTGTTCAAGGGAAATTAAATGATAAAGATGCAGCCATTGAATTTATCACTTACCAGCCTTTTAATAGTAAATCCAAAAAATCAGATACAACTATATACTGTGCATTGGTATTGCGCAAAGAAGATAAATATCCTCAAATGCTTTCGCTGTGTAATAATTTTGAATTAGCAGCAATGCTGGCAAAAACAGAACTATACCAGACCACAGCACAGGTAAAAGGAATTAAACCCATTGTGAATACATACGTGGATGATGAAACAGAAAGCCAAGTCCTGTATAAACTTATATGGAAGCCTTTAGATTCATTACTTACGGGAAAAGAAAAAATTTATGTTTCACTTACCGGACTGCTGAATAAAATTTCTGTTGATGCTCTGATGGATGATAAAAGACAATTACTGCTAAATAAATACAATCTTTGCTTTGTAAACAGCACAAGACAACTGGCAATGGAAGAAATTTCAAAAGTAGAAGCCAACAAAACAATGGTACTTTTTGGTGGTATTAATTACGAAATGGATACTACACAAATAAAAAATAGGATAAATAAAACCAATGATACTTATGCTTCAAGAGCATTGTCTTCTGATACCACAAGAAGTAATAGCTGGAACTATCTACAAGGCACACTTACTGAGGTGAACAATATTGATAAAGTTTTTTCAAAGAAAGAATGGAACACAAAAGTATACACAGGATGTGATGCAACAGAAGAAGCATTCAAAACCCTTAGTGGAAAAAACGCACCTTCTATATTGCATATTTCAACTCATGGTTTCTTTTTCCCTGAACCTGATTCAACCACATATAAAACTACACGCAATCCTTTTAAGACAATGCTAAATTCATTGTGGCGTTCTGGGATTATTTTAGCAGGAGCTAATTACACATGGCAATGCAAACCTGCTATTCAAGGCATGGAAGACGGAGTACTCACAGCTTATGAAGTGGCCATTTGTAATCTGAAAAATACTGACCTTATTGTGCTGTCTGCTTGTGAAACAGGCTTAGGTGATATCAAAACAGGTGAAGGCGTTTATGGTTTGCAAAGAGCATTTCAGGTAGCAGGAGCAAAGGCAGTGATCATGAGCCTCTGGCAGGTGCCCGATAAAGAGACCACCGAACTGATGACTTTGTTTTATAAGAATTATATAAAAACAAAAAACAAACATGATTCATTCCGCAAAGCACAACAAACAATGGCAAAAAAATATGCTCCGTATTACTGGGCTGCTTTTGTTTTGATAGAGTAAGTAAATAATAAATTGTAAATCGGCAGTAAAATGGTTATCCGCAATATTTATTTTTTAATTTGGAATTTGTGATTTTATTTGAGGATTTATTTCAATCAATTTTTACTTTTTATTTCAAACAAAACGCAATTCAAATCACGCCATAATGTCGTGTATTTCACAACCTTATTTTAGCAGTTTTTTTGCTTGCTTTTTGGGTTGATTTCCAGCGTTTAAATTTTCAAAATAGTTTTCACTACCTCATTTCGTCTAAATTATTCCTACTTATATCTAATATCTTTGAAAGCCTAGTGCCACAAGGCCCTCTCGACAATTTATTTACTGTTTTTTAGAAATCGATTTTTTTAAAAACCAAAATTTGCACTCAAAAAATATTTATTTTTATCGATCATGAATATTTCGATGAACTCCTTTAAAATAGGGAGCTTCCTCGTTGCGAAAAAGGTTACTTTTTGACGGGACTTTTTTGCAGAAATTTGAATGATTGATAACATTTATCACTCGTTATTTTATTTAATCTAAATTTTTTTCTAGCAAGTCTAAATTTAACATCTTGTCTTTTTTATAATTAATCTACTATATTTCTACGATTGACCCGATAGCCCTTTAATAAAAATCATGAAGTTTAAAAATTAAGCTTCTTTCGGAGCAAAATGTGTTCGTTACTGTATCGTATCGTTAGAAATCGTTCCTTTCATTTAACAAGGTAAAGTTAATTAAATTTTTTGACGTGGACAAATGATATTTGATATGAATGAAGCATCGTGATTTTTTTGTTTGCACTATGATGTGTTTCTTTGAAAATGCAATAGGTTTTCATTCGCTGGTTAAACGTGTAATTATCATTTGTACTAATAGGCTCCTTTTCCTTTAAATACGGGTTCTCCACATTGATTATAAGATACCTTTTCCTTTCCTCTATAATCATACTTGTATCACAGGTGATATCAAGGCTAAATTTGTCCTCAGAAATAACGCTACTAGTTTTATTCATAATACTTGGTCGGGATCTATATTTTGGATCTGTTCTGCCCGTCGATTGCAATAATACATGACAAGTAATTTCTGATCAAAATGTGTTTACA
>Ga0182027_10011285_pt1 | contig 12647 bp, 14 predicted proteins | sample 712E1DmetaG_FD_121300 | JGI IMG/M metagenome (GOLD analysis project Ga0182027, IMG submission 121300) | Permafrost microbial communities from Stordalen Mire, Sweden - 712E1D metaG (Illumina Assembly) | ecosystem: Environmental > Terrestrial > Soil > Wetlands > Permafrost | place: Sweden...
AATCAATAAACAGATGAAAAAACTCGCAACATTATTAGTTATCGGTGCAGTAGCTCTCATGTACAGCTGCGGCCCAAGCGCAAAAGAATTAGAAGAAAAAAGAATTGCTGACTCTATCAGAGTTGCTGACTCATTAGCAATGGTACAGGCAGAACAGCAGAGAATTGCTGACTCGATTGCTAAGGTTCAGGAAGAAAAGAGAAAAGCAGATTCTATCGCACATCAGGATTCAATCGCAAAGAAACTGATCAAGCCTGCTAAGAAAGTAAAAGAAGTTAAGAAAGGCAAGAAAAAGTAAATTTCGATCGAATAAATAAAGGACCCCGTCTTGAGTATACATGACGGGGTTTTTTATTTTACAGGCTTTTGATTTCCGTGATCAGCTTCTGCATCGTCAACTTCGCATCACCGAATAACATCCGTGTTTTAGGATGATAGAACAGCTTGTTTTCGATAGCAGCATATCCTTTAGCCATACTGCGTTTCATCACAATAACATTCTTTGCATTCCAAACCTGGATCACAGGCATTCCTGCTATAGGGCTGGAAGGATCATCTTCGGCAGCAGGGTTAACCACGTCATTGGCACCAACCACGATCACCACATCGGTACTGCCCATTTCATTATTGGTATCTTCCATCTCCATTAATTTTTCATAGGGAACATCTGCTTCCGCAAGCAATACGTTCATGTGGCCGGGCATCCTGCCGGCAACCGGATGAATCCCATATTTGACCACAACACCTTTTGCAGAAAGAAGTACATCCAGTTCATGGCAAAGGTGCTGTGCCTGGGCAACAGCCAATCCATATCCGGGAACGATAAATACTTTCTGTGAATAGCTCAGGAGAATCGCCGTATCACTGATTGTAATCTCCTTAACCGTTTGATCGCCCGACTGTGTACCGGCGGCGGTACTTCCACCAAATGCCCCGATGATCACATTCAGCAGTGAACGGTTCATGGCTTTACACATCAGGATTGTCAGGATAGTTCCGGAAGAACCGACAAGGATACCGCCTGTTAGCATGGCCTGGTTATGATAGAGAAACCCACCCATGGCTGCGGCAATACCTGTAAAGGAATTTAGCAGGGAAATAACAACGGGCATATCAGCACCCCCGATTGGCATCACGAAGGTAACCCCGTAAATCAGCGCCAGGACTGCCAGCGTATAAATCATCCAGGTTTCGCCGGCGACAGGCTGCCTGAACATGATAAATACCACAAATCCTAAGAGAAGAACCAGGAAACAAAGGTTGATATACCTTAATACCGGGCTTTTGATATCCCCGATCCGTTCATCCAGTTTTCCGAATGCGATCATGCTTCCGGCAAATGATACGCCTCCGATCATCAATCCAAGCAGAATAGCCAGCGCTTCCCCGTTGAACATGTTTTGTGCAGAAACAGCTGACAAGGACGCCTGCATCTTGGGGAATTCCATCATGGAGATAAGCGCTGCACAGGCGCCGCCCATACCGTTGAAAAGCGAAACCATCTGCGGCATTGCCGTCATCTTTACCTTTTTTGCTGCAAACCATCCAACGAAAGATCCGATAAACAGCGCGACAAGGATAAACGGGATATTATGAATTCCTTCAAATTGGCCTTCTCCCACTAAAGTTTTATGAAACAGGATGGTACACAGGATGGCAAGTCCCATCCCTGCTGCGGCCCAGAGATTTCCGCTTCGGGCTGTATCCGGATGGCTCAGCTTTTTCAAGCCAAGAACAAAAAGAACAGATGCAAGGATATAGGAGATCTCAAGAATGGAGAGAGTTTGGGAAAATTCGTAGGGACGGGTGAGTGTTATAATCGTATCCATAGCTCCTTATTTTTGGTTTTTCTTTTTCCTGAACATTTCAAGCATGCGGTCAGTTACAACAAAACCGCCAACCACATTCAAAGTGCCAAGTACTACGGCAATGAACCCAAGGATCATTGGTAACAGCTCCCTGGCATGCCCCATGACGATAATTGCCCCAATAATCACGACACCATGAATGGCATTTGCTCCCGACATCAGCGGCGTATGAAGAACAGACGGAACATGGGAAATAACCTCTATCCCAAGAAAAATCGAGAGAATAATAACAAAGATCGCCTCTCGGTACAACAGGAAAAATTTTAATATTTCAGTCATATGGATAAAATTTTAGTTTTGAATCAGGGTTTTCACCCGCTCATTAATGATTTCGTTATTATGAGTGACACAGGTTCCTTTCACGATGTCATCCTCCCAGTTGATCCTGAAACCTTCGGCAGGTGAGATCATGAGCTTCAGGAAATTGAGAACATTCTTTCCAAACATCTTACTTGCATCATAGGGCATATCAATGGCGAAAAAGGAATTGCCGATAATGGTTATGCCAAATACTACTATGGATTCCCCGTCTTTTGTAAGCTCGCAGTTTCCTCCCGAACTGGCCGCGATATCGATGATGACCGATCCCGGTTTCATGGCTTCAACAGTTTCCTTTTTTAAAAGTACCGGCGCTTTCTTTCCGGGGATCTGTGCTGTACAAATGATCACATCTGATTTCATGGCATGCTCATGGATGGCTTGCGCCTGGCGGTTTTTGAATTCATCGGTTTGTTCCACTGCATATCCCCCGGCCGATTTTTCGTCCCTGGCGCCTTCCACATCGATGAATTTTCCCCCAAGTCCTGTCACTTCTTCCTTAACGGCAGCCCTGACATCAAAAACTTCTACAACACCACCCAGTTTCCTGCTGGTTGCCAGCGCCTGGAGCCCGGCGACACCGGCACCGAGGATCAATACCTTGGCCGGAGTGATCGTCCCGGCAGCGGTCATGAACATGGGGAAAAACTTCGGTAAAGTAATAGCGGCTGTCAGCACGGCTTTATAGCCATTCACCGTTGCCATGGAGGATAGAATGTCCATTGCCTGTGCCCGTGAAGTACGTGGTATGATATCCAGGCTGAAACCTGTCACCCTGGCGGCGGCAAGCTTTTTCACAATCTCCTGGTCGACCAGGGGGTTCAGAACACCCAGAAAAATCTGTTCCTCTTTCATCCACCCAAGTTCTTCATCCGTTGGAGGATTGATCTTCACAATCATACCGGATCCGGTGAATACCTCTTTTTTCGAATGGATCGTGGCACCCGCTGCTATGTAATCTTCATCAGAGACATAAGACCTCTCACCGGCACCCTTTTCAACCATTACGGGAACGTTCAATTTCACAAGAATACCTACAACTTCAGGTAACAATGCAACCCTACGTTCCTTTCCCGATTCTTTGATTAAACCAATGATCATGTAATAACGATTTTAAAAGTTAAAAAAATTATATGAATTTTTGCTGAATTCAGTCTTTAAACCCAATGGTAAGATGAGTTCCGTCGCAAAGGGGTTTTTTGTGTGATGCTCCGCAACGGCAAATGGCTGCTTTTTCCGTTTCAAGACGGATCTTTTTCCTGTTTGGATCACGAATGATAAAGTTTCCTGAGATAATGGCTGGCCCGTCTTTTAATATCTGGATCCGGGCAAACTTAGGAAGCTTTTTAGATTTTTTCCGGGCTTTCCTGAGTGAGAAATTTTCATTTTTCAGGTACAGGAGCGCACGCGAAGGACAAGTATCGATGGTTTTCATGATATCTTTTGAAGAAGCGCCATTGATATTAACCCAGGGACGTTCCAGCGAATCGAAAACTCCGGGTAATCCTATGAGACAGTTGGCGGAGTGGATGCACAGTTCCGGGCGCCAGAAAACCTTGATCTCATCATTGCTGTATGACTTCGATCTGCCCTTATTATGAGTCATTTCTTCCAATTCAACTTTTGTGACCTTATTTGACATTGCACTGATGTTTTATTTTTCCGTAAAGTTATAAATTAAATTAACTTTGAATCACTCAATAACCTGGTTTTTTTCATGCCTAAAATACCAATATACACCGATCCGGATCCTTATAAAAACGATATCCTGGATGAAAATTCAGTAGATATTGATCCATTTCATCAGTTCTCTGCCTGGTTCAGTGATGCTGTGGATTCGGGAGTATCCGAACCGGAAGCCATGTTCCTCGCAACTGCCGGTGAGAATGGAATGCCATCAGGACGCATTGTCCTTCTAAAGGGATTTGATCCCAATGGTTTTGTGTTTTTTACAAATTATGACAGCAGGAAAGGAACTGAAATTGCAATGAACCCTTTCGTTGCGATTGCATTTCACTGGAAAGAGATGGACCGGCAGGTGAGGATCACCGGGAAGGCTCAAAGAATCTCCGGTACTGAATCTGATGAATATTTTTCTTCACGTCCCCTGGAAAGCAGGATCAGCGCCATGACCTCTTCGCAAAGTACCGTCATCCCGCACAGGAGTTATATCGAGGAAAAATTCAATGAAATGAAAGCTAAGATCTCCGGGCAGGAAACGGAAAGACCGGAAAACTGGGGAGGGTTCAGGATCGCTCCTTCCACGTTTGAGTTCTGGCAATCACGGCCGCACAGGCTTCATGACAGGATCCAGTACCGACGAGTGAATGAAAAGTGGATCATCGAAAGACTGTCACCCTAAGAAATCAATCATTCTTTTTTCATAGTCGGTAACGGAATTGAAAAATGAGTCCACTCCGAGAAGTGATCTTTTTGGGCTTTAACCCAAAATATTTAATGTATTCATGCTTTTCAGAGTATGCAAAAATGAAAAAAATCCCTGCAAAACCTCCGTTTTACTACTGGTGATTGAGCAGGGATTTGAAATCAGGCTTCAAATTGACTAATCCGGGTAACAAAAAATTCGTTTTTTATTTTAATTCTCGTCGAAATGGAATTTTACTTTATATAAATGATGATATGGATAAACATTATCCTGACATGGAATGCCGGCCATTTTCTGTGTTACGTAATTTGAAGCTTCCTCATTCGTCGACTCCAGCTTTTTAATTTCAAGTTTTCCTTCATCGGTGACGGTAAAAACGACCACGACTATTCCTTCCGTAGGTACATTCTCACGGTCTTCCGTATTCTGGAATACCTCAGCGAATTTCTGCTGGATACTCTTTGCAGTGACAGCTGCAGGGCTTGCAGCATAGCTTGAAAATGTGGAAATCAAGCCCACAATCAAAGCCAGGACAAAAATCCGAATTACAATATTTGTTTTCATTTTTTTTATTTTTTAGTTAATAAAAATTCCAGCTACGAACCAGGACTCAAACCTGAGCTTGAGCAGGGGCAATAAGTTAGTATTCACACTGGAAAACACGATTTTCAATTCTTTCAATTTAAGAAACTCAATCCTGATTAAATTGGAATTTTATTTTATAATATTGATTATAAGGATGAACAAAATCCTTGCATGGAACATTGGAAATTTTCTCTTTTACATATTTGGCAGTTTCCTCATTGGTAGACTTGAGCTTTTTAATATCGACTTGTCCTTCATCATTGATCATAAACAGAACTTCGACTTCCCCGGTGGTAGGTACGGTCGACTGGTCTTCGGGGTTCATGACTGCCTGGACGAATTTTTGCCGGATGTTCTTTGCACTGATGGCTGCAGGACTTTCGGCATAGCTTGAAAATGTGGAAATGAATCCAACCAGGATTGCAATTAATAGGATCCGTGTTACATTTATCGTTTTCATGGTTTTCGTTTTTTAATGAACATTTAATGGATAAATCAATTGTTTGTAATAATTAAACTAATTCTTTCTGTGATGGAACATGAATCTGAAAATTTCCGGTACCATCAGATCAGTTTAAAATGAAAAATTACTTTAAAATCATAAACGCCGGCATCATCCAGTTCGGGACATTGCACTGTGGACATCACATTCCGGATGTATTTTCCAAGTTCAGCATCGGTGGAACGGATGTCTTTAATAATGATTTTCCCGTCATCTGAAACTGTAAAAATTACAGTAACATCTCCCTGGATTGATTGTTTATACGCAAATTCAGGATAATTGATCTTCCCCTGAAATTTTTGCCAGATGGTCGTTGCACATACGCTTGCCGGAGTACTTGCATGAACGTGCTGAGACAGGAACAACCCGGTAATTGACATGATCAGGAAAAACCGATGGATGCTATTTGTCTTCATTTTATTTTTATTTAAACTGGATAAAAGTAACCATGAGGGGATTTTCTTTCAAAAGTTTTCTGCCATCCGGATGGATCGTTCGGTGAAATCGGAAAATGTTCCGGTAAAACAGGTGTCGGTTGTCCTGTTTATTTCAACGGCCATATCATGATGTTCATCTAAAAAGAGGAATGAAGCCATTGGAAATCCGGGAAATTTTCTACATTTACACGATCCTTTTAAGTCTAACACAAACGCATCAAAAACATTCATCCATGAAAAAAATCATTTTCCTGTTAACGATTATGACGATCGTTTCTTTTTCGGCTTGCAAACAGGCGAAAGAGGTAAAGAATCCTTTTTTCACCGAATACCAGACTCCTTTCCAGGTTCCTCCGTTTGATAAAATAGATTCCACTGATTATATGCCGGCATATGTCGAAGGCATGAAACAACAGATGGCGGAGATCGATGAAATTGTGAACAACCCAAAAGAACCCGATTTTGAGAATACCATTCTTGCATTTGACAAATCCGGTAAATTGTTTACAAAAGTCAGCAAAGTCTTCAACCAGATGAATGAAGCGAATACAACACCGCAGATGCAGGATATTGCCAAAAAACTCAGCCCTTTGCTTTCAAAGCACAGGGATGACATCGCACTGAATGAGAAATTGTTCAGGAAGATTAAGGCTGTATATGAAAAGCGTAAACAGATGAAACTCGATGATCAGCAGATCCGTGTCGTGGAAAAATATTACCGCGATTTTGTCAGGATGGGCGCTGATCTTCCCAAAGACAAACAGGATACTTTACGGAAGCTGAATGAACACCTTGCTCTTCTGACCTTGAAATTCGGTGACAATGTCCTTGCAGAAACGAATAAAAATTTTAAACTGGTCATCGGAGATAAAAAAGACCTGGACGGCTTGCCGCAGAATGTGATCGATGGCGGTGCCGGATCTGCCAAAGCAGCCGGGATGGAAGGCAAGTGGGTGTATACGCTGGCAAAGCCAAGCATGATACCCTTCCTGCAATATGCCAAAAACCGCGACCTGCGCGAAAAAATCTACCGTGGGTATTTTATGCGGGGAAATAACGGAAATAATAATGATAACAAGGATGTCGTTGCAAAGATCGTGAAACTGAGGGCACAACAGGCTGCTTTGCTGGGTTATAAGAGCTATGCTGCCTATGTTATCGATGATAACATGGCAAAAACACCTGAAGCCGTTGATGCTTTTCTCATGAAACTCTGGAATGCAGCCATTCCGGTTGCGAAAAGAGAGGTGCAGGAAATGCAGAAGATCATCGACCGGGAAGGCGGAAAGTTTAAGCTGAAATCGTGGGATTGGTGGTATTATGCGGAAAAAGTAAGGAAAGAAAAATACGACCTGGATGAAAATGAACTGAAGCCATATTTCAGCCTTTCGAATGTTCGTGAAGGAATGTTTCATGTGGCTAATAAACTTTACGGTATCACCTTTACAAAGCGGACCGACCTGCCAGTTTTCCAGAAGGATGTCGAGACCTATGAAGTGAAAGAGGCAGACGGAAAATCGCTGGGTGTGCTATACCTTGATTATTATCCGCGTGAATCGAAACGAAATGGCGCATGGTGCACCGATTTCCGTTCTTCCGGTTATGAAAATGGGAAAAAAGTTGATGCCATCGAATCGGTGACCTATAACCTGTCGACACCCACGGCAGATGCACCCGCATTGCTGACCTGGGATGATGTGACCACCATGTTCCATGAATTTGGGCACAGCCTGCACGGATTGTTCATCGAAGGGAAATATGACCGGACGGCCGGTAATGTCCCCATGGATTATGTTGAAATGCCTTCCCAGGTCATGGAAAACTGGGCAGGTGAACCTGAAGTTCTGAAATTTTATGCAAAGCATTACAAGACGGGTGAAGTAATTCCGGATAAACTGATCGGAAAAATTGTAAAAAGCTCCATGTTCAACCAGGGTTTTATGACAGTTGAATACCTTGCAGCCGCTCTCCTCGATATGGATTATCATAACCTCACCGCACCAAAAGACATTGATGTACTGGCATTTGAAAAGAAAGCCATGGACAGTATCGGCCTCATTGATGAGATCATTCCGCGGTACCGTTCTACTTATTTCTCACATATCTTCAGCGGGGAATATGCTGCCGGATACTACGTTTACATCTGGGCTGCCGTCCTGGATGCCGATGCCTTCAATACCTTTAAGGAATCGGGGGATATCTATAACCATGACCTCGCCGTAAAATTCCGGAAATTCTGCCTCGCAGAATCCGGCAATGATGAAGGAATGGTTCAATATAAGAAGTTCAGGGGACAGGAACCCTCCATCGAACCGCTGCTTAAGAGAAGAGGGCTGAAATAATCCGGGAAAAGGTTTATAATGAGTAATGAGTAATTATGCAACTATTAAATTGTGTAATTATTCATTACTCATTTTCAGGCATTACTAATTATAAATTACTTTTTTCCTTTGCCGTTATACTCCTTGTTTTTGTCGGTCTCCTTGAGCAGTAATTTATACGCTTCACGGATATTTTTTTCAGGGTCTTTCAGGCCCTGTGCGCGGATTACAGGAGATATCGCAATGTGAGCGATCATTGGTAAAGGAATAAAATCTTTTATGACATATTTTTTTGAGCAGGAAAGATATAATAAATCAGCCTAAAATACTTACTTTTTATGTCGTATTAATCTATATTTGAAAACCGAAAAAACTACCATTATTTTTACTACTGCCGAAAAATAATTTCCTTATGATTTGCTCATTGATTACCGTGGCTTTTATTCTTGGCTATACATTTATTGTATTTGAAAAGAAAATAAAGATCGATAAAGCTGCAAGCGCAATTATTACGGGGGTAGTTTGCTGGATCCTATACATTTTTTCAGGGGCTTCAATTGAAATAATTTCCGGACAGCTCATGAACCATATGGGAGACATTGCCGGGATCCTCTTTTTCCTCCTTGGAGCAATGACCATCGTGGAATTGATTGATGCTCATGATGGTTTCGGCATCATTTCCGGCAGGATGAATTCTGATAACAAAAGAAAATTACTCTGGCTCATTGGATTTATAACATTCTTCCTGTCGGCAGTTCTTGACAATCTGACTACAACTATTGTCATGATCCTGATGATAAGAGCTTTAATTAATGATGAAAAAGAACGATGGATCTTTACAGGGATCATTATCATTGCAGCAAATTCAGGAGGAGCCTGGTCCCCGCTCGGCGATGTTACCACTTCGATGCTATGGATCGGAGGCCAGATTACTTCCGGAAATATTATTCAGCGGCTTATCTTACCATGTTTGGTAAGTGTTATCGTACCCTTGATCCTGGCTACTTTTATGATAAGAAGAGCGGATCCGGGTGTCAGGGAAAGAAATCAGCCCAAATTATCCGGAATATCAAATTATGAAAGATATACAGTTCTGATTGTGGGGATCGCCGGACTTTTATTTGTTCCGCTGTTCAAATCGCTGACTCATTTGCCGCCATTCATGGGCATGTTTTTGTCGCTTGGGGTCATCTGGGCTTTTATTGAAATACTGCACCGGAAGAAAAATGAAGAAGAAAAAGGTGCATATTCTGTCACCGCAGCCTTACGAAGACTGAATATTCCAACCCTCCTTTTTTTTCTTGGAATTTTACTTGCTGTTTCTGCATTAGAATCATCGGGGCTTTTAAGCAAATGGGCATTGGCATTATCAGGAACTGTATCTAATCAGAGCGTTCTGATAATAATCATAGGTCTATTTTCTTCAGTAATTGATAATGTTCCCCTTGTTGCTGCTGTGCAGGGAATGTATAATTTAACTGTCTATCCGACAGATCACTATTTTTGGGAGTTCCTTGCATATGCCGCAGGTACGGGTGGAAGCATCCTGATCATCGGTTCGGCAGCTGGAATAGCAGCAATGGGAATGGAAAAGATCTCGTTCTTCTGGTTTCTGAAAAAGTTTTCACTACTTGCACTCATGGGGTATCTGAGTGGTGCAGGAACCTATATTCTTCTTGCCAATTTCATAAGATAATGATAGCTTTTTTGTATCGTACAATGTTACTTTCCGATGCAGAAAGTAACGCGTATCTAAGATCAGATATTCAGGTACAAACAGGGTACAATATTTTGCAAGATATCCTTTATATAAACAAAGGAAAATACTAATGCAAATGTGATTTCATTTTCTTGATCTCTTCTTCAACTTCTTTTGCTCCTTTGGCATATAACTTTTCTTCAGTAGGGGCAAGTTCGTGAAGCAATCGAAGAAACTCGCCTGCATGTACAAGTTCCTCGTCGGCTATGTCCTTGAGTACTTCTACTGCAAGCTTATTATCTGTTGAATCAGCGAGCTGCATGTATAACTGAACTGCTTCGTACTCTGCTGAAATCATGAAACGAATTGCCCTGACAAGTTCCTTGTCCGTGAGCTTTCTGTCGTTTGCTAATCCTGAAAATGGTGATCCGAATTCTGGCATAGTTATTCTCCTTTCTTAGTTAATTCCGGGCTACTGCCCAACTTTTATTTTTAAGATAAATTGACACTCTACTTAATTATCAGCTTCATCCGCCTGCGCAATTCGTACAATTTTATGGGCGATATTCTCAGGTGAAAGAACAAAATCCTTTAAACCGGTGGCCGATCCATCAATACAAACAACAGGAACGTCTTTTGCAGGATTCTTATCATTCATTGGTTTCATAACCTTCATGGATAATTCCTCCCTGATAAGTAAAATTAATCCAAAATTTCAATATCAAGGATAATTGAATTAATAATATTCTCGTCATCTGTCATCTACTACAGCTCATTTCAAATACCTTAAGTACAAAAGGCGCTGATATTGAGATAATGTGTGAATGATGTAACTTATTTTCAAAATTGTATAACGGTCAACTGGATATTGAGGTATAATTTTATACCGTGAAAATCCATTCACGACTAAATTTCAAAAAAATGAACAAGACAGAGGTAAAAGGAAACTGGAATGAGCAGAAAGGCAAGCTCAAACAGAAATTTGCAAAATTAACGGACGATGACCTGATGTTTGAAGAAGGCAAAAAAGACGAGATGCTTGGAAAACTTCAAATCAAACTCGGCAAAACCAAAGAAGAATTGCACAAGATTATGACGGAGGATTAATCATCTGATCTTTATGCAAGGTACCGTTTAATGAGACATTCGTTAAATGGTACCTTTTTAAATCATTCAAAAAAAATATTTTACAATTAAAAACATACAAATCATGAAAAAAATCATTGGCTTGCTATCGGCATGTTTGCTGATAACCTTAATGGGTTATACCCAGGAAATTACTCCTGAAAAGGTTCCTCCTGCGGTAAAAGAAGCCTTTGCCAGAAAATTTCCCATTGCAACATTTATCAAATACCAAATGGAAAAAAATGACTACGAAGTTTCCTTCAAAAACAATGGAGTTGGAATGTCAGCCAATTTTAATTCATCGGGTGAATGGTTGGAAACTGAGACTGTAATGATTGAATCCGATTTGCCTAAAGAAGTATTAACTTCAGCTGCCACGAACTTTGTTGGTTTCATGATTACAGAAATTACCAAAGTAGAGGGCCCGGGCAAGGTGTTAAATTATGAGATGAATTTAAAGAAGGGTAAAGAGGGTTACGAAGTCAAGTTCTCTCCGAAAGGTGAAATTTTGAAGAAGACACCATTAAAGAAATAGAAGGGCGAGAAAGAACAGCACTGATTTTTGGATGGTTGATCTATCAGTGGAAACGCCTATCTGGAATTTCGGGTAGGCGTTCTTTTTTGAGTAAAAAAAATGTCTTTCATAGATCATTTATTCGCATTGTAAAAAATGAAAAAATTTTTGAAAAATAATTTTGCCATTTTGAAAACCGCTTTTAAAGAATGGTGGTCAAAAGACCCTTTTCGTGAAAGTGCGGTGATTGCATATTATTCGATTTTTTCTTTGCCAGGATTACTTGTAGTAATTGTGACATTTGCCGGATATTTTTTTGGACGCGATGTGGTGAACAAGCACATAGCAGATCAAATCACTGCCACTTTAGGGGCAGAAACTGCCAAACAAATTCAAAACATGATTGTGCAGGCAAGTAGGATCCGAAATTCTGTTTGGCTAACTGTAATCGGACTGGTTATAATTATTATTGGTGCAACAGGAGTGTTCGCGCAATTTCAACAATCATTAAATATCATTTGGGAAGTAAAGGTTGACAAAACTAAATCGGGTATTTGGAACGTAATCAAGGTTCGGTTATTTTCCTTCGGGCTGATCGTGGCTATAGCGTTTCTACTTATTGTGTCACTTGTAGTCTCTGCAATATTATCGGCATTTGGTGTTTGGATATCACATCATTTTTCTGATTCATTTCTTATTGTATTACAGGCGTTTAATTTCATTTTTTCCTTCATTATTTTTGCCGTATTATTTGCACTCATGTTTAAATTTTTTCCAGATGCAAAAATAAAATGGAAGGATGTATGGATTGGCTCGCTCGTTACTACCTTTCTGTTTGAGATTGGAAAAATTGGGTTGGGTTTATATTTTTCAAAAGCAGACCCTGGTATAG
>Ga0182027_10011287_pt1 | contig 12646 bp, 11 predicted proteins | sample 712E1DmetaG_FD_121300 | JGI IMG/M metagenome (GOLD analysis project Ga0182027, IMG submission 121300) | Permafrost microbial communities from Stordalen Mire, Sweden - 712E1D metaG (Illumina Assembly) | ecosystem: Environmental > Terrestrial > Soil > Wetlands > Permafrost | place: Sweden...
CCGAGCGCGTATGCCGAACCCGCTCAGCCCACTGAACGATGGCGCGCTCGGCGGAGAGAGCCCTGTCCGCCCTACGCAACGCCGCGATTTGACTGGGATTTCAAACCGTTCGGTGCTCTAGACGGTGAGCGAGTACAGCCGCCCGCCGGCCGATATGCCGGCAGACGAGATCATCGAATCCTGGCTGCCGCGCGCCTTCGAAGCAGCTCCTCGACGTCCGCCGCCCGACAGCCCCTTGGTGCGGGTGACTCTTTCGGGCCCCGGCGCCGGCACCTGGGATGTCTGCGTTTCTGACGACGCTCTCGTCGTGGAACGTCGCGAGTTGGGTGCGCATGGACGGTCTGACCCCCAAGGCGATCCCGACACTTGGCTCAGGCAGAGCGCGGCTGATTTTCTAGCCCTGTTTCGCGACGGCCCCGATCTTCCTGCGCTCTTGCCGCCAAATACCAACGTGATGGATCTGCTGTGCGTCGACGAAAGCAAAATCGACTTGCTGGCGCATCTCGACGGCCGCATCGCGGTCGAGATCCACGGGCGCCGTCGGCGACGCTGGACCCTCGACCTGGCGTTCGGCCCGTCAGGGATGCGCGCTGGCCGTCCCCGTTCAACCGTGCGCGTGGACAGCCGCACCTGCGAAGAACTGTCGAACGGCACGCTCGCCGTCTTGCCGGCACTGCTAGCCGGGCGGTTGCAGGTCGAGGGCGACCGCGCCCTGGTCATGCAGGTGGTGATGCTGGTGGGCGCGGCTCAAGGAAGCCGCCTTTTGTAGGCCGCTGTTCTGTCAGCGGATGAAGAGCGTGCGTTCGTTGAACTTGGCGTCGCCCTTCTTGTAGTAGGCCTCCCACCAGCGCGGGCCACTGTCGGCCGGGCTCTGCAATTGCAGTGACTTGCATAGGCGGTGATGGACACGCCGTTCTTGGAAGCAGACTTGTGGAATTCACTGGCCATGTCCTGATCTCCCGGCTGGATGTTTGTCCTGTTCGCGACTGACGACGCTCGTGTGAAGTCCCATCCTGGACGCCACAGGCGGCAAGTCAGCCTTCGCAACCATCACCCGCGCGAAGTTGTTCCGTTTCGTAGCGATGTCAATTCCCAGCCCTGAGTCCGTCGGACAATCAATCGAACGCGTACTGCAATTCGCCGCCTGTCACAGTCGTCGCGACTCTGGTGACCGACTTGCCTTGCATCATTCGGCTGAGCAGTTCGTGGCTGATCCGCGGCAGAAGGGTGTTGGTCAGGATCGAATCGATCATGCGGCCGCCGCTTTCCAGTTCAGTGCAGCGGTTGGCGATCAGTTTCACCACGGCGTCGTCGTAGCTGAACGGGACGCGGTGGCTTTCATGCACGCGCTTGGCCACGCGGCCCAGTTGCAGGCGCACGATGTTCCCGATCATTTCGTCGTCGAGCGGGTAGTAGGGGATGGTGACCATGCGGCCGAGCAAGGCCGCGGGGAAGCTCCGCAACAGCGGCTTGCGTAGAGACTGGGCGATCGATTCGGGATCAGGGCGCGCGGCGGGATTCTGGCACATCCCGAGGATCAACTCACTGCCCACGTTGGTGGTGAGCAAGATCAGCGTGTTCTTGAAGTCGATCACCCTGCCCTCGCCGTCCTCCATCCAGCCCTTGTCAAACACCTGGAAGAAGATCTCGTGCACGTCAGGATGGGCCTTTTCCACCTCGTCGAGCAGCACCACGCTGTAGGGGCGCCGCCGCACCGCCTCTGTCAGCACGCCGCCTTCACCGTAGCCGACGTAGCCAGGAGGCGCGCCCTTGAGCGTGGACACAGTATGCGCTTCCTGGAAACCGCTCATGTTGATGGTGATGGCGTTCTGTTCCCCGCCATACAATGTCTCGGCCAAAGCCAGCGCGGTCTCGGTCTTTCCCACGCCCGACGGCCCGGCCAGCATGAACACGCCGATGGGCTTGTTGGGGTTTTCGATCCCGGCGCGCGAGGTTTGGATGCGACGGGCGATCATGTCCAAGGCATGGCCCTGGCCAAGCACGCGTTGGCTTAGGGTCTCGGCCAGCTTCAGCACAGTCTCGATTTCATTTTTCACCATGCGGCCCACCGGGATGCCGGTCCAGTCGCCCACCACCGAGGCCACTGCCTGCTCATCCACGGTTGGCAGAATCAAAGGCTGCTCGCCCTGCAACCTGCCCAGCTCGGCCTGGGCCGTGTGTAGTTCGTCCAGCCAGGCCTCTCGCTCGGTCGCCTCAAGGCTGCCGCGTAGCCTGGCCCGCAATTCGATAATCTGATCGACCAGCCTCTTTTCCGCGGCCCAGCGATCTTCCAAATCAGCCAGGCGTTTCCTCTCTGTACGCAGCTTTTCTTGGACGGCTTCCTGCCGACCGGTGGCGTCGGCTATTCCAAGTGCGACTTCTCGACCAATGATCTCGTGCTCGGTTTCCAGCGCCTGGATGCAGCGACGGCTGTCCTCGACTTCGGCAGGAACCGCATGCTGGCTGATCGCGACTCGCGCGCAGGAGGTGTCGAGCAGGCTGACCGCCTTGTCGGGCAACTGGCGGGCCGGGATGTAGCGGTGGGACAGCCTGACTGCCGCCTCGAGCGCCTCGTCCAGCACGAGAACCCGATGGTGCTTCTCCAGCGCAGCGGCCGTCCCTCGCATCATGAGCAGCGCCTTGGCCTCGTCAGGCTCACCCACCTGCACCACCTGGAATCGCCGGGTGAGAGCCGGATCCTTCTCGATGTGCTTCTTGTACTCGGCCCAGGTGGTGGCCGCGATGGTGCGCAGTTTGCCGCGGGCTAGGGCCGGCTTGAGCAGGTTGGCCGCGTCGCCGGTGCCCGCCGCGCCTCCCGCGCCGATCAGGTGTGGGCCTCGTCGATGAACAGGATGATGGGTTGCGCTGACGACTGAACCTCGTCGATGACCTGGCGCAGGCGGCTCTCGAATTCGCCCTTCATACTGGCACCTGCCTGCAGCAGCCCGATGTCCAGCGCCCGCAGCGACACGTTTCGCAGAGGCGGCGGCACGTCGCCGCTGGCGATGCGCTGGGCGAATCCCTCGACCACCGCGGTCTTGCCCACCCCCGCCTCGCCGGTGAGGATGGGGTTGTTCTGTCGCCGGCGCATCAGGATGTCGACGATCTGTCGGATCTCCTCGTCGCGCCCCACGATGGGATCCATCTCGCCGTTGCGCGCCCGCTCGGTCAGATCCAGCGAAAACCTGTGCAGGGCCTCCTGCTTGCCCGTGGCGGCCGGCGCGATGGCCCCACTGGATTCCCCAGGCGCGACGCCTGCAGCGATCCGGAACCCGTCGCTGGCGACCATGGTTTCCTCGGGCGAGCCATTGGTGATGGCCCTCCATCCGTCGGTCAGTTGCTCGACCTTCACTTTGTCGAATTCGCGCGACATGACCGACAACGCGTGTCTCAGACCCGGCGTTTTCAGAATTCCCACCACCAGGTGCCCGGTGCGTACTTGCGGCTCGCCGAAAAGCAGAGTTCCGTAGACCCAACCGCGCTCGACGGCCTCCTCCACGTGGGAAGACAGATCCGAAATCGACGTGGCCCCTCGCGGAAGCTGATCGAGCGCCGCCGTCATGTCGCGCGCCAAGCGCGAAGGATCAATGTGGAACTCGTGCAGAATGTGGTGCAGGTCCGAATCGGGCAATTGCAGGATCTGATTGAACCAATGGACCAGTTCGACATACGGATTGCCCCGCAGTTTGCAGAACACCGTGGCGCTCTCGATGGCCTTGTAACCAAGACCGTTCAGCTTGCCAAAGAGTGAAGCACGCGCGATTTCAGACATTCTCGGTTCTCCTCTTGTCTTGCACGGCAGGGACTGCTTTCGGGGGGCTGAGGATCACGTCTTGCCTGCGCACGCCCTGCCGACAGCGCCCCAGCCACGAGGTCCAGCCCAGCCACGCCGAGCGGCCCAAAGCAAAGGGCCGTGTCACCCGATCCTCAAGATGAAGGCGCAGGTCCCAGTTCAGCGAATCGCCAACGTAGTTCCGCACCAGGGCGACAAGGCGCCTTAGCCTGGTTCCCCCGGGCAGCAGACTATCGAAGTCGTCCTGGTTGAGAGGTCCGAAGACAATGCGGAATTTGCTTTGCCGCTGCCAGGTCCGAGCCCCAGTCACCGTGCTCTGGCCTAGCACACCGGAGCAACCGAGCCGCCAGCGTGCTTCCTGAGGCAGAGCCAACCACTCGCCCACGAACTCCTCGACCTTGACCGGCAAGCCGAAAAAGTCAGCCACAATCGCGGCGAGTCCTTCACAGTTGCGCGGCTGGGCGGCAAAGCGACCCGCGTAGTACAGCTTGGCCCGGTCGGAAAATTCGTCACGATCGCGCAGCGAGGACATCCCCAGGCCGAGCAAGGCTCCGAGATAAGTCGCAAAACGGTCTTGCTCGGGTCGATCGAGGCTGACCGTGGGCTGGGCGTCGGCCCAGGCCCGATAGAAGAGCGCGAGGATGCGATGGTGAAAGACGTCGAAGAAGCGGACTAGTGCGAAGTCACCCGCGTTGCGCACCCGATCGCGCGCGTAGGCGGTGAGGTGGACGGGCAAGGGCCCGTTGGGGCCAAGCAGCCCGAGAAAATGGACCGCAAGACGCGGCGGCCGGCCGCCAGCCGATGGCGCGAAGGACGCCAAGGCAGCAGGCGCAAATTCAAGCGACGCTTCCTGCCCCAGCCGGATCGGCTCGTCGCAGGGGCGGGCCGCCCGGCCCAGGCGTGCGCTGTACGGGTGGGCGCACTCAAGGCGTCGCAGCACATCGAAGAAGTCGAATCGATGAGGCCCGCGTTCCAGGGCGCGCAGCACATCCTCGGCGGAAGGAGCGCTGCCGTTCCTCGCGAGTTCTACAGCAATGGACGACGTCCGATCCGGGCTGGTCATCGCGCGATTTCTCCACGCTGCACGGTCTCTAGCGCGGTCTCAGTGAAGGAGTTGAGGGAGACGTACTTGCTGAAGAACCGTTCCAGCACGGCGCCCAGAAGAAACACACCCGTGCCCTCAAAGGCGCTTTCGTCGCAGCAGAGCGTGATCTGGATGCCGCGAGCAAAGGCCGCCGGTCCGGGCAAGGGCAACCGTCTGGTTACGGGCTGGGACGAGACCGAGCGCACACCCTCAATTTGGCGGCGGATCACGGCATCGCCACAGTCGCCGTAGAGCGCCAGCAGTTCGCGCAAGGCTGACGCCCCACCCCCGTCTGCGCCGTCGGTGAGCGATAGGTAGTTGAGCGACAGATGACTGATCAGCCGCCAAGTCGGATCGCCACGGGCGCACGACGGTCGTGGCGGGGTCGGGCCAGCCACACAACGAACCGCTGCCACGGGAGCGCCAGTTTCCAGTGAAAAGTCACTGGCGCCCTGGCCCAGCGGGAGGTGCAGCGGCAGATCGCGGTTGCTGCAGGTGACGGCAACCGCGAGCTGCTTGAGCTGCGGTCGAAAGGGGGCCTCGTCGGGATCGACCAACGCCAGGAACACCTCGCTGCCCACGTAGCTCGACCGGGCGCCTTGAGCACGCTGCCGGGCCGAAAGCATGCGCGGCTGGCGATGCACGGTGTAGTAGGCGGTGCCGGTCGCGGGCGTCTGGTCGCTGGTCGCATAAAAAGGACGAAACTCCTGTTTCTCGTCGCTGCCAGTGCCGTACCCGATCACCTCGGTGACCGTGTGGACCTCGAAATCCATGGGCCGGGTTCGGTCAGGCACCACGTGGTACTCGCTGGCACTCGCGCCCAGGTGGATGCGATCGGCGCGCCGAGGAAACAGGTTCACCGCCGGCGCGCAAAAGAGCGCGAACTGCGCGGGACCGACCGCCTTTTCCAAGCGTGGGTCCTGAGTGTCGAAGACGACGATGATCTCCAGTTCTCGGTCGGCACAGCGCCGCACGGCCTGTTGCAGCCCACCCAGCTCGACAAACATGTAGCGACTGGGAAACGCGAAGTACTCCTGTAGCAGTCGGTAGCCTTGAAAGCAGCGCGGTCCATAGGGAAGCAGCGCCTGCTCGTCGCCAAAACCGAGTGGGCTCACACTGGCATCGGCCATGACCTGGCACCCATGTTGGCCCGGTCCCCCTGGTCGGGCGGCCAGTGCCACGGTGTGGGCCATCAGCAACTCGTACAGTCGCATGGCAATTTCGTCGCTGCCGCGCAGGAAGATGGGCAGGCTGTCCAAGGCCAGGTGGTCCATGGTTAAGCCAGCCGCGGCCCGCAAGCGCAACCGCAGCGCCGCCTTGCCCTTGCCGGCAAACCGAAGCGCGCCGAGATCCGCCAAGAACGAGGTGTATTCGGCGCCCACCAGTTCCAGTGGCCACAGGGTCACTTCGTGGGCGGTGCGGTCCTCGCAGGCGGTCTCAGCGCCCCGGCCGGCCAGGCTGCGCAAGACCGCCCCGCGCGCCACGCGGAATCCGTCAGCCAGCGCGCCCTCCGACAGATTGGGCTGCAACTCCAGTACGGCCATCGACGGCGTGGGCGCCAGCGTGTGGGGGTAGACCATTTGCAGCAGGTGCTGGCTGAAGCGCGGAAACTCATCGTCGATCTTGAGCTGCACGCGCGCGGCCAGGAAGGCGAAGGACTCGATCAGCCGCTCCACATACGGGTCGGAACACTCCAACGACTCCAATCCCAGCCGACCCGCAATCTTGGGGAACTCACGCGCAAACTCCCCGCCCATTTCTCGCAGGTACTGCAGCTCGCGGTTGTACGCGCCCAGCACCCGGGGATCCATCACGGGCTCCCCCTGCCGCTCTGGTCGGTCACTTCCACGTTGCCGGTTTCCAGATCCACCGCGGTTCGCAAGAAGAGACGCAGCGGCAGAGGCTGGGCCCACAGTTCCGCCTCGACGTCGAAGGACAAGGCATTTTGGTTCATCTGGCGCTCGTCGACGACCGGCCGCACCCTCAGCGAATTGCGATCGAGACGCGGCTCGAAGTTCACAATGGCCTGACGGATCATGTGTTCCAGCTTCACGGTGTCTAGACTCGACGCCGTCCGGCCGGCCAAATCGGGGATGCCGTAGTTCAGCACCGAGCGCGCGACCAGAGGCAACTCGTCCAGATCTTGCAAGGACTGCATGTGGGTCGTATTGAAAAGCCAGGTCAGATCGCGGCGCACGCACTCGCGCAACCGAGTGGGCGACAAAACCCGGGATTCACGCGGCTCTATCGCCCGCTCTGGCTCGTCATCGGTCAGTCGATCAAGCAAGGAGGGTGACAGCCGCTACTTGGGCGTCAGCTCAGCCATGGCGAGAGGCCTGAAGAAAGCGTAGCTTCGCCTTTGTCACGCCTGCCGGCTGACGGTGAATTCCCCCGTCGCAGTCGCGCCCTTGCTGTCGCCCGGGGCTCGCGGCGTGTACTCGAACTTCATGTGCGAGAAGTTGAGGCTCACGGTCTCGGAGTACCTGTCATTGGGCAAGGGATCGCCCGTCTTGACGGAAGAAATGATCACGGTTCCGCTCATGGTTATCTTGATGAAATCCAGGGCGTCTTTCCCACTGGACTTGATCACCGTGAGGACCGCTTCTTTCTGACTGCTGCCCTCAAAACACTGTTGAATGAGGGTGGGCGAGGAATTGTCCACGAACTTCGTGAAGGTCAGATCCTTCACGTCGGCTGTGCCCGACCCCGCCCCGCCCACCTGCCCTGAGGCGGACTGGGTGAGGCCCCAGTTCCACGATAGCACGTCAATCTCTCCCACGTGGCTGGCAACAGTCGACTCGCCTGCGATGTCTCCGATCTTGATGCAGATAGTGAACGCCATATTCCTGACTCCTTGCTAGATTGTTCTGAAATCAACTCGCTTTGGCAGAAGGAAGCTTTGCCACCAGTCGCAAAGACACAGTCAGCCCTTCCAACTGATAGTGGGGCCGAAGGAAGAACTTGGCCGAGTAGTAGCCGGGATTGCCCTCGACCGGCTGGACCGTCACCTCGGCAGCTGCCAGGGGCTTGCGCGCCTTGGTAGCCTCGGTGGAGTGGGCTGGGTCGCCATCGACGTACTGGACGATCCAGTTCTGCAGCCAGCGTTGCATGTCGTCGGCTTCCTTGAAGGATCCGATCTTGTCGCGCACGATGCACTTCAGGTAATGAGCGAAACGGCAGGTGGCGAAGAGATAGGGCAGACGCGCGGCCAAGGCGGCGTTTGAGGTCGCGTCGGGGTCATCGTACTGTGCCGGCTTGTGGAGGGACTGTGCTCCGATGAAAGCGGCAAAGTCGGTGTTCTTCTTGTACACCAGGGGCATGAAGCCGTTCTTGGCCAGCTCGGCCTCACGTCGATCGCTGATAGCGATCTCGGTCGGGCAGCGCAGGTCGACCCCGCCGTCATCCGTCGGGAAGGTGTGCGTGGGCAGACCCTCGACCGCGCCGCCCGATTCGATGCCGCGAATCCGAGAGCACCAGCCGTAGCTTTTGAACGACCGGTTGATGTTGACCGCCATGGCATAGGCTGAATTCGCCCAGGTGTATTTCTTGGCGTTGGGCCCGTTGGCGTCCTCCTCGAAGTCGAAGGCTTCCACCGGGTTGGTTTTGGCCCCGTAGGGCCGCCGGGCCAAAAAGCGCGGCATGGTCAGGCCGACATAGCGAGCGTCATCCGAGTCACGCAGCGATCGCCATCCGGCATACTCGGGGATGTGAAAGATCTTGGTCAGGTCACGCGGGTTGCTGAGTTCCTGCCAGGATTCCATCTGGAACATGGTGGGCGACGCGGCCGCCAGGAAGGGGGCGTGAGTCGCCGCCGCGATCTTGGCCATCTCGCCCAGCAGTTCCACATCCTGGGGACCGTGATCGAAGTAGTAGTCGCCCACCAGACACCCGAAAGGCTCTCCCCCCAACGTCCCGTATTCCTCTTCGTAGAGCTTCTTGAACAAGGGGCTCTGATCCCACGCGGCGCCCTTGAAGCGCTTCAGGGTCTTGTGCAGATCCTTCTTGCCCACGTTGAGCACCCGGATCTTCAGCATGTCGTCGGTCTCGCTGTTGCTCACCAGGTAGTGCAGGCCGCGCCACGCGCTCTCCAGTTGCTGGAAATCAGGGTGGTGCATGATCGCGTTGATCTGCGCACTCAGCTTCTTGTCGATTGCGGCGATCATCGCCTCGATGGTCAGCAGCACATCGTTGGAAATCAGCGGCGTGCTGGCCAGGGCCTGCTGGGCCAGGGTTCGCACTGCGCCCTCGACTTCTCGCTTGGCCGTATCGGTCTGGGGGTTGAACTGCTTGGTGAGTAGCGCATCGAAATCAGAAACCTGAACCGTCGCTGCGCCAGCCTGGGTCTGGGTGCTTTCGTTGGTATCAGCCATGGATCGCCCTCACTTGTCCTTTGCGGTTTCGGGATTGCCTGTCTCGGGTTTGGGCGCAGAGGCCAGTGCCTGCAGCAACGCCGGATCGTGCAGCGTCTTTGCAATCAGGTCCTCGGCTCCGGTCCGACCATCCATATAGGTGATCAGGTTGGACAACTGCTGCCGCGCCTGCAGAAGCTGATTGAGCGGCCCCACCTTGCGCGCGATGGCCGCTGGCGAGAAATCGTCCAAACTCTCGAAGGACATATCCAAGCTGAGGTTGCCCTCGCCGGTCAAGGTGTTGGGAACCTGCAACGCCACCCGCGGCTTCATCGCCTTGAGCCGATCGTCGAAGTCGTCGACGGAGATGTCCAAGAACTTCCGATCGGCCACCGGCGCCAGCGGTTCGGCGGGATTGCCGGACAGGTCGGCCATCACCCCCATCACGAAGGGCAGCTGGACCTTCTTTTCGGCCCCGTAGAGCTCGACGTCGTACTCGATTTGAACGCGTGGCGCGCGATTGCGCGCGATGAATTTTTGTCCGCTGTTGCTCATGGTGTTCCCCTGTCTCGTGTTTTTGAAAACGGCGTTGCGGTTCCCCTGTGATCGGGATTTTCTCTAGCTGTCGCGGCCACGCAGCATCTCCACTTGGCAGATAGCGTCGGGCGCGACGTCACGGACGATGTCCAGGAAGCTTGCCGACACCAACCGCTTGCATCGTTGGAGCAAGAGCGGCATGGGGCTGGATGGCTCGTGGCGCTGGTAGTAATCGCAAATCCGTTGGAAAGAGCGCACCACCTCTTCCCGAGAAGTCACTGTCCCGGAGAGCTCAGGCTGTGCCGCTGGTGCTGCATCGGCAGCCGCGGGGCCGGTCAAAGCTTCCTGCAGGGACGCCGGTTTCACGCCGCGCAGTTCGAGACGAGCCGCCAGGATCTTGTGAGCTTGCCCCAGGAGCCGCGATAGCGCCGAGAAGCTAGGCGCATGAGCGAGGCCCGCATGCGCGCCAACCGTTGTCTCAAGCGCAGCCAGGTGTTCGAAAGACTCGCGCAGGCTCGAAGCCGTGGCTTGCACATCGGCGGCCGGGCTCTCGGCAAAGGCCCCGTCAATCGCGGTGGTAGCCGGTGGCGCGGCGCCGGGAGTGGGCGGTAACTCCCCCGACGCGATGGCGAGATCCCTCAAGTTGAATCGGCCAAGAGCTCGCGAAGTCACCAGGGGAATCGCCCGAACGCGCTCGATGACCGCCGCCGAATCACACAGCCCCATAAGAATGTTGATCCGGAACGTGGCATCGTTTGCCTCGGCGGGCTCCAACCGCGGAAAGAGGCCGTCCCAATAGCGTTCGACGAGCCCGCGCAGCACAGCCAGCCCGTCGCGCAGACCCGCGAACCCGTCGCGGTTGAGCAAGGCTCGCGTCAAGTGAAAGGCAACCCGCAGGTCCTTGGTCTTGCCCAGCAGGGCGGTCGCGCGCTGGACGATCGCGTTCCAGTCAGGCTCCTGCGCCGGTACCACCGCGCTTCCCATCTGTTGCTCCGGCTTGCCTTGCACCAGGCGCTCGATCTCCAGAAACGCAGGATCGTACTCAAGGTCAGCCCCGCAGGGAGCCGCGCCAGCGACTGGCTGCAGGAGGGACTCGACCGGGCTGGTGAGAATCATGCCCGGCTTATCGGAAGCCGGAGTAGAAGGTTGCGTGAAAAAGTGTGCGCAGACGGGACGGCGCTATTCGAGCCGATTCGTTCCGTCAAACGGCGCCGTGAGCGGGAATCTCCTGCGCGCCGCAGCCGCCGCGGACAGGGCATGCAAACTGCCGTGGTCGCGATCACTCACCGCCTGAATCCAGGCGAATGTACCTTTGCACGCGCTGTCGACCACGCTGGCCAGCGACGCCACGCTCGGAGTCTTGTCGGTCGACACTTCAAAGGTGGCGGCCAGGGTATTGCTCTTCCAATAGGCAAAGTCGATGTATTCGCCCTGGGTCGGGTAGTCGTCGTAGGACTGCTGATAGATGGCGAAGTTCATGGCCTGAGCGGTCTTCTGTCCGGCAGCCGTGAAGAATTCGCCATCGACCGTGTCATCGCCGGTGTAGCACCAGGGCCACAGCACCTCTTGCGCGCCACTGTGGTATGCGATGGCGGCGCGGAACCCGACGCTCTCCTGCAGGGACTTCATGTGCTGGGCCTCGACGGTCTGAAACGACTCCGCATCGCTGCGCAGCGGGTAGGAGTAGTCACGGTTGATGTCGAGTCCGTCCGCGTTCTCTCGCGTATTCAGGGCGAACCCATCGGGGTTCACCAGCGGCAGCACGTAGAAGGCGTAGGTCTCAAGCAGGCTTCGCAGCGACGCATCTGTGGCGCTGTTGCGCAGGAGGTAGTCGGGGATGGCCAGGACCGATTCTGTGCTGGAGGGTTCGTCGCCGTGGTGGGTTCCATTGGCGAAGATGGCTGGCGGGCTGGCCTGGCAGGTTGCATTGATGATGAGATAGGGAATGTAACGGCTCTGCACCGATTTGCCATTCACCTTGTATGTGGCGATAGCGGGAAAGGTCGCGGCCACGGCCTGCAGGTAGTCTTCGATCTGCTGTTGACTGTGGTAGGCCGCGAAGCTGATAGGCGGCAACTTGGCGACGGATATGTTGTCGGCCAGGGCGCAGCCACCATCGCCCGAGGCGTCTGCCTCGGGGCCCTCGACCATGGCGTCCATGGCGGTGCTTGCCGCGTCCGTGACGTCCCTGTCGGCGCTGGCGTCCCCGGCCAGGTCGGCGGCCAGGCGGAGGTCCGCGGCCGCGTCCGGACCAGCTCCGGTGTCCGCAGCCAAGTCGGCAGCGGCCTTGGTGGCCACGGCCAGGTCCGGGCCGAAGCCGATATCCGCGGGCTGGTCAGAACCGCTGTCCCTCTGAACTGTCGAAGCGCCATCCGGTGCGCTATCCAGCCGCCCGCCCACCTCGACACGGCTCTGTCCGTCGGACTGGGTGAGGCGGCCAAGATCGACGGCGCCGTCTTGCCGCGAAGCACGCCCTGTCCCCGGGCCACAGCCAGCCAGAAGCAAAGCGAGCGCAGGGAGAGAATAGCGGATGATCATTTTGAGCGGGGGCCAAGACGGCGGTGCCATTGGGTTTCGTGCGCCTGGTGTTCAAATCTGACACGAGAATGACCCGTCTTGGCTGATCCCTCCCCCTTTATCTGACAGGTCGGGTTGTGTACACGGTGCGCGCACGCGGTGCGTTGTCGTTGTGCAAAGAACGATGTCTGGATGAGAAAGGGGCGACACGATGAGAAACAGAGCCTGTTGGTCTTTTGTTTGCCTGGCCGTTTGCCTGCTAGCAATGCCTGCCCAGGGCCAGCGTATCATGGAAAAACTCGGCCGCGGCTTTGTGGCGGTTGGGGGAGCAACCGGCGGGGGCAACCTTCTGTCGTGGCGGCTCTA
>Ga0182027_10011288_pt1 | contig 12645 bp, 10 predicted proteins | sample 712E1DmetaG_FD_121300 | JGI IMG/M metagenome (GOLD analysis project Ga0182027, IMG submission 121300) | Permafrost microbial communities from Stordalen Mire, Sweden - 712E1D metaG (Illumina Assembly) | ecosystem: Environmental > Terrestrial > Soil > Wetlands > Permafrost | place: Sweden...
CACGCGTTACGTTCAAATTGTTTTGCAATTACAATGGCGACAAGCAGGATCTTTCGTGCAAGGTTGATGCGAACGAAAGAAATGGCGTTGCAAAGGCGGAATTGCAGCTATTCTATCCGGACGCATATTCCGACGGACCGGTGGAGTTCTTCTTTACCGCACAGCATTGCAGGGGGGACAAGAACGCGGAAAGTGATAGGCTGACTTTGCCCACGGAATCCGACACAACAATAGTCGTACCGTGGATCTTTGACTGTCACATGCACATTAACAGCGGTCATTGCGCGCCACTGCCGCTATCGAAATCGAAAGTGCCATTGCCGTTTGCGAACCAAAAAAGATTGGATCTTCTTGGCAGCATGGTCCTGGGCGAATTTGGAGACTTGCAGAAACAACCGACCGATGCCATTGGCGCCAGGGCGGTTTCGGCTTCCGCGGATATTCTTTCCGCGCCGGATCTGGAATGCCTGGGAGGCCCGGCAAAACGGCATAGAGTGATTGTCAATATGCCGATGAATATGGACTATGCCCATTATAGGGGATATGAAGGAAGAATGATTTATGAGAATGTTGATGGCAGGGTTAAATGGTGGAATGAGAAAGAAAGCAGGTATGAGGACGTAAGTCAGAAGGACTTTGTGATGTGGGAGAAGTACACTGCGCAACTCATTCGCGCAAGGACTGCTTTCTGTGCCGGTAATGGTGCACTGGTATCTTTCTATAATTATGATCCCAGAGCCAATCTTGAGAACTGGCGCGTGCCTTTTGACAAAAGCTTGGTTCAGACCGCGCCTCCATCGAGGTTCCCGCAACATCTTCCAACCATTGGCATCAAGATGTACACAGCCCTTGGCTACCGCCCAATGGATCCCAAGCTAAACTTTCCTTGGCATGAGTACTACGACCTTTGCGCCAGCAATCAGATCCCAATCACCTGCCACGGCTCGCGCGGAGGCATGACGACGCATGACATGTTGCTCTACTATGATCGGGAGCATCCGGAAAACACCGGCGTTGCCGACACCTACAAGCAGGCATGGTTTACCGACAACTTTGTGGGTCCGTATGCATGGGAACCGGTTCTGCAAAAACATCCATCTCTCACACTCTGTCTCGCACACTTCGGCGGTGACACGTTCTGGGACAAAACCGTCAACCCGTTTTGCGATTCATTCTGGCAAGACCTTCACGATCTGGACGAAAAGAACTGGATCGCCGGATACCTGCACTTGATGACGACCTATCCGAACTTCTATGTCGATCTGGCCTACTTTCTGTTTGAGCCGTCGATGACGGAGCACTTCAAGAAGGCCCTGGCCTTCAATCCTATTGTAAAGGAGCGAATCCTGTTCGGCACAGACTGGTGGATGTATACCATGGTGGGTAAATACAAGAGCGGCGGGTATCTCAAGTATGTGCAGAATATATGTGACCGAATACTTGCGATAGACGACGATGAACTATTCAAAAGTATCGGAGTAAAGGACGCGCGTGAACTGCTTGCCTATTTCATGACAATTAACCCTATGCGGTTCTTGCAATTGAAGAAACACGCAGGGAAACTGGCCGACGCATTCAACAGGGATGACTCGGTGATCAGCCGAGGCGGCAAGTTCGAGCTTGCCGATTGGATTAACGAAGTACCTGAAGCCATTGCGGATTTCCCCAAATGAGATATTTGACGATAGTATTCGCGATGCTCTGCTGGATTCCTCTTGCTTGCAAGGAGCAAAGAATGACGACAAAGACAGCTTTTCCGCCAGTGCCGGTGGAGATTCCGTTTACCAAAGGCCAAATTGTTCATTTGTTCCCGGTCCTTAGGGAGAATTCCATCGGGCTAGTTTACGGTGAGCGTTGGGCGATAACGAGGATCGACAAAACAGAAATCCAACTCGACAATTTTCCTGAGAACGAGTTCAGTATTCCCACAGCAATAGCGCTTCCGCAAAAAGATCCCGATTTTCTCTATGTAAGGACGCCAAAATCGGTGGACTTGCTAAATTGGAAGACCAAACGGCAAGAAGCATATTTCATGGACATCTCTAAGTCCTTGGGTATCGGAATTGAGATATCAAAGGTGGTTGACTATCAGAAGGGTATTACCCTCTCTGTCTTCTTTCACGACGACGAAGACATGGAATTCCACTATTACTTCGTCCTCGACGACATCCTGAACAAAAAGCGCCTAAAGGAAATTCCGCTGCCCGGCTTTTCGAACGAACTGCCGGTTTACTTCACGCCTTCCTACACCATTTACCGTCCGGGTTGGCATTCCCAGTGGCGTGCGCTGGACAACGACCTCAATCAGACGATTCATCCGCTTGTTGATTTATTGAACAAGGACACATCTAGCGCCGTACTCGCCGTGCTCAACGACAACATGTTCGTTTCCGAAGAGTTGCGGCACGCATTGATAATTACATACAACAAGACCGCCCGCAAGGACATGTTGTTCCTCGCGCGTTGGTATGGCATTCCTGAAATCGTACCTGTTCCGATGGCGATAAACGACGGCGAGCGTTTGATGAAATCGCCGAATCGTAACACCATGTCGCCGTCGGGAAGGTGGGTCTACTTTGCAGTCGACGGGGGAAGAACCCGCAAGGACACCCATTATCTCGTATACCTCGACCCAAAACTGCCTTCGGGATTTTTGGCGCCGTTCAAACTGGACTTCGAAGGTGACGTGGATCTTGCAAGCTGGGTCACGGTGCCGGAGGGGCTGGTGCTTTATAGGAACGGACAATTGGCGTATTATGATTTATCACATTTTGACCCCAAGCAGCCGGTTGAGAAGTTGAACAAATAGGTTGACGTTCCGGCTGGAAACCCCCAAAAAGAAACGAGGGCTTTCTTGAAGCCCCCGTTGTCGAGAATCGCCGGGAAATTTCAGCGGATAATTTTATCTGTAAACAGCAATCCTGCCCCGAATTGTCTTTCCCGCCGAGGTCACCCGCACCATATACATGCCGTTGGTGACGTTGCGGCCAAAGGAGTCCTTGTAGTTCCAGAATGAATCATCAGCTCCGGAGAGGTGGCGGATGAGCTGGCCGGTGGGGGAGAAGATGTCGGCCGTAATGTTTCTTTCGTTGGAACCGTTGGTTCTGACGAGTACTCCACTGTTCGTCACCGAAAGGACCGGACCGGATGCGTGCAATTGCTCTTTGAAATTGATATTTGCGGTTGTGATGGGCGTCCCGTACACCTCAAATTCATAAATCGAAATTCCCCAGCCGGGGTTCCATAACCGTTTATACGAACGCATGCGGACATATCTGGTTTCCCTGGCCGGCAGTTTTAGGAAGCTGAGGCACCTTTGTACGGCGTCGGTATACGTGAGTGCGGTGTCTATCAACAGCGTGGTCCATCCGGTGTCGCTGTCGGAGGGTGCGTCGGTATTTGAATCCCACACCTGAATCGCGTACTTCCCGGAACCGGAATGCTCCCAGTAGATTGCCACGGAGTCAACCAGATATTTTGTTCCCAGATCAACATAGAGCCAGCCATCGCCCTTTAAGGAATCCGGCCGTCCGTCAAGGTAATTGTTCTCCCACCGGGATTCTCCGGAGTTTACTCCGTCAACTGCCATTGCCGGAGTCCGGGCGCCGACGTAACTGTCGGCGATTGCGGTCTTCTGCAGGGCGAGGTTGGGACGGGCGGCTGTTACGGAAAAGGAAACCGACAGTACCGTGATTGCGGCAAGAAAACAGGCATATTTCATGGAGCCCCCCTTCTTGTTGATTCCTAACAAAAGAGGGCCTTTGTGCAAGGCCCTCTTGAAAATCCGAACGAAGAAACCGCCTTTCTTATCTGTAAACTGCGATTTTGTCTTGCATGGTTTTTCCTGCCGAGGTCACGCGCAGAAGGTAGGTGCCGTTGGTGACGCTGCGGCCGAAGGAGTCTTTGTAGTTCCAGAAGGAGGCTTCGGAGCCGGCAAGACGGCGGATGAGCTGGCCGGAGGGGGAGAATATGGATGTGGTGAGAGCCGGCGATACCGCGGAATTGATGGAGACGCCGTTGGCCGTGCGAGAGAGAGAAAGACTTGAAGATGTGACGGGCTTGGCCATGGATCCGGCGATGGCTGTATTTGAAGCTGGAAGGCCATAGACTTCGAATTCGAAAATGGAGATTCCATATGCATATTCGGAATATGGTTTTGGCTTATTATAAGAATGCATCCGAACATATTGCGTTTGTGTTGGTGTTACAGCGGCGGACGTCTGGCAAAAGTCCGGGGGTTTGCTATAGGATAATGATGTGTCTTTGTACAGCAACGTCCACTCAGAGTCGAGTGTGTCTGCCGCCGTGAGTGCAGCATCTTTAGTCCAGGCCTGGAGAACATAATTACCGGAATGAGAATGCTCCCAGAAGATGGCAATATAGCTGACCAGGTATTTTGCCCCAAGGTCAACATAGATCCAGTCACACCCTTTGAGAGAATCAGTTGGTCTTCCTTGATAGGCATTTTCCCAGCGGGAACCAAAATTCAGCCCGCCATTTTGAAACATTATTCCATCAACGGCCAAGTTGGGGCCGGATCCATCATTAGAACTTGCCACGGCTGTTTTGTTTAATGCCCTGTTTGGTCCCAAAGTATTGAAAACTTGCAGCTCGTGAATTGAATATCCGTAGGTTGTATGTCTAAGAATTCCCCTGATCTTTAGATATCTCGCACTTGCGGGTGTTGTTAGCTTAAAATTGCGATGCAAGGAAGCTGTAGGACTATTAGATATTTCTGTATCATCGAGTGTCGGGTGAAAGAGAGTTTTCCATCCCGAATCGTTGGTTGTAGGAATATTGGAAATTTGAATCAGATATTCCTTTGCGTGCGAATGTTCCCACCAGATAGATATAGAATCAAATGTTGCAACATACCCAAAATCGATATAAATCCAAGCAGAATCAGGTTTTGCTAAATTATAATTTGATCCCCACGGGCTGGTCGTATCACCATCTACAGCGTTTTGTGCCGGATGCCCGTTCTCATCGCTCGAACTCACCACCGTCTTCTTCAACGCCAGATTCGTCAACTGCGCGCTCGCCCCAAATCCCCACCCCACCACACACACTCCAACCATCGCCGCAACCGCGGCGAGCTTACTAAAACGGGGCTTAATCATCTTCATAGATTTTCCTTTCTGATAATGTCCCCCCAAACAAGAAATATACTTTTAGATTATTGTACAAATTTTTCCGCTCAAGTGCAACCAATCTCGAAAAATGCTTGTAGAACGATGCCAGTGTAAATCTGTCTTTGGGGGATATGGAACGGAATGGCGCACAACATCGCTTGAAGATTTGCAACCGGCCTCCCCCCCAAGATTTCCGGCAGCAATGGCGCAATGACTCTCAGAATATAAGTAATTCTGGCCGGATGTGATGGGAAAATTTGGGTGAGGGCGGACAGAAAGGATTCACCACAGAGTCACAGAGGACACAGAGAAAAAGAAATTTAATGCAGTTTTGAATCCCACAGCGAGCGCATTCCCCGAAGGTTCGCTGTCGCGCCTACTCCTGTAGTGTTGTATGCAGTCGTAGTCGTGGTGCTTCGGGGTTAGCGAGCGAATTCAACTATTTCTTCTTCCACAGGGATGGAAGATTCCCCGCAGCTTGCTGCGGGGTCTTTCAATTGCAAAGCGGGAGCAACGTGGAGGTTCAAGTGGCAAGGCCGGAACTCCTGTTGCGCGCACCCACGCAGCACCCGGCTATGAGGGCCGGAAGGATCGTTGGCTTCGGTTGTTGAGATAAAGGCAAATCAGGGACATAATAGTATTGCGCCGTCCGGGCGCAATAAAGCATACTTATGCTACCGGGAAAATAATGAACAAATCAGTATATATCGAATCTTCGGTCATAAGTTATCTGACGGCTAGGCCAAGCCGGGATTTGGTTGTCTCTGCCTATCAGCAAATCACTCGGGAATGGTGGCAATCGGAACTAACCAAATATCGATGCTATATTTCAGATTTTGTACTGGATGAAGTGTCGCGAGGCGATTCGGATGCGGCTTCGGAACGATTGAAAGTTGCAAGAACTTTCAAGAAAATCGGACTGAATGAAACAGTTCTGGATTTAGTGAAGGAATACAACAGGGTATTGGATATTCCTTCAAAAGCGCAATTGGATCTGTATCATCTGGCGATTTCCGTCGGAAACGGAATGGATTTTGTTTTGAGTTGGAATTTCAAACATATCGCGAATGCCTATGTTCGGGAAAAATTATACGAAATTAACAGCAAGTTGAATCTCCGCACTCCGACTATATGTACGCCGGAAGAGCTCATAGGAGGCAAGTATGAATGACGATAACGAAATATTGGAAGAATTATGGAAGTCCAGACAAGAAATTGAACAAGAGTATGATCATGATATAGACAAAATCTATAGAATGTATCTTCAAAAGCAGGACAAAACCCCATCCGAATACTACATAGGTAAACCCGTGCCGATTTCTAAATCAAAAGCCGCATGAAAATGATGCGCCGTTCATGTATGAAAAAGAAAATACCGGCATTTAGGACGGAAGACGAGGAACGGCTGTTTTGGGCAAAGGAATCGCCGCTTGACTATTTTGACATGTCAAGAGCGGCGCCGACAGTTTTCCCCAACTTGAAGCCGACCATGAGATCGATCTCCCTGCGGTTGCCCGTGGATATGCTGGAAACGCTCAAGGTGCTTGCGAATCGGCAGGATGTTCCCTATCAAAGCCTGATCAAAACCTATTTGGGGCGGCAGATAATGAGCGAGCGGCGGATGCTGCGGGGCAGGAGAAAATCACGAGGGACGCTGCTTCATCCTAAGTCAAAGTTTGCAAGGGCGGCGCAGAGGATGAGGTAGTCTTTCTCGCAAGGCCACCCCCAGGCTTATACCGAATCCCTCCATTTCCTAAAGTGAGCGCCGCGGCCGACCAGTGAAAACCAGGTATTCCAGCAAACAGCATTGCCCATCCCCCCTCAGGGGGCCAGGGGGCAGGCGAGTGCGGGAAGCGCGCCTTGAACCTCTGCTTCCGGTCGGGGGGCGAACGAATGGGGAAGTCTCACTCTCCCACGTCAATCAAATACAACGACATCGCCTTGAGAACAACAGGCCTCACTCTTGCCAGTCCTGCCTCCGATACCGCTGCCGCAATTTTCTCCGGGCTCAGCCGGTGCGCAAGCGGCGGCCCCAGTTCTTCCTGCCGGTACGGCCATTCGAGCACCGCGATTCTCCGTCGCGCAACACGGCGGCATTCCCGAAGCGTGATGGCCGGATTGTCAACCTCGTGCAGCAGATGGGCCATAAAGACGAGGTCGAAGGACGCATTTGAAAAGGGTAGAAGGTCCGACACTGCCTGAGCAAGATGGGAGAGCGGAACGAAATCGCGAGTGGCCAGGAGCATGGCCGCGTTGAAATCAACGCCTGCGCAAAAAAGACCCCTGGCGCAAAACGCCTCGGAAAATATGCCGCTGCCGCATCCCAGGTCCAGAACCGACGCCGGATTTGCCCCGTCCATGCAAAAGTCAAGCACGCGCGGCACTTCCAGCGCCGCGATCCGCTCCGGCCGCCGGAGGCGCGCGATGTTGCCGACAAATGTTCTTTCGTTCATGGTTTTCACAATTGCTTAGAGGTGCCCCCCAGCCCAAGTTTCTGATTCTCACTATTCTCTGAAGGGGGCTACCCAGAGAGGGGTGTGGGTGCAGATCGCCGGTACAATCAAAAATGCGGGCGCGACATATCGCGCCCCTACAAATAATACGTGCCGGCAGCTGCACCCCAGGGGAGATACTTCTCCCCACCAAAATGTATTGAGATTATTTCATTCTTCTGTCAATCGGCACGAACTCTCTCCGCTGCGGGCCGATATAAATCTGCCTCGGCCGCCAGATCTTGCCCTTCTCGTTCTCCATGGTTTCCTTCCAGTGCGCGATCCACCCGGGCAATCTCCCTATTGTGAACATCACCGTGAGCATGTTGGTGGGGATGCCCATAGCGCGATAAATGATACCCGAATAGAAATCCACGTTCGGATACAGTTTCCGCTCGATGAAGTATTCGTCGGCAAGCGCGGCGGTCTCAAGCTCCATGGCAAGATCGAGAAGCGGGTCCACCACGTTGAGGCGCGGCAGAAGGTCGTGGCAAATCTTCTTTACCAGCTTGGCGCGCGGGTCGTAGTTCTTGTACACGGCATGGCCGAAACCCATGAGCTTGAACTTGTCTTTCTTGTTCTTTGCCTTTTCGAGATACTTCTTGATGTTCTTCCGGTCTTTTCTTATTGTGTCAAGCATCTCGATCACGGCCTGATTGGCGCCGCCGTGAAACGGGCCCCAGAGCGCCGATATGCCGGCCGAGATCGCGGCATACAGGTTGACCCCTGTACTCGCCACAAGCTTGACGGCCGAGGTGGAACAGTTCTGCTCGTGGTCGGCATGAAGAATAAGGAGCTGGTTGAGGACCTTGACGAGATCGGGATTGATTTCGTACTCGGCAACCGGCGACGAAAACATCATGTTGAGGAAATTGGCGCAATAGGAAAGGTCATAGCGAGGATACACCACCGGTTCGCCCCGCGATTTCTTGTAGGAAAACGCGGCGATGGTCCGCACCTTGGACAGCAGGCGCGCCTCGGTGATTTCGAAGCTCGGATCGTCGTAACCGAGATAGGGATAAAAACTCGAGAGCGACGTTACCATTGCGGACAATATCGCCATGGGGTGCGAGTTTGGCGGGAACCCGGTAAAGAAATGGTGCATGTCCTCGTGAATCATGGAGTGCTGGTTAAGATAGCCGGAGAATTTTTTGAGCTCCGATGCCGTGGGCAGCTTGCCCTGCACGAGGAGATATGCGACCTCCACAAACGTGCAGTTCTCCACCAGGTCTTCGATGTTGTAGCCGCGATAGCGGAGAATGCTTTTCTCGCCGTCCACAAAGGTTATGCTCGACAGGGTCGAGGAGGTGTTTGCGAACCCGTTGTCGAAAGTGAGGTAGCCGTTTCCGGAGCGCAGTCCGGTGATGTCGACGCCCTTCTGGCCTTCGGTACCCTCGATAACGGGCAGCTCAATTCGCTTTCCGTCAATAAGGAGAAATGCGGTCTTCGTGGGCACCGGCGCCGGATTCGATAAGCGCTTTTTCATGACGGTTTTTCCTTTGGTCAAAGAATTCGTGTCCGCTCAAACCAACAAGAAAAATACATTGTGTCGCGCAATCGGAAAAGAGCGCGCACCATAACCGTTCCTCCAGTTTGTAAACATTGACGCGCGTCCAAGCAATCAATGGCGGGCGAACATGTATTTTATGAACAACCGAAAAGGACGCTTTCTATGACCGAAACTGAGACAAATACGGGTTCTGTTCAGAAAAGAACCGCCATCGTCACCGGCGGCAGCAGGGGTATCGGCCGGGCGATATCCGAACGGCTGGCCGCCGAGGGGTATCATGTCGTCATTAACTTCCGCGCAAATGTCGCGGAGGCCGAGGCCACGCTCGACCGCATCCGGAACGCGGGCGGATCGGCCGAGTTGTGCCAATTCGACGTTTCCGACAGGGCTTCCGCAAGTAAAGCAATGAACGACCTGCTCGCACGGCACCCGTCGGTTCACGCGCTGGTGCTGTGCGCGGGAATCCGCCACGACGAACTTCTTATCTTCATGACCGAAGAACACTGGGATACCGTGCTGGCCACCGACCTGCTCAGCTTCCACGCAGTGGTTAAGCCGGTTGTAAAGCAGATGGTGCTCAATCGCCGGGGCCGCATCATCGTGATTTCCTCCACCTCGGGTGAAAGCGGGCTGCCGGGCCAGGTGAATTACGCGGCGGCCAAGGCGGGCCTCATCGGCGCGGTGAAGGCTCTGGCCCTCGAATGCGCAAAACGTAACGTTCTGGTCAACGCGGTGACGCCGGGGTTCATCGAGACCGACATGACCGCGGCGATTGCGACAAAGGAGCTCGTGCAGAGGATTCCCATGGCGCGGGTGGGAAGGCCCGAGGAGGTCGCGTCGGTGGTTTCGTTTCTTGCATCGAAGGACGCAAGCTACATCACGGGCCAGGTGATCGGCGTAAACGGCGGGATTTACATGTGATAAAGAAGTTGAGAAGTTGAAGAGTTGAAAAGTTGAGGATGTGTCGGTTAACGGGGGAATGCAGGGAGCCAGAGCAGCGTGCATGCGGGAAATGTTCTACAGATATGCCAACCCTTCCGGAACGCGGCAGCGCGAATCGTTGTGACATTGGTGCTCACAGCCGTCCTTTCGCCTCGAGCCCTTCCGCTCATCGACACCGCCGGCACGAGCGGTCTTATCAAAGGGGATTGCCGCGCCGCGCTCACGGCGCTTGCCTGTGATTCCACCGTGTCCGATTCCATCTTCTGGCACTTCAAACAGGGGGTCGCCTTCTTCAACTGTCTGGACTACGAGCGGGCCGTAACGCACTTCAAATGCTGCGTTGCGGATTCGTCGCTTCTGCGCGGTGTCGCGCTGGACCTTGTGGGCGACGTGGAAACCGCGCGCGCGCGGCCCTCCGAGGCGGCCACGGCATACTTGTCGGCGCGGCGCGACTCGCTGCCGCCTCCCGTGCTCCAAGAGATTTCGAGAAAGATGTATGCCCTTGTCAAGGCGCATCCGGAACTGTCTGCGTCGTTCCCGGAGCTTGCCGCGCTCGCGGCGGAAAAAAAGTTTCTTCTCGATCAGACCACCGACTCGATCACGCCGAGAATCGACTCGCTCATGAAGTCGGGCCAGTGGCTGGCGGCCGATAGCGCGCTGTTGCGTGAGGTCGACACCACGGCGACGAAAAAGAATTCCAGGATCGTGGATCTGGTAGCGGCGCGCAGGCCGCCCGATACGGCTTTTTCCTCGATCCTTCTTTTCAGGTTGGCCAAGGCGGCGCAGGCATGCAGGGACTTCCCGATCGCCGATACTTTTCTTTCGCGGGCCGAAAGCCGCAAGGACCTTGCGAGCGCTGTTTCCAAAAAGGAAATAACGCTCCTGGGCGGCCTCGTTTCTTACTCGTGCGGACGGTACGGCGCTGCGGCCAAGACGCTCATGGAGTACGAAAAGAAATACGGGCCGTTGCCCGACGTCGTGCTTGCGCTTGCCCGGTCGAACCGGACGCTCGGCAACGATTCGGCAGCCGAACAATGGTACGGCCGTTTTATCAAGCTGTACCCCAAGCACCAGAACGCGCCCGATGTTTACTGGCATCTTGCATGGAAGCAGGAAGAAGACGAGCATTTCGAAAAGGCGGTAAGCCTCTATCAGAAACTTTCCGTGCTCAAAAGGGCCTCCTCCCGTTGCGACGAAGCATATTTTCGCAAGGGACTGTGCTGGTACAAGGTCGGCAGATATGCCCGCGCCTGTTCCACTTTCTCGTCATTCCCGCGGATATTTGAAGAATCCGGGCTCACGGGCGGAGCGCTGTATTGGAAAGGAAAATGTCTCTTGGCGATGGGAAAGACTCAGGATGCGACCGAGGCGTTCTGCGCCGTTGTCCGGACCGCGCCGACGGATTTCTACGCATTCAGGGCGCGGGAGGTGCTCAGGCTCTCGGCCGATACCGCATGCTTTCCCACGATCGATTCGTCCATTGGCATTGACGCCACGAGAGCATGGATCGATTCGGTTTCTCCTCAGCCGCGTCAGCCGCTGTCGAAAGAAGACAGCCTGTCGTACACAAGGGGCGGCTTTCTGGCAATCTGCGGTCTCACGAGCCAGGCGGGCAGGTTTTTTGAAGGACTGGATGCGCGGTACACTTCGAATCTCGGCCTGCAATTCGATGTGGCATTTCTTTACAAATACGGGAACGATCCGACGTCGTCGTTTCGCGCCGGGCGCAAGCTGCTGTGGCGGATTCCGGCCGACCGCCGCGCGCGGATGCCGCTTCCGCTGTATGAACTGTTGTATCCCACGCCGTTTCCGGAGTGCGTTGCCTCCGAAGGTCGCAGAAGCTCGGTGGACCCCTACCTGGTGCTTGCGGTGATGCGCCAGGAAAGCGTGTTCGACCCTGAGGCCTTGTCGAGGTCGGGCGCCGTGGGCCTTATGCAGATAATGCCGTTTACGGGCAGGGCCATTGCCCAGAAGCTCGGCGAATCCTTTTCCGCGGACTCGCTGCTTAATCCCGCAACGAACATCAGGTACGGATCCTTTTACTTGCGGCAACTGCTCAACCAATTCAAGGGGAACACGGTGTTGGCCCTGGCAAGCTACAACGGCGGCCCGCCCAAGGCTGCGGAATGGTACGCAAAGAACAAACGGAAAACCTTCGATCTTTTCATCGAGGATATAGGGTACACCGAGACGCGCGGGTATGTGAAGAAGGTTCTGGCGAATTACTGGACCTACAGGACATTCCTGGCGCAACGGCCCATCGATTAGCGGCATTGGATGCTTGAGCAACGGGCGCTTGCGGGATCGCCTGCGACGGAAACAAACGCATTTTCTTGCTTTTGGACTCAGGATATTGTTTTTTTAGAATCTGAATCTCCACAACAAGGAGCTTTGTATGAAGATGTCCACGGTTACGTTCATGCTTGCGATCGCCGCCGCTTCGGTTGCGGCCGGCAGCCAGAAGCACGAAACAAAAGTCGACTCGATGTCCTACGAAACCGGCGCCGAATGGAAGATTTTTCAGACCGGCGGCGCGGTGAGGGGATTCGCATTAGGTAACAACGGAATC
>Ga0182027_10011289_pt1 | contig 12645 bp, 10 predicted proteins | sample 712E1DmetaG_FD_121300 | JGI IMG/M metagenome (GOLD analysis project Ga0182027, IMG submission 121300) | Permafrost microbial communities from Stordalen Mire, Sweden - 712E1D metaG (Illumina Assembly) | ecosystem: Environmental > Terrestrial > Soil > Wetlands > Permafrost | place: Sweden...
ATGGATCGTGTTCGTCGTTCCACTGTGTGGCGTTTTAATAGCGTTAATATGCGGAAGATCTAGGCATCTGGGCCTTCCTCTATTTGTTGCGGAGGTTCTTTATATATTTGCGGTAGTCTGGCCTCTTATTGCAATATTTGTTTGGAATGTCCAGGAAAGCGGGAATAACATCATTGACTCCGTCGGTGGGGTGAGGTAGGGAAATGGGTCACTTCAACATGGCCACATGTTTGGGGACGGGCGGGGACGGGCTGCGCAATGTGACTTTCTATTTCCAGGGCCTGAGCGGGCTGACGGGCCGCGTTTGCGCGCGCATCTGGCTGGACTCCACGCGCCCGGCCATCACCATCATTTCGCCCGGCTCGGGCACATTGTTTTTAACCCGCATATTCCATGCTCCGCACGAAATGCCAACATTCTGGAGCGCCGACTTGCAGTCGGCTTTGCGGTCGCGATGACGCTGAAAGCTGATTGAAAATCGGCGCTCCGAACCGGCAAGTGTGAAATATGCAGGGCAGGTGTCGCTTTCTGACCGCCGGGGGGTGTTCGGCGGAATCGGATTTATTGCGAAATGGCGGCGGGTTTGGGCTTGACATGGAGGGCGATTTGGCTTTTGCTTGCGCGCGTAACTTGCGGTTCAAGCGGGCCGGAGATCGGACGGAAGACCGCCCGCGGCCCGCGAAAAAATGAAACAACGATAACAGGCGCCCGGCCTCAATCCCATTCCTGCCATGAATTCATCCCATACGCTTATGCACAATTACTGGTCAGACACGAAACTCCCCGCGCTGGAACTCGCCCTGGCAGTCGCGTTGCTGGGCGCCGCGGTCCCGGCGGCCATGTCCCAGACGCCGGCGGCCAGTCCGGTCATCGCCGATGGCGCCAAGGTTGAAATAGCCGGCACCGGCTACGGCTTCACCGAAGGCTGCACGGCGGACAAGGACGGGAATGTCTTTTTCAGCGATCAGAATCATGATCCAGGCGGCCAGATTTTGCGCTGGGGGGCCGAGGACCACAAGATCACGGTCTGGATGGAACCAACAGGCCGCGCCAACGGCGAGCGGTTCGCCCCCAACGGCGACCTGATCACCTGCTCGGACGAGCACAGCCAGCTCTGGCGCATCACCCCCGACAAGAAAGTGACCGTGCTGGTCAAGGATTACAAAGGCAAGCTGCTGAACGGCCCCAACGACGTGTGGGTGTTGCCCAACGGCGGCATGTATCTCACCGATCCCTTCTTCCACCGTCCCTGGTGGGGGCCGGAACACGCGACGGCGCAGCAGGACATGAGCGCGGTCTATTATCTGACTCCCGACGCCAAGACCCTGACGCGGGTCATTAGTGATTTCACGCTGCCCAACGGCATTGGCGGCACACCGGACGGGAAGATCCTTTATGCCGCCGACATGGGCGGGCGGAAGTTGTGGAAATATGACGTTCAAGCAGACGGCTCGCTGACGAACAAGACCGCTCTTTGCGACGCCGGTTCGGACGGCATGACGATGGATAATCAGGGCAATATCTATTGCACGGCGGGCGGCATTCGCATCTTCGACAAGACGGGCAAGCAGATCGAGCGCATTCCCCCGCCCGGGGGCCTGCAGCCGGCCAACATCGCCATTGGCGGCAAGGAACACAACATCCTGTTCATGGCCGCCCGCACCAGTGTCTATACGCTCCAGTTGAAGGTCAAGAATTGGGACCAAAAGTAAATTAGACGCGCTCCAGCTCAGGATACGGCCAGGGCTGGCGGTAGGGACGGCGCAGGAGTTTGTTGGCCTCGGCATCGCCAACCACGGCGCGCTGTTTCGGATCGTAAACGAGAGGACGGCCCAACTGCATCGCCACGTTGGCGAGGATGCAACTGGCCGTGGAGATCTGCCCCTCTTCGATGTCCGCCACGGGCCGGCTTCGTTTTTCGACGGCGGCGAGGAAGTCCAGCATTTGCCGGCGGGTGGCGGGCGCGGCGTTCATTTCGATGTCCCTCTCCGTCAAGTCCTCGGGATACTGCTGGCGTTCGTAAAGGCAATCGAAGTGGATGGGCTTGGCGCCTGAGTCCAGCGGGATGAAATCCGCCCGCATGGTGCTGGCCTTGAGGGTGCCTTTGTCGCCATGAATGAATAAAGCCCACGGATAGTCCGGGTCGGGGGCCGCGCCCCAAGTGCGGTGCTGCCAGGTGACGGTTAGGCCGTCGTAGTCGAAGGTCGCGGTCTGCGTGTCGGAGATGTTCGACTTGCCCTGTTTTTCCACGAAGATGCCGCCGGAGGAACTGACGCGCCGGGGCCAGCCCAGGCCGAGCATCCACCGCGCGGTGTCCAGCATGTGGACGCCCATGTCGCCCAGGATGCCGTTGCCGTATTCCATGAACGCGCGCCACCAACTGCGGTGCGGCAGGCCGTCGTAGGGCCGCAGCGGGGCCGGGCCGGTCCACATCTCATAATCGAAGAAGTCGGGCACGGGCTGGAGGGGAGGGTTGGCGGCGCTGCGCATGTGAACGTAGCAGCAGATGTCCACCTGGCCGATCTTGCCGAGCAAACCGGCTTCGACGACTTGCTTTTTGGCATCCATCAAATGCGGGGTGCTCCGGCGTTGGATGCCCACCTGCACCACCCGGTTGTATTTGCGCGCCGCCGCCACCATGGCCTCGCCCTCCATGACGCCGGCGCTGACCGGTTTTTGCACATAGACGTCGGCGCCCGCCTGGACGGCGGCGATCATGTGCAGGGCGTGCCAGTGGTCGGGACTGTCAATGAGCACCAGGTCCAGGTCCTTCTCTTTGAGCAATTCGCGGTAATCGGTGAAGGTGCGTGGCGTCTTCTTTGACTTCTGGCGCTGGCTGACCAGTGTGGCGGCCTCGGCGAGCATGTGTTTGTCCGGATCGCAGAGCGAGACCACCTCGACGGGGGCGACTTGGATGAGCCGGAAGAGATCGCTTTTGCCGTACCAGCCGGCGCCGATAAGACCGACGCGCTTGGGCTTCTGGTTGAGCAGGTCCAGGGACCCGGCGCCCAGCGAGGCCAGGGCGAGGGACGCGGAGGCGGTCTGGAGAAAACGGCGGCGGTTGATGGTGAACCGCATGGAAGAGTCATTGGCGTTGATGGCGATTGATTTCATGGCGCAAGAATTGTAAAACAAAGGCCAACTAATGACCAGCAGTTTGTTTCGCCCGGAACCACGCTACCATCGTGGGTACTCGATTCATTTTAACCCTGGCCGCGGGGCTTCTGGGGACGACGGCCCTGGCCGCCACCCAGATGCAGAACAGCGATTGCCTGGACTGTCACAGCGACAAGACGATGACGGCCACCAACGCGGCGGGGCGGGTGACATCCATTTTTGTGGACCCGGCGGCGCTGGCGGCCTCGGTCCATCGCACCAATTCCTGCGCCAGTTGCCATAACGACATCACGGACAAGCATCCGGACGACCACCTGGCGCCGCAGGCGGTGGATTGCGCGCGATGCCATTTGGAATCGTCGTTGAGTTACGCCGCCAGCGTGCATGGAGTGGCGCATCGGGACGGGACCAACACCGGGACTCATCCCGCGCCGGTTTGCACCGACTGCCACGGGGCGCACGGCGCGCTGCCGCCCAGTTCCCCGCTGTCGCCGCTCAATTTTTCCAACCTGGCCAAGACCTGCGGGCAATGCCATGAACAGGAGGCCAGGGACGTGATGGCAAGCGTCCACGGCAAGGCGGTGGCGGCGGGGCGGCGGGAAGCGGCCACCTGCACCGATTGTCATTCCGAACACAAGATCGAAGCGTTGCGGGGCAGTTCGCCGTTGAAAATATCGCGGGATATTTGCAGCAAATGCCACGCCTCCGAACAGTTGAACACCAAGTACAATCTGCCGGCGGACCGGGTGAAGACGTTCTTCGCCAGTTACCACGGGCTGGCCGCGCAGTACGGCTCGACCCGCGCCGCCAATTGCGGAAGCTGCCACGGGTTTCATCTGGTTCTGCCCTCCTCGGACCCGCGTTCGAGCATTTACAAGGACAACCTGACGGCGACCTGCGGGAAATGCCACGTCGGGGCGGGGGCCAATTTCGCGCAGAGCAAGGTGCATGTGGACCTGAACGCGGCGGGCGGCAACGCGCAGTTGAGCGAGCGGATCAATTGGTGGGTGCGGCGGCTCTACCTGACGATGATTGTCGCGGTGGTCGGGTTGATGGCGGTTCACAACGCCATGATCTTCGGACGGAAGGCGGCCGCCCTGAGCTGCCGCACGGAACGAACCCTGGTGCGCATGGATGCCGCGCAACGATGGCAGCATTTGGCGCTGGCGGCCAGTTTCATCGCGCTGGCCTGGACGGGATTTGCGTTGAAGTTCCCGGATTCGTGGATCGCGCATACGCTCGGCTCGGGCGAAAATCTCCGGCGCTGGAGCCATCGCGTCGCGGGGGTGGTGATGCTGCTGGCGGGGGCCTATCACCTGGGTTACATCAGCGCCAGCCGGGAGGGGCGGCGGCTGCTCCGGGATATGCTGCCCCGCCTGCAGGATGCGCGCGACGCGGCCGCCAACACGCGGCGGCTGGCCGGCCTGGGCGGCGTCAAACCTAAATTCGGGCGCTTCGGCTACGCGGAGAAGATGGAGTATTGGGCGGTGGTCTGGGGCACGGTCATCATGGGAGCGACCGGGCTGATGATCTGGTTCAAGATGGAAGTGACGCGCTTTCTGCCGCGCTGGGTGGTGGAAGTGGCGACGACGATTCATTATTACGAGGCGATCCTGGCTTGCCTGGCGATTTTGGTGTGGCATTTTTATCATGTCATTTTCGATCCGGATGTGTATCCTCTGAATCGGGCGGTCCTGGATGGCCGGGTCTCGCGCGAATGGCTGGAAGAGGAACATCCGCTGGATCCGGCGCTGGCCGGCGGCAAGCCGGACGGGCCGGCCCGCGGGGCTTCGCCGCCCGAAGCGCCCGCCAAGAACAGCAAACATTGAGGAACGCAACGTGCGCAGCTTTGAAAGCCTGAGCGAACGCGAGGTTCTTTCCCTGGCCATCGCGCTGGAGGAAGAGGACGGGAAGATCTATGACAACTTCGCCGAAGGGTTGCGTGAGAACTATCCCGCCCAGGCAGAGAAGTTCGATGAAATACGCCACGACGAAGACGGCCACCGCCGCCGCCTGCTGGAACTTTACCAAAGCCGCTTCGGCGACCACCTGCCCTTGATCCGCCGCGAGGACGTGCGCGGTTTCGTCAAGCGCCGCCCCATCTGGCTGGAACGGCCCCTCAGTTTGCGGGCCGCCCGAAAACAGGCCGAGTTGATGGAGATGGAAACGGAGCGCTTTTATGAGGCTTCGGCCCGGCGCGCCACCGACGCGGGCATCCGGCAATTGCTTATTGACTTGGCGGCGGAAGAACGCCATCACGCCCAGGCCGCCCATCAACTGGGCCTGACGCAGTTGAGCGCCGCCGAAACAGCCCACGAAAAACGGCGCTTCGCCCTCCAGGTCATCCAACCCGGCCTGGCCGGGCTGATGGACGGCTCGGTGTCCACGCTCGCCCCGTTGTTCGCGGCCCGATTTGCCACGGCGGACAGTTGGAAAACTTTTCTGGTCGGCATGGCGGCCAGCGTCGGCGCGGGTATCAGCATGGGCTTTGCCGAGGCGCTGTCGGACGACGGAACGCTGACCGGCCGCGGACATCCCTGGAAGCGCGGGCTGGTCTGCGGAGCGATGACCGCCGCCGGCGGGCTGGGGCACACGGTGCCGTTCCTGATCCGCGACATCCACATTGCGACGACCGTGGCGCTGGCGGTGGTGTGCGTGGAACTGGGCGTGATCGCGTGGATCCGCCACAAGTTCATGGACTCGCCGTGGACGGTCGCCACCCTCCAGGTGGTGCTGGGCGGCTTGCTGGTTTTTCTGGTGGGAATGCTCATAGGCAGTTCCTGACCATTTGGCCTAACAACAAACAAACCCGAATACTATGATTGACCAACATGACCGCGAGGCCTGGTTGAAGGGCGGCGACGCGCTGTGCTCGACCCTGCCGCCGCCGCCCCTCCATATCTACCGCCTCATTTTGCTGGGCGCGCCCGGCGCCGGCAAGGGAACCCAGGCCGAGTTGCTCGGACAACGCCTCGGCGCCTGCCATCTTTCGACCGGCGACGTCTTCCGCGCCGCCAAATCCCTGCCCCGCGATGAGATCAGTCCGGCCATGCAAATGGCGCTCGCCTCCATGTCGCGCGGCGAACTGGTGCAAGACGAGACGGTGCTGGCCATGGTGCGCGAGCGGTCCCGGTGCCTGCGGTGCCGCGGCGGGTTTTTGCTCGACGGCTTTCCCAGGACCGTCGTCCAGGCGGAGGCGCTGGACAATTTGTTGAAATGGGAGCGGCGCGCCCTGACCGCGGTGGTCAATTATGATTTGGCAACCGACATCATCGTGGCCCGGTTGAGCGGGCGGCGGACGTGTCCCGGCTGCAAGGCCGTCTATCACGAGACGGCGCACCCGCCCAAGACCGCGGGCCTGTGCGACCAATGCGGGGGCAAATTATACCAGCGGGAGGATGACCGGGCGGAATCCGTGCGGGTGCGGATGACGGCCTACCAGCGGAGCACCAAGCCGCTGATAGACTTTTACCAGCAGCGCGGCCTTCTGGTGACCGTGGCCGCGACCGGCGCGCCGGAGGAGATTTGCGAGCGGACCCTGGCCGCGTTGAACGGCCGCTGACGGCCTGCGCGGCAGCGGCCTGTTTTTCCACTTGGAACCACGCCCCGGCCAGCCTACCTTGGCCTCATGGCAAACGAGCCGAAAAAGAAGATCAAAGCCGCCCTCATGCTGGGCATCGGGGTGGATTCCGACGGCCACAAACGCCTGACCACCGGCTCGAATTTTGCCCTCATTGGCGGCACGGAGGAAACCCATCAGGCCATGACCGAAAAGGCCGTTAAAATCAATGAGAAACTCGCCGCCAAAGGCAAGCGTCTGGAGGACGTCAGCCGCGAGGAATTTGAAGACATCGCCCATTCTGTCGGGCTGCGCCGGCAGGACCGGGCCAGGGATAACTAAACCGCCCGCAGCCCCCCATCCCCATCACCCGCCATGAGACTCCAATCCATGCACATCGGCATGAAAGTGCGCCATCCCGAACTGGGAACCGGCACTGTCAAGAGCATTTCAGAGCATGTCGCCGACATCCGCTTCAACAGCGGCCTGCGCTCGCTCGCCCCCGAACAATCCGATTTGAAACCGGACGAGGCGCTGGCCGAGGTCAGCGGCCTGGCCATGCCGCTCGCCGCCCTGGTGGCCGAGACCGTCGGCGCCCTGGTCAAGGAAATGGGCCTGGAGCGCGACGACTCCGTTGTCGAGCAACTGGCCGCCCGCTGGGCCAAGGGCATGATGACCTTGCGCCCCTCCGACCCCGCGTTGCAGAGCAAGGAAGTTCCCCTCGAAGCGTTCTTCCACAAAATCGTCATGATGCGCAACAACCTTCGCGTCCTGGAACAAAAAATCAACGGCCATCCGCAGTTGAGCGACGCCGAGAAAGTCGAATTCCAGCAGTACATCTCCCGTTGCTACGGTTCCATGACCACCTTCAATCTCCTCTTCAGGCGCGATTCGGACCAGTTCAAATCCAATCTCTGAAAAGAGGACATTCCACGCTTTCGGCTTCGGAGCGCCGATTTTAAATCGGCTTTCAGTGTCTTGCCCGGCGCAAAGCCGGCTGCAAGCCGGCGCTCCGGACTGGAGATGGGGATCTGGCGCGGATCAGGGATGACCGTGCCCGTGACAGACAAAAACCATGTAAAGTCCGTACATGAAGAGAGCTTCCGCGCCCGCGTAAAGTCCGAACGAAAGTGGCGGGGCCACATAAGATAGAATTCTTTCGACTGCCTGTGCCAGAGAATCGAGTGTTGAGTTCACAAGCATTGCCATTAGCACACGCCATGCCATCCCGGCACAAACGCATTTCCCGCCGATGGCCGCACGCATTCAAGCCGCGGCCGCGGCCAAACGCCCCCGGCTCTGCCCAAAAACTGGACAGGCCATCAAAGGACATGACGCCGCGGCCGGATGATTCCCGCGCACAAACAGAGGCTCAAGCAGCTCCAGCCAAACCAGTCCCCGTGCAAATTGTAGAACGTCCGGCCCCCTTCGCCCGCCGCCCGCAACGGAATGTCCGCCGTCATGAAACCCGCGCCGAACACATTGCCGGCCGCGGAGAAAATCTCCCGCATCCGCCCCTGCGCGTCAATCCAGCAAGTCAGGCCGTTGTTCGTGCAGCGCACCAATGGCAGGCCATTTTCCACCGCGCGAAAAACCGCCGTGGCCGCCTGCTGCCAGCCGGCCGCCCCATTGCCAAACCAGCCGTCGTTCGTCAGGTTCACCAAAAAATCGGTGTCCGGCCCGGCATGTTCGCGCGCTTCCGCGGCAAATGCGTCTTCAAAGCAGATCAGCGCCGAAAACCGCGCGGCAGGTTGGCTCATCACGAATTGGACCGGCTCCTTTCCCGGCGTGAACCCGCCGTCAATGGGCGTGACCCATTTGAGAAAACACAGCCACCACGGAACATATTCCCCAAAAACCACCAGCCGCCTCTTGTGATATACTCCCGCCAACTCGCCGTCCGGGTTGAGCAGGATGCTGCTGTTATAGTACTGCGGCTGGTCTCCCGATTCCTCGCCCAGGTCCGCCGTGGCCAGCAACCAGACCTTGTGCCGCGCCGTCAGCCGGGCCATCGCCGCCTGGTGTTCCGGGGTCAAGGTTGACAACGCACCTTCCGGCCAGATCAGCAGTCGCGCCGGGCTGGTCCCGTTCGCCGGGCCGGCGAGCGCCTTGTCCGACAGCGCGATCACCTGGTCGAGCCGCGCTTCATCCTCGGCCGGATTCCAGATCGTGGTCTGCGCAAAGGCCGGCTGCACCAGCGCCACCCGCAGTTCCTCTGTGGCCGGCGGGAGTCTGGCCGCCTTGCTGGCGCCAAAACTCGCCGTCATCACCGCCGCCAGCAGCGGCAACCCCGCCTCGCCCCACACCCCGCGTGGCGTCTTTCGCGTCATGCTCAACAAGGCGATCACCAGCGCCACGGACATCCAAACCACCAGGAACGAAACTCCATACACCCCGGTCACCGCCGCGATTTGAATCAGCGGCAGCATTTTGTATTGCGAAGCGCCCAGAAAATTCCACGGAAACCCTGTCAACAACCGTCCCCGCGCCATTTCCAGCGCCACCCAGGCCGCCGCGCAGCAAAACGCCCAGCCGCCACGCCGCAGCAGCCCGGTGGAAAAAAATTCATCCAGCGCCGCCCCCGCCGCAAGAGCGGCCGCGCCGGGCCGCGCCGGCCAAATCCTCCAACAGAGCCAGACCCACAGCGCGGGAAAAAGCGCGCAATACGCGCTCAAAAGAAACCACGCGGCGCCGGGACCGATGGGAATGCCGTGAAACGTGTAGGGAATGGCCAGCAACCACTGGAGCGAGGTTAAAAAATGCGCCAAGCCGCCTACAAACCCCAGCCGGAAAGCCTGCCCTCCTCCGCGGCCCATCGCGCTGAACAGAATCACCCCGGGCGCAACCCACGCCGCCCCTGCCAGGCCGATGCCGGGAAAAGCCGCGCTCAACAACAACCCGCCGCCGCCCGCAAGCAAATAGCGGACCGCCGAATCGCGATTGGCCGAAAACTTTTTCAGGCGGGCATGATGCGGAGAACCGCGCGCAAACGCCAGCCAACTTTGATTCCAAGCCGCTTCGCGTTCCGGGCATGCGACCGATGCGCCGCCAGGTCTTGGAGCGCGCGCGCCAGCGCCGCTTTTGGCTCCTTCCGATTTGCAAAAAAGTGCTGGCGCGGGGAAGACCGATTTGTATAATGCGGCCATGACACTGAATTCCTGTTCTCAATTTATTTGCCGAACCAAAGCCAGCCTCATCGCGCCTGGAGCGGTTCTTGGCGCTGTGCTTTTTCTGGCGTTCCCCAATGAACGCGCCGCCGCCCAGGCGTCCGCCTCGGCGCCCTCCACGCGGCAACGCCTCTCGCTGGACGCGGACTGGCGGTTCACCAAAGACGACCCCGCCGGCGCCGAAGGCAAGCTCTCCTACACCGCCATCAAGCCGTGGGTCAACAGCACCGGCGCCGCCTTTACCACCAATGCCGCGCTCGCCGCCAAACCGCAGGGCGCCGAGCCGGGCGGCGACATCCCCTACACCCAGCCGGGCTTTGACGACAACGGCTGGCGCCGGCTGGATTTGCCGCACGACTGGGGTATCGAGGGGCCGTTCCAGGCGCAAAACCCCGGCAACACGGGACGGCTTCCGTGGTGGGGCGTCGGTTGGTACCGCAAACATTTCACCGTGCCCGCCTCCGACGCGGGCCGGCAGGTGGCGCTGGAAGTGGACGGCGCGATGGCTTATGCCACGGTTTGGTGCAACGGCCATTTCGCCGGAGGCTGGCCCTATGGTTATTCGTCGTTCTATCTCAACCTCACCCCTTTCCTGAAGCCCGGCGCGGATAATGTCCTGGCCATTCGTCTTGACAACCCGCGCAACTCCTCGCGCTGGTATCCGGGCGGGGGCATTTACCGCAACGTCTGGCTGGTGAAAACCGGGCCGCTCCACGTCGGCCAATGGGGCACTTACGTCACCACGCCGGAAGTGTCCACCAATTCGGCCAAAGTGAATATCAAAGTGACTGTGAACAACGATTCCAAGGCGGAGACGATGGTGACAGTCGGGACGCAGATCTTCGCGCTTGACGCGGCAGGCAAGATGACCGGTCCCTCCGTCGCCGCGGAGTGGTCCGACCCAATAACTGTGCCGGCGGCCTCCAACGTCACCACCGCCCTGGATTTGCAAATCAGCCATCCCGTGTTGTGGAGCTTGAAGCAGCCCTCGCGCTATGTCGCCGTGACCACGGTCGAGCAGATGCGCACGAGCGCTTCCGAGGTGGTGGACGAATACGAAACCCCGTTCGGCATCCGCACCATCAAGTTCACCACGGACAACGGTTTCCTGTTGAATGGCGAACGGGTGCCGCTCAACGGGGTCTGCAACCACGCCGACCTGGGCGCGCTGGGTTCGGTCATCAATGTTCGCGGACTGGAGCGCCAGATCGAGTTGTTGAAGGAGATGGGCTGCAACGCCATTCGCACCAGCCACAACATGCCCGCGCCGGAGTTGCTCGATCTGTGCGACCGCATGGGCATGCTGGAGATGGACGAGTCGTTCGATTGCTGGATGTCGGGCAAGGGCGGGGGCGACTACCACCTCCTTTTCGCCGACTGGCACGAGAAAGACCTGCGCGCCGAAGTGCGCCGCGACCGCAACCATCCTTCGGTCATCCTCTGGAGTGTCGGCAATGAAGTCGGCGAACAGGGTCCCGCCGCCGGCCATTTGATCGCCATGGACCTCCAGAAGATCGTCCACGAGGAAGATCTGACCCGGCCCGTGACTTCCGCCGCCAGCGATGTCAACGCCGCTTTCAACGGCTACCAGAAATTCATGGATGTCTTCGGCTACAACTACAAGCCCAATGGATACGCCCGCGCCCGCACGAGCAATCCTGACCTGCCGATCTTCGGCAGCGAAACCGCCTCTTGCATCAGTTCCCGCAGCGTTTACACCTTCCCGGTCGCCGCGCAACCGGGCGCGGTCGCCGGCGGCGGCGGACGCCGGGGCGGCGGCGGCGGCGGCGCCCCGTCCGGGGAAGACGCGGCCAACCACCAGGTCAGTTCCTATGACCTCTATTATCCCGGCTGGGCCACCTCGCCGGACACGGAATTTTCGGCGCAGGAACACAATCCGTTCGTGGCCGGTGAATTTGTTTGGACCGGCTTTGATTATCTTGGCGAACCGACCCCGTGGGGCGGAGGCAACGACCCTTCGCGCAGTTCCTATTTCGGAATCATTGACTTGGCCGGGTTCAAGAAGGACCGGTTCTATATTTACCAGGCCCACTGGCGGCCGGACTTTCCCATGGCCCACATCCTGCCGCATTGGAACTGGCCCGACCGCGTGGGCCAGGTGACGCCGGTCCATGTCTATACTTCCGGCGACGAGGCGGAATTGTTCCTCAACGGCCAGTCGCTCGGGCGCAAGAAGAAGGCCCAATTCGAATACCGCCTGCGATGGGACGACGTGGTTTATCAGCCGGGCACATTGAAGGTCGTCGCTTACAAGGCCGGCAAGGAGTGGGCCACCGACCAAGTCCAGACCGCCGGCGATCCCGCGGCGCTGACGGCCAAGCCGGACCGGAACATCATTCGCGCCGACGGGCAAGACCTGTCCTATGTGACGGTGACCGTGGCGGACGCCAAAGGCGTGATGGCGCCGCGCGCGGACAACTCGATTCATTTCGACATCAGCGGTCCCGGCGAGATTGCGGCGACGGACAACGGGGACGCCACGAGTTTCGAGTCGTTCCAGTCGCACGACCACAAGGCGTTCAACGGGTTGTGCCTGGTGATCATCCGGTCCACCAAGGCGGCCGGCCCGATTGTGCTGCGGGCCAGCGCGGCGGGATTGCAGGGGGCCAGCGTGACCATCCAGGCCAACGCGCCATCCCTTTGACGGAAATGCCGAATGGCAGGGCGCACGACAGAATTCTTCGGTTAGGCTGCCAGCTTCAGGCAGTCGTTGCTGGCAGCGCGGCTATTGAGGCGCTCTTTCCAGAACGGGTCGAGGCGGCGGCTGGAGTGGATGCAGCG
>Ga0182027_10011290_pt1 | contig 12645 bp, 11 predicted proteins | sample 712E1DmetaG_FD_121300 | JGI IMG/M metagenome (GOLD analysis project Ga0182027, IMG submission 121300) | Permafrost microbial communities from Stordalen Mire, Sweden - 712E1D metaG (Illumina Assembly) | ecosystem: Environmental > Terrestrial > Soil > Wetlands > Permafrost | place: Sweden...
GCTGGATATACGAAGGAGGCATCGGATTCGAGTGAAGCCTCGCTGAAGTACATCATTTACGGGGCAGTTTCATCCGGCGTGATGTTATATGGTATCTCGATACTCTTTGGACTGACCGGTGCAATGAATTATGCTGGAATTAATCATGCACTGTCGATCAGTGCCCCCAATTATGCTGCGTTACTCCTTGCGACTATTTTTATCGTTGTTGGTTTCGGTTATAAAATATCCGCAGTGCCGTTTCACTTCTGGACTCCCGATGTATACGAGGGTGCACCTATCACTATCACCGCATTTCTTTCAGTCGCATCAAAGGCAGCAGGGTTTGCTATGATGATGCGGTTCTTTAAAATAATATTTATCGATACAGCGATCCTAGCATTACCATCCGGTGTTTGGACATCGCTCTATAATTTTGAATGGAATAAATTGCTAGTCATTCTTTCTGTCCTCACCATGACACTTGGTAATCTCGTTGCTGTCTGGCAGGATAATCTTAAACGTCTGCTCGCTTATTCAAGTATCGCTCATGCAGGATACATGCTGATGGGCGTCATTCTTCTCAGTGATAAAGGTATTGCTGCCGTACTCATATATTTTGTCATGTATCTCTTTATGAATCTCGGTGCATTCTACGTAGTCATGATCGTTGCGAACAAAACTGGAAGTGAAGACATCAGCGCTTACCGGGGGATTGGATATCGATCTCCGATTATCGGTGTGGCAATGGCTCTCTTCCTGTTGTCACTCACCGGATTGCCGCCGACAGCGGGTTTTATCGGGAAATTTTATCTTTTTTCTGCTGTCCTGGATGCACGATGGATTTGGCTTGCAATTGTTGGTGCCATAAATAGTGTCATCTCGTTATACTACTATGCGAGGGTGCTGCGATATATGTTTCTCCGGGACCCGGAAGATCAATCAGGGCCTCTTCATCTTTTTCGAAGAGAAGCATTGATTTTGCTGGTACTTGCGATTCCGACGCTTGTCTTTGGGCTCTATTTTGCGCCAATCGTGGATTTAGCCAATATATCGGTACAGATGTTCGGTCTGCATTAATTTCAGCAGGTATCCGAAGGACATTCTCTGCCATTGTGCGATCACGGTATTTGTTTGTCAATTGAGAAATTCTTAGATTAAACACAATTTATTACCAAGAAACGGCGGCTATGAATGAATTTGAGTAAATCCATGGAACAACCAATGCTAAATATTCTTGTTGTCGATGACGATGAATTTTTTGCCGACATTGTTGCAAATCAACTACGGGAAGAATATAAATACAATGTAACAATTGCCCGTACCGGACAAGAAGCGAAAGAGCTCATTGCCACCGGCGGCAATACATATTTTGACATAGTACTTACGGATTACTTTATGCCGGAAATGAGCGGCATAGATTTGTTGAAATGGATTCATGAAAACGATATGGAAATACCCGTCGTCATGCTAACGGCAGCGGGATCGGATGTCGTGGCTGTCGAAGCGATGAAATTAGGCGCGTACGATTATGTGCGGAAGGAACAGCTTGACCTTCAGCATCTTAAAATTGTGATTGATGCGACCCATGAGCGGCATCAATTTCGTATCGCGAAATCGCTGGAAGATGAACGGACGCAGGAAATTAGTTTAAATAATCTTGCAACGGATAAAGTCCGCGATGTGCTCAATGCGATCACACCATCATTAAACTCTGCTCTCGCAAACATCAACGGAGATATTGAAAACCGCGGTGAAGAAATCTGCAAACAATTATCCTCACCAGAACGTGAGCAAGTTCGTGAACTGCTTCAACAGATTCATCGTTCGGCTGTATTGCTGGAAACTTCCATTCGAGGATTATTGGGATTGTACCGAATGCTGTATGCCCATCACGATGAAGTGAAAGAACTTGATCGATTGAAACGTGAGATAGAAGAAAAGACAATCCCGGTCTGATTTTTCCGGTGACAAAATATACCAGTCTTACCGCCTGTTGTTCAATATCTCATAAAGAGGTAGTCTAAACTTCTTGTTCGAGTCCTACCAGGATTCATTTACATTTTCTTTATATTTTTCACGCGATCATATATCAACCGAATGCCATCCAGAACAAGCATCGGTTCTACGTGCTGAATGATCTTTGTCTGTTCCGCAACGAATGTTGAAAATCCGCCCGTTGCTATCACCGTTGCTTTCTTTGACCGATGTTTATGAAGTTCTTTTTGGATTCGGTTCACCATTCCCAAGGCTGCATCGATGGCACCCAGGAAAATTCCGGTTTGCATACTACTCAACGTATTTGAGCTGATGACGGCGTCAGGAAGATACGGTATTGTACCGGCGAGTTGTGGCAGTTTTGCAGTCCGGCTATGTAATGAAAATGCCGAAGTTTCTATTCCCGGAGCAATAACACCGCCGAGATAATCGCCGTTTGATGCGATAACATCATAGGTTGTTGCAGTTCCGAAATCAATAATAATAAGCGGCCCGCCGTAATGTGAAAAACCGGCTATTGCGTTGCAGATTCTGTCTGCGCCAAGAGATTTTGGATCGTCGTAATGAATTTTGATTCCGAGATTTAATGAAGCACTTACCATCATCGGTTTTTTATGAAAATACTTTTTCACTATTGCGGTATAGACTTGAGTCAGATTGGGAACAACCGACGAAATGCCGATTCCATCGATGTTCTTTTTATTTATGCCGGTTTTCCTCAATAATGATTGAATATGCGTGAAGATTGTATCTTCTGTCTGTTTGAGTGTGCTTGTCAATCGGAGACTGGCAAGAAGTGAACTATTCTTGTATATCGCGATAACAGTGTGAGTATTGCCAATGTCAATTGCTATGAACATATCAATCAATCTTTCTAAGAGAATCATTTATGGCTATTTGACTATAGTCACATCACCGGCATGAAACACACGCTGAACCGATCCAGTTTCTACAATCAATCCTCCATCATCAGCAAGAGCGATTGCAACGCCCTCTATGATATTGGCGGTCTGAGTAAGCTTTATTCGTTTGCCAATGAGTGCTGCACGTGCTTTCCATTCCGTCAGCACGGTATCAAAAATTCCTCTACTCACATCTGTGTAAAGCGATTCTAATGACGACATAATTTGGCGGAATACATTTCTCCGGTCAAATTCTCTTCCGCATTCTTTCCTCAGTGATGTTGCCGTGCCTGCAAGATCCCCCGAAAAGTTCGTTTGGTTCACATTTAATCCAATTCCAATTATGGCATAATCGAGCTTATTGTGCTGAAAGGTGCTTTCCAGAAGGATACCGCAGTTCTTTTTATCATGGAATAGAATATCATTGGGCCATTTGCATTCACACTGCATACCGGTCGTTGTTTCAACAGCAAGGGCGATACTAGCGGCAGCAAAGAAGGGAAGTAATCCGACTTTGTCCGCGTTGAATGTCGGACGGATTATGACGGAGAACAATAAACTGCTTCCCGGTTCTGCAAGCCATGTTCTTCCAAATCGTCCGCGGCCCGATGTTTGATGATCGGCTATGACGACGGTTCCTTCCTCAGCACCTTTGCTTGCGAGAGTTTTTGCATACATATTCGTCGATTCGATCGTCTCAAAAACCAATAATGCGCGCCCAAATACCTTTGTCCTCAGCCCTTGTTGGAATTCTTCCTTTAAATACATACGCACAGTATCCTATTGTGGCAAGGGAATCTTCGTCAATGGAAGCTTCAGATTTGCGAGTCTCCATCCGAGGTCATAAATTACCCGTCCTATTTTTGCCATCCTTTCGAAGAGAATTTTGTCCACGGTATCTGTTGGTTTGTGATAATCGCTGTGGACGCCGTCGAAAAAGAATACGATAGGCACTCCATTCTTCGCAAAGTTGTAATGATCGCTTCGGTAATAGAACCGTTCCGGATCATGGTCGCCGTTAAAAGTATAATCGAGCGAGAGGTGTTCCGTTTCATTATTTGCCGATCGAAGCAGACTGTCGAGTTCAAGACTGATTTTATTGGAACCAATAACATATATATAGTTTGTATCTTTCATTGCTTCGTGTGTCGTATCGATTCTGCCGACCATATCCATGTTCAAGTCGGCAATGGTTTTATCCAATGGAATGATCGGGTTATTGGTATAATACTTCGAGCCAAACAATCCTTTCTCTTCGCCTGTAAATGTCAAAAAAATCAGACTGCGTTTTGGTTTTATTGGATTCGCCGCAAATGCTTTTGCAAGTTCCAAAATGGTGACCGTACCGGAACCATCGTCATCTGCGCCGGGGTAGAGATCACCGGTTCGGCTTATTCCAAGGTGATCGTAATGAGCAGTAAATACAACAACCTGCGATTTGAGAATCGGATCGCTCCCCGGCAAAAAGCCAAGAACATTTTCTGTTTGCTTTGTTTCATGAATTACCTTCGAGACTATGGTAATCGTTGCATTGTCAATGAACAAGGGATTGAATTGTTGATCGTGTACGGCTTCGTCCCTTAGCTGCTTCAGCGATTTGCCCGTTGGTTTTAATACTGTTTCTGCCACTTCCGGAGATACAAGGAACCTGATAAATTGCTGCCGTAATTGCGATGAGCTGTCTTCTTTCATCCGCATTATTCCTTTATCCGTGCCAAAACTACTCATCATTTCTTGTGCTTTTCGAAATGATGCCGGTCCTTCGATATCCGGAATCATCAATGCCGCTGCCGCTCCAGCATCACGGCGAATCGCAAAGAGCCGCCGTAAAGCTGCTGCCTTAGAGGTATCGCTAGCGAAACTTTTCTTACCGATAAAGACGAATACAATTCGCCCCGCAAGTTTTGTGTTGGCAGCGGAATCTAATTCCGTATCAATGAACCCTACAAAGACTGCCGGCCCGCTTACAACGGTGTCTTTCGCTGCCTCTGATATAAAGTCAGTGCCCCAGGTGAAATTCTTCATCACCCCGTCGACATTTGTAATTATTTTCGTTTTTGGACTAACGCGCGATACCTCGACGTCAAAATGCTGGAAGTAAGTTCCGCTGTCGCCGATAGCTTTGAGATTCAGGTTCTTGAAAATATCTGCAATATAATTTGCCGCTTTCTTTTGCCCGGGGTACGATGTCTCCCGGCCTTCAAGACTGTCGGAAGCAAGAATAGTAAGATGAGCTTTTAGATCGGACGCATTGATGGATTCATAACCAAATTTAGATTTTGGATCGATGGATTGAGCATGAAGAATAATAATAAATAACGGGATCAGAAAGAAAATGCGGCGCATGAAAACTCCTTAACTTAGTAATGAATGCTAAAAAGATACAAGAAAATGGTAGTGAAATGCAAGGTGAACCGAACATGTATAAATGAATCGAACAATCCCTTTCGTGAAGTGGCCAAAAAAAAGACTGTCATTGCACGTGATCCCCACATGACGGTAGAATGAGGACTGCACATTGATCCGGCCGGAGTGATTATGTAATATGTGTTGTCGGGTTATTCGATAGTCGTAAGCATCTATTCTAACGATTTCACAACATATTTAGGCGGGTTAGGGTCATCTTTGAAAAAATCTTTTTGTTTACCACGGGAAAGAGCCCACCGGTCTAACCATGATATGCCCCCTTTGCCATATGCAGTTACTGGCGTTCGATAGAGCGTGTCTTCGAGCGTTTTCTCCATACTAATAAACGTGTATCCGTGCGATGTGTACAGTGCTGCAAGAGAATCCATATACTCTGCGTTCAGCCAGCTTGCATGCACCAGCAGAATTTGCCGGATGTTACGGCTAAAGAGTGCATGTGATTGATATTCGTAAAACAATATTTTCTTTTCCATATACTCAAGATAATCCTGTCCAATCCGCTGAGACAGCATCGTATCGCCTTTCATGCGCGCTCGTTTATATGCAACTGCAAAAAAATAATCATCGGTATCGATAGTGACCGGCGCAATGACAGAGCCGTGCTCTGCTAAAAAATTGCTCAGTGAATCTGCCTTGAATTTTGTGCTGCCTACATGAAGATAGGGATGCCTGAAATATTTGAGATGCTTGCCTTTGCGCTCGAGGATCTCTTTGGTAACGGCTTCACCTTTAAGGAGGTCGTCCGTATATTCCTTCTGCGATACGGAATTGTAATCCGGATGAGAATAGGTGTGGTTCCCGATATCGAAGCCGTTATCGATCCATTGCTCTATTAAAGAAACTTGAAACGGATTTCTCATGGTATCGATGAATAATTTTTTTGCGATGACAAACCCGATGGCGGGAATATGATTGCGTTTAAAGGAAGCGATGAGTCTTGCCGTAACCTCTTTCTGGAAACTTGTATCGTTCATTCCATAACTGACAACCGGCAGATCGTCGATGGAAAAACAGACTTGTTTTTCCTGTGTCCAAACAATGGAGCTCAACGAAAAAACTATAACGAGGAAAAAGAATATTATATGATTTAATCGGATTGTTTTATTTCTCATAATTCTGTCCAATATATTTATTGGTGTGAGGCGACGTATGCATTTGTTATAATTCTCTGTAGAGCCCATCAAGTACGCTGCGTGATGCAGTGCATTATGCGGCACGTCGATGATTCTCTAAACCAAATCTAATTCTTTGGCGGCATCAAATTATAGCCTCATTGTTCCATAAAATAAAGGCCATCGCTTTCGGCTCTATCTTCAATAAGCTTGCCATCATTATGCAATGTGTATTATGAATCTATTGTTTATGAGGATGCAGTTTCCATTTGATTTATAAGTCCGAATTGCAGCAAGTGGTGATAGCAGTGTTTGAATTGAGATCGATGCCACTCATCCGCACCGAGCGGTCCAAATACTGGGTGTGTATGAATCGCACCCGGTCGTTCACGGAAATGATCGGCAAAGCAACCAATCACTTTATGGAGTGCTTCCTTCGCATCGGTGAACCTGGAAAATCGAAGCGGGAGCAGGCCCTCACCGATCAAGGGATTCTTGTACTCATGAGGTGTTGCATTGTTGTTATGGAGGAATCTCTTCGCCCGCTCAAACAGGTTATCCGGAGTACGACAAGGAAATTCGATGATACCTGTACAGCCTTCAAAGGACCAGATGAGGTGTTCGATCATATGTTGTGGAGTCATTTTGCCCCAGAGAGGCGGAGTATTTTCAGCGAGGCCTTCTACGCAATCCGTGAATAATCGATCGAAGAATTTTTTGCGAAGGTTTTCGTCATTGACATCAAAGGGAATTGCAACCATGCCGGAATAATAACCTTTCTAGAATTAAATGTGTGCGATGAACGATGCTGACTTTTCCCATGTCGACGTTTCTATATTATTTCTTCTCCCGTTCTACAGCCGGAGGCCTGAAGATACAGTCTTGCTTTGCAGAACGTGTTATGTAAAGTAATTTATTTTTTCAACCTTTTTCTCCGTCTTACGTCGAACGCTGAATCGTGCGTACTGCCACCTTGAATGAAAGGAACAGAAATCCAATAAACAAGAGGCATTGGACAATAATTTCGGATCCATTGCCTATGCCAATTGTTAAATAACGCATAACATCGGCATGCCACGTAAGAGGATTAAGAAGCGCCGGGATACGGAGCCACATCGGTATCTGGTCTATCGGATAAAAAAGGCTGCTCGAAAACATAAGAACAAAATAGCTGGCATTGATGGCCATGTTGAATGTATCGTTGCGGCGAATGAGGAACGCAACGTTGGATAAACCGAAAAACCAACCGGCAGTTCCGAGAACGGCTGCAAGAAATATGATAGGAAGCATGATGAGTTGAATATGTACATTCAAGACAATCACAGCCACAAGAAGTGTCATGCTTGCCTGCGCAATCGTCATGAGCCCTTGAAAAAGGATTTTTCCGAGCAGGAGCTGGCCGCGTGTCAGCGGGTATGTGAGATGTTCGTAGAAAATTCCGTTATCGCGGTCAATGAAGAATCCATACGATTGATTTACTGCGTTCCCGAAGCAGGTCATGGATAGCACGCCGCCAAGAAAGAAATCGTTATAACGTATTGTCATACCATTGATAACAAAGCTCGTACCAAGAGCCCGGTCAAATGCAACACCGAAGAGCAGCAGGTAGAGCAGCGGCACCATCACATCGAAGAACATCCACGTCAGGCTGGTTCGCCGGATAAGATATTCCCGATAGACGACTGCAAGGACAGGTTTCATGCAGTACTTCCCGCCTTTTTATCGATCAGTTCTATAAATGCGTCTTCCAGACTTGCGCGCGTAATTTCAAACTGATGCAGTATTTTGGCTTGCCGTGCAGCATTGACCATTTCGAGTGCCTGCACTTCCGACTGGAGTGTTATGGTAAACGTATTTTGTGCACGGGTCACTGAAACGGGTTTCCATTGATCTATCCATTGGAGCATTGCCGCAGGTTCTGATGCAACCGTCAATGAAACAGTATAAAGCTGAAGGCCCATCGATTTTATTTCTTCGATACCGCCTTGAGCAAGTATGCTCCCGTGATTGATGATGACTACTGCATCGCAGAGAGATTCCGCTTCATCGAGCAGGTGGGTAGTGAGGAGGATGGTTCGTCCTTTATGGGATTCCTCACGAATCGCCTCGATGGTTGTTCGCTTGTTAAATGTATCCATACCGGTTGTGGCTTCGTCTAAAAAGACCACCGGTTTATCGACGAGGAACATCTTCGCCACCTGCACGCGTCGTTTCATTCCTCCGCTCAGATCGATGCCCGATTCGTTCAGATACTCGTGCAGGCCGAAAAGCTCACAGACACGATCCATCCGGCGCTCGATTTCTTTGGAAGAGAGGCCGTGGAATCTGCCGAAGGTGCGAAAATTGTTTCGTACCGAAAGATAGATTTCGAGGGCATTTTCCTGGACGACAGCGCAAATGTGTTTCCGCACATCGTTGCCTTGCGAGAGAACTTCGTACCCGCACACGCGCGCTGTACCGGATGTAGGGGGAAGAAGCGTTGTCAGAATTTTAATCGTGGTCGATTTTCCCGCGCCATTTGGGCCGAGCAATCCAAAAATCTGACCTTTCTCTACTTTGAAAGAAATGCAGTTCAGTGCGTGAACAGGAGAGTGTTTGCGCCTGGTAAAAATCTTTGAAAGATTCTGAACCTCTATAATATTGGTCGTTGCCAATGGTTGTACGGATGAAATGTTAAGTGTTTTTCTAAAATTATTAGTGTAATATAATAAATAATTCTGTTGATGAAATATTCAACGAAATGTCTTCAAGAAGATGTCTAAAACGCAGGATGGAATATTATTAAAGGAGTGAACGTGCTCCTTCCTTTATTTATCTTCGTTCTGTTATTTCTTTTGCCTCAAAAAAACATCCCCCAATCCCTGTTTCCAGGTTCTCAATTAAAAATTACGATCCCGAAGTTAGTATCTTGATAAACCTGTAGTTGAATTCGAGACCATCATAGAATTCCTTTACTCCTATGCGCTCATCTCTTCCATGTGCGCGCACATCATCGATGTCCCCAAATATTCCCGAAACGCCGTACACCGGTATGCCCGCCTGTCGCAGATACCTGCCATCCGATGCACCGGTGGACATAATGGGCGTCACCGTTACACCAGGCCACATCGATGCGGTAAGTTCCTCGACGATGTTCATAACATCATTTCGGAGCGGTGACAACGGGCCCGCTTGCGGCTGCCTTAACTGTTTAACCGTGATCTGACTGTCGGCGAGAACGCGGCTCAGGGTGGCAAGCACATTTTCCACAGATTCATCGGGAAGCATACGGCAGTTTACAACGGCGCGTGCGGTTTGTGGCAAGGCATTTTCAGCGTGCCCGCCGCTGAGCATAGTCGGCACGCAGGTTGTACGAAGTAACGCATTGTAATAGGAGGAGGATGCAGCGAGGCGACTGGCGGCAGCAGTATCCATGGGTAATTTCAGAAGAGCAATCATGTCGGCTTTCGTCCGGCCTGTCTCTTTGATTGCAGTACGTTCAAAGAACGTTCGAGTTGTTTCGTTGAGCCGGATTGGAAAGTCATACTGTGCTAACCGGTTCAGTCCTGCCGAGAGCCGGTAGATGGCATTGTCTTTCACCGGAAGAGAGCTGTGGCCGCCGCGATTTTTCACTTCGAGTTGAAAACTGACGAATACCTTCTCACTCGTCTGGATTTCCATCAGCATTGCTTTTCCGGATTTGATATTACCGCCGCCGCATTCGAGATTGATTGCGAAGTCTGCATCGATGAGGTCACGGCGATTTGCAAGGAGCCACGCGATCCCGTTCGCTTCGCCGTTTTCCTCGTGTTCGGTCAATGCAACAATAATATCGCGATTCGGGATAAATCCTTCACTCTTCAGCCGAATAAGGTTTGCAACGATAATTGCGTCTTCGTCCTTCATATCGGATGTTCCCCGGCCATAAAAGTATCCGTCCTTTTCAAGAAAAGTGAATGGATCGACCGACCAATCCTGGGGGAGTGCTTCTACAACATCGAGGTGGCCAATCACAAGGATGGGACGCAACGCACTCTTGCCATGGTAGCGTACAACGAGATTCATGTTTTGCGGACGCGGGCCGACGATCTGGATGTCGCTCTCCGGAAAACCTGCCGTCCGCAGCCGTGCAGCCATCGCCTCGACTGCTTTCGTACTGCCGATATTTAAAGTTGTATTAATCTCAATCAGTTCCCGGAATATATCGCTCGCTAATTTCTGATGATACGTAAGTGCTTTGGAATCTTCGGACGGTTGTGCAATAACAATTGCCGATTCCACAGTTACAGCAATGACAATGAAGCATATTATAGTAAGGAAGATTTTATTCATGGTGATCTCCTCATTAGGTTGCGTCAATTTTCGTTATAGAATATTTATTAAGAAAAGGCTCCGTTGTATAATATAGTATTATCTTCAAGTCTAAATCAATACGATTGTCCTCATTGGAGATAATCTGTCTTCGAAAAGATGTAGCCGTGTGTTCGATCGAACGTTTTATCGAACACTCAGACAGACTTTTTTTTTCGTTTGACATTTCATTTGCATCCATCTATCCATCTTAATTTCTTACTCAGAAAGTAAACAGCCTTTCTCATATTCTTTTCATCAATTTCCTTCTGCCATTTCTTCCAAAATTTCTGCCATTCTATGTCATTTTTAACGGAAACATTGGCAGATGAACTGCCAAATTGCTGAGGCAGTGCCGTGCATGCTCTAAAAATAGACTATAATCAGCACTTTTCCCGTTGGCACGTGTATTGAGTCAATATCACTCAGAACAAACAAAAATAAATAAAACAATAACTAAGGAGATACAACAATGTTAGTACGATTCGATTCACCAAGAGTTTGTCAGGACATGATGGAAAATTTCTTTGAATCCGATACTATGCCAAATCGTTCTTCAGAGCCTTCAATGGATATCATTGAACAGGAAAACGAGATCGTTGTCAGCGTAGAGCTGCCCGGCATCAAAAAGGAAGATGTGAAGATTACATTCGAAAAGAATGTATTAACGGTCAGCGGAGAACGAAAACCCATTGAGGTATCGGAAAAGGAGAAAGTTCTTCTGAAAGAAAATCAATCTGAGAATTTCAGCCGTTCTGTGAAGTTAGGATTTGAAATAGATTCATCAAAGATAGCAGCAGAAATGAGTAATGGCATTTTAACAATCACTTTGCCGAAAACCGAAGCGGTCAAGGCAAGGGAAATATCAATCAACTAAATAGACAATCCCCGCCCGCCTGCCACAGCGAAACGGGGGTCTATTTTTTCTAAAAAATAAATCAACATACAAAGTGGATGAAGACAATTCATCTACTGATCGATCAACGCGTCAATCAGGGTCGGGTTTGAAGTGGAACAAACCCGCCCCGTTGGCGCATAAATCCACATAGTAGCGGTGCAAAAAGCCGCAAGAGTAAAAGGAGCTACACAATGTCAAAAAATGCAGGAAAAATAATCGGCATCGATCTTGGAACAACCAATTCGGTCGTTGCTGTCATGGAAGGCAATGATCCCGTTGTCATCGCAAACTCGGAAGGTGCGCGCACAACACCGTCAGTGGTTGGATTTCCTAAATCAGGCGAAAGGCTTGTTGGAGCAGCTGCAAAACGTCAAGCAGTGACGAATTCGCAGAACACGGTCTTTTCCATTAAACGTTTTATGGGACGGTTCTTCAATGAAGTAAATGAAGAGATGAAACTTGTTCCCTACAATGTCGTGCAGGGCGAGAACAACACTGCACGTGTGAAAATAGGTGACCGTGTTTATTCACCTTCTGAAATATCCTCCATGATTCTCCAGAAAATGAAACAGACAGCGGAAGATTATCTCGGTACAAAAATTACCGAAGCCGTCATTACCGTGCCTGCATACTTTAACGATGCGCAGCGACAGGCAACAAAAGAAGCCGGTGAGATAGCTGGCCTCAATGTCCGGCGTATTATTAACGAACCGACAGCGGCCGCATTAGCATATGGCTTGGATAAGAAACATAAGGATTCGAAAGTTGCGGTCTTCGATCTCGGCGGCGGAACCTTTGATATTTCCGTACTCGAATTAGGCGAAGGCGTGTTCGAGGTAAAATCCACTAACGGTGATACACATCTTGGCGGAGATAACTTCGATATGCGCGTGCTTGAATACATCGCAGATGAATTTAAGAAAACAGAAAGTATCGACCTGCGGAAAGATCCGATGGCGCTTCAGAGATTGCGTGAAGCAGCGGAAAAAGCAAAGATGGA
>Ga0182027_10011291_pt1 | contig 12645 bp, 17 predicted proteins | sample 712E1DmetaG_FD_121300 | JGI IMG/M metagenome (GOLD analysis project Ga0182027, IMG submission 121300) | Permafrost microbial communities from Stordalen Mire, Sweden - 712E1D metaG (Illumina Assembly) | ecosystem: Environmental > Terrestrial > Soil > Wetlands > Permafrost | place: Sweden...
CGGTACTGCCAGAAACACGCAGCCCAGCTAGGCTACCGCATCGTGAGCGACAACAGGGCAGGGACGGCGGTGGCAATGGAGAAGATCACGAACGCCAGGAGAAGAAATGCCCAAGCAGCCAAGTGACGGCCTGGTCCGGGTGACGGTGGGGAAGACCCTCCCCGTCTTCACCCCTGGCCCTGACCACCCGATCATCCTGTCGGAGAAGGAATGGAAGCGCCTGTTCCCGGAGCGCAGGGCCAGGACGTGCTACTTCCATCAATGGGAGTATCGCCTTGGCAGGCCGATGGGACAGTTCAAGGTGGTGTACGAGGACCACATCGATGAATCCAACCTCCCGTCAGGGAGGATATGCCTGAAATGCGGGAAGGTCGAGTGGGTGGCGAGCAAGAAGGCCACGAAGCGCTGGGAGCAGAAGGACTTCACCCCCTAGCAAACCTTTTAATCTTTTCTAATGTATCCAGTATGGGCGACGGAGAGTTTCTGTCGGTGTCAGTTGCATAGTCGGTGTCAGAGGTCCGTGGCCTCCGTCGTCCACTTTTATTTTATAGCCCTAAGAGACATCCTAGATATGAGGCATACCATGAACAACTGTCCAACCCTATCGGGCAGCCAAAACTCCACCGGAGCACCAGTACCGTACAACCAATTCTATCAGGTCGATAAGATGTCGGCGCTGGCCCAATCAATCATCGGGAAGTACCGTGGCAATGTCTCCTGTCCAGACTATAAGCTCATTCTCTATTGGGTGAAGAACCATATCCGCTACATGACAGACATCAAGCAGTTCGGCGTAGTGGACTTCTGGCTTTTCCCCGATCAGACCGTGGCTACCGGAGCCGAGGATTGCGACGGGATGTCGTTCTTGGTCGCATCGCTCCTGGAAGCAGCGGGATATGATACCAGAGTTGTGCTCGGGCAGACGCCATGGGGCTATCATGCCTGGGTGGAGATGCGTGACGAGGGGCAGACCCTCTTGACCGTAGAGGCGACCACCGGGTCGGTCTTCTCCATGGAGGAGGCCGAGAGGATAGGCTACTCGCCTGACATCTTCATCAATCCAGAAGGATGCAGTTGGGCCGGGATAACGGTGGATAGCTACTGATGTATCTTGCTGGAGATGAGCATCCCAGCGCCCAATCCGCTGACCCCAGGATGCGGTAGGAACATACCTACGGGCACCGTGACCATGCTCAACATCCCAGCGTTTATCTGCTGGTCTTTAGGCGTCCCGGAGAGCTGGTTGGCGGCGCTGATGCCCAGGCCGATCAAGGAGCCGATGGAGAAACCAAGGATCGCATGGCCGACAGATTCGGTCTTCATGCGAGTCCTCTTTTCGAGCGTGGCATACTGGAGAACTCCATATCGTCCTCGTCCTGCTTACTGGCGCTCGCCTTGGTCTTGTTGACCTTGACAATGGCCTCCTTGACATCCCCGCCCATGACCATCTTGTCGAGCAGGGATTCCATGGATGCCACGGTACGACAGGTCCCTGGGAAGTCAACGCCATCCCGTATCTGTTGGGCGAACTCCGGTCCCTTTTGGTCGCCGTGCATCTCGATCTGACAATTCTTGTAGAGGAAGGCCCTCATCTTATCACGGAGGGCGACCACATGGGTCTTGGTGGTGGGGGCTTCAAGCTCATGGTCGAAGGCGACCTTCAGCCGTTCCGAGTCAGACATGAAAGGCTCGTCGGACCTAGGCGCTGTATGTGGCGCTGACGCTGCCCCCCCTGCCTTCGGCATCTTTCTGCCCAACTTACCATTGGTTTCTGCCATGGTATCACTCAGTAGCTCGTTACGTCAACGCACAGAGGAGGAGGGACCAACGGATCATAGCCTGCCAGCGCTGCGCTCTTGAACACGAAGTAACCTATCAACAAACCTACTCCCAGCCCAAGCAGAGCCGTTCCAACCGCTGTCCCATTGTCCATGCCATCACCCTAACAAAGTCTTCTTACCGAACGCAACTCCTTTTTGAGTGTATTCCACGGTCTTCTTGGCCAAGCCCCTTACCGAGGTCTCGCCCGTATAGTTGATGAAGGCCACGGTCAGCAACGAGCCAACGACGAGACCACCAGCGAACCACAGCACCGCCGTTCCCGAACAGTTCGGGGCAGCGGCTCCCGGTTGAGCCTGCGGTGATTGCGAACACCCACACGGCATATTTATACCTCCTTCTTCAAGAAACCAACGGTCTGTTTATATGCGTTCGACTGTTGGACATTGAAATGATGGCCTGAGATGGCCCGATAGAGAAGATACCCACCAATCGAGACCGCCCCTATTATTAGGGCGTATTCGGCAATCTGGACGATGGTGTCTGTCGCCCCCCCTGTGTTCTCCCCCTTCTGGCACTTGTTGGTAGTAGTGTCACACAGAACGCAGGCGGTCCCTCCCAGGAATGAGCTGGAACAGCTCTTGACCCATGAATCTCCAGTCGTCGGGTCGGTCCAGTTCGTTGTTGAGCTTCCGGTAGAGGCATCGATAAGATGGCAAAGAAAGACAAGTCCTGCGAGCACCAGCATGGCCGAGATTATTATGATGATTATGAGTATGATTACCCAAACCGGAACAACTCCTGGGGGATGTTGTCCGGTGGCCTCATAGTAGGAATCGTCATAGTATTTTTGAAGATGCTGTATGTCTGCTCCTTGTAGCATCGATGAACGGATTGGGATGATCGCTCCATAACCGACCGCAGGGACTACGACTCCAGCAGTACCATTGGAATCCATAGTGCTCCATATACTACTGTCCAAATTTTCGGAAGGTATCAGGACATGAGCATCACCTGAAGCAGCGGCCTCGGCCTCTGAATTATAGGCATTGACATTGCCATATCCTTCCACCCATCCATAATCTCCCGGCGCTACTATTGCCATTTTTATACCTCCTCAAATAGACTCCATATCCATCGTGCTCTGTGCCTCGCAGGAAGGGAATGGGGACGATGCCCCACAACATATCGTTCCGTACAACACTCCATCGGCTGTCAACCCAGCCACCCACTCTCCATGAACCAATGACAAATAGATGTACTGGACCAAAGAAGTGTCATTGTAAGTGACCGTTATTTTCAGCTTGACCGTCTGACCATTGTTCCCGAACGGGTCGATGCCTTTAAATGCCGTGAAAAGCCAGAGCGTACCCGCTTTGCCCATATCGCCAGTAATTCCGCTCACGGTAGAGCAGTTCATCCTATGGTCGGATAGGTCGCTCAAATTGGCGAACCCGCCCCAATCCGGCGAATCACTGTCTATCTTTACCGAAGCCCCTTTAAGGATCACTCCTTTTGAATCTGTTGCAGTTACGATGATGGTCGCCCGGTCTCCCTCGTAAATCACATAGGGATTGATCTTGGATGTGTTAGGGTCGATGGAGTGGTTATTTATAGATACCGTTGCCGCACCCAACACTCTTGCTGCACAGTAAGAGGACCCTGGATACACCTGCATGAAATTGCATTTTCCGGTCTTAGGGTTGCACCGAAGGTCTTGGTAAAGGTCGGTCGGGCTATCTCCAGGAATGATGCCCCCACACCGAAGGGTGCTCTGGACACAGGCCATCCCGTTGCAGTTCGCAATATCGGCTGGAGTGCAAGGCGTATTGTCGGAATAAGCAAAGTTATCCCCAGCACAGACAAAATATAGACCGCCCTTACAATAACCTGAACCAGGGACCGAGCAGGCATCACCCTTGACCGTACCTCCGCATTGTTTGGTCCCACCGTTGGTCCAGGCGTTTCCCTGGCATATCTGTGAAACGCCTGTTATAGGATCGCAACGGGTATCTCCATTATTACAGGTCGAGCCACCCGAGCATTGTGAGGCATCTGCCTTGACCCAGGCCGGACCAAGGATGGCTGATAGATAATCATTGGAACATTCCATACAGACGGTCTGACCCGTATCCGGGTCGATGACCTGGCTATATGTCCCTATTGCGCTGGAATCGCACGACTGTCTCCCTTTTAGCCAATTATAAACAAGATAGGCTCCGATACCTAAAGCGCCCACGACCATGATAGTACCGATTGTGGAAGCGGCACCGCTCCCCTTACTGGAACTCCTCCGGGAACCTCCGTTGGATTCCGGGACCGTGACCACGATCACCCGGTCATTATCTGCCATGGTATGCCTCGAAAGAATAATGCCCCAACAGCCTATAAAACAATTGCCTAGCCGTGGAGGAACAGGGCAAGCCAAGCTCCGAGCACGGTCCCAACCGCTCCAGCGATGATTGTGGCTATGGCGATCCATTGGGCAATGGAACGATTGTTCTCCTCCACCGCTTTGTCAACCTGCTTGTCGGTATAATCCTGCATTGCCTTCTGTGCGGTCTTCAGGTCCTCGCTCAACTGCTTCAAAGCCTCATTGAAATCGGAAACGTCCTTGCTGCAATGAGAGCAGTTAGATATGAAGACGGCAAAATCCTTCTGGAGGAGAGAAATATCTATGCGTAACCCATCTATCTTGACTGAAAGCGCATCGGTCGTCTTATCTATGGTTATAAAACGCTGTTGCACTTCCCTAATGAAGGACTCGACCAAGGACTTTACCCTGGTTATCAAATCGTGGTCCTGGTCGCTTGTCATCTCCCACCGCCCTGACGTTCATTAACCTGACATTCTTAATGCCACATTCAAGGCTGTCAGCCAGTTCCAGGAGCAGTTGGGTATTTGTCTTGCTGGTATCCGGCCTGCAATCCTCGGTAACGGGGTCACATAGGTCGTAGGGATCGTCTATCGGCTCATCGCCGTACAATAAAAGTCCTCCATAGGTATGCCTCGCAGAAAGGATGCTCGAAGGCAATAAAAATAGATTGCTAGGAAAGGCTCCTTTTCCTAGCCGAACAGATCGTTCTTGAAGTCCTCTACCTGACGACTGAGCCATCTCATGCCTCCCGGTGTGTTCATCAAGACGGTCACGATGTCATGGTCGCCCTGGTCCTTCAGCCAATGGACGACCTTCTCCGTGCTCACCATCTCCTTTGCATTTGGATAGGAACGTGCCGTGCTCTTGACCCTGTCATAGCTCCACAGACCCGCCGACTCCGCACCCTTCTTGTAAGCATCTAGTAGAGAGTCGTTCATCATAATCGCAAGCTTCAGGTCCTCGCAATGCGGTCCAGCGCATTTCCTGATGATGGGGCAGACGACGCCCGGTAGCACGGCATTGACGAAGCCCTCGATTATCGCATCCAGGAAGCTCATGTCCTCATCTTCGCAATGGCCTGGACCAGGGACATCTTATCATTGAACATGGTAGGGTCTATGCCCCTCTGCTCGGCCTTTTGGTAGAGGACATCTTCCGGCGCATCCATGAGCGCAGCGATGATCTCAGCTTCGGTCGGCTCACGGTTCGAGGATACGCTTGGCTCGACCATGAACGGCCTGTTAGCAGGCGGTGGTGTCAATGGAGCCTGTTGCGATGAAGCTGCTGCCTGATTCTTGGCTCTATACTCCGTTCCGCAGGACGGACAAACGACCACAGGCGGGTTCCCTGCCGCCCTTACGATATTCCCGCACTTGGTACACGGGAACTGCACCCCGGTCGGCCCCATCGGGTCGATGACCAAATCCCCTCCCGAGGGACCTGGGCCTCCAGGAGCAGCCGCCCCTCCCTTGCCCATGCCGGAAACGAAGGCGGTGAGCGCCGGGGATATTCCCTGCATGACGCTCTGGACCATTCCCCCGACAGCTTTGTTCTTCTTGTCCTCGGCGGTCTCGGGCGGTTGCCCGGTAGCGAACTGCTGGAGCTTGGCCTGCACCTGTTGAATCCTCTCCAGCTCCCCAACCAAGGTCTCCTTGTTCCCGGTCTGTGTCTGTATCTGCTGCTGGAGTAGAGCTATCTGAGCATTGCTTTGGTTCTGGAGCGATTGGATTTGGAGGGCGATGTTCGCCTGACGCAACTGCTCTGCCTGCTGCTGCTGTGCCATCATCTGCTGTTGGGTCTGCGCCTGTATAGCCTGCATCCTCTGTTCTGCCTCATGCCTTATGGACTCGGCCTCCTTGGAGCTGCCCATGGTCTCCAGCATCTTCATGGTCATGGCATATTCCTTCAGGTCCTCGAAGCCCGTTGTCCCCTTCTTGTTCGCACCGCTCTGCTGGAACATATCGGTCATCTCGTCCATCCTACGATATAGCGGTGCCATCTCCTTCTGCCGTTGCTCCCGGTCCAAAACTTCCTTGGCCTGTTTGAGCATCGCCTGGTCCTCTGCCGATAGTGCGGAACCACCCTGTTTTCCAGTCGTGGGACTCAACGGACCCATGATAAGCTCCATCGACTCCCGCTGGAACTTCAGGGCCTCGACGTACTGCCTCAAATCCTGCTGGTACTTCATCTTCTGGCCGAAGGTCATGGTGGCGATCTCCTCCGGTGTGATTGTCATAGGGTCACGGAAGGGTGCCGCTAACTTTGGCGCTCCGGGTTGGTTCCCGGTCGGCTCCTCCTTCACCTTGATGCCGAGCGCATGGGCATAGGTCTCTAAGATCAGGTCCCTGGTGTTGGGCTTGATACCGTTCTTCAAAAGTATCTCGTCCAAATGGTCCAGGTCCTCCATGTTGTAGTTCGAGAACAGTTGGACGATTGCCTCCTTCTGATAGGGCATACGATAGATGTCCAGGACGCTCCTCAACACATTCATCGGGTCTGCGGCTTGCTCCGGCTCGTTGGTAACGAAGGTGTCCTCCTTCTCCTGGGTCTCCTCGATTATGACATCATCCGGGACAGCTCCACCGCCGGGATAGGGTTTGTGATGCTTTGCCGAATAGTGCGTCCGAATGTTCTTCTCCTTGTCGGTCTCATACGGGCAACCAGCCTCTTGACACTTGAACTTGGTCATCTTATAATCCCTTGCAGAAGAATAGGGTTGGAGATTATTAAACCTAGCCTATTTTGAGTTCAAACTGAGTTCAACCACGCTCAAACCTGAGATCAACCCTTATCTCAAATTCAAAACGAACCTCAATACCCTAGTGCTTAATCTCCCTAGGGACATACTAGATACTCCGGGGTTCTAACCGGGTTATACCTTGGTAAAGCTCATCATTATCTCAATTCCGAGCGGAAAAGGTTTTAACGGCATCGGCCCATGTTTTGTGTGAGGCATACCGTTGAGCGTCGAAGCGAAGGTAACTGAGGCTTCTAGGCTCCTCGAAGCTGCATACGAGGAGTCCGAATGTAAATGGTGTGCTCGGCATCTGAAGGAACTCTCTGAAATCACTTCAGACCTTGCAGAGGTCGTCCCCTTCACCACGGAAACGGCCAAGCGTATTGAGGCCAGCAGGGGGAAGGACATTGCCGAGGAAGGCAGTAAAATCGGGGTCTTGAAGCGTGTCGTGGAGGACAGCCAAAAGCATCCTGATAATACTAAAATTCGGGAAAATATTAATACGCAACCCGAACATGATAGGAACAGAGGCATACCGATGGCAGGCGTAGGCTTTAAGCAAGCGGGAATTGCCCTAGGATCACAGCTCGGATTTGGAGTTGGTGTCGGTTTCGCCCTCAACAGGCTCGATGACTATTGGGTCGGAGAGCGGTCGAAGGCGGGAAAGGCCACACTCTACTACGAGAAGCTCGGGCCGATGGTAAATACCCTCGGAGGGCTTGGCCTAGTCGTGTTGGGCGCAATGGGCATCGGACTCAAAGGCTCGACGTTACAGACCATGGAAATCCTGGGCGGCGGTGCGATGATGCAGAACGGGGTACTTTCCTTGGTCGAGGGAATGTATCAGTCCATGGGCACGGCTGGCCGTGCTCCGGCGGCAAAGGTGTACTACCAAACAGCAGGCAGGGCACCAGGGTCAATAAACCCCCGCATGGTGGACATATCGAGCTTCTGATGGGGGAATAAAAAATGATGGCAAGTCAGAGAGTTTGGGACCCGATCCCAACCGACAACCTTCAGTTCAAGTTCCCTGCTATCAGCAAGAAGAACTTAGCAGAGTCCGTTCCATACTTCTACAACGACCTGAAGCAGTATGGAGACCCGGCTGTGCTCGGCAGGATCGTGTCCGGTATCATCAAGTGCGTCTTGATGGGCGAGGACAAATTCCAGCAAGCCTTTGGCGGCTGGGACCCGGAAAGCAATCAGTTCGGTATCAACCCGTTGAGGCCCGTCCATGTGGATAAGGTCAACAACAGGTGGAGATGGGTATCCGGTACGACCAGCACTATCAACTGGTCGGCAGAGGACACGTTCATTCCGACGTTCAACCTCGCTACCAACGAAATGATCCTCATCTTCGGGTACTACAACCTGGAGCCAGTCCCGGACACACTGGAACTGTTCATCCAGCCTGGAAGCGACAAGATGCCAATCATCACGATTGAGCCGATGAGGTTGAAGCAGGAGACCTACTTCATCTTCCCGAAGCCGATCATCGTGGAACCATCTAGCCAACTGGCTATTGGGGCATCCTGTAAGTCTGGAACGACAGCGGTGGCAGAGGAGGCAGGACTTCTCGGCTATATGTTCGCTCCGAAGTCCAAGCTGCTGACCAAGAAGCGTGTGGTGAGCTAAAGCTAGGGGAGTGACCTGATGGTACAGACTTCCTACTACATGGTCCAGGAAACGACGAGCGGCGCTAGGATGATCCTGCAAGCCGGAAGGCACGCTTTCACGACGACAGGAAAATCTGCGACCCTCACTATCGGAGTGACGAGGATCGTTGCAGGCCACGCCGTTATCGGGACGAACGCATTGGCGAACAAGTGGTCAAGTATATTGTCGCTCCCGATGCTACCGGGAACGATGCTGACCCAGCACTTGAACAAGATCGTCTTTATTGCCCGTAAGACCGGAACGATCTCCGGTATGGGCTTTGACTACGAGCTGTTCGGCTGGTGAGGTCCAGACCACAAACCCCTTCCTCTTTATCTCTCTCTAAAAAAACGGAGGCGATAACATCGAAGAATTATTCCAGGAGTGCGACTTGGTCGCAATCATAAATGGCAATGATGAGCCAGACGTTTTCATCGTCCAGCAGACCGAGGATGTGAACTTTGATTACACATTCCAGGCTGCAATAGCCACATTGACCATAGGGCAGAGCGAGAAGATAGACATAGCGGAGCCGAAGAACATGGCCGACCCCGCTGTGGAAATGTACCAATTAAGGGTGGGCGTCGATGTCGGCACCATCTACACGGAACTGCTGATGGGTTCCTACCGGAGGACACCGTTCAAGGCCAAGAGGTCAACGACCACCACACCTTATGTCGGTTACTTCGACAAGTATCTGTCACCATTCATCGACCCCAGGGTCGAGATATTCCTGCGCTACAACGAGCAGCCAGCGTTCTCATGCTATAACCGTGGCGGTTACAGCATCACACCGAAGCTGCACTTCCAGGGCAGGAAGCTTGTCATGCTACCTCTGGAGACTGAAATCCAGAAAGAGGTATCCAAGGATATGCACATGAGCGTTAGCAGGCTGATGCAGATGAGGAACGGCGTTTTGGAGAACACGGTAAGGCACAGGCGCATCACGGCCTATGGCGTGGCGGGTGAGTAAGATGTCTGCAAATGGCGGCGGCGCAAATGAGACACCCCCGACCTCGTTCCGAGCGGAACGCAGGATCGGGAGCGACGGCAGGTTCTATCCGGCAGAGCACACCGAGCAGGAGGAGGATTCCTACTATCTCTCGATGGCGACCAAGACCTCGAAGGCGGCTTATGCCACGGCAACGGGCAAGGTCTTCCGTCTGAGGACCTTGATAATCAACAACCCTGGCAAGAAGAAGACCATAACCCTATCAAACGGTAGTGGACTGAGCTTTTCCAAGCTAAGGATCACCGTAGCTTCGGCAGCAGGTCCGACCACAATGACCGGGATAAAGGGCATCGTCTTCACATCCACGGTGTATGTCCAGACGACCAGTTTCTCGGCTGGATTGTCGGTCGTAATGGCTGGAGAGCTAGGACCGAACGAACCGGGTATGTAAGCAAACCCCTTCAATTTCTTCTTTTTTTCTCTATACAAATCCTTATAATCCCACCGTCCCATTTTCGCTCAATCCTCGGGGATTCGGGGTCAAGGGACAATGGATGACAAGGAGTACGATGGGCGTATCCAGGTTTTGAAGGATACCCTCGCTGACATTGCCAGGATAGAGAGTTCGGAGAAGGGCATCGGGGCAATACCCATGCGTGAACTCCTCCTGGAGCAGGCCGCCGAGTGCTTGAACACGGCGCAGAACACTTTGACCGTGGGTTCGAGCCTGGAGTTCTGGCTGGAGAACTTCAAGGCGAACCTTTTGAGACTGAGTGATTTTGGTTCTCCTAAGTGGCTAACGCCCCTGGAGAAGCCTACCTCGGCCATAGTGGTCGGGGCAGGACCGAGCATCACCGACGAACAGATAGCCGCTCTTGGGAACTATCGGGGAACGATAATCGCCACCAACAAATCCGTGAGCCGTCTGATGGCGCAGGACATCGAGCCGCATTATGTGGTGACGCTGCACACTACGCCGGACATCGCCACCCATTTCAAGACCAAGGAACTAAGCAAGTATATGCCCCCACATGGCAAGAACGACATCAAGAAGGTCTTCACGACCATGCTCTCTCCCGATACCATCGATGCTGCCAGGTTAGCATTGTGGGGCGAGGAGTTTTGGGTCAATCCATCGGTCCCGGAGGATCAGGTCGAGAACGTCGATTACTTCATGTCCAGGATGACGGGGCTTCCGACCATCGAGACCGGGGGCAATGCCGGGATATTCGCCCTCCTCTGCGCCTCAACGCTAGGATGCGACCCGATAGGTATGCTGGGCTTGGAGCACTCCCACAAGCTCGATCCCAAGTGGACCGTTGAGCAATCCTTGGGCTATCATATCGAGTACAGCCCCAGCGACGATTCGGTCTATGCGGTGACACCCACCTTCCAGACCTATCTTGACAATCTCGTCAAGTATTGGCGGTCCAGGCAGATGCAGGGCAAGTCGATCTTCAATCTCTCACCGTTCGGGGCGCTCTATACCAGGCGGGACATCGAGAAGCTACCCTATCGGTCTGTCGAAGATTTCGTTCTGTGGGCAAGGTGAACAAATGGAAGATGTAGAGAACAAGATGAAGGAGTACAATCAGACGGTCACGTCGGAGCTGATGCCGAAGTGGTGCTCGAACATAGCGGACAATCTGGAGATCGCCAGAGGTTCGCAGACGGTTTCGGCAATCCCGAAGCATCCGGGAAGGGGTGCCATCATCATTGGGGCGGGGCCGAGCCTGAAGGACGATGACATCAGAAAGCTGCAAAACTATACCGGGACCATCATCTGCTGCAACAAGTCCTTCGAGCGGTTGATGAAGCTGGGAGTGACGCCGAACTGGGTCACGCTACTGGATGCCGATGCCATAAGCGCCCCTCAGTTCCGCTTCCTTGACTTTCCCGAGGACGAGCATTGGCTGGATGATACCAAGTTCTTTGTCTCCACCCAGGTCTATCCGGGAACGCTGAAGACCATCGAGCGCCATGCGAAGTGCGGGAATCTCTACATGGTTAATCCTGTAGCCGACCCTGCAAATCTCCCGTTTGCCAACGAGATATGGGGCTGGATGAACGGCTGCGAACCTTTCGAGCATGGAGGGAATGTGGGTGGATTCTCGCTCAATCTGGCGATGACCATGATGTTCTCGAAGATCGGACTGTTGGGGTTCGACCTGACCGAAGAACCGGACAGGAAATGGACCTTCAAGGAGTCCATGGAACGGGAGATATTTTGGTATCCAGATACCGGGGAGTATGTCCATGTGCCGCTCAATTTCATGTACTACGCCCAATGGATGTTCCAGAAGGCAATGATGTATGAGGCGGGGATCGTGGTGAACCTGTCCGAATCACCGCTTATGCGTCATGCCAGATTAGCACAACGTTATCTGGAAGAATTTATAGTGGAGGGTCAATAATGTTTCTGACGGAAAGGGAATCACAGCAATGGGATTCAACGATCCTGCAAAGGGTTCTGAGGGAGGCGTTCGAGAACTATGAGCAGAACCGGGAGTTGATATTGAGGAACGGGGGAATTGATAAATTGCCTCTCTTGGAGACCGCCATAGTGGTCGGGGCCGGATGGTCGTTGGCAAAGAATGTGGAGCAATTGGCCGATACCTCCGCACGGATCATAGTATCGGACAAGGTCTTCAAGACGGTCAGTTGCCATAAGAAGCCGCTGATGGTATGTGCTCTGAACACGACATCCACTGATGTCGATAAGTGGCTAGATGTCCCGGACGAGATGATGGAAGATGTCTGGCTAGTCGCTCCGGTAACGGCACATCCCAAGACCTTCGCCAATTGGAAAGGGAAGATAGCCTTCGTGAACGGTGAAGGATTGCCGGAGGAGTTCACCACCCTAGTCACCAAGGAGACCGGGCTTCCAGTCAGTATGCGGGGCGAGAACGTGGGCCTGTTTTGCCTAGTGACCGCATTGAGCAGGGGAGCGAAGAACGTGGCCTTGCTGGGTATGAACTATTGCTTCGAGAGGGAGGAGGATGCTTGGAAAGCGTCCGGCTGCTCGCACTCGGTCAGGATCATGGACTATACCGGGAACATCGTCTATACCCTCTATGATTGGCTCATGTCCAGGAAGAATATCGTGGAGCTGTGCGAGTCGGTGCCGACCGCCAAGGTCATCAA
>Ga0182027_10011292_pt1 | contig 12645 bp, 12 predicted proteins | sample 712E1DmetaG_FD_121300 | JGI IMG/M metagenome (GOLD analysis project Ga0182027, IMG submission 121300) | Permafrost microbial communities from Stordalen Mire, Sweden - 712E1D metaG (Illumina Assembly) | ecosystem: Environmental > Terrestrial > Soil > Wetlands > Permafrost | place: Sweden...
CCGTCCACTCCTCGGGCGGAGCGGGAAGCACCGTCTCAGGGAGGCCTCGGCTGAGATTGACTGCTGCGTCGTCGGTCATGGCTTCATCCTTGCTCAGGCCGTCGCGGGCGCGCCGCTTCGACCGCAGCCGTCGGTGACCAGAGCGCGCTCATGACAGGAGTCGCTCAGTAGCGTCGGGAACGTGGAGCTCACGGTAATGAGAGAACGAGCGGCGGGGGCCAAGGTGGCCCGTCTTGCCACCGTGCGTCCCGACGGAACTCCCCACGTCGTGCCGTGCTGCTTTGTTCTCGACCGGGACACGATCTATTCGGCCATCGACGCCAAGTCGAAGTCGACGCTCGAGCTCCAGCGGCTAGAGAACCTGCGTTGGCACCCAGCGGCTGCAGTGCTCGTCGACCACTATGACGACGACTGGGCGGAGCTGTGGTGGGTTCGCGCCGATGGCCGTGGCCGGGTTATCGACCACGGGGAGGAATACGAGCGAGCCAAGTCTTTGCTCGAGGGCAAGTACCCCCAGTACCGACACGTCGCCATCCCAGGTGCCGTGATCGCCGTCGCCGTCGAGCGCTGGCGCGGGTGGCCGTGACGTACCGTCCCCCACTTAACGATCATCCAGACCGACGCTGACCAACTTCTCCTATCGACGCCCCGACTCTAGAATCGCCTCATCGAGTGGCGCAGACGCAGCGGCCCGTCGGGTCGACACAGACGAGCCGAACTCCTCCTCGTTCGCGGTGACGACATGCGTCATTGGGAATGGCGGGCGCGACGTCAGCGGCTACGGCTGAGGGCGTCGGTCACATCGCTTGGGATTCGTGACGGCGCGGACCAGGTCCGTCAGGGCGTACGGCTATTCCTTGCGCTAGCCGTCCGCGTTTTTCTGGGCACTCTCGTCGCCATCGCTCTCGTCGTCGCAGTAGAGGCAATCGCGGCCTGGCTGAGCCACTTTTTCCACTGGGGATCTCTCTTCACCCCGGTGTCCGTCAACTCATATGTTGCCTTTGTGGCAGCGGCGGTCGGCGCTCAAGCAACGTTTCTCGCGCTCTTCTTCACCACCGTTGGCGTCATCGCATCAACGGCCTACTCACGCGTGCCGGGCGAGATCCGCCAACTCTTTGTCCGGGAGCGCACATCGACGATCTATGTGTGGAACGTTGTCACCGCGCTCATCGTCGGAATCACGCTTCTGACGCTTCCGGTGGTCTCCGCCCGCGAGTTTCGTGGACTGACCGCTGTTCTCTTCGCGCTTCTTTCGGTCTTCTCCGTACTCAGCCTTGTCGTCCTCGGTCGTCGCCTCTTCAACTTCTTTGACCCATCCACCCTCACCGAGCGTCTCTATCCGCAGTTCATGCGCGCTCTCCGAAGTGCTTCGGCTGCTGGCAGACATATCCCTGACAAAGTCCAACAGAGCGCAGCACATGATCGCGCGGCAGTCATCCTTCGCCGATACGAGCAACTTGTCACCCTGATCACCGCACGCGAGGTCCAGGACACCACGGCTCCGGAGAAGATCGCGTACCAGTTGCTCGGATGTTGGAGCGCGAGCGCCGCTATCAAGTCGTCGATACCAACTAAGAGCGACTGGTTCCACCGGACGGCGTCCCATCCGAACTGGCTCACGATGGATCACACGCGACTGGATACAGCGCTCCGGACTCAGTCCGGCGTACAACCGACTTTGACCCCGGACCCATTGTGGGTTGAGCGCCGGTTCTCGTTGCTAATAGGTGCCCTGCTTCCGAGTCTGGCTGCGAACGACGACTGGAGTCGCCTGATCGGAGTCCTCGACAGCGCGAACGAATTCGTCTTCGCGCTCGCGGCACGGCTCGAACTCGACGAGGCCTTCCTCTTGCTGAGGGCTATCGCCGGTTATCGGCACACTGTTCTTGCACAGACTCAAGCAGAAGATGACGTTTCCAACGGAGACGAGAACATCTTCCGCCTGGCTTTGGTCGAGCGGGAGGTTCTTGGCTTCACGAGTCTCTGGCTCGGGTTTGCTCGGCGGTTCGAGTCTCTCGACCCCCAGGCGCTCGCGCTTAGTCTCGACAAGGCCGTCGAAGGCCCCACGAATGCCTACAGGGCCAGAGCCCCGCGAGAGCTTCTCGGCCTCTTGGAGGACGTCGCAAGCGGCATCGCGTTTGAGCAGCGAACCGAGCACGAACGCATCACACCAGCATGGTGGCTGCACCACCTCTCCGCCCGAATCCTCGCGAGGACGCTCGAGGACGGAGTCTGCAGCTTCCTTGATGAGGTCGAGTCGACTCTTGTGACACCACTTGTCGACGATCCGCTGACCGATCCCGAACTGAGTGCGGTCAGGATATTCGATCTTCTAGAATTGCTCCACAAGGTCGAGTACCACCTGCCGGCAGTCCACAGGGCTCTGGACTCCCTCCAATCACTGCGCCATGAACCCACCGCCGATGAACTCTGGCCCGATGCTTCGTTGCCGGACGACACGCCCCGTGCTCTGGAGGAGAAGTTGCTCACCCAGTTGGGACTGGTTGCCTTGCAACTTCCCTTTGCATCGCACGACACAACCAAGCCGGACCTGTTCGGGCAGGCATACCGCCGTCTCTTCGATGCCACGTTCCACGCCATACTCGATGGGCGAGATGAGATCGCACGAGTTCTCTTCCCGATTACGATCGCGACGGCCAATCGCGCGCGGATGCGTCTGGTTCAGGACCTCTCGGACGAGAGAGTCCGCGAGCGAGCCATATTCGGGACCGAGCCGCTCGTCGACACGATGGAGCTGAGTGGGTACGCGCTCTTGATGTCTCTGGTCACGGATGCGGGAATCTGGCTGGAGGTCCATGCTGTGTGGGACAACATTCTGGACGCGGGAGCGGCGCCTGCGCTGGCAGCACAGCTCACTGCCGTCCTCACTCTGCAGGAGAACGTGTTCGCTTTGACCAGCGGCGGCGTCGCACGCACCGGCCGGCAGATGGAATTGGCCCGAGTTCTGAGAGAGAGAGGCATTCAGAGCTGGGCCGGCATGTGGGGAGAGCCACATCCGGAGCCACACCGCAATCCGATCATTGCGGTGTTCGCGCCGGATGACCTCATGGGCGTCCATCATGACCTCGCCGACCTCTTCGTCGTCGAGTATCTCGCTCAGCGTCCCGATCTGACCGCGCTGGAGATCTCCCGAGGAGCGGAGATGTTGCGTGAGTCTCTCGACCGCGAGCGTCAGCCACGCGGGAGTCCAGCCGACGACGACTCGGGGATCGGTGATGAGGCGTAACAGCGACAAGCTGAGGAGCACTCGGCACTCGTACTCCTACTACCCCGTCGATAACCCAGTTCTCACTGAGCGAATGCGCGCCGCCTTCCCCGTGGAGGGGTACTACACCTACTTGTTGCACCAGGATCTTGAGCACGTGATCCCCTACGACGTGGGCCGCGACGGTGAGCGCGAGGTCCGAGTTGTCGGACCTGATGCGAACCGCGCCATGCCGCTGATTGCATCTGCCCTCTCCGAGCGGGGTTATCCATCGCTGGACGACGGCGTTCGGGACTTTGTCAGTAGCACTGCCCAACACCTCGTCCTGGGTGGGCCCTGCACGTATGAGATCGACTTCCTCTACTCCGCGGACGAGATGGGCGATGATCCACCGGCGGCCTTCCGCTTGGAACTGATCGCGCCTGGCACTTTTTCCACGTTGGGTAGCACGCCTATCCAGTATGTTCTGCCCACCATCAGCCCTCTCCGTGACCGTAGCGGTATCTCCTACGTCTCACTGGATCCCTCGACGCTGGTGACATTCACGCTCCCGAGCGACCTGGTTAGCCCGGTTCGTACAATGGTCGACTTCCTGCTCGCCGCCAATCGGGAGCAAGGCAAGGACTTTGCCCTGATGGAGCGCTCACTCACCGAGTCGACTCCATACGACTTCACGACTCACAACCGTGAAAAGGGCGAGCTGTTCGCTGAGGTCACGCAGCCCATAGGGTGGAACGTCCGGGATCTGTTCAAAGACAACCGGCTCGAACCGTACAGCGTGTGGCGTCAGATTCGCTTTCTTGAATTCAAGGTCAGGGTGAGAGACGCGATCCTTGAGCGCTTGAACCAGGCGATCCGGCGGGTCGGAAGGAAGATGGACTTCGCGGCCACGATCGAACTTACGGGGCTTCCGACTCCCGGTGACGTTCGAACGCTCAAGGAAGACTTCCGCAGTGGGCGTCGCAGCCTGCGCGATCTCGTCAGTTCAACGTTCTAGGTCGGGTGTAACACTACGAGCCGAGGCGCTCGTAGTTGGTCCGTCCTAGGGGTCCGACGGCGCTTCCCCACAAGGCTTGCACAACTTGCACGGCTGTAGAACCCCTATCTCGCTGGCCCAGTCCACCAGTTCCCGCTTCGTGTTGGCGCAGACCTTCTGATAGATCACAGTCCAGCTCCGACCACGCGCCGGTGTGCCGTTGATAGTCCCGCACATTGCCCGGTGCAACATGAGGTACGACGGCGTCGGGGGCCTGCCGCAGTTCAAGACGAACCCGTTTGGATGCTCCGCGAGCCACGCGATGTAGCCGTCGTCATCGTCCATGAACTCAACGATCACGCAGACGAGTGTGGCACACGATGGCAGCGGGATGCGCCGGATCCTCATCGGGAACAGTGTGACCGTGCCATTGAGGCACGCGCTCCCTCGGTCTCCCGCTTTATTCTTCCTGGGCGGCCCGCCTATCGGCTCGTCGTCAGCTGTGGTTGCCCCTTCGGCTGGGATTCTCCGGACATGCCCGATGTCGTCGTCTGTCCGCAGCACGGCACCACACGAGTCGCCTCGGGCTCGTCGTCTGAGACCTGGAGCGGAGGGGCGCTGCCGCTAGCCGTCCCTGCCGCCTGCAGCGGTGCTGGTCCGGACCTGAGGTAGCTGAGCATGTCAGACATGCGCCCTTCATCGCGCACATGCTGCAGAGCCGCCCGCCCAACGTAGGATCGGTGCAATGGTGTCGACCTGTCGCGACGAGATCCTTGAAGTTGTGTCCGATCTCGCAGTGCTTGCACCCGACGGATCGTTTTCGCCTCAGGATGTGATTCGCGCCTTGGTCGCCAGAGGTACGCGGTACGCGCCGAGCACCGTAAGAACTCATGTCGTCTCTCGGATGTGTGCGAATGCCCCCGATCACCACGCACTCACGTGGGATGACCTGACGCGCGTCGCGCCAGGTCGTTATCGCCTCCGGAACGACGGCCCTCAGTCGGTCCTGGTCGAAAGGAGTACCCAAGGTCCGCCGTCGGCAGTCGTCGATCAGCAGGAACTGCCCACGCCGCCGGGCGACTCCAGCGTCCAACGGGAGGCAGAGACCGTCATGCTGGCAGCATTTGCCGAGCACCTCAACGTACGGCTGGAGGCAAGGCGAATCCGACTTTCAGGTGGCGACTATGTGGACGTCGACGGCGTCTCGGACCACCCTCGGATCTTGGTCGAAGCGTGGGCACATCAGGGTCCGCCAAAGTCGGCGCAGCGAAACAAGGTTCTCGCCGACGCCTTCAAGCTTGCTTATCTTGAGCGCGAGCTGGGGCCTCCGGTCCGTCTAGTCCTGCTATTCAGCGACGCCGAGGCGGCCCGGCAGTTTAGAGGTCGCTCGTGGTACGCGAGTGCCATCCGCCAGATCGGCATTGAGATCGCTCTTGTCGAGCTTCCCGAGGCGTTAAGAGCGCGCGTCCAAGACGCGCAGCGGCGTCAGTATCGCTGAGCCCGCGCCAGTGCCCAGTCACGAAGGAACGGACAAGAGGCGTCCCAAGGTTCGGCTTGTCCTGTTGGCGGTTGTTATCGGAGGTGCTTTCATTTACTCAGCATTTCTCGTTCAGCGGCCGGCAGCCATAGAGGTACTCACCGGGAGCGGAGTAGCCATCTTGCTCTTCCTACCTCTGTACTGGATTCAGGACCGTAGTTATCGTGTGGTCCAACGAGTAGCGCACCAGCAGAGGTCGACCACGTCTACGGTTGAAGAGCTGAGCCATGCCGTCGAGGATGTGCAAGAGCAGGTGCGCGAGACCAACCTAAGGATCGATGAGCTTGGCCCAGCGACTCGTGAGCTGATAGCGAAACGGCGCGATCAGGATGCAGGAGCGATCTCTCGGTTCCTTGAAGCTCCAACATGGGAATCAACGCTGGATATGTTCCGGGCGGCAAGGCAACTCAACGCCGTAGGTGGCAGTGTTGGGTCCAAGATTGGAACCTCTGGGCGATGGCTGTTTTTCGGGACGGGCACTCGCCCAGCGCGCGCAGCCGGGTACTTACCCGCGCTGGAAATCTATCCCGACATCTCAGACAGAGAGGACAGACGGCCTAGCTCACTGTTGTGGACGCCCGATGAAAACACGCAGGCATTTATGAGCCGGGTAGTGGACGGACTAAAACGTGTCGGAAAGTATCCCGGGGATCTCCAGTTCGACGCCAGCGCAATCTTCCGAGAGCTCGGTGAGACAGTTAAATCTGCCATCGGCTTTCGGCACGAGGGCCGTGACATCGGTCCCGTTTACGCGATCGTGAATCCAGAGTGGGCACTGACGGAGCGCGGCATCGAGTCGCTGTACGGCCCCATTGTGATCTCGCGAGACAGTATCGAGGCGGGTGTCGACATCGAGCCACCTTCTTGGATCGGCAATCCGGCGACGCCTGAGCGCGACAAATTCTTCGCCGATGCGCTGGCTCTGGCACAGAGGTTCTGGGCATAGACGACCGGCACGCGCTCGAGCCTCCCAACGAAACCCCCAGGCCCTATCGAGGCTGACGTGAGCGAGCGTGGGCGCCTGTGTGGCGCCCCCCCGGGCGCCTGGCCCTCCGCCCCTGCGTACGGGCGGTTCGGCTCCCCGGGCATGACCAAGCGCTCGGCCGCGGTCTCGCTCCGGGCCTGCGTACGGGCGGTTCGCGCGCCGGGCGGCCCCTTGCGTTAGGCCCCACCACCTCAGGTGGGGAAAGAGGGGGACGGGGCCGCGAAACGGCCAAAAGCGCGCACACAGCGGGGTGACGTGCCCGGCGGGGTCGGTTCCGGTGTGCTGGCCGCTTACTGTGTGTCGCCGGTAGGGACTCGCTTACTCAGGGCAGTCCTGTGGCTGGTTGGCCCGAATAGCGGATAGCTCGGCTGGATCTAGAATCTCACAGGGAAAGGCTGACCCTTCCATCAGTGGTATGTATTCGTTGCCGCTGTGACCAGCGATCTGCACGAACATTTCCGCATCGTCACCTGGCGGTGTTGCGATCCCGCATGCGATCACCACCCCCGGTTTCAGTTTGAGTGCGGCAGACCCACAAGTTACTGTCACGTCGGCCATGGCCGCAGAGTCCGGAATCTGTCCCGAAGCGAACGCCTTCGATATCGCGTGTTCCAGCCCTGTTAACCCGCCTGAGAAGAGCAACGCCGGGCTGGTGGGGAAGGTCGTCGTCGTTACAGACTGAGTCGTGGTCGACGTAACCGATGATGCCGGGGCACCGCGTAGCTTGACCGTTACGACCTGGCCCTGGTCGCTCGCGGCAACGCAAAAAGTAGTTCCGGCGCAATCCACCGCCGACACCCCGCTGTCCAGCAGTGCCTCTGGTGTTCCCCAGTAGCCGTCTTCGTAGGCGATGACCTGGCCATTCGAGTCACCGACGAGGCAGTTGTACGACGATCCACAATAAATGCTCGTGAGTCCGCCGCCATTGGGTGCGATGAGCCCCCCAACGCCCCATTTGCCGGCGAAATAACCATACGCGTTACCCTCCGCGTCCACGGCCATGCACGACCACACGTCGGTGCATGAGATGCTCACGAGGCCGAAACCAGCATCGCTACGGTCGATATGGTCTGCTGTGGACCACTTCCCGACATAGTAGACGTAAGCGTTATCGGAAGAATCCACCGCCCCGCAAAATGTCGGTGATCCACATGAGACCGGCGTAATCTCGCCTTTGCCAAGCGAGGCGGGGCGCGTCCAGCTCGTTCCGTTGAAGAGTTCGATATCTCCATCGGCGTCTCCAACCATACAGAATTGCCTATTTGGACACGAGACGCTGGTCAGCATGTGCGTTGTGGCCACAGACTCCGACCACGAACTGCCGTTGTAAATGAATGCATGGTTTGACAGGCCCCAACCAGCAAACTCATCTATTCCAACGCAAAACGTAGGTGAGGGACAGGAGATGGCTGATGGTCCGTCACCGGATGCCGCTCCTGGCGGCGCAAAGGCACCGATTGATTTGGGAGCGCTCCATGTCCTTCCGTTGAACCTCGTGAAGTCGCCATTTGCGTCCACGCCTATACAGAAAGATTCGCTGGCGCACGATATGCCAGCCAGGCCAAAGGGACTTCCGGAGTCGACGGTGACTGGCTCGTTCCAATATCCCACCGGCGTAGTCGTCGTCGTGCGTTTAGTTGTCGAGGTCGTGGGAAATGTCGTCCTAGTCGGTTGCGACGTCGTTGGGGTGCTGGTGCCGCACGCCTCTTGAACGAACTGAAGTTGCGCTGGGCCATCGGGCGTATTAGAGAAGCCCCCTGGCCATCTGGAGGTGAACAGGGTCGTCACGTGCTCCTCCCAGGTGGAAAGGAGCACTGGTGTCGCCACACCCTCACCTGGGTCTCCGACCTCAGCGAGGACGTCGGTGATGCAGCCGTCTCTTGCACTGAGCGAGGGCGGGCGCTGGAGCGCGGGACCGAAGGTGCCGCTGCACTGGCTTGTTATGTACGCGCTGCTGAGCTGTGACACGTTCCCCTCAGCGTCTGCCTGCTTGATCGCGTTCAGTGCGTAATTCGTTACTAGCAAGCTCGGTGATGACGGCATCGCATAATTGGTGGACTCCAGGACGGAGCTGACCTCCGAGTCGACGGCCTCGACGCACGTAGCGATGCGGTTGGGATAAGCGGGCGACGCCTTGAGCGAGTTCGTGACGCCTCCGCACGCTGCGATCCCCGCAAACGCGGCTACTAGCGCCGCGACAACGAGCAACGACTTCACGGTGGGCTTGTTGGTCCTCGACATGACCTCCTCTTTGCCCTATCAGACGAGGCGTCGAGCGTGCACCGGGGTCGCAACCCAACGGCGCGTCTTCACTGATGACTTTACTTGAATCGTACGCTTCCGTTCTTAAGCCTCTCGCCCCGGTCCTTCGTCCGCCGCCCACCGTGCCCAACGTCGGCGCCGGCCGCGCTGGTCCCGGTGACCTGCCCTCTGTCACCTACGCGGCCACGTGGGCGATCGTGGGGCGGATGGCCGACGTCTACCAACCCGTGGCGGGAGTGTTGCCGCGTCGAGGCGAACTGAACACCCTTCCGGCTACCAGGTCGGAGCTGCATAACTGGAACGCCACATCAAAGGCACCGAGGACGAGGCTGGCGACCTCTTTCGTGTCCGGGTTGATCGTGGCCTGCACCGACCACCAGTTGGGCTTGCCGGGAAGACAGGGTTCGTTCCATCCCATGGTGACGAGCGCCTTCTCCTGTTCGGGGCTCAGACGATCAGAATCCTCGAGGAAGTTGTTGGAAGAGGCTTCGGCGACGATAGAGCCGTCTTCGTACACCAGCAACTGCACGTAGCGCCCGCCGGGACGGCCGGCGTCGAGAATGAAGATCCACCGTCCCGGGCTGCTCACCAGGAGCTCGATCAGGCCCACGAGGTCGCGGCGGAGCGTGCTCAACCTCATTGTCCAAACTCCCGGCTCGGTGGTCCTCGAAGGGACCATCGACGGCGAGATCGCATGCTCCCGTTGTTCTGCCAGAAGGTGGTCGACGTCGACGAACCACTTCTCCAGTCCCGCGCGAATGTTACGGCGGGTCATATTGCCCTCCTCATCGCCTGGCGTTGGCACCGTGCCTCAGGTCGGTTGCCGGACCGTCATCGGGCCAGGTCCCTCGGGTCACTCTGGATGAGACAGGAGAATCATATCAAATGGCTGTATCAAGCCGTAGCCAGAAAAGAGGGCCCCAGAAGACGATCATCAGTTATCGCCTGGCATCAGACCTTGCCCTGAGGTTCCCGTTTCAACCGCCGATGCCTGCGGGCAGTCAAACTGAGGCCGCCGCCTACGACGTGCCTTCCGGTGGCTGCGCACCCTTGCCCATTTCCTGAGGTGCTGGTGGCTCCAAGGGCGCCCTGTAACGTATGGTCTTGCGAGTAATAGCGATTGGTCTTGTGCGCGCAAGGCTGTCGAAGACCGATTGGCTATCAGCGTGGGTCCAGGGGCACACGATACGGTCGCCATCGGCTACCTGGCAGTCATGAATGAGCACACTCCAGAAAGAAGACCGACCCCACGCTGCGGCCACCTCGTCACTAACTGCCATTACTCGCGCCGATACTGCCACAGGCTCGGGCCTTCCGAATTCCTTCCCCAGAATCCTGACGCCATACGCGTGCTCCGCTAGGACAGGGGCAGGGACAGCGGCGCGAACCAGGGTTGCACCGTTGAGGGTGAGTTCCCCGCTCGAACAGAGTAAATGTTTGAAGATTCCGACTATCCTGTCGCCGTCATCGGGGCCCAGGAACTCGCTGGTGACGTCAAGTTGTTCCAGATTGCCCAACTCATGGGAAGGGCAGATCTCAAGCCATGCGAGCGCCTCCGCATGTGGATCAATGTGGCGAGAACGCCACAAGTAGGTCATCTCTGGGATCTCCGGCACCTCTTGCTTGAACCACGGACCGTATTGAATGAGAGAAACCGGTTCTGTGCCGGCATCGTACACGCTTACTATCCAAGTCTCCTGGAAGCCGAAATCGTCCTCCACCGTGAGAGCCCACCCACCATCGTTCACAGTGATGTTGATGTTGAAGTAGCCGCTGGGCAACCTCTCTAGTACGGGGTCCAGCGTTAGGGTCGACCGAAATCGCTCTTCGTCGCGCACCGTGAAAATGTCATCGGGCATGCAGCAGGTTAGGCCCGGGCATGCAACAACCGCAGCCTCCAGGTCATCGTAGGTACCGGACTTCTGACCGTTGATCCACACTTCTACTCGACCAGAGCGCTCCACGGCGGAATAAGCGCCCGCTGTCGTCTTCCTTCGTAGGAGCTCCGATGACCTCGCTTGATCGCTCACACTATCCAGGTTCGTGCTCTGGGACCCCGGTGTCAAACGGGCCCGCGGTCAGGATTGAGTCTGGACCGAGTTCCGGGACCGTGCGTGGCCAAAGAGCGTCAGCTAAGCAACGCCTGATGACTTCCGCTCTCGCCTGGGCACGCCGTGCCTCAGGTCGGTTGCCGGACCGTCATCGGGCCAGGTCCCTCGGGTCACTCTGGATGAGACACTTCTAGAGTAACGACTTATCAGCGGGCCGTCCGTCCCCTCTGCATGAATAAGCCGCTACACGCCGCGTGGTCGGCGAAAACCCTACATAGACGGAAGGTCGTTAGCGACCGCTGGAGGATCCGCCCTTTCACTGTTCCACGACCAGGCTCGGACAACGGAGCCGTTCTCTGAAGCCTCCACCAATGTCGCATCATCGCCCGCGATCACGACTCCGCCGAAGGCATCGGCGTACAGCAGGGCCGTTTCGAGATCATCGAGTACGAAGCCCAGATAAGGCTTAGATTCAAGTGTCTCGAGGACCACGCCGGGGAGTTCCCACCGGTGCCCGTAGACGCTGCTTCCCGTGAAGTTAGCCACCAAGACCTGCTTAGCAACTTCTGGATCAGGCGATACCACCGCGAACCAGCTCGATGCGTTCGGAGAATCCTCCAATGTGACATCTGTCAGAACGCCAGATCGCCAAAACCATCCTTCTCTTTGGACGAACAAGCGAACAGGTTGACCTGAGAGTGATCTCTGCAGTCCGTGTGGTGCCGGATGACCCTCAAACCAGAGCTTGCCGTTAACCCAAACGACCCTGAACGGGTAAAGGGCCGACAAGATACGAGAAACATCACTTTCACTGAAGCCGGCGCCAGATGTTGCACGCCCAGTTCGGTCACGGACAATTGAACCCGGCTGCGAGGGAAAGTTGAGTTTGGTAACCAGGAGCTCCGACATGCCGACGAGTTCTAGACATGCCTGAAGGTCGTCTGGCTCGCGGATCCAGGCGTCGGTGTCGAGTTCGGGGTCAGAGTATTCGCAGAGTGGACCATACCGTGTGATCAAAAAGCCGCCCTCGACAAGACCAGGCATATTTGTCGAGGCATCCAGCAAAACGATCTCGGCGACCTCGTCCGCCAGCAGGTCCCACGGGATGAGAAATCTCTGGTCCCGAATCTGACGGCCCCCCGCCTTCTTTGGTGTCCATGTCTCCCAAAACGTTTCGTTGACCTCGACCTTCTCGACCCCTTCAGCAGGCTCGTCGAGCATGAAGCCCGCCACGCCGTTCGGGAGACTCGTCGTGAGCCTCCAGGCACCCGGGGCATTGAGTGTTCGTAGGGCCGGCACGGCAGCGACTGCTTCCTCAATCGTGACAAAGGATCCGCCGACCTGCTCGTCGTTGGCGATTGCCAGGTACGCACCCTCCGTTCGCCGGAGTTCAGCCATGACCTGTCCGTCTCGCTCAAGCTTCCAAGCGGCCATCGAGTCGGGCACGAACTCAAAGATACGCCCCTCGGAGTAGACGGGCGGACGTCTGTTGACGGCCTGACTTCCTGAGCATGTAGGCGCGGCTCTCGGCCGCGCTCTTTGACGACGCTTGCATTGGCCGACGCGCCGACGATCTCGCGAGGATGAGGCGTTCCTGAACGCGAGGGA
>Ga0182027_10011293_pt1 | contig 12645 bp, 7 predicted proteins | sample 712E1DmetaG_FD_121300 | JGI IMG/M metagenome (GOLD analysis project Ga0182027, IMG submission 121300) | Permafrost microbial communities from Stordalen Mire, Sweden - 712E1D metaG (Illumina Assembly) | ecosystem: Environmental > Terrestrial > Soil > Wetlands > Permafrost | place: Sweden...
GACGAGAGTGCGGACGATCTGAACCCGCAACTGGCCGAGCTTAATGCCCGCATCCAGGAGCGGCTAGGACGGTTCCCAGCTTGGAAAAACCAACCTCCAATTATTAGTGACCTGCGTTCCGCCTTGGAGAAGCAGCGCAAAGCCGTCGAATCTGCGATTGAAACGACCGAGGATGCTTTCGACAAGGCGCAGTCCTTTGCCCAAGCCGAGCAGAAGCGTCAGGGCCAAGCCGACTCCGGTCTAAAGAACGCCCGCCTAAACCTTGATGCTGCGAAAGTTCGGCTTGGCGACCTAACCAAAGATGGCCGGTCTGATGAAACACGGGCACACGACCGTCAGGAGGCCGTCATGGCGTGGGAAGCCGCCAAGGTGAAAGCCAAAGACTGCGAAACCAAGCTCAACGAGATTCCCGGCGACCCGCAGAAGACCTTGCAAAAACTCGAACGCCAGCTCGCCGCGCTGGAGAAAACAGAAGCCGAGGCTCGCGACGAGGAAAACCAAGCCGAAGGCCGATTGCAAAACCTGGCTGGCGAAGGGGCCTACTCAAAATTGGCCGCTTGCGAGGAGAACCTGGCGGACCTGAATATGCGCATCCGCCGGGAGAAACTCCGCATGGATGCGACCAGGCTGCTTTACGATACCGTCGCCGCCTGCAAGGCGGCTGTTGTCGCCGCAGTGGCGGCGCCAGTCGAGCGTACGGCCACCTACATGCTTGGTCGTATCGCCGGTCCCCGTTTGGGGGCCGTTTGCCTGACCGAAAACTTTGTTCCTGCGGGTGTCCGGCCGGAAATCGCCGCAGACCCGGTGGAATTGACCAACCTTTCCGGGGGAGAACAGGAACAACTCTTCCTCATTATTCGCCTCGCGCTTGGCCAGGTGCTGGCTAAAGAGGAACGCCAGCTTGTCGTGCTCGACGATGTGCTCAATGCCACCGACACAGGCCGTCTCGCCCGTGTGCTCACCCTCTTGGAGGAATGTGCTGACCGCCTCCAAATCGTGATCCTGACGTGTCACCCTGAGCGTTATCGGGGGCTGGAAGAAGCAAAGTTTTTCGACCTGCAGCCCCTTTGCCACTGATCCGCTTCACATCCGTGGCCGACACTGGAGTGCGGCCTCTGTCGGAGGCGGTTCGGCGAGATTAATAATTACTTTGAGGCATCCCGTCCTCACCGGCCTGGGGTTTTCATGGCAGGAAGGCGGGACAAACTAAGATGGCACGCAGGGGCCGCGATTTCCTGCCTCTCAGGATACGCCGAGTATCTGGCACGAGGCCTGTTCATTGGCTCTGGAGTAATTGAAGCCGGTTGTAAAACCGTCATCGGCCTGAGATTGAAGCAGTCGGGCATGTTCTGGAGAGTCACGGGTGCGCAAAACGTCCTAGACATTCGCTCCCTGCTCGAAAACCGCCAATTTGGGCTGTTCTGGGAACAATATCGCAAACCCCTGCCAAAAGCGGCCTGACAACAACCAAGATCGGTAACGATTTTGTCCTGCACCCGTGAAATTTCATTTATTCACTTTTTTCGTGCCAAAGACCGGCTCTTATGGTAGTCATTTTCAACGATGATCCCGCTCCCCAGGTTCGTGAGCGGGATTAAATTGATGGTCCGGGTTCCTTTCTTCCTCCACCCGCTCCATTCGTAATTGGGTTTGGCCATTTCCTCCATCGCCGGACTCCGGCTGCGCGCGCCCTGTTGGCGGCGTGTAGTCAAAACTAAACTTTAAACGATGAACGCCCTGCTGTCCTATGAAACTTCTTCTTGCCACCGGCGCGGCCCTGTTGCTCCTGGGCTGCGATCTCCATCCTAATCGCTCCGAACACGTCGAATTGATCCTCAATCCTTCCCCGCCCGGTCCCGCTACCACCTTTGAACTGCGCTTCGACCAGCCGATGGCGGGGCCGGACAAGATCGGCCATTCCGCGGAGCCGTCGCCGCTGGTCATCAAACCGGCCTTGGGCGGCGTTTTCACCTGGCTCAGCCCGCGCAGCGGCGTGTTTTTGCCGTCCGAACCGCTGGCGCTGGACCACCGCTACGAACTTGCCCTGCGGTTCGGTTTGACGGGCACGGATGGACACCCGTCTTCGGCCATCTTGCGCCGGCGCGTGGAAACGCCGCCCTTCTCGGTCGTGTTTCCGCCAAGCGGGCCGAACCATGCGGAGATGAGCGCGGAGCAAGTCGTCACGCTCGTTTTCAACGCTCCCGTTCGCGCCGCCGATTTGGAGCGCTACATCGAATTCCGCGACGACGCGGGCCAACGCCGCGCGGCGGACATCTGGCAGGGCACAAACGAGGACGCTGCTTGGGCGTATCGGCGGTTGGATTTGCCAGCCAACCTGGTTTCCAACCTGGTCATGGCCGCGTCGCAACAGCCATTGCCGGTTGGCAAAGGCTGGCGGTTGGTTCTTCGGCCCGGCCTTCCCGCGCTTGAAAAAGGATTGCGCCTGCGCGCCCGCGCCGAAATCCAGTTGGGCGACGTGCGTCCGTTTGTTTTCGAGGAAGCCATTGCGCATCACGTTATCGAAGGCGGCGCTTCGATTGAGCTTCGGTTCTCAAAGCCGGTCGCGCCGTCGTTGACCAACAACTGGGGCCGTTGGATTCAACTGGAGCCGCCGGCTTCCAATATCACGGCGAAAACCGATGGCCGATGCCTGAATTTGCGGGGCGATTTTCACAGCGGAACCAGTTACCGGCTTGTCGCGCGGACCGGATTGCCCGCCGAGGAAGCCTTCGCCCTGGACAAAGCCGCCACGACCAACATCCTCATGCCCGCCATCCCGGCGCGGCTCTATTTTCCGGCCTTTTCCCTGGACCAGCAGGCGGTGGGATGGCGCCAGTTTCCCCTGCGGGCCGTCAACGTGCCGTCCGTCCGGCTCCGCGCCAAATTGCTGGGACCGGACGCGGCCATTTACGCCTTGCGCGGCTACGACAGCTACTTCCGCCCCTGGCCCAACGATGGCTACTTTGGCGACGCCGGCGAGCTTTACCGGCGTTTGGATTACAATTTGGTCCCCGGTCGAACGGTCTTCGATCAGGAACTGGCCGGCGCGCTACAACAAGACATCGCCACCAACGTCGTGCTGGACTGGGATCAACTTCTGGGCGGGCGCAAGACAGGGGTCGTTTTTGTCGAGGCCGAGAGAGTGGGCGAGAGCGAGCGGTCCAACCCGCGTCTGGGCACACAGTCCCTCATCCAATTGACCGATCTCGGCCTGGCCTGGAAATCCGCCGCCGGGGACCTGGATGCCTTTGTCTTTTCGCAGAGCACCGGTCAGCCCGCCGCCGGCGCGGCCGTGCGACTGCTCGACGATGAAAACCAAGTGCTGCGAGAGAGCCTTGCCGACGCCGGCGGCCTGGCGCATCTCAAATGCCCGACCAACGCGCAATGGGTGGCGGCCGCGCTCGGACAAGATTTCCACGCCTTGAAAATCGCGGACCACGAAATTCCTCTTTACAGCTTCGATCTGCCGCGCCTCTGGCCCGGTGAAGCGGCGCCCGCACGGCCCGTGATGATTTTCAGCGACCGCGAATATTACCGTCCGAACGAAACGCTTCATCTGAAGGCGCTGGCGCGGGATTGGACGCGCGGCGGCCTGGTGGTTCCGACCGGGTTGGCCGGCACGCTGGAATGTTTTGACGCGCGGGGAAAATCGTTCTTTTCCAACAACGTCCAGTTCAGCGCCTGCGGAGCCTGCTCGGCGGATGTGCCCCTGCCGGCGGGGCCGTGCGGAGGTTATTTCGCGCGCTTCCATCTGGGCGATTCGGATTACGCGCATGGCTTCCAAGTCGCCGAATTCCAGCCGAACCCGTTTGAAGTGAGCGTGCAAGCCCGGCCCGAATACGCCGCCGGGGATAAAGTGGCGATTCCCGTTTCCGCCCATTATTACTTCGGCCAGCCGCTGTCCCGGGCGCGTGTCAAATGGACGATGGAGGTGGATGACGGCGCTTTCAATCCGGCGGGTTTCGAGTCATTCACTTTCCTCGGCGTTTCGCGCCGCTCGCATCTGGCCGTTTCCGGCAAGACGCCAATGTCCAACTCAAACGGCTGCGTCATCACGCCGGAAATGCCGTCCAATAACGCCGCGCCCGCACCGCGCTTTGTGTCGCTGCTGGTCGAAACCACCGACCTGGATCAGCAGACCGTTTCCAGTAGCGCGCAGTTCACCTGGCACAGTTCGGATTTTTACCTGGGCTTGTGCCAGACGAACCTGGTTTGGACCGCCGGCCAGGAAGCGCCTCTGCAAATCGCGGCCGTCGGGACGGACGGCAAACCGTGGCCTCAACCGGTGGCCGCGCACCTCCTGCTCCAGCGCATGGAGTCGCAGCCGGTGCGCGTGCAAGGCGCCGGCAAGACCATCCGCTATCGCACCCAGACGGTTTATTCCAACGTGCTCGAACGCAACATTGAAATCCACGGGGCGGCGACGCAAAACTTGGCCGTCGTCGAGGCGGGAGAATACGAGCTACAGGTTTCGGCCACTGACCCTCACGGGCGCAAGGCCGCCAGTTCCCTGGTATTCGCCGTCTCCGCGCCTCGACCCTCCGCCAGCGCGCCCGGCAGCCTGGCCTGGAATTATCGCGACGAAGTCCGCATGGAACTCCAACCCGACCAGACCGAATACGCGCCCGGAGAGACGGCGCGACTGCTGGTCAAGGCCCCTTTCAGCGGCGCGGCGTGGGTAACGGTTGAACGCGACAGCGTGCTCCGCTCCTTCTCCACGCGGCTGGAAGGCAACGCCCCCGTCATTGAAATTCCCATCGAGCGCAGCGATGCGCCCAACGTCTTTGTCTCCGTCCTTCTGGCGCGCGGTTCCGACGGCTGCCCGAGGGAAGTCAAGGAGCCGGAATACCGCGTCGGCTATTGCATGCTGCCCGTGCGCGACCCGGCCAGCCGGCTTGCAGTGTCCGTCGTTTGCCCGGCCGCCAATTATCTCCCCGCCCAATCGGTGGAGGTCACGGTCAATGTCAACGATATTTCAAACGCTCCCGTGGCCGGCGCGGAAGTCACCCTCTACGCGGTGGACGAGGGCATCCTCAGTCTGGGCGATCCGGGGCTGCCCGATCCGGCCGCGCTTTTCTATGCGCCGCGTCCGTTGGCGGTCAACTCCAGCATGTCCCTGCGCAATCTGCTGCCCGAAGACCCCGAGCCGCGCCGGTTTGTCAACAAAGGCTACACGGGAGGCGGCGGCGGGCGAAACCGTGTGCGCAAGAATTTCCTCGCCTGCGCGTTCTGGAGCGCGACTGTGGTCACCGGGCCGCAAGGGTCTGTAACCGCCAAGTTCCCTGCGCCCGACAGTTTGACGCGCTACCGCATCATGGCGGTGGCGCACCTGAATGGCCGCTTCGGCGCGGGGCAGTCGGCCTTTGAGGTGAGCAAGCCGTTGCTGATCGAGCCGGCGCTGCCGCAGTTCGCCCATATCGGCGATCAACTCGTCGCGCGCGCCGTGGTCCATAATCAGAGTCAACACTCGGGCGGCGTCATCGTGCAATTGGAACTCGATGACAAGGCGCGGGCCGCCGCCACGAACCAGCAAATTCAAATCGCCGCCGGCGCTTCGGAGCCGGCCGAATTCCCCGTCACCCTCGCTGCCGCCGGGCCGGCGAAGTGGATATGGCGGGCCTGGTTCGCCGACGCCCCGCAGGAATTCACTGACGCCACCGAATGCTCGCTCGATGTCGGTTACGTTTCACCGTTGTTGCATCAGACAGTTTCGCAAACCGTGGACGGCCCTTCCACCAACTTGTTTGCCAAAGCGAACCCGCAGTTTCTCGCCGGCACCGGCACAGTTGCCATCCGCGTTTCCAACACGCGCCTGAGCGAATTGGGCGAGGCCGTCTCCCAATTGCTGCATTATCCATACGGCTGCGTTGAGCAAACCGGCTCCAGCATGCTGCCGTGGATTGTGCTGAGCGACGCGCCAGCACTGCGCTCCGTCATGGGCATCCGCACCAACGATGCCGCGCGCGCGATCAATACTGGCGTGGAGCGGCTCTTTACCATGCAAACGCCCGGCGGCGGCCTGGCCTACTGGCCGCATGGGCGCGCGCCGATGCTCTGGGCCAGCGCCTACGGAGCCATGGTGTTGTCTCTGGCCAAAGACCATGGCTGGACGCTGCCTGAACTGGAGTTTGAGAAGCTGCTCGCGGGCCTGAGCGCGCAACTGCGCGAACCGGGCAGCGACGCAAATTCCCTTTCCGACACCTGCCTGGCCCTTTACGCCCTGGCCCTGGCCGGACGGGCCGAACCGGCTTACCACGAGAAACTCTTCTCCCGCCGCGGCGAGCTTTCAACCGAGGACAAGGCTCTGCTGGCGCTGGCCGTCCTGCATGCCAACGCCCCGCCGGAAATGGCCAGGGAATTATTGACGACAAACCGGCCTTCCCGCCGCGTGGAACCGGACGGCTTCGATTGCCCGTCGCGCGAACTGGCCATCCGCCTCCTGGCTTGGATTCGGCTGCAACCCAAAAGCAGCGAAGTGCAATCCCTCTTTGACGCGCTCCTGCGCGAACAGGGCGAAGCCCATTGGGAGACGACTCAGGGCGACGCCTGGGCGCTGCTGGCCCTGACGGAATACTCGCGCCGCGTCGAAGGCCCGCTCCAGCCCGCCGCCGGCGAGTTGCGTTGGCGCGGCGAAACCACTCCCTTTCAGTTGAACGCGGAGCAGCCTGTGTTTGACAAGAACTTCGTCTTGAAAGGAGATGCGGAACCGTTTCCCGCCATTCTGAATTCCTCGCCGCGCCCTCTCTACGCCTTCGCCGCCTTCGAAATCCGCCCGCCCGGCGCGGCGCAACCCCGGCAGAACGAGGGATTCGGATTGCAACGGCGCTATCAGCGTTTGGACGGGGAAAACCAGCCGTCCGACGGCGAATTAACGGTTGGCGACCGTGTCCTGGTCACGCTGGAGTTGTCGGCGCGGCAGGCTGCCCGCTACGTGGTCGTGGATGATCCGTTGCCGGCCATTCTGGAAGCGGTGCCCGCCGGTTATGGGAGCGGCAACGAATGGATGTGGGACTTTCACGAATTCCGCAAGGATCGCGCCTTGTTCTTCGCCGACGAATTGCCTGCTGGAGATTACACGCTGCATTATTACGCGCGCGTCCGCGCGACCGGAACGGTCAGCGCGCCTTCGGGCACGGTGGAGGAAATGTATCATCCGCGGCGTTTCGGGCTGACCGGGACGCAATCCCTGGAGGGAAAATGAAGAGCTTGCGCGCAAACCCCCGATGGAAAATGACAAAGCGGCTCCTCCTCGCGGGGCTGGGCGTGACAATACTATGGATGCTGATGGAGCCAATCCTGGTTTCCTTCGTCCCCTTGCCGCCGGCCTTGTTCACAGCTCCGCCGCCGGCTGTCGAGTTGCTGGACCGGAACGGCGAGCCGCTGCGCCTGACCCGCGACGGCGACGGTCCCTTCCAGCAGTTCGCGTCCCTTTCGGAAATACCCCAGGCGCTGGTCAGCGCCACGCTGGCGGCCGAGGACAGCCGGTTCTGGAGCCATCACGGCGTGGATTGGCGGGCGGACTTGCGCGCCGCGTGCCAGTTGATTTGGAACCGGCGCATCATCTCCGGCGCTTCCACCATCACGCAACAGACGATCAAGTTGAGCGCGCCCCGGCCGCGAACGTTCAAGGCCAAAATCATCGAGACGGGGCAGGCGCTGCGCCTGGAGCAGGTTTGGGACAAGCAGCGGATTCTGACCGAGTATCTGAACCGGGTGGATTACGGCAATTACAACCGCGGCTGCGTGGCGGCGGCCCAATTCTATTTCGCCAAACCGCTGCGCGATCTGAGCACGGCCGAATGCGCGTTGCTGGCCGGGTTGCCGCAGTCCCCGGCGCGATTGAATCCGCGCGCGCATTTCGCCGCCGCCCGCCGCCGCCAGGAGTGGATTCTCACGCGCATGAGCGGAGTGGGTTGGCTGACCGTAGATGAATTCCAGCGCGCCTTGCATGAGCCGTTGCGGCTGGCTCAGGGCGCCCGCGTCTTTGAAGCGCCGCATTTTGTGGATCTGCTGTTGGAACAGGGAGAAGTGCCGGTGCGAAATCCCGGCGTTCGCACCACGCTGGACTTGCGCCTCAATCGCTTCGCGGGGCAGACCCTTCGCCGTCAGCTCGACTCTTTGCAGGCCGAACACGCCGGCGAAGGCGCGATTGTGGTCATCGAAAATCAGACCGGCAACGTGCTCACTCTGGTCGGATCGCGCGATTATTTTTCGGCCCAATCCGGGCAGGTGGATGGCGCGTATGCGCCGCGCTCGACCGGGTCGGCGCTAAAACCGTTCCTTTACTGGCTGGCGTTTGAAAAGGGCGCAACGCCGGCCTCCATCGTGGCGGATGTTCCGACGGATTTTGCCACCAGCACCGGCTTGTTCTCGCCTGTCAACTATGACCGCCATTGTTACGGCCCCGTGCGCTATCGCGTGGCGCTGGCCAATTCGCTCAACATTTCCGCGGTGAAAGTCCTCGATTCGTTGGGTGGAGCAAAGCCGCTGCTCGATTTGCTGCGACGCTGCCAACTGTCCACGCTGACCCATACCGACGACTACTACGGACTCGGCCTGGCCATCGGCAACGCGGAAGCGCGCCTGCTCGAACTGGCCAACGCCTACGCCTGCCTCGCCCGGCTTGGCGTCTGCCGGCCCTACCGCCTCGTGCCGTCCGCCCGCGGCAAAGACACCGGCGAGCGCGTCGGCGACGCGGACGCGGCCTGGCTGATCGCCGACATTCTCAGCGACAATGACGCCCGCGCGGAAGCTTTCGGCCCAGAATCATCGTTGCGTTTTGATTTTCCAGTGGCGTGCAAAACCGGGACCAGCTCGGATTTCCGGGACAACTGGGCTTTTGGTTACACGCCGGATTTCACGGTGGGAGTCTGGGTGGGGAATTTCGACGGCTCGCCCATGCGGCACATCTCCGGCGTCACCGGCGCGGCGCCCATTGTCCACGATCTCTTCGATTACCTTCACGATCAATACGGCACAAGCTGGTATGCCCGCCCCGCGGACATCGTGGATCGCGGGATTGATCCTCTGACCGGCGAGCTTTCGTCGCGGCCGGATGCTGTCAACGAAAAGTTCATCGCCCATGTCATGCCGCCTTCGAACGCGGCCGGCGACTACGACGACATTGGCCGCGTCCGTCTCGGCCCGGAATACCGGGAATGGCTGGCCGGGGCCGACAACTGGCTGGCTGGCCGCGCCGTCTTGCGCGACACCGCGCCCAGCCTGCGCGTCACCTTTCCGTTGCCCGGCACAATTTTATTTCTCGACCCCGATCTTCCCGATCAGGGTCGCCGGGTCTATTTGAGCGCCGATGGGACGGACGAGGCTGAATGGTCCAGCGAATCTCTGGAATGCCTCCGGCAAGACGGTCAGAGCGTGGCCCTGCTCGCATTGGGCCGGCACGAATTGACCGTGCGCGATCCAAGCACCGGCGTCACGCGGCAAACTTGGATCGAAGTCAAAGAACGGTGAAGATTTCGGCCAAGTCCAATGCCAATCTTGGCACCTATCGGCTTTCATTCACGGAGAATCTGCACAACACCGTGGGCGGGTCAGAACTCGCCCTTCGTAACAAGGGTTCGGGAGCCTTTCGATCTTGGCCATCCAGGAGGTCGGCGTTGGAGGCCTTCTCTGGAGAAATAGGCGCACCTTCAGCCTCACCTTCCGGCCACCAGCCGCAAATCCGCTGCCGAAAGCCGCACTTCGCCGCCCTGAACGACGGTCACGACTCTATTTGGCACCTGGATAACGGCGCTGTTGTGGAGCAGTTTTCAGCGACAATCATCGCCCACAATCTTGTGCCGCCAAAGCACGACCACATTTTCAAAATTCGCCATTCTTGGCGCTTTTGATGATCTTTGCGGTTTTACCTGCTCGCTCTCTGTTCTAAGGCGGCAGCAGACTCAACAACCGGGCCTCGATATAATTTCCAGCCACCTGGGGGTCGTAACTCAACCCTTTGCGCAACATCTGTGTCATGTCCGTGCAGAAACTGCGATCCAACAGGCGCTCATGCAGGCCATCCACGAAAGCCTGACGACCAGGAACCGAGCCCTCCCGCAGCAGGTAAAAGGAAAAGGAGGCGATGACCTCCGCAGGGTCCACCTCCACATGCTGGGAAAGCGCCCAGTAGAGATCAAATAGATCGCGCCCGGCCTTGCGCTGAAAGAGAGCCCTCATCTTTGTCCCCAGCATTTCATGCAACTCGTACCCGTTCAAACTGGCTTCCAGCTTTCCACCCCGATAGGGGACGGAAAAAGGCAAGACCACAATCGGACGGTGGGATTTTCTCTCATCCACGTTAACCTCCACCTTGATGGAAAGGGCCGCTCCCGGTTCAATGACTGTGGGCACCTTGTAACTCAGTCGCAAAAGGCGAGAGGGCCTGAATGTGTTGCGAATGGTCAACCGCACCGATTCCTCCAGAGAAAGGCTGGGGCGGCCGAGGACCGGCTCCAGAACGCGGACCAGGCCCTTCTGAACATGATCCGCGGAGCGGTCCCCGAACAACACCAGATCGATGTCTTCGCTATAACGGGCAGGGGGCGCCAAATGAACCTTGTGAAGAAGAGTCCCGCCCCGCATCGCCACCTGGCTGCTCAAAAACTTGTCGCTGAAGATGGCATGTATGGCGCGGCAAAGCTGCAGGTCCTGCTCAACCTGGCGGAACTGCCCCCACGGCACATTATGCTGGTGGGCGAGGATATCGCGTTCAAGTAACGGAGTCATAAGTCAGAATTCTGCCATAGCCGCCACTTGGCGATTCGCGGCCCGGAGCCGGCAGGGCCACCGGGATCCAACAGGGACCATGTGGCGGAAGATGGCAGCCATCTGGATACGACAGGCGACAAACGCTTGTCCCCGGACTGTTCCAGCAAGTATCCCAAACGCTGAGCCAAAGCCGGCTCATTTTCGGCGGATAGGGAATTGCGAAGATCCGATAAGGTAATTTTCGGCAAGAGAGGGGAAATCGTATCCCAGGCACGAGGCAGTCCGCCGATGCGCGATGAGTAACGAATCAAATCCAGGGCAGTAGCCGCTGGGGTGCTGACCCGCAGGGGAGCACGCGCCTGGAGTGGCTGCTGCACCGGAGTGTCCAGCGTTGATTGCTTGAGAAAGAACCGGATGGTCAACCGGCCCAGCTCCAGGGGTTTGCGCACGCAGTCGGTCATTACCTGGACAACCTGCACCGCTTGCGGCTCCGAGCCGTAAACGACCGCAGCGGATTGCAGGGCGAGGTAATAAGGGTGCTTTAGCCAAGCAAAGTAATCGTCCAGCCACCAGGCAGGTGGCGGAACGCCCATGGGCTTGTGCTCCGGGGGAACAATTAGGAAGAACTCCTTCCGCGGGAGCTTGACCACCAACGACCCCATACGTTCCAGTTGCTTGCGCGCAGCCAAGGGATTTAATCCGACACCCTGTAAGATCTCATCAAAAGAGAACGCCACCACTCCCCTGGACAGGCGCTCTTCGGTAAACCCCCTGACTGCCCCAGCCTTATAGGGCTTGCGCGTTTCGGAGGTTGTCGTCAGATCACTCATATTGCACTTTCTATCAATACCGTTTATTGGGATAGTTGGCAAGTGTTTTTTGGTCCAAGGCCCGGATCGTCCCAAACCGGCGCAATGGCCAGCACCAATGTCGGGACGACGGTGGCGGCGGCCTCATAAATGCCATCCCACGCCATCCCCGCCAACTGCATTTTCTCGCAACGTCACCCAAATCATTAGCGACTTTTTGGAAATCACTCACGGGCGCATTTTCTCACCGGAAACATTGGCTGGCGCGGTCCCACGCGGAGTGTTTTTGACCACCATTCCGTTTTGGCGGCAGAGGGTTGGTCTGATTTGTCTCTGATCCGCTTTGTCGGCCCTTTGCAGGCACGCTTGGCCCCGACTTCGGCCCTGGCCGAAAGCCTTGGATTTTTGACCGTCGGCCCGATGGCATTAACCACTGGCGGTTATCGTGCCCAATTGCCGGCACTGCGGCAGCCATTGCGCCAAATAGCCCCGCCACCAGGCGATCCAACCCGCCGGCAAATACAAGCAGGCTTTGATCTGCCGGGCATGGCGTGTCAGTTCCACCGGCACCAACAACAAATGCCGGATCAGCGTCCGCACCCGCTTGGGCTGCTCGCTTTCGGGCAGATGGATCAGTTTCACGGCCATCAGCGCGTTGTAGGCCAGCGTCGCCAGGGCGTAGAACATCCGGATGGCTTGCAAGTCTTGACATGGCGGATGGTGCAAATCCAGGTCGCTCAACAAATCGCTGAAGGCCCGCTTCTTGTCCCCTTTGAGCCGGTGATGCTCAAAGGCCAGACGCGGCGAACCGTTCTGGTCCTGGCAGGTAATAAAGGCGTAACGCATAGATTCTTGGACATCGCTCCCGTTGCCCAGCTACACTCGCCCTACGAGCATGGACCTGCAGTCAAGTGAGAGCGAGAGGCGCGAACGCGGGGCGCTGGACGCGTTGCTGGAACGCGCCCTGCTGCTCGATCTCGAGGTTTCCCATCAAGGCAAAATCCTCAAACTCGGCGCGGTCCTCGGCAGTTTGACTCTGGCGCGTTCAGGCAGCGGATCATTCGAGGGGGCCTCGAGTGAGCTTAACAACCTGGCCCAAGGGGCTAACTGCCTTCTTGGCCATAAC
>Ga0182027_10011294_pt1 | contig 12645 bp, 8 predicted proteins | sample 712E1DmetaG_FD_121300 | JGI IMG/M metagenome (GOLD analysis project Ga0182027, IMG submission 121300) | Permafrost microbial communities from Stordalen Mire, Sweden - 712E1D metaG (Illumina Assembly) | ecosystem: Environmental > Terrestrial > Soil > Wetlands > Permafrost | place: Sweden...
ACGGTTTAGAAAACCGTTGCTCTATCCGGCTGAGCTACCACCGCGTTATCTCACGGCAATGACTTATGCTTTGGTGAAAATGGCGGGCAAGCAGTATCGCCGCTGACATTGCCGCTCTTTTGCACCGTTGACCTGAAGCCGGCAGACGCCGGCCAGCGACACGCCAGCTGCCACTGCGCCCGACGCTCCCCCGGCCGGCACCGTGGGTCTTTGACCTTGGGAGCAGAAGAAGGCAGTCTTCTGGCTTGCGTACACCAAAGGCGTACTCACCGTGTGTATGGCGTGAAAAGAACCAACATTGTTCTGGATGAAAGACTGGTGCGCCAAGGACTGCGATTGACCGGAATGAAGACGCGCCGGGCATTGGTGGATTACGCTCTCAGGGAGTTGGTGCGGCGGGAGAAGCAGGTCGGCTTGCTTGGATTGAAAGGGAAGGTCCATTGGGAGGGCGATCTTGAGGCTATGCGCAGCACTCGAAGCACATGAAGGTGCTCGTCGACACGACGGTTTGGATCGATTTCTTCCGCGGAGTTGCGTCGCCGAAAGTGGCCATCCTGGAGGGTTTGATTCAGAAGCGAGAAGACATCTGTTGCTGCGGTTTCGTTCTGACGGAGGTTTTTCAGGGCATCAGAGATGAGAAGGAGCTCGGCGCGACCAAGCGATTATTCGAAGGGCTGATTTTTCTCCCGGACAATCGCTCGACCTTCGAGTTGGCTGCCACCATTTATCGCGAGTTAAGAATGAAGGGCTCCGCCGTTCGGAATTCCATCGATTGCCTGATTGCGTCGGTTGTCGTTCAGAATGGCGTATCTCTGCTGGAGAACGATCGCGATTTCTTCCAGATCGACCAGCACTACCCCTTGAACCGATTATGACCGGCCGAATCGGCGCCGCAGCAGATGCCGGGCAGCGGCACGCCGGCTGCAGGCTCACCCGTCGCGCCAGCACCCGGCGCCGCAGGTCCTTGAAATCGGTTTTCGCACGTCATGAAGAAAACCGAGCCATGGTTCACGGCCGGAACTTGCTGACAGAGGTTGATGGTATTCGCCCGGCCACTTGGCATTTACACCAGCGTTTTCGGCGACAAGGGGAAAGCCCGGGCTGCAGCCCGCTCGATCGCGGCCTGGAGATCCTCGATGGAGACCGGCTTGCACAGGTAGTCGTTCATGCCCGCCGCAAAACAGCGGTCCCGATCGCCGACCATGGCGTCGGCCGTCATCGCGATGATCCCGATCTGCGCGAATTGCGGATTCAACCGGAGGCGGCGGGTGACCTCGAAGCCGTCCATCCGCGGCATCTGGCAGTCCATGATCACAAGGTGGTAGGCTCCTTCCTCCATTTTCGCGAGGACCTCCAGCCCGTCGGCGGCATAATCCGCCGCATAGCCGATTCGCTTGAGCTGGGACTCGATCACGAGCCGGTTGTTGGGGTTGTCCTCGGCGACGAGGATCTTAAGGCCTGGCAGCGCGGGTGAGCCAGGGGTCTTTGGATCCCGCTCGAGCGGCGCGGAGGCCTCCTGCCTGGCCATCACCGTTTCCAGCGCGGCCTTGAGAGCGTTTTCCCGGATGGGCCGGGAGATCAGTTTCTTGAGGGCGGACCGCATGGGTTTGATCTGGATGCCGAGGTGCTGGTGGAAGGGACAGAGCAGGACAATCGGCGGCACGGCGGCGCCGCAGGCTTGTTCCGTGGCGTCCACAAACGCCATGCCCGCGCCAAGCGGATCGGCGAAATCGACCACGAGAACGCGGTACGGATCCCCGGCCTCGTCCGCCCGGCGGACCAGGGACGGGACCAGCTCCGGTTCAGCGCACGCCTCAAAGCGGAGCCCCCACGTCGAGGCATGCTGGCGCAGGACCGCTAGGTGGGTCTCCCCCTGGTGGACGCACAGCATGCGAGCCCCCGGCGCGGCGAAAGGCCGGTCTGCAACTTCGCAGTCCGAATCGCGGACGAAGGGAACTTCGAACCAGAACAGGGACCCCTGGCCGGGCGTGCTTTCGATCCCGATGCGCCCGCCCATGAGTTCGACGATCTGCCGGCAGATCGCGAGCCCCAGGCCGGTGCCCCCGAAGTTTCGCGTCGTCGAGGCGTCGGCCTGGGTGAAGGCGCCAAAGAGCCGGCCGATCTTGTCCGGCGGGATGCCGATGCCGGTGTCCCGCACCTCGAAGCGCAGGTTGCACGCGCCACGCGCCGTCTCGGCGAGCGCGCAGACCGTGATCGTGACAGTGCCCTTCTCGGTGAACTTCACCGCGTTGCCCGTGAGGTTTATCAGAATCTGCCGGAGGCGGCCCTGGTCGCCCACGAGCATGCGCGGCACGTCGGGCCGGATGAGCGAGGCCAGCGCGAGCGATTTCTCGGAAGCGCGGAGCGCCAGGCATTCGACAGCCTCCTCGACGCAATCCGTGAGGGCGAAGGGGCGCGGGTCCAGGGCAAGCTTGCCAGCCTCCAGCTTGGAAAAGTCGAGGATGTCGTTGAGGATGTTCAGCAGGGCCTGGGAGCTGTCGCGGATGATCGTGGCGAACTCGCGCTGGGCAGCATCGAGCTCGGTGTCGAGCAGCAACGCGCTCATGCCGATGACGCCGTTCATCGGCGTGCGGATTTCGTGGGACATGTTGGCCAGGAACTGGCTCTTGACCTTGGTGGCCTCCTGGGTCTCCTGCACGGCGCGCCGCAAACGGACGTTGGTCTCGTCGAGCTCCCGGGTGCGTCCGGCGACCAGGGCTTCGAGCTCCTCGTTGCGCCGCCGCGCCCGGCGGAGGAGCCAGCGGGCCGCGGCCACCGTCGCAGCGCCGAGGAGCAATGCGTAACTAGAAAATGCATACCATGTCCGGTAGAAGGGCGGGCGGATCGCGAAGGGAAACTCCAGGGCTTCCCCGAGCGGCCCCGCCTCCCCGACCAGCCGCACGTGCATGCGGTAGCTCCCCTCCGGGAGGCTCATTAGATTGATCGTCGTGCCGCGGGAGGTCCGCGACCACAGGCCGGAGTAGCCGTCGAGCCTGAACTCGTAGCCGGGGCTGTGGAGGAACGCGTAGGTGCCGGGAAAGACGTGAAACTCGAGGCTGTTGCTATCGTAAGGAAGGGGCCGGAGACGGGGCTGGCTTTGGCCAAGGCAGTTCCAGAGTTCCGCATGGCTCCGGGAATCGACGATACTCAGCAGCCGGGGACGGAGCGGGCGCGGGGACTCGAAGGCGCTGGAATCGAGGTGGAGCAGACGGCGCTCGGTGCGCACCCAGACGTCCCGTTTGTCGACGAGTCGGAGATTCGGGAAGCTGTCCTGGATGATCCGGAACGTGTCAACGTCGGCCCGGTAGCCGGATCCGTCCGGGATGAGGCGAAAAACGCCCCGGTTGCAAGGCGCCCAGATCACGCCCGACGCGTCTTCCTGGGGGCGGAGCGCCCAATACGGCGCGGCGGCCAGCACGGCGTCGATCGGCGGGGACGGACAGAAACGCCCGGCTTTCTCGTCGAAATAGACGCGCCCGGGCTCGCCCCGGCTGATGATGATGTACGGACCCACGGCGCCGAGGCTGGCCCACGCCGTACTCCCGTTTTCGAAGGGAGTGAACACCTCCGTATGCAGCGTTCCGTCACGCACCGTGATGCGGCCCACCCGGTTGATGCCGAGCTCGATCCACAGTGAATTCGGGCCGGCGGATTCCAGAAGCGACGGATAGCCCAGGCCGTTGATCCGGGGTGCGGCCTCCCGCCAGGCGGCGCCGTCCCAGTGGAGCAGGCCGATCCACCGGGAGCCGACGACCAGACAGGTTTCCCGGCTGGCATCCGTCGTCCACAACCGGCTGACCCCGAGATTCGCAAGCACCTGCGCGACGGTTCCGTCATCCTGGCGGCAGTACACGCCTTGCGCGCTTCCGAACAGAATGCCATGCGGCGTGTCCGCGGCGCTCCAGACGCCAGGGGGGATGTCCAGCGGGATCAACTTAAACCGGTCCGGAGCGCCTGCGCCCGCCACGATCCCCTCGTAGGCCTTCCCGTCCGTGATCACCAGCGTCCGACCGTTGTGGCGCAGCGGAACGGGCCAGTTGAGCTCCAGGCCAACGTGATGATCGAACACATCGACCGGGGAGCTGTAAAACACCTTGCTCACGCCGTCAGCCGAGGAAATCCACAAGATCCCCGGCTCGTTGTGGTAAAGATCATTGATGCTGTTGTAGCGTCCCCCTTCAAGCGACCGCACGGAACGCCCGGCGCGGTCGAGAAACTGCAGGCCGTGCCCTTTCACCGCCACCACCAATTGGTCGTGGTCCAGCTGGAGCATGGTGGTCACCCCGTCAGGCAGAATCGAGTCGATCTCCGTGGGCCAGGGTTGAAGGTTCTCACCATCGAACAGCCCGAGACTGCGGTCGTTGACGACCACAAGGACATGCCCGGCATCCCATTCGGTCGGACATCGGACGGCCCCGCCGATGCGTTCCTGTCCTGTCCAGATCAGACTCTCTGCCGAGGTGTCGAAAGCGCAGATGCCCTGGGCGTTCGTGCACAGATAGACCAAGTCGCCAATGGCAAAAGCACCAAGGGTGCCGGTGGCCTCGATGAAACGCTGCTCGCCGGTCCGGCTCCGGCGGAAGACGCCTCCGTTGACACCTGCAAACAGCACCCCGTGGGAGGTGTGGGCGAACATGATAAATGCGTTGTTCTTGGCCCAATCCGGGATGTGGTCCGGGCGAAACGACCGGACGCGCGCCGCCCGGCTCGACGTGTAGTCCAGGGTACCCCAGACCCCCGCGGATCCGCAATAGACCCGGCCGTCCGGGCCGAGCGATGTGCGCATGAAGTTCCGGTAAGGATCCTGATCGTCCAGGACCGAAGTCCATGTGTTGTCGTCGAAGACGAGATGGATCCCCTCCCGCGTGACCGTGATCCGGCCCATCGGATCGCTGCCCAGCGTCAAACCGGCGGAGACCGAGCCGATTTCCTCAAAGGAGTAATCGCGGGCCGGGGCGCCGCCGCGCAGGGGGCGCACCGGCTGGGGAGGCGTCTCTCCGGCCCGGGCGCGGCCGCACGGTGCGGAGAGACTGACCGCAAGCATCAGGCCCGTCAGAAGAACCCCTTTGACTGGAAAAATCATAGGTGACGAGGGACCGCGGAAGCGCGCTGAACCGCGACAGGCGCCGGGCCTATTCCACCCGACGCCAGCCTTGATTTCAACCGGTATTTTCGGGTTTTTCCCGCCTCTCGTCAGCCTTAAACGCCGGGCCGACCTCGTTCATCGCGGTCGCTCCGCCCCTTCCGTCGGCAGAGGCGCCCGGCGCGCCATTCCGGCGCAAACTGCACTTGACTTGCCGTCTTCCCGATCTACGTTCGCCCTCCTTTCCCACGCGGGGTGGTAGCTCAGCTGGTTAGAGCGTCTGCCTGTCACGCAGAAGGTCGCGAGTTCGAATCTCGTCCATCCCGCCAGTTTCCCGTCTGGAGCGGCTCTCTGACAATGCGTTTGCGTGCGCGTGCCCATCGTATCATAAGGAGTCTCAATTTTGCCAGCCGCCGCGACCATCTCCCCGCCCCGCGCGGATCTCCCTAAGCCACCAGCGAAAAAGACGCCGGTCTTCCTGGTCACACACGAGTTTTATCCACGGCACGGCGGCATTGCGACCTTTGCTGAACAGATCGCACGGGCAGCGACGAATCTGGGCTACGATCTCGAGGTTTGGGCGCAGGCCGCCCTGCCAGGCGCAAAGGAAAAGAACTGGCCGTTCCGTCTGCGTCGCATGCCTCTGAAAGGCACCCATGACATCTGCTGCCAGGTCCGCACGATGCGGGAGATGATCACGCACCGCCGCCGGCTGCGTTATGCCACCGTTTATCTGCCGGAACCGGGGCCCATGCTGGCGATGATGATGCTCCAAGTGGTGCCGGGGTTCCGGCCCAAGCGCCTCGTGCTTACTTTCCACGGATCGGAGATCCTCCGATTCCACAACAATCCCGTGCAACGTTTGATGACACGGCAGCTGATTCGCCGCGCCAGCCGGATCAGCGTCCTGACCGGCTACACCCACCAATTGTTGTGCAGGCACTTCCCCGAGGCTGCCGGCAAGACGTTCCTTACGCCGGGGGCGCTCCGTGCAGACTTCGCGCTCACAGCGCCCTCAAACGGCCCGGAACGGACCAACCGGATCGTGATACTGACGGTGGGGCGTCTGCATCCCCGGAAGGGGCAGTTGTTCATCATCGAAGCGCTGCAGGCGTTGCCAGCCGCCCAGCAGAAATTGATCGAGTACTGGCTCGTTGGCAGTGACAGCAAGGAGAACTACGAAGAGCGCCTCAAGGAGGTGGCCGCCCGCTCGGGTCTCGTCGTGCGTTTCCTCGGTCGCGTGCCGGACGACCAACTCTCCTGCATCTACCGTCAGGCCGACATTTTCGCCATGACGAGCATCGACCACCGGCACAGTGTCGAAGGCTTCGGACTGGTCTATCTTGAAGCCGCCGCCCATGGACTGCCCGTGGTGGCGCACGCTGTAGGTGGAGTGGCCGAAGCCGTGGACGATGGGATCACCGGGCTGCTGGTCCCCCCCGCCGATCGCGACGCGCTTTGTGCCGCCTTCTCCCGCTTGATCGCGGATCAAGACTTGCGACGCAGGCTGGGCGCCGCCGGACGAAAATGGGCGCATCGCAATAGTTGGGCGCATTCCGCGGACGTGCTCTTCAACCATTTTGGATGGGCCATCACCGGCTAGTTGAGTCTGTGCGACTTTGTCATGATCCAATCCCGAGTTCAGATCACCGTCCGTTACGCGGAAACCGACATGATGGGGATCGTCTACCATGGCAGCTACCTGCCGTGGTTCGAAATCGGCCGCACCACGTTGCTCAAGGAGAACGGCCTGTCCTATCGGGATCTTGAAGCCGCCGGATACCGGCTGCCCGTGCTGGACGTGGCGGTAAAGTACCTCAAGCCCGCCCTGTACGATGACGTGGTCACCGTTGTTACCACCCTGGCCGAGAAACCGTTGTTGCGGATCCAGCTCTCCTACGAGGTGCGCCGGGGCGATGAGCTGCTCGCCACCGGACAGACCTCCCATGCCTTTATCGATCGCGACGGCAGGCCAGTGCGACCGCCGCCCAATTTTTCGAAACGAATGAATGAGCTGTTCGCCGGCCAGCGGTCGCCATGAGGAGCTATACTCGCCCGGTGGCCGCGAGCGCCGGCGAGTGGTTTTTGGCTGTATTCATCCGGCTTAGGGATATTCGGCGATGACCGCTGGATCGGACTCATTTTCCCGAACCGTTGCCAGCAGCGCTGGTGCGTCCGCCCCCGCGATGCGCCATACCGCCCAAACGGCGTGCGCCCGCACCATCGCCACCGGGTGCGCCGCGAGCCGCAGGAGTGGGGCGACGAGTTCGTGCTTTGCGCCCGCCCCCGCTGCGAAATTCCCGGCGGCCACGCTGGCGTTGCGCAACAGCCCCGCCAATTTGAGCCGCTTGATGGGCGTTCCGCGAAAAACTGTGGCGAATCGCGCCGGCGTTAGCTCCAGCAACTCGCCTGGAGAGAGTTCCTTGATCTCCTCTTTCGCGGTGAGGATCATGGCGCGGCCGGCCTGGGCAAAACGGTTCCATGGGCACACTTCGAGGCAAAGATCGCAGCCGAAGATGTGATGGCCAATCCCCGGGCGGAGCTCGCGGGGAATGAACCCCTTGTTCTCGATTGTTTGGTAGGAAATGCAGCGCCGCGCATCGACCAACCCTGGCTCTGGAATTGCATTCGTCGGGCAGACCGCGATGCACCGGCAGCATTTCCCGCAGAGCAGTCCAATCCGTGATTCCGCTTCCCTTCGGACGGATGGGGCGCGCAGCGGTTCATCAGTCTCCAGCTCCATACGGAGCAGGATTCCCGAAAGCAGCAGCCAGTTTCCGAATTTCCGCGAGATCAGCATTCCGTTCTTGCCGAGAAATCCAACGCCAGCCCTCTCCGCCCATCTTCGCTCCAATACCGGCCCAGCATCGACGAAATATCGATAATCGGACTCCCGCGCCCCGTAAAGGTTCTCCAGCTCCCGCCCAGCCGCGACCAGCGCCAGTTTCACCGCGTCATGGTAATCTTCGTATACCGCATATCGCGCCCAAACCGGATCCCCGGCGCGCGCCGGCCGCCGGTTCTCCTTTGGATCAGCCCAGTAACCTACGCCCAGCATGATGACCGATCGAACTCCTGGCAGAACAAGCTCCGGGTTCAACCGCTTCGCCACGGTCCTCTCCATCCAGGCCATGTCCGCCTGGAATCCACGCGCCAGCCAGTCAGTCAATCCCTTCTCCGCGACCGCACCGATCCGTGCAAAGCGTACGACGTCGAACCCGAGCGCGGCCAGCCGATGTCGCAATTCCTCCTGCTTCGCCTGCATGATCCTGGATTGGAAACCTCACGCCCCCGGTCGACCACCGGCGGCAGGCGTCAACCCATGTTTATGCTCCCACTCGCATGCCTCTCGCAGATAGGTCCGCAAAACGTGCATCACCATCTCGTGCTGGGGCCGGCAATCCGTCAGGATCACCGTGCCAGCACTTTGGTAGATCTTCTCGCGCTCGGCATACAGCCGCCGGATGCGCTCCTCGGGTTTCTCCACATTCAGGAGCGGCCGAGTTTGGGTTTGCGACGTGCGCTGGATGATTGTGGTGAGGCTGGCGTGCAAACATATGACCACCCCTTTCGACTGGAGCAACGTGAGCATCCCCGGTTGGACCACCAGGCCGCCGCCACAGGCGACCACCACTCCTCGGCTGGGATGGCCGCTCTCAATGAATCTCCGTTCCAGCGCCCGAAATGCCGGTTCGCCGTCCTCCTCGAAGATCTTAGCCACCGGCTTCCCGGTCAGGCGCTCAATCTCGTGGTCGCTGTCCAACGCCTGGCAGCCTAGATGAGCCGCGACGGCGCGCCCCGTGGTCGATTTCCCGGTGCCCATGAAACCGACCAAATAGAGATTGACGTTTCCGTCCGACATGATGCCAGCGAATCCCCTCCACGGACCCAGTGCAAGATCTCGGTTGGGCAGGGAGCACGCGATGACGGGCCTGGCCCGGATGTTTCACACCGCTACTGAGGCCGCAACCAAAGGTGGAGGGCGCTGCTCCGTCAGCGCCGCACAACACCTGGCGGTGACAGCCCGCCTTCGCTCTTCGAGCTTCGGCGAGGCCCTGCATCTAGGACGGGCCACGACGGAGCCTTGGCAAAGTCGGGCGCACTGCCCTCCAAAGAAATCGTCGCGCGACGAAATGAACCGATATTAGCACGCTCTACTCGGCAGCCTGCATGCAGACTGTTTACGATCCGCGGGCCGCGTCCGCTGGCCGACACATCCGGGCTAGGGCGGCTTGTTCACAAGACGCATCTGCCATGCCGCATTCCTCTCAAAAAAGCTTAGCCTCGGTTCCAGGTTTCTGTTTCGATCCGGCAATGGCCTCGTCCTCTATTCCCCCAGCCGCAGATCGCAACCGTCCCCCAGTCGCCCACGAGGGCTTTGCCAGTGACAACACCGCCGGCATCTGTCCCGAAGCTTGGGCTGCCCTTAGCGAAGCCAATCGCGGCTGCCTGGCGTCGTACGGCAACGACGAATGGACCCTCCGGGCGTGCGACATGTTGCGCGCGGTGTTCGAGACCGATTGCGAGGTGTTTTTTGTCTTCAATGGCACGGCTGCCAACTCGCTCGCCCTCGCCTCGCTCTGTCAGAGCTACCACAGCGTCATCTGTCACGACTATGCGCACGTCGAAACCGACGAGTGCGGCGCGCCCGAGTTTTTCTCCAACGGCACAAAGATCCTCGTCGCCACCGGCCCGAACGGCAAACTCGATCCCGCGCAGGTCGAGCGCGTGATCCTCAGGCGCACCGACATCCATTTTCCAAAGCCACGCGTGCTTTCGCTCACCCAATCCACGGAATGGGGCACGGTGTACACAATCGATGAATTGAAGGCCCTGACCGGTCTGGCAAAACAGCATGGCCTCGCCGTGCACATGGACGGCGCACGCTTCGCCAATGCCGTCGCCGCCCTCGCGCAACGCGGGGTCGTCGCCCCCTCCGATTTCACCTGGCGCGCCGGGGTCGATGTGCTCTGTTTCGGCGGCACGAAGAACGGCATGGCCACGACTGAGGCCGTGGTCTTCTTCAACCGGCAGCTCGCCCGCGAATTCGACTATCGCTGCAAGCAGGCCGGCCAGCTTGCCTCGAAGATGCGCTTTCTCAGCTCGCAATGGGTCGGCATGCTGCAGGACGGCGCGTGGCTGCGTCACGCCGGCCACGCCAACGCGATGACCCGGAGGCTCGCCGCCGCGCTGCGTGGCATTCCCCAGGTGAGCATCCTCGTCGAGCCGGAAGTCAACGCGGTCTTCGCCAACATGCCCCCCGCGGTCGCCGCGGCCATGCGCGCCCGGGGCTGGCATTATCACAATTTCATCGGAGCCCATGGCTACCGGCTCATGTGTTCATGGAACACCAGCGAAGCCGATGTCGACGCCTTCATCGCCGACCTGACCGCCGCCTGCGCCGCCGCTTGAGGTTCCGGCGGCCGGATCCGTCGCCCCCGCCCCGCCGACTCGTAACGTATTGCGTTACCAACCTTGCCGGACAGGCGCCGTCGCCGGTTCGTCACGTAATACGTTACTTATCCGTCCGGCCCCGCGCGGTTTCGTTCCGGCCGCATTTGCCGCTGTTCGTCACGTATTACGTTACCAACCTGCGGGCACGGCGGTCGTCAGCGGGCGAGTTCCTGCGCCATTTCCTTGGCGAAATACGTCAGGATCATGTCGGCGCCGGCGCGCTTGATCGCCAGCAACGACTCGCGCCGACACCGGTCGAGTTCGAGCCAGCCGAGCCTGGCCGCGGCATGGATCTGCGCGTATTCGCCGGATACCTGGTAGGCCGCCACGGGTTTGTTGGTGGCGTTGCGGACCTCGCGGATGATGTCGAGGTAAGGCCCCGCCGGTTTCACCATCAGAATGTCCGCGCCTTCCTGCTCATCGAGGGCGATCTCGATCAACGCTTCGCGGCGATTGGCTGGATTGAGCTGGTAGGTCGCCTTGCTCAAGCCGTGCGTGCCCGCCGCCTTCGCGCTCCCCACGGCATCGCGGAATGGTCCATAGTATGCCGACGCAAATTTTGCCGAATACGCCATGATGCCCGTGCCCGTGAAACCCGCAGAGTCAAGCGCCGCCCGGATTGCTCCAATGCGACCGTCCATCATGTCTGAAGGCGCCACCAAGTCCACGCCCGCGCGGGCGTGGAGCGCCGCCATCTGGCCGAGAATGCCGACCGTGCGGTCGTTGTCGACGTCGCGACCGTCGGGCGTAAGCACGCCGTCGTGGCCGTGGGTTGTGTACGGATCCAGGGCAATGTCGGTCATCACGGTCAGCTCCGGCGCCGCCTCCTTCACCGCCCGCACCGCGCGCAACACGAGCGCGTCCTCGCGCAACGCCACCGTACCGTCCGGATCCTTGAGCTTCGGTTCAATCGACGGAAACAACGCCACCGCCGGAATGCCCAGTTCGCGCAATTCACGGCACTCCTTCGCGAGATCCGTCAAATTGAGGCGGAACACACCGGGCATTGACGCCACCGCCTCGGGACCCCCCGAGCCGTCGATCACGAACAATGGCGCGATGAAATCCTGCGGACGCAGGACGGTTTCCTCAGTCAACGCGCGCAGACTTGCGGTGCGGCGCATCCGCCGCGGGCGATGCGTCAAATCGAGTTTGAACGGAGTAGACATGATCGTGTGGAGCAGCACTAAAGCACACCCTGCGGCGCACAGCCACACGTTTTTGCCCTGGCGAGGACGGATGATCGGCGGGCGTGAGTGGCATGGGCATCTTGCCCATGTCCGACGGCCTGACTCAAACCCACGGGCAAGATTCCCATGCCACCTCGGACATCTAGGTGCTACGCCAGCCGGGAAATGCGCCCGGCCATCCCGTACGCGCACGGCGCGATTGCACCCGGCCGGGATTTCCGTTCACCTTTCATCGTCCATGGACATCCGACTCTACGACTCCCTCACCCGCGACACCAAAGTCCTGGGGCAACGCGAACCCGGCGCTCCGCCAGTTTCAAAGGAGCATCCGTTCACGTTCTATACCTGCGGCCCCACGGTGTACGCGCCGGCGCACATCGGGAATTTTCGGACGTTTCTCGTCAACGATGTCCTCCGCCGTCTGTTGATTCTCAGATTCGGTGCGGACCAGGTGCGATACGTCCGGAACATCACGGACGTTGACGACAAAACGATCCGGCGCGCGCGCGAAGAGGGCCGGCCGTTGGCCGATGTCACCAAACAGTGGACGGACAAGTTCCACGCCGACTGTGCCGCGCTGAACTGCCTGCCGATAGACCCGCAGCTCGAGCCGACCGCGACCGGTCACATCCGGGAGCAGATCGACATGATCGAGGTGCTGATGCGGAAGGGAAACGCGTACCGAACCCCGGATGGCTCGGTCTACTTCAAGGTCGATTCATTTCCCGGCTACGGCGCGCTCTCGCGGGTAAAAGAGCGCGAGCTCCAGCTCGGGTCTGCGCTCCTCGGCAAACCCCAAACGGCCGACGCCGACGAAAAAGAGGATGTCAGCGATTTTGCGCTTTGGAAGGCGTGGAAACCCGAAGACGGCGATGTTCAATGGCCCGGCCCGGCCGGTGCCGCCGCGGGCCGCCCCGG
>Ga0182027_10011295_pt1 | contig 12644 bp, 4 predicted proteins | sample 712E1DmetaG_FD_121300 | JGI IMG/M metagenome (GOLD analysis project Ga0182027, IMG submission 121300) | Permafrost microbial communities from Stordalen Mire, Sweden - 712E1D metaG (Illumina Assembly) | ecosystem: Environmental > Terrestrial > Soil > Wetlands > Permafrost | place: Sweden...
ACCGACGATTTCGACAGCGCAAGCCCGAAGCAGACGGGGGTGCCCACGGCGGCCGTGGTGACGGCCTTCACCCTCTACAATGTTTCCGCGCAGAACGGTTCGTGGATTAGCCGGCTCAACGGGACGGTGCATTACTCGACGACCAGCAATACGGTGGAATTCAACGACGGGCCTCTGCTGGGAAACAATTACCTCTCGGGCTTTTCCGGGGATATTGCCGAAATCGTTATCTACGATCGCGTGTTGAGCGACGCTGAGCGCACTGCCTTAAACACCTATCTGAATCAGAAGTATGCTGCTGCAACTCCGCCGGACGCCCCCAGCAATCTCGTCGCGTATGCGGTTTCGGCGAATCAAATCAGCCTCACCTGGCAGGGCTCGCAAGCCGCCGATAGCGTTTATGCGGTGCAACGGAGGGTCGCTGGCTCTGGTGGCTTCGCGACGATCGCCACGGTTTCTAGTGGCCTGTCTTACTTCGATACGACGGCCCAGCCGCAGATCCAATATGAGTATCAGGTGGGTTCATCCAATTTCGCCGGTGTCAATTACGGAAATGTCGCCGCTGCGACGACTCCGGAGGTGGGACAAACCAGTGCCATCCCAACCAGTGCCATGCGGCTGTGGTTACGGGCCGACGTCGGTATCCCGTATGTTGCGGGCATTGGAACATGGCACGATCAGAGCGGCAACGGCAACGACGCAAGCCAGTCTAGCGTCAGCAACCAGCCCACGTTGGCGGCCAAGGTTCTCAACAGCCGGCCCATCGTCCATTTTGACGCGAATAACGGTCAATACCTGATCTTGCCCGATTTCATGCATGGGCCGGTCGCGGCGACCGCAGGCGAGGTCTTCGTGGTCATACGGGCTGCCGAGGCGGTGCCGACGGCCATCCGCGGCCTTTGGGACATGGGAGGTTCGGGCAATTCGCAGTACCCGGAACGCGATGGCAAGATTTACGATTGTTTCGGGAATGGTTACCAACGCACGGTAGGAACGCCCGCCTCTCCGCTGAGCTCCTTCAGTCTCTATAACGTCAGTTCGGCCTCTGGGACCTGGGTGGCTCGCGTCAACGGCGATATCCTCGCAAGTTTCCCCGGCAATACAGTATGGTTCCCGACCGTACCCAAACTTGGGCGGGACTACAACGGAAGCTGTTTTGCCGGAGACATTGCTGAAATCATGATTTTCGATCGGGCCCTGAGCGATCAAGAACGGGGTTCCATCGATGCGTATCTCAATCAGAAATATGCCATCCAATCGGTGCTGGCGACTGCACCATCGAATTTGGCCGCCCAGGCGGTTTCGGGAGTTCAGGTCGGCCTCACCTGGCATGGTGCTCAAGCCGGCACCACCTACACCGTGCAGCGGAGGGTAGCTGGCTCTGGTGATTTCACTACGATCGCCAAGGTTGCCAATAACTTGTCCTATTTCGATACGACGGCCGAGCCGCAAACCCAATATGAGTACCGGATAGGCACGTCCGATCTGGCCGGGATCGCCTATAGCAGTATCGTCGAAGCGACGACGCTGAGTTTAGAACTGACGAGTGCCATCCCAGCCGGATCGCTACGCATGTGGTTGCGCGCGGATTCGGGTCTGGCGACCGGTTCGGTCGCTTTCTGGCCGGATCAATCGGGGCGGAACAACCACGCGGTGCAAAACGTGAGTGATAATCAGCCGACCTTGGTGACGGATGCCTCGAGCGGTCGCCCGGCCGTACAGTTCGATAGAGTAGACGACTGTCTGGCGTTGGGCAATATAATGAGCGATGCGACCCAAGGCGAGGTGTTTGTGGTGCTGAAGGCGGCGAGCAGGCTGCCTGCCGGGGAGCGCCGGCTATGGTCTTTCGGGCCTGATAACACACTTTATCCAGCGAGTGATGGACACATCTACGATCCGTTTGGCAGCACGCAACGCTATGAGGGGCCAACGCCATTGCAGGATATCGAACAATGGCATCTGTACAACGTAAGCGCCCAAGCGGGGGCGTGGGTCAGCCGGATCAATGGCCGACCCTATCTGCAGCAGACTACGAACACTGTGGCGTTTAATGGCTATTCCTACCTTGGCACTACCGGCAGCAGTTTCGCCGGCGATATTGCGGAGATCATGGTGTTCGATCGCGTGCTGACCACCGCTGAACGCGAGGCGGTGAATTATTATCTGGATCAGCGGAATGGCCTTTTGCCGCCCCCGCCAGAAGCGCCGACCACGCTGGTGGCGACGGCGGTGACGTCGACGCAGGCGAGTCTTTTTTGGAACGGACCGCTGGGCATTGCCGGGGTGACCTATGAGATCGAACGCCAGGCGGATGTGGCCGGCGCGTTTGCTTGGGTGGCCGAAGTCGCCGATGGGCTAAGCTTTTTGGATACGACAGTCGCTGCTGGCGTCAACTACACTTACCGGGTGCGGGCGCGGGATGCGACCGGCCAGACCAGCGATTACAGCAACGAAGCGACGATCACCATGCCGGCTGAGTCATCCATCGCGACGATACCCTTGACGTCGCTGCGGCTGTGGTTGCGCGCGGATACCAGCGTAGCGACGGGCCGGGTAGCCTATTGGCTGGATCAATCGGGGCGGAACAACCATGCGCTGCAAAATGTGAATGACAATCAGCCGACTCTGGTGGCGGATGCCGCGAATGGCCGTCCGGCTGTGCGGTTCGATGGAGTGGACGACTGTCTGTCGCTGGGCAATGTAATGAATGGCGCGACCCAAGGCGAGGTGTTTGTGGTGCTGAAGGCGGCGAGCAGGCTGCCTGCCGGGGAGCGCCGGCTATGGTCTTTCGGGCCTGATAACACACTTTACCCAGCGAGTGATGGACACATCTACGATCCGTTTGGCAGCACGCAACGCTATGAGGGGCCAACGCCATTGCAGGATATCGAGCAATGGCATCTGTACAACGTAAGCGCCCAAGCGGGGGCGTGGATCAGCCGGATCAATGGCCGACCCTATCTGCAGCAGACTACGAACACTGTGACGTTTAATGGCTATTCCTACCTTGGCACTACCGGCAGCAGCTTTGCCGGCGACATCGCGGAGATCCTAGTGTTCGATCGCGTGCTGACCGCAGACGAACGTGAAGCGGTGAATTCTTACCTGAATCAAAAGTACGCGGTCTCGAATCGATCGTTCTCCGATCTCAATGGTTTCAATTACGATTCGGATGGCGATGGGTTGAGCAACGCGCAAGAGATTGCGCTGGGTACGAATCCTTACAACGCCGACACGGACGGCGATGGAATATCCGACGGATGGGAGGTCAAATATGGACTCAATCCTCTCGTAGCCAATGGGGCCGGAGATCTCCAGGCCTATTTGAATAACACGAACCCTCAGGTGCCCGCATCGCAGGATCCGAGCACGTCACCGAACTTGAAAGTCTATCTTCCCAGCCAACGATGAAAAGCCACCTCTTTTTGCCCCGCCTCATGGTTCTATCCGGTCTCCTGGCCGGGTTTTGTCGATTGGCCGATGCTCAATCTTGCGCCAACAAGACATTTGAAGCGAGCAAGTTTGATTTCCAAAGCGACAACCTTCCGTGTGATCTAAGCGGTTTTTTCCCCTATATACTTGGTGGCGAAACACCAGTGAAGAAGTACACAACCGAGACCTGGGGCGGAACGGGCAACTATTTTTACCCTGCTTGTGGTTGTTACTCGGAAAGCGTGAACCGAGTTTATTCAGGCTCATGGATCTTCTCGACAAGTGATTTCAGCGACACCTCGACGAAAATGATCTTGGCCCTCAATGACGGCTGTCCTGATTTTATTCCAGAACCAGCCACCCAAGCTGGTATTAAGGGTATGATGGATGTTCCCGCAAGTTTCACAAGCGCGCAGATGCACTCCGCGGCTTATGGCGCCCTTACGGGATATTCTTCCTGCATGCCTTTTGTATTTTGGTATGATACGAACATTTCGGAATCAGTGGGCAACGAATTCACTCCTCAAATGGGCCTCACGCGGGCCGAGAACTTCAAGACGGTTGTGCCTCACTCCGGCAGCATCCAGTATTGGAATAACAACAGCCCTGCTACCGAGGCAGAGGCGATGTGGCTTGATCGTACTGCTCCCATCATTTGCCATGCGGAAAGAATCAGTTTCAGCGCCGAGTTCGTTGACTTGTGCCCTGGTAAATATACCGTGACCTGCTATTACAAAAAATGGAAAATTGGCGATCCCGAGCCGGGAGAAATGTTCGCAGCGGGGGAGCAGGAAGACGTCGAATTCAAGGATCCTCCTTACATGTACCCGCAAGCCGGGAAGAAAACCTATCCAATTCCGCTCGAGCAAGGAATGCAATGCAAGTTGGTTTTAGTGACAGCTCGCGCCAAAGCCTGTGACCAACAGCAAGGCGGCGACAGCGGCGGAGCGAACAACAGCGTTGATCGGTTCTTCTATTTGGGCAGGCGGACCAGTACTGGCGATAGCGCGGGTGCGATCGAGATCCGCTCGGACGCCGTGACCTCCACGCTTTATACGCCGGCCGCGCTGATCCTCGCCGCGAGCGATAATCCGGACGTAAGCCCAGTTTGGCAGAATGGCCTGCTTCGACAGGTCAAGGCTCCCGAAGTTCTGGCCGATATCGTCACGCTCTCACCAACGTCGTTCGAGATCCAGTTCTATCATTCATCGCAAGTCGGCCCGCTCGACTCCACCTCCGGTTTGTATACTCTGAATGGCCAGCCGTTCGTGACATACTTGATTGAGAACCCCGACGCGGGCGGGTCCGGCGCGTCCAACCGGATCCGTTTCACCGAAACGCGCGATGGTACGGCGAAGGTGACGCTCTATACCGATGGCGGTGGCACCATTGAGATGTCGGAAGGCAACGGTGCACGCATCGACCAGCTTCAGACCGTAACGTCCGGCGGAAGCGTCACGACGACACGGACCATCAAGAACTCCAGCGGCCAGGCGGTCTCGGTCGTCCAGGAGGCGAAAAGCAGTTTTCGCTTCGGCCTCAATGTAGTCCAGCGGGTGGTGGATCCGAGCGGCGCCGCGCTTACCACCACCTATACCTACTACACAGACTCTCAGAATGACGGCGGGGCGTATGGTCGGGTCAAACAGATCGTCGAGCCCTCCGGGCGCTGGATGCGCTATGCGTACGATGCGCAGGGTCGCGTCACGGAGACGGTCACGCAATTTCTCGATGCGCCCGCCGGCTCGGCCGCGGAGCTTAATCGCGATGAAGTGACGACCTATGGCACCATTCCCGATGCCGATGGTAATGGGGTCCCTGAAGCGCTGATCACCACGGTCGAGTATTTGCTCGGTCAGGAGACCGGCCGCAGCTTCAAGGTCACCTATTCTGCGCCGCAAACGTTCAACGGCCAAACGGTTCTTCTGGAGAATTTCATTACTGCTACGACCGTCGGAGCGGCGTGGAATGACGCGGGCAACCTCGTCACGGTCCGGCGGACCGTTCAGGGCGGCACGTTCGACAACAAGCCGATGATCGAGTTTCGGCCCGATGGCACACTCACGGCGTATCAGTACGATCAAACGGCGAACACGCTGACCACGACGGAATGGGTCGGAGCGGCCAATGCCACCAGGGACGGGGTCGTTGCGGGTACGAAGACCATCACTGTCACCGATTTGTTTGGCCATCTCATCTCAAGCAGTGTTTCGGATATCGCGACGCAACTGAATTTTACCACCCAAGTGGTCACGGCGTGCGATGCTTTCGGCCGGCCCACGCGGATCGATTACCCCGACGGCACGTTTGAAACGCGCTCTTACGCGTGTTGTGGCCTCGCCTCCGAAACCGACCGCCAGGGCATCACGACGAGCTACAGCTACGATGCGCTCGGACGTGTGATTGCCACGAGTCGCGCCAGCCTTACCACGATCAACTCCTTCGATCCCGCCGGGCACCTGCTCAGCGTCGCTCGCCAGGGCAGCGACAATTCGGTCTCCGTCCAACAGACGCTCGCCTACGATTTGGCGGGCCGGCGGATCTCCCAAAAGGACGCGATGAATCGGCTCACCACGTTTGCCGAGAACAAGAGCGGAAACCAGACGGTCAAGACCACCAGGTATCCGGACAACGGCACTCGCGTCGAAGCGTACATGCCCGACGGGTCTTTGGTCTCGATCAGCGGAACGGCCGCCGCGCAACGGATTAACCACGAGTATGGCATCGATGCCGATGGACCGTTTACCAGGGAAATTCACGTCGGCTCCTCCGGGGAGACCACCGAATGGGTCAAGACCTACACCGATTTCGCCGGCCGCGCTTTCAAGACGGTCTACGCCGACAATGCGACGGCGCAGTCGTTCTACAACGCCGTCGGTCAGCTCGTGCGCCAGGTCGACCCCGATGGCGTCACCACGCTCTTCGCCTACAACGCCCGCGGAGAGCAGGAAATCACCGCCCACGACGTCAATGGCAGCGGCACGATCGACTACGCTGGCACGGACCGGATCACCCGCACGCTTCGAGAGGTCGCTACGCGCGATGGCGTCACCGTCACGCGGCTGACCACACAGGCCTGGGCGACCGACAACCACGATGCGCCGACGACGGTCACCGTGTCCGAGCAGAGCGTCGATGACCTGCGCTCCTGGCAGACCGTCAACGGACTGACGACTTCCACCGTCACGTTGCCCAACGGCTCCGGCGGGCGCACCACGACTACTACGCGCCCCGATGGTGTTACCACCGTCCAAGTATTCTCGGGCGACAAGCTCGTTTCCAACACCGTCAAGACTGCCGGTAACGTGCAGATCGCCGCCGCCACCTACGCCTTTGACCCGCACGGCCGACTGCAGTCGTCGACCGATGCGCGCAACGGCACCACCAACTACACCTACTTCGCCGACGACCAGGTCAACACGGTCACCACTCCCGCTCCCGACCCGGCCCGCTCCGGCAATGGCTACGACCCGCAAACCACGGCGTTCGGCGACGATGTCGCCGGTCGCCAGAATTCGGTCACTCAGCCCGACGGCGGGGTAGTCACCACGACCTACTATCCGTCAGGCCAGGTACAGCGCACCTGGGGTACGCGCACCTATCCCACCGAATACACCTACGACACCCAGGGCCGGGTCAAAACGATGACGACGTGGAAAAACTTCGCGGGCGATTCGGGCCGGGCGATCACGACTTGGAACTATGACCCCGCGCGAGGCTTTCTGCTCAACAAGCGTTACTCGGATGATACCGGTCCCAGCTATAACTACAAACCGTCCGGTCGCTTGCTCACGCGCACTTGGGCGCGCGGCGTCACGACGACGTACAGCTACAACGGTGCCGGCGATGTCGCGGCCATTGCCTACTCCGATGCCACGCCCGGCGTGACCACCGCCTATGACCGTCAGGACCGTGCCGTTACGCTCACTGACGGTGCGGGCACACGCTCCTTTGCCTATCACGTCTCCGGCCAGGTTCAGGGCGAAACCTACTCCGCCGGTCTTCTAAACGGCATCGCTGTGAACCGGACTTTTGACTCCCTTTATCGGTTGTCTGGTCTCTCCGTTCCATCCGTGCAATCCGTGGCCTATGGGTACGATGCGGCCTCCCGGTTAAGTACGATCGCCTCCGGCAACAACACGGTCACCTATGCCTACGCGACGAACTCGCCACTGGTGCAGTCGCTCACGTTTACCAACAATGGCACGCCCCGGCTCACGACCACCAAGGCCTACGACAACCTGAATCGGCTGACTTCGATTTCATCCGCGCCCGCCGCGTCCTCCGTGCTGAGTCAGGCGTACAGATACAATTCTGCCAACCAACGCGTGCAAGCAACGCGCGAAGACAACACGTCCTGGAATTACGGCTACGACGCGCTTGGGCAGGTGACGTCGGCCCAGAAGCGGCTGGCAGATGGCGCCACGCCGGCGCTCGGTCTCGATTACGCGTACACCTACGACGACATCGGCAACCGCCTCGCTCAAATCGCAAATACTCAAACCTCGAATTACACCTCCAACTCCCTCAACCAGTACAGCCAGCGCACGGTGCCCGGCGGCATCGATGTCTTGGGCACGGCCGCCACCGACGCCGCGGTGAGCGTCAATGGCCAGGCCGCGCCGCGACAGAGCGGAGCTTATTACACCAACGTGCCCTATGCCAATGCGGTTGACTCGGTTTGGGCTCGGATCGACATCGGCGCGACGCGGAATGGTGTCACGGCGATGGCCACCCGCTACGCCTGGTTGCCGCAAAATCCGGAGCCGTTCAGCTACGATGCCGACGGCAATCTCACCGCCGACAGTCGCTGGACCTACAGTTGGGATGCCGAGAACCGGCTCGCCGCAATGGAAACCAGACCCGACATCCTCGTGCCCGATGGTCCGTTCCCGCTCCAGCAACGCCGGCGTTTGGAATTCGCGTACGATGCCCAAGGCCGCCGCGTGTCAAAAAAAGTGTCAAATTGGACCGGAAGCGGATGGCTGCTCGTCAAACAGACCGCCTTCGTCTACGACGGCTGGAATCTCATCGCCGAGTACTTGGTACTTGGTACTTCCAACTTGTCACTTCTACGCACCTACACTTGGGGCCTGGACCTATCCGGCTCTTTGCAGGACGCCGGTGGCGTCGGCGGTCTGCTGCAGATTTCAGCCTTCAGTCCTTCAGCCTTCAGCGTTTTGCCTGTTTACGACGGCAATGGCAACGTGACAGGCCTGGTCGATGCGACCACCGGCGCACCGGCGGGGAAGTACGACTACGACGCCTTCGGCGAAACCGTGCTTATTGAGGGCACCTACGCCGAGACGAATTCGTTCCGCTTCTCCACTAAATATGCTGACTCCGAATCCGGCTTCCTCTACTACGGCTTCAGATATTACAATCCGGGGACGGGCCGGTGGCTATCCAGAGATCCGATTGAGGAGCGGGGTGGGGTGAACCTCTATGGGTTCGTTCAAAACGGCCCCTTAAATAGGATTGATGCTATTGGGCTTAAACTCAGCCCTTGCACGCCAGCGAGCAGAATAATTTTTAATACAGATTTGATGGCCCAAAAAAATGTCCCAGGTCAAACAGGCGCTAATTGGCCAGGTGCCGATGAGCAAGCCGAAGTGGCTCTTCAAGTAGGAACGACTGTTACTGTTAAGGGGGAAATGCAGGTCTATATCTTCCTGGATAGATTCTTAAAGCCAGATTACACAGCCGCAGATGGATTGACGCCCAAAAAACACGAGACATTTCATGAAGCAATATATGAAATAGTTTGGAATACATCCAGAAGCGACGTAGATAAGTGGGAGGGTACATATTGCAAGGAGGGGTGCGCTCGTCTTGGCGCAATAATAGCAAATAAGGTAAATTTGCGTAACTACTACAAGGCACAATATTTGAATTTTGAGTTTGATGTTAAGCAATACGGCTTTAACCCAGACGTTGATTCTGCGGGAAGAGAGCGTGCGCGCTCCCTGGCCGATGAATATAACTCAAAAATGATATTAGCCGAGGATGAGGTAATGCGCTTAACTCGGGAATTTGCGAATTCTAAATGCTCGCTCCCAGAAGGGCAATGAGGCAAATGAAAAAAATCGTGGTAGCTCTTATTGTATTACTATTGTCAGTCATTGTCTCTCTATATCTCGGTAGCGTGGGGCCGGCTGAGAGAGTTTCGAAGCCGACTGAGCGAAAGCAGAGCAAGCCCTCGACGGGCGGGACCCAAGATACGGCCTTAGCTAGGCTAATGAAAGCCATGGGCCCGGATATGCTCGATGCAACGGAGGTGCCGGACATATATAAACCGATTTACACTGGGGGTGCGGGTTTGGGCGAAAGCGTCAATTGGCCAGCGGATTTGCCATTCAAAAAAATCGAGCTATATAGATCACCCTGCTATGGTGATTGCCCGGTTTACCGTTTCACTCTCTACAATAATGGAAATGCTGAGCTGGATGCCATTAAGCATATGCCAAAATTAGGGAGATTTACTGGTGATGTTAATATAAACGAATATGCCAGGCTGTGTTATGCTATAGAAAAATTGGGATTCCTGAAGCTTCATGATTCCTATATGCGCAATGAAACGGACCTGTCTTTTTGCACCATTATTGTTGAAACGAGCTTGGGTCAGAAAAAGGTATTGGATTATGGCGAAGTTGGGCCAATTGAGCTTTGGATCATTCAGAAATTGCTAGACCGAACTCGTGAGCAAGTTGATTGGTTAGCAAGCCGCACGGGGTCAGGCCGCTGATTGTTGATTTTCCTCTCGGTCGGCAACGCTCCCAACGCTCCTGCGGCACGTCTCGCGCCAGCGGAGCTGTCACGAGCCCTGCTTCCTCCTCCGGGTGAGGCTTTGGGCACAAGGCCCGGCGCCTCACTCTCCGCGCTGACGCGCGGCGAGCGTGAACGCCCTCCGTGCGGTAAGGTAGCGGTCGGGCCGGGCGGACGGCCTGCGCGGTGCAGTGGCCCGCGCGGAAGGCGGCGGGCATCGAGCCCGCCGTCGCCCGCGTTCGCTGCCGCTCACGTCGAGGCGCCCGCCGTGGTGTGCCCCGGCCCTCCGCTGCGCCCGGCAGGGTAGCCGGGCGCGCCTCAACCGCCGCCGGACTTGCGGCCGTCGCTGCGCTTTGGGCCGCGCGGCGGGTCGGCGCACCCGCTCCCGTTGGTCGCCCTGCGGCTCCGGTCGCTGCGCTCCCTCGGCCGGGTCCGCATGGCCCGGCGCTCGCGGGAACCGCGCCACTCGCCCCGAGGCATCGGGGCGAAGGACGTAGCGCGGTCCCCGTAAGGCCCGCTTTGTCGCTGCGCCCGCTCCTTCGTCGCTTGGCTCCGCTCCGGTCGCCTCCCCGGACGCCGCCGGTTCGGCCCTTCGCCGAGAGGCTGCGGTCCGAGCCGTCGCCGACCGTTCCGGCGTTGCGCGCTCCGGTAACATCCGCGCGCCCTGCACTCCGCTCCTTCGTCGCTGCGCGTCGCTTCGCTCCTTGCAGCCACGGCTCGTGCTCTGCGCTGCGCTCCGATCACGAACCGCCCGGCGCACTCGCATTCGCTCGGTCGCCTGTCTTGCGCCGCCTCGCCCGGCGCGCTGCGAGCCAAGCCCAGGGCGAAAAGTACGTTGCTTGGTGGGCGATGGCGGAGGGGTAGGCCGCACAGGGTCAGGCCGCTGATTATTGATTTTCCTCTCGGCAGACAACGCTCCCAATGACCCTGGGGCACACGTCGCGCCAGCGCAGCTGGTCACGCCGTCTGCTTCCTCGTCCGGGTGTCGCTGTGGGCAACGAGGCCCGTCGCGCCCCCGCCCGGCAATGCTGCGCTTTCTGCCGGTCGGCTAACGCCCGTCCTGCGGTAAGTGTTACGGGCCGAATTGCCGTCGTAGTTTTCCCCGAATTGGCGTCGTAGCGATTTTCGCGAGTGGGCCGGACTGGCGTCGGGTTTTGTCGCCCAATTGCCGCGCTGTGATCGTAGGGCACGACGGGATCGGCGCATTTTGGCGGCCAGGGGTGCGGCGGTTGATCATGGCCGCGTTGCGATCGTAACATTGACGGGAATGACCAAACCCTTGTAGCCTACACATTCTAATGAATGGAGGGTTCACATTTTGAGTGTCGATAAATCCGCTTTCGCGCACAGCTATGGTTTGCGGAGGTGGCTCGTCGGATCCGCGGCAGGCTTATTGAGCTTGGTAGGTGTGGAGTTGAGGGCATCTCCATCGGGTTTGGTTTGGGATACCCAATCAATTCAGGTGGTTGCCGAGTCCGGTGAGAAGGAGGTTCGGGCTCAGTATCATTTTCGGAACGTCAGCAACGTTCCGATCACGATCACCTCGGTAACGACTGACTGTGGCTGCACGACCGCGGAGCTGAGCAAGAAAAACTTTGGTTCGACTGAGGCCGGAGACATCGACGTTGCTTTCTCGGTGGGTGCACGAATCGGCGTGAACGAGAAGACGATAACGGTGACGACCGACGAATCGAACGTGCAACCAGTACAGTTGCATTTGCGTGTGGATGTCAGAACCCTTTTTTCCGTTGAACCTCGAATGGTTTGGTGGGCTATCGGCGAGAAACCTGAGCCGAAGTCAATTGTTATCAAGAGCCAGACGTCGCGCCCAATCAAAGTCGTTGCGGCAAAACCTCCGGTTCCGGGTGTCGATGTGCGAATCGAAACGGTCGAGCCCGGGAAAAGATATCGCGTCCAATTCGAGCCTGCGCGAACGACCGCACTCGATACGTTCCGTATCGAGTTGCAGGTGGATGTCACCGGCGCGTCACCCCAAACCATCTATGCCTTCGCGCTCATCAGGTAGAATGCATGCAGGGCCACGCGAGGTCCCCCAGCGAGAAGTGAGAACTCTACAGCAGAATATGCCATGAGGGTTGTTGCGACTCCAGCTTCCGGGGATCGGTTTTGGCCGAAAGTGATTAGGGAGGCGTGCGCAGTGGTTCTGCTTGCGACGTTGCCGGCCGTCCTTGCTGGCTGGTTGCATCCCAAACGCCCTGCCATCGGACTGACCAGCCGCCCGGTGGTTGAAGAACGCACCGTTGGTGACCTCGTTCGGGCAAGCACGCCAATTCTGTGGGTGGACGCACGCTCTGAACAAGAATTTCAAGCCGGTCACGTGCCCAAGGCAGTCCGGTTGGATCAGGAGACATGGGAGAAGTTGTTGCCGGGTTTTTTGGCGGCGTGGCAGCCAGGCATGGTAGTCGTGGTGTACTGCAATACCGACA
>Ga0182027_10011296_pt1 | contig 12643 bp, 13 predicted proteins | sample 712E1DmetaG_FD_121300 | JGI IMG/M metagenome (GOLD analysis project Ga0182027, IMG submission 121300) | Permafrost microbial communities from Stordalen Mire, Sweden - 712E1D metaG (Illumina Assembly) | ecosystem: Environmental > Terrestrial > Soil > Wetlands > Permafrost | place: Sweden...
AGCCGATCGCCACTGTGGCTGGCAACCGGATGGGGGGGCCCATTCTGCTCGCCTCTGGTGTCATGTTCGCAGTGGGAGAACAGCCGACATTGGTATAGTGGTGCCCGGAGTCGGGGTCGAACCCATCTTCCGGCCTAAAGCTAAGTCGCTCGAAAACGCGGACTTAGTTGATTGTTAATGTTTTAGAACGAGCAACAAGATATACAGAGATTGAAGAAAGTGAAGGCAAAAACACGATTCTTGGCAACCTTTTGGCAACCTAGTTTTCCGCAGCAAAGATAATGTATCCGAAATGGAGATACATATCGCGGCATGGCAGGGCTGCCGTCTTCACTGGCCCCATTCGGGGTGAGCACCTGGACGGACATGGCCGCGAACTCGCACTTCCGAACCAGCCCGACATACCGGTGCGCGTGAACCCTTACTTCAAAAAAAACCGCACGTTCAAGATGCGCCCATTGCGGCGCTTGGTTCCGGCCTGAGCCGCGCTCGGCCGGCCGGCAACGATTCTGCCCACGGCCCGAATGCCGGTACGAAAGCAAACGGGCCAGTCGGAAGAGGTACCGCGAGAAGGAGAAACACCTCGAATCCCATTCCGGTGATCAACGGGATTCCTGTGCAACGCAACCGACTCATTACCACCCGGTAAAGCGCGTTGTATGGGAGTATGGCTTGGAGGATTCCTGCGAGTCGCAAATCGCTCTGCTTGTGGCACTTGTCGCCAAAGTATCGCAAGCCCATCTCAGGGATACCATAGCGATTGCGATGCGGAAGCTCATTGTTGAGGGCCATGCGATTCTCTCTACGCCCGGCGCAGTCCCCATCCCCCTATCTGTTAGCAGTAGCCCCGACTGAAGCTGCCGGATGAGCGTGGCGGACGAACAGCCGCCGGATCCGCAGGGCGCCGCCAAGGCTGTGGCGGCGTACCTGCGCGTATCTGTAATTTGCGGTCCCGATTCATCCAAGGGGCAACTCGACCGGATCAAGGAATCCGCAGCCAGCCAGGGCTGTCGCGTGGCAATCATTTTTGAGGACGTCACGAGATGAATGGACAGGGCCAGCTTCCGTTGAATCCGAAGGACGGCACCCCCATCCCGGCCGCGGCGTACGTACGCATGTCCACCGAGCACCAGCAGTATTCGACCGAGAACCAGCTGGACCGGATCAAGGAGTATGCCGCCCGCCGTGGCATGGCAATCGCCCGCGTTTTTGAAGACGCCGGCAAAAGCGGCCTCAACGTCCGCGGTCGCGACAGCCTGCGCAAGATGATCGAGGAGGTCGAAAGCGGTCGCGCCGACTTCAAGTGCATCCTCGCTTACGATGTCAGCAGGTGGGGCCGGTTCCAGGACGCCGATGAGAGCGGCTACTACGAGTACATCTGCAAGCGCGCGGGAATTCTCGTCCACTATTGTGCCGAGCAGTTCGAGAACGACGGCTCGCCGACCTCGAACATCATCAAGAGCGTGAAACGTTCGATGGCCGGCGAGTACAGCCGCGAGCTCTCATCCAAGGTATTTCAAGGGGCGTGCCGGCTGATTCAGCTCGGGTTCAAGCAGGGCGGTTCAGCGGGATACGGACTGCGCCGGATGCTGGTTGACCAAGCGGGCCAGCCGAAAGGCGTGCTCGCATTCGGCGAACACAAGAGCCTGCAAACCGACCGTGTCGTTCTCGTCCCCGGGCCGGAGGACGAGATCGCCACCGTCAAATGGATTTACTTGGCGTTCCTCGATGATGGCCTGACTGAACGTGAGATCGCCGACCGGCTCAACGCCAAGGGACTCCGCACCGACCTGGGCCGGGAATGGACGCGTGCCACGGTGCACCAGATCCTCACCAACGAAAAATACATCGGCAACAACGTCTATCACCGGACATCGTTCAAACTGAAGCGCAAGCACGTCCAAAATCCTCCCGAAATGTGGATTCGAGCGAGCGGCGTGTTTTCCACAATCGTGCCGGTCGAGACATTTGCGCGAGTGCAGGAGATCATCATCGCCCGATCACGGCGTTTCACCGACGAGGAAATGCTAGAGCAGCTGCGCGCAATGTTGCGGCAACACGGGAAGATCTCCGGGGTTCTCATCGACGAGCGCGACGACCTGCCGTCCAGCGCTGCATTCCGGCACCGTTTTGGCAGCCTCGTCCGCGCCTATCAGCTCATCGGCTACACGCCCGAAACGGATTACGGTTTCATCGAGGTGAATCGCTACCTCCGGCAGAAACACCCCGAGATCGTCCAAGAGGTAATCAGCCGGCTTGCCACTTTCGGCGTGCAGGTGGAGCGCAATCCCGAGACCGAGCTGCTGGTCCTCGACGGCGAGCTTGTCGTTTCGCTCGTTCTCTCCCGTTGCCTGCGCACGCCTGCGGGCTCGCAGCGGTGGCTGGTGCGATTCGAGAACGCGCACCGGCCCGACATCACCATCGTCGCACGCATGGACGAGGAGAACCGCTCAATTAAGGACTACTATCTTTTCCCCGCGCTCGACCAGATGGCCCTCCAGCTCCGTTTGGCCGAGTGCAACAACGCCCTGCTGGATGCATACCGGTTCGACGAACTCGGATTCTTCTACTCACTCGCCGAACGCATTCCCATCGAGGAAGTCGCATGAATAACGACGAAGACACGGAAGTGTTGATGATCCCAGTCAAGGCGGTCCGGATTGTGAATCCGCGGGTCCGCGACAAACGCAAGTTCGAGCAAATCGTGGAGAGCGTATCGCGGCTGGGCCTCAAGCGCCCGATCACTGTCACGGCGGCACCGCCCGGCCCCGATGGAGAGCCAGCTTACGATCTGGTCTGTGGACAAGGCCGGCTGGAGGCGTTCATCGCGCTCGGACAAGCGGAGATCCCCGCTTTTGTGCGCCGCATGTCTCGTACGGACAGTCTGCTCGCCAGCCTGGTCGAAAACATTGCTCGCCGGCGCATTCGCGCCCTCGACCAGATTCGGCTTATCCAATGGATGAAGGACCAGGGCAACTCGGTCTCGGATATAGCCCGGAAGACCGGATTCAGCGACACGTACCTCCAGGGTATTCTGAAATTGTTGGAGCGAGGTGAGGAACGGGTCGTCGACGCCGTGCTTCATGGGCGCCTGCCGATCACCATCGCTGTCCAGATCGCCGAGGCTGGTGACGAAGAGGCGCAGAGGATCCTGATGGAAGCCTACGAAAAGAAGGCGCTGAAGCAGGCTACGCTTTCTGTCTTCCGGAAGCTCCTGGATCAGCGCCGTTGCTTCGGGAAGAGCTACGAAGGCGATGCACGACAGCGCGCACGCCGTCGGACCACTGCCGATGGGCTGATCGTTGCGTACAAGCAGGAGACGCAGCGGCAGCGGTTGATGATCCGCAAGGCCCAGGCCTGCGAGACCCGGTTGCTTTCACTGTCGGCGGCTTTCAAGGCGCTGTTTGCCGACGAGAACTTCATTACCCTCCTTCGTGCCGAAGACCTGGAAACCCTCCCAAAATTCCTCGCGGAGCGCATCCGCGCGACCTGATGAGCAATCCCGACAAAGTCCGCATTGGCTTCGAGCGGCGAGGCATCGAGCTCCCGCTATCCGCCATCCTGCCCATTCGCCAGGTCAAACCGGCGGATTCTTGTTTCGGAAAGTACCGGGCCGTGCTCGCTTCGATCAAGGCGGTCGGCTTGGTCGAACCGCTGGTGGTCTTTCCGAACAAGAACGACAAGAGTACATTTCTCCTGTTGGACGGCCATCTCCGGCTCAAAGCATTGCAGGAGCTCGGGCTCGCAAAGGCCCTGTGCCTGATCTCCACAGAGGACGACGCGTTCACTTACAACGACAAGGTCAACCGACTCACCATCATTCAAGAGCACAAGATGGTGATGAAGGCACTGGAGCACGGCGTTTCCGAGGAGCAGATCGCCCGGGCGCTCGACCTCGACATCAAGAGGATCATCGCTGGCAAGAACCTGCTGGAGGGAGTCCACCCGGAGGCGGTCCAGATTTTGAAGGACAAGCCGATCTCAGAGCGGGCGCTCCTAATTCTGAAACAAGTGAAGGCCCTGCGGCAGATCGAAATGGCGCAACTCATGGTGAGTGGAAATAACTACTCGTACGGCTATACGCGCGCACTGTTGGTCGGCACCCAGCAAGAACAGCTCGTAAAGCCCGACCAACCGAAGCAGGTCAAAGGCATGTCGGCCGAAGACGTAACCCGGATGGAGCAGGAGATGAAATCGCTTGAACGCGACTTTCGCGTGTTTCAGGGCAAATTCGGCGAAAACACGCTCCACCTCGGCGCCGCCCAGCGATACGTCCGCCGGGTCCTAGATAACGCCAAGGTGAAACGCTTTCTCCAACAGCGACACCCTGAGATCATGGAGGAGCTGGCCGACCTCGTGGCCTTGGAATCCCTTTGAAACCGAGTCCGGTTGCTCGCGCGGGATCGCGGCGCGCGGACAACATACCCATTGGCTTTGTGGATGATGTGGCCCGCATCTCTACGCACAGATTGCGGAAAACGGTTGTCCGTATCGCCACGCGCGGCATAAGGACAAAGTTGCGATGAAGCTATTTGTCGGAGTCACCAACAACGAGTGGTTCCGGTTTCTCGCCGAGCGGCAGCCCGACGAGGTGAATTTCTGGCGACCGAGGAGCCAGGCGGATTTCAAGGCGCTTCAGCCCGGCGACGTCTTTCTCTTCAAGCTTCACTCGCCCCTAGATTTCATTGCGGGCGGTGGCGTCTTCGTCCGGCATAGTTTTCTGCCGCTGGCGCTCGCGTGGCAGGCTTTTGGAGAGAAGAACGGCGTGCCAGATTACGAGACTTTCGAACGGCGCATTCTCGAACATCGCTCGCCCGCTGAGCTCCGACGGCAACTCGGTTGCACAATCCTTGTGGAGCCGTTCTTCTGGCCAAGAGAATCCTGGATTCCGGTGCCATCTGATTGGAGCAAGAACATCGTTTCCGGTAAGACATACGACCCAATTACTGCAACCGGCGGTGAGCTATGGGAACAGGTGCGCAACCGTCTTCCTGGCGAGATGCCGATAACAGCATTGGCCGTCGGGGAATCGGCCCGGTATGGGATGCCCCAGGTAATCCATCCGCGATTGGGCCAAGGTGCCTTTCGAGTCGAAGTCACAGACGCCTACAGTCGTCGCTGCGCGATAACCGGGGAGAGAACGCTGCCCGCGCTCGAAGCTGGGCACATCAGACCATATTCGAAGAACGGACCTCATGAGATCCGCAATGGACTTCTGCTTCGCTCAGACCTTCACAATCTTTTCGACCTCGGCTACCTCACGGTAACGCTCGACTTCAAAGTGGAAGTGAGCCGGCGGATTCGGGAGGAATTCGAAAATGGTCGCCACTATTATGCGCTGCACGGGCAGCCGCTCGCCATTCTGCCGCGGGACGAGGATGCCCGCCCGGCCGATGAGTTTCTCGAATGGCACCACGGCATCTTCAAAGGCTAATGGCTCTGCCAGCTAACAGTTCCGATTCGGCCGAGCGGCTGCGAATCTTCCGCGCGATTGCGCCGAGTTTCGGCAAAGTTTTGCCTGCAGCCTTCTTTCAGAAAACTGGCGCTTCCGTCGCCGGCGTCGAACGGGTTCACAATTTGGTCGAAGGCATTTTTAAACCGGCTTGGTCAAGGTATGCCCTCAGCGTCGTTTCGATGATGACCAGCCGCTATGGCGACCAGGTATACTTCAATCCAGACCGCACGTGGTGGATTAATTACAGCCCGAAGGCAGGTGGAATGGATCTCGCCGTCAATGCGTCACTGGTTTTGTGCATGACAGACCACCAACCCTTGCTGGTGCTCCGTCAGGCTTCAGACAAGAACAGCAAAGAGGGCTCGCATTACCGTCTCTTGGGCCTTGGGTTTATTGAACATTTCGATGTAGGGCGCGACCTGTTTCGGATCCGTGGGCTTGAATGGAGCGAGGTCGGTGCGCTGCTCGGGATCGGCCTTTCGGATGATCTCCTTGAGACGGCGTTGCGGCTCGAATCCCTCGAAGCTTGGTCGCCGTTCGTTGCCGAAGACCGGGCCGTCTACCAAGTCTCGCGACAGAAGCGCGACGCGGCGTTCCGCGAAATCGTGTTGGGCAACTACAGCCAAACCTGTGCTGTCACTGGCCAGCGATTTCAATCCCCAAGCCATGTCGAGGCGGACGGTGCTCACATCATCGGCAAAGAAGTTCGCGGGACCGACGATCCACGCAACGGTATCGCCCTTTCAAAATCCGTCCATTGGGCCTTCGATGCCGGTGTGTTCACGATTTCCGATCAATTTGAGGTCGTGATCAATCCAAAGGCCCGCGCGGCAAACATCGCCAGCTTTCCGCTCCTCGACATGGACCGGAAGCAGATCCGGCTTCCGAAAGACGGCTATTATTGGCCGCATCCTGAGGCGCTGGCGTGGCATCGCGAAGCCGTTTTCGAGCGGTTTGTTCTCTGATTGGGGTCCGGGCCAAGTGAAAGCCGTTGCGTGCGCCGGAAGATCCGGGTTTTCTTCGTTGTGCGATACTGGGCCGCCCCTGGCTTGAGGATCTTCTATTTGGCAGCCTTCTTGGCGCTGACGCCGCTGCTGGCACAGATACAGACCCTTGTCGGCGCCACGCGGCAGCAGATTTACGCGCTCTACGGAGAACCGACCAACCGTTTGACCGTCGGAACAAAAGAAGTGCTGACCTATAAGCATGGGCGGGTGGTGTTGGAAAGCGGCCTTGTAGTGGAAATTACGCTGCCGTTGCCGCCCCAGCTATTGCAGAAACCAGCACCAATGCCTATGCCGCCGTCACCAGTGGCGCCCGTCAGGTCCAGGGCGCCGACGAACACCCCTCTGGTGTCGGACGATGCCCGGCAGGTGTCGGCCCCTCATCCAATGACGCGGCCGTTGCCTCAAAATGCGCCGGAGGCCATGCAGAGTGCGTTTAGCCGGGTCGCGGGGTATGGCGTCTTCATTGCATTAGTGGGCATCGCTGGTGCCGCTCTGGCCGCCTGGTTGACCTCCCGGCGCCCTTCGTTGAGTGATCAGCTCCTTGAGAAACGGTCGAAAGCGCCGCCGGTGGTTTCGCCTCCACTTCTGAAAGTGCCTCCGGTTCGAACCTCGCTCCCCAGTTCACCGACGCGTCTGACGGCTGAGTTGCTGAATCAACTGGAGTGGCGGCGTTTTGAGGTCCTCGTCACCTCCTATTTCAACAATACCGGTATTCGAGCCACTCGCAGCAGGGTCGGGGCCGATGGTGGCGTGGACATTTATCTCTATAGAGAGGGCGAGGGTCGCCCCTGTTCCTACGTTCAATGCAAAGCGTGGCACGTCTACAAGGTCGGCGTGAAACCCGTACGCGAGCTTTTCGGCGTAATGGCGGCAGAAGGAATCAACGAAGGCTATTTTGCGACCACGGGCCAATTTACGGAAGAGGCGGAAAGGTTTGCTACGGGCAAGTCACTGCGGCTGCTCACGGGCGAGCGGATCATTGAAATGGTCAACGCACTCCCGGGGGACCGTCTTCTGACCCTTTTGCGGGACGTCACAGACGGCGACTATACGACTCCGACCTGTCCGCGTTGCGACATCAAGATGGTGCGCCGCTCGGGGGAAAATGGAGAGTTCTGGGGCTGTCCCAACTACAAGAGCCGTCCCAGTTGCCGTCAGACCTTCAAACTTCGGGAAGAGGAAGAGACCTAACTTCGGAAAAGCGTGGTGCGCCCGATGCCGCGCGATGGCATCCGGAAATCCTTTTGCTTCTGGGCTGCCATATCGCCACGCTCGCCGGTGCGCGTGTCGTTGGCTGAGGTCGCTTCCGGCGTCCCCGCCTGCGTCGCTCGCGACCGTAGACGTCGCCGTCCTCACCCCTCATGCCTCGCGCCAGCACCAAGTCCTCTGATTCGTCTGCATCCCTCGGCTTCGAGGCCAAGCTCTGGCTGGCCGCCGACAAGCTGCGGAACAACATGGACGCCGCGGAGTACAAGCACGTCGTCCTCGGGCTCATTTTCCTCAAATACATCTCCGACACGTTTGAGGAGCACCGCGCCAAACTCGTTGCAGGGAAAGGTGAATACAAGGGGGCCGATCCCGAGGATGCCGACGAGTATCGCGCTGAAAATGTTTTCTGGGTGCCGAAGGAGGCCCGCTGGACGCGGCTCCAGGCCGGCGCCAAGCAGCCGACCATCGGCAAGATGGTGGACGATGCCATGGTCGCTATCGAGCGCGACAACCCGCGCCTCAAGGGATCGCTCAACAAGAACTACGGCCGCCCCGATCTCGACAAACACCGCCTTGGAGAACTCATCGACCTGATCGGCTCCATCCAGCTCGCCGAAGCCGGCAGCCGTTCCAAAGATCTCCTCGGGCGCGTCTTCGAGTATTTTCTCACCCAATTCGCGAGTGCGGAGGGCAAGAACGGCGGGCAGTTCTACACGCCCCAGTGCGTCGTCCGTTTGCTCGTCGAGATGCTCGCCCCGTACAAGGGCCGCATTTACGACCCCTGCTGTGGCTCTGGCGGCATGTTCGTCCAGTCCGAGAAATTCGTGGAGGCCCACGGCGGCAAGCTCGGCGACATCGCGATCTATGGGCAGGAGAGCAACCCCACCACCCGGCGCCTGGCCGTGATGAACCTCGCGCTGCGCGGCATCGAGGCCGATTTCGGGCCGGAAAACGCTGATACGTTCCGGCGCGATCTGCATCCCGATCTCCGCGCCAACTACGTCCTCGCCAATCCACCTTTCAACGATTCCGACTGGTTCCGCAAGGATGACGACGTGCGCTGGCAGTTCGGCATCCCGCCGCAGGGCAACGCGAACTTCGCGTGGGTGCAGCATTTCATCCACCATCTGGCACCCGATGGCATGGCCGGGTTCGTCCTCGCCAACGGCAGCATGTCGTCCAACCAGTCCGGCGAGGGTGACATCCGGCGCACCCTCGTCGAGGCCGACCTCGTGGACTGCATGGTCGCGATGCCCGGCCAGCTCTTCTACTCCACCCAGATCCCGGTCTGCCTCTGGTTTCTCTCGAAAAACAAGAACGACGGTAAACGCCGCGACCGTCGCAAACAGACCCTCTTCATCGACGCCCGCAAACTCGGCACCCTTATTGACCGGGTCCACCGTGAATTGACCGACACCGACCTCCAGAAAGTAGTCGGCGCCTACCACGCATGGCGCGGCGACAAAGGCGCGGACAGATTCTCAGACGTGGCCGGCTTCTGCAAATCCGCAACCACGGCCGAAATCGCCGCGCACGGCCATGTCCTCACGCCCGGCCGCTACGTCGGGGCCGAGGAGGTCGAGGACGACGGCGAACCTTTCGAGGCGAAGATGTCGCGGCTCGTCGCCGAACTGAACGGTCAGTTCGCCGAGTCCGCGAAACTGGAGAAATCCATCAGAGTAAACCTGAGGGGACTCGGATATGGCGGTTAGTCTCGAAGAGTTGTCGCTGCCAGACGAACTGCCAGCCGTCCCGGATGGATGGAGCTACAAATCGCTTGGCGACCTCGTTGAAGAGCGAGGCGTTTCTTACGGCATTGTCCAACCCGGAAACGAAACAACCGATGGTGTTCCCATTGTCCGCGTGAACAACATCCGGAATGGGCGCATCGACACTTCGGACATGCTCAAAGTCGAGTCCGGGATCGAGGCAAAGTTCCAGCGTTCCCGCCTGCGTGGCGGTGAGGTTCTTTTGACTCTTGTTGGAACGCTTGGCGAAGTCGCCATCGTTCCCGAGCGCCTACGGGGTTGGAATGTCGCTCGTGCGGTCGGCGTGATTCCTGTTCGAGATGACCCCGGTGGCCTGTGGGTATCCATCTGCCTTCGCTCATCGTTTATCCAGCATTGCATTCGTACATGGGCGACGACGACCGTCCAGGCCACATTCAACCTTCGCGACTTAGCGAAGCTTCCTATTCCGATTCCGCCGAAAGACACGCGCGAAGCCATCGCGGCGGTGCTGGGAGCGCTGGACGACAAGATCGAGTTGAACCGGCGGATGAATTCCACGCTGGAGGCGATGGCCCGGGCGCTATTCCAGAGCTGGTTCGTGGATTTCGACCCCGTCCGGGCGAAACTCGACGGTCGCCACCCCCCCGGCCTTGACCCGGCCACCGCCGCCCTCTTTCCCTCCCACTTCGGGGACAACGGACACGGGAAGATCCCAGTAGACTGGCGACACGCAGCCATCGAAGAAATCTGCACCATCAACGAATGGACGCTAGACAGGAACGACGACCTGCCAACGCTCGAGTACATCGAGATCTCCGAAGTCAGTCGCGGCAACATCGGCAGCATCGACACCTATCCACGCGGCGAAGAACCGAGCCGAGCCCGCCGCCGCCTGCGCCACGGCGACACCGTCCTCTCTACCGTCCGTCCCGACCGAGGCTCCTATTTTCTCGCGCTGAATCCTCCGGAGAACCGCGTCGCGTCAACAGGATTCGCCGTGCTCACGCCGACGAAAGTCCCGTGGTCATTCATCCACGCCTCGCTCACGCAGCCCGAAGTCTCCGACCACCTCGGCCAAATGGCCGACGGCGGAGCCTATCCCGCCGTACGCCCCGAAATCATCGGAGCCATGCTAGTCGCACTGCCCAACGAGCCAAAGATTCTCGAAGCTTTCCACCGCACCTGCGCCCCGCTCTTTGAACAAGCTGAAGCCAATCGCGCCCAATCCCGCACCCTCGCCAACCTGCGCGATACCCTGCTGCCGAAGCTGCTGAGTGGCGAGTTGAGCACGAAACCCACACCATAAGACTCCTATGCTTGATTTCGACGAACTCAAAGAAGCACTGGCCAGCGGGGACGATGATCCTTTTGAAGCCTGTAAAGCCGACCTTACGCCGGTTGATTCCTTTAGAGAGATGGCGGAAGGCGTCAGGGTGAGCGTGATAGATGACTACTTTCCGGAATCTGTAATCTCGCGGGAAGGCGACGAACTAGTCGCGGAAATCACGGAGCACATCTACACGAAATACTGGGAACACAAATGGCATGGCCGTGTGTTTGCGGGTGCGATGCTCCGCGCCATCAAGCGGTTCATTGCCGAGGGGCACCCATTCACTGAAGGCAGCATCGAGAATGATGACGATCCACATATTTTCATCCGATGGCAGCTTCGCCTGCCTGCCACGACCAACGGCAAAGACTTAGTTGAGGCAATCGACGCTGCTTACAATTCAGTGGGCTCGCGCGCTGACCTGATTCTGGAGAACTCCGAAACTGTCTTGGTGCTCGGTAAAGACACGGACGAGGCACTTGACCGGCTCAGGTTGATTGCTTCGCGGCTTGAAGCTCTTGGGTATTACGCCGTCATCATCAAAGACCAGCCAGACAAGCTTGGTGAGTCAGTGCTTCAGAAAGTTATGCGCCACGCGCTTTCGTCGAAGTTCGTGGTTGTCGAGAACACAGACCCATCCGGACACCTCTACGAAATACCGCATGTGGGAAAGGCCGCAGAATGTGTGATTGCCTTTCTTCAAGAAGACGGAAGGGGCGCAACGTGGATGTTTGAGGATGCGTTCGCCCGGAACAAACACTGGCAGAAGTTTGTGTATCCTAAAGGCGGCATTGAGAAATCCGTAGATGAGGCTGCGGCGTGGGCAGAGGACTTTGTAAAGCAGTTCGGCGCTTTCCAGCAGCGAGTACTGCCTTGGATGAAGTCCGTAAAGACACCGTGAGATCCGTCATGACTAACCGGCGATACGACGCTGTCTTTGAAGGCGCTGTCCTAATGTTTTTCAGGAGCCTGAGCGTGGCTTGGACTGCGCTGGAGGTGGCCCGGTGAAAGGCCTGCTGGTGCGCGTCGCGGCCGACCAGAGCGAAGGAGGTGGCTTTTGGAATGGCCCGGTTGACGGCTCGACCGGCGAGTACGTTTACGTGCCGATTCCTGATGACGGTCCCTTTCATCCAGGGCTGGCGACTCCCTATTCCACCGTGGCGACGCATCTGGGCGGCCGGTGGCCATCGCTTCCACTTTATCTGGCCGGCGCTTACATGCATTTGGACCCGGATTTTTCTCAGCTCAGCTATGGCGACCAGGGGCAACGCGCCCTCCAAATCACGGGAAAACTCGGTTCCGGCGATCTCATCGCTTTTTATGCCGGCCTCAGGGACATCCAACCTCGCGCCCAGTTGGTTTATGCCATCATCGGCTTATTGGTGATCGATGCCGTCGTTCCGGCCACCACAGTCCCCGCGTGTCGCTGGCATGAGAACGCGCATACGCGGCGTTCCGCCCCATACTCCGGTACCGACATCGTGGTGCGCGGCACACCCGGGATTTCCGGGCGCTGTGAAAGAGCGATTCCTATCGGGCATTTCCAGAACCGTGCTTATCGTGTGGTACCGGATCTGTTGGAAACCTGGGGTGGCCTGTCGGTCCGCAACGGGTACCTACAACGCAGTGCGCGTCTCCCGGAATTTCTCAACGCCGCGCGTTTCTACTCTTGGTTCCGGCGCCAAGGGGTAGGACTTGTCGCCCGCAATAATTGACGGTGCCCGCCATCCAGAACATCTACGTTTACAAGATGACCACCGACAACGGTGGCGCCCCGTGCATCCATCGGGGCTTGTTGAGTCTCTCCATCTGCAAGCCGATGATCCGGCGATGCGCCAGCGTTGGCGACCTCGTCTTCGGGTTTGGCGGTCGTGCCTTGCGGGAGCGCCTGATCTATGCGGCGGTCATCACC
>Ga0182027_10011298_pt1 | contig 12640 bp, 6 predicted proteins | sample 712E1DmetaG_FD_121300 | JGI IMG/M metagenome (GOLD analysis project Ga0182027, IMG submission 121300) | Permafrost microbial communities from Stordalen Mire, Sweden - 712E1D metaG (Illumina Assembly) | ecosystem: Environmental > Terrestrial > Soil > Wetlands > Permafrost | place: Sweden...
CCCGCGTAATACTCATCGCGACCGGGAATGTCTTTTTCATTGGCCGGGTAAACCTTGACGAAATCAATGGGCCGGGTTTCGCCGAGGTCGACCTGGACCCAGGTTGTGGCGTCCGCGGTCTTCGCGGGTTTGGAGCGGTAGGCCCGATAGGCGCTCGCGGGCGTGTTTGCCATCCACTCACCGGTGGGAGGGGGAACAACCCGTTCATCCACGGGTGAAGCAATGCCAGCATCAGCTTTCAAAAAGCGGGACGCAGCGATTCCTGCGCTCGCACCCACCGAAGTTTCCAAAAACCTGCGCCTTGTAATATCCATGTGTCACCGTCCCGAGCCGTTTCTAAGGAACTTCTGATCGACACTACTCTTGGGGAAGGGGTGACATATCGCGGTCCATCTTTCAGAAGAGATATCCTCCGCGCCTTATTGAGAAGCTGAAGGAGGGGGGGCCGTCGAGTCGCGCACCCGCAGTTCGGTCTTTAGTACCACTTTCTCTTCCTCGCCGTTGACCCCTTCGTTAATGGATTTCATCCGGCGAAGCAGCATTTGCATCGCCTGTCTGCCCATTTCCAACATGGGCTGGGCGACGGTGGTCAGCCGAGGGTTCACATTTTCCGCCCAATCAAAATCGTCGAACCCTAAGATACTGACTCGGTCGGGACAGGGAATGCACCGTTCACGCATGGCGCGCATCAGGCCGAGGGTCATTTGGTTGCTGCAGCACAAGATGGCGGTGGGAGGTAGGGGAAGTTGCAAGAGTCTTAGCCCACAGCGGTAACCACTCTCCCGCAGGAAATCACCTTGCTGCAAATAATCATCGTGGAGGGGGAGGCCGGCCTGTTGCAAGGCCTTGCGAAAGCCCTCCAAGCGGTCCAAACCATTGGACAGGGTGAGGGTGCCGGTAATGATGGCGATACGCTCGTGGCCCAGACTGATGAAATGGCGAGTGGCTTCAAAGGCGGCGCCCAGATTGTCCGCCACCACGGCGGAACCGGTAAAGCTGGGGGGAATTCGATCGATGAAGACCAGAGGAAACCGCCGGCGGGCGAGGTGATCCTGAGCCGTATGCGCGTTGGTGGGAATGATCAAAGCGCCGTCCACGCGACGGGCAAAAAGCGTGTCGAGATTGGTGCCTTCGAGGGCGGGGTCTTCATTGGAGTCGGAAAAGATCACGGCATACCCATGAATCCGCGCCTCGCCCTCAATGCCCCGCATGACCCCGGCAAAAAACGGGTTGGCAACATCCGATACGAGCACGCCAATGGTTTGGGTTCGACGGACCTTCAGACTGCGCGCCACGTGGTTGGGTTGATAGTCCAACGCCTGCATGGCGGCGGCGACGCGCTCAGCGAGTTTGGGGCGGACAGAATCCACGCCATTGATTACTTTCGAGACCGTCCCCAGCGAAACGTCTGCCAGCTTCGCAACATCCCGAATGGTGGCCAAAACAGAACCTCGCTGGAAATATCTTTGATGAAACAAAAACAAAGATCGAATCAGCGGCTCTTATACCAAACAAGGCGCATGATTTCAAGCCAAAAATGAACCGTTTCGTATTGGATTTTGTAAATCAAAGATCTTGGCCTCATGCAAGGTAGCTAACATAGACAATCATAATCACACTTTAATCAAAAGGCTTAGATGCGAGGCGCGCTGAATCCACGACACGAAAATGGAAATTTCTCGGACATTTATTTCCACAATATATGAAACGATATCTTTTTCACTTGACAAGCAAATTACGCCATGATATTTCCCTTCCTGAGTTTCAATGAATGCATTAGTAGATGGCCCAGAAAGAGATCACCAGACATACTGTCAATATAACCTTTATGGGATAAAGCGCACGTCATCTTGAGCTATTAAGGATAGCGATTGTTTTACTTGATTTCCTGTTGTTCTGCTTCTTCCTTGCGTCGGTGCTATGGGTAATGCCTAAGTTAGAGGAGGATTGAAAATGTCGTATTTCAAGCATCTATTTATTGTGCTCATGGGGGTCTTCCTGCTGACCGGCCCTGCGTGGGCACAAGTCTATAAGGGATCAATCACGGGAATCGTGTCGGATCCCAGCGGCGCGGTGGTCCCGGGTGTGGCGATCACCATCACCAACACGGGAACCGGCGTTAACAATAATGTGACAAGCAATGGGGCCGGCATGTATACGGTTCCCTTGCTGGATCCAGCCGTTTACCGATTAGTCGCAGAAAAGGAAGGGTTCAAGAAAGCTACGCGGTCGAACATCGTGGTCAATGTGGGTGAAACGATCCGCGTGGATTTCTCCCTTACCTTGGGCTCCAGGACGGAGACCGTCGAGGTTACCGCGACGGCCCTGCAACTGGAGCGAGAAACTTCTGACATCGGAACCACCGTCACGGACCGTGAGGTGGAAAACCTGCCCCTTACCAGCTTTGGCGACCAGCGGACTCCCGCTACCTTCATGCAGCTCTCGCCCGGCGTCACGGGGGAAGGCAATTCGGGCACCTCGGGCGCCTATAACACCCGCGTCATGTCCACGATGGTCAGCGGCAGCATGGTGAGCAGCACATCGATAACGCTCGATGGCGGGGATGTGGGCAGTATTGGAATATGGGAAGGCGACTTGCGCGCCCTTCAGATTCCGCCTGATGCCATTTCCGAATTCAAACTGGAGTCTACCAACGGTAAAGCCGAATACGGCCGAAGCGGTGGCGGTACAGCCAGCTTCCAGGTGAAGTCGGGAACCAACCAGATTCACGGCACAGGGTATGAGTATGTCCGCAATGACATCCTGAACGCGAATGGCTTTTTCCCGAATTCCGGAGCGGCCACTTGCGGCTCTGCGTCGGCACCTCACGCCTGCCGGGCCCCTTACAAGCACAACGAGTTCGGCGTCACGGCGGGCGGGCCGATCAAGAAAGACAAGGCGTTTATCTTTGGCTACTATGACGGCTTCCGTCTCGTTCAAGCCGCCTCGAGCGGCGAGGCTACCATCCCCACGGCCCAGATGCTCCAGGGCGATTTCACCAACTATGGGTACATCGATAATGGCACGTGGGTGCAGCAGCCCGTATTTGACCCCTCGGTGATGTCGGCCATGAACGAAAAGTACAATGCCATCGCGGCAGCGGACGCGGCAAACCACGTAGCCTTTGACCCCGGCACCATGATCAACCCGGCCGACACGTGCGGGCCGACCATCTGCGGCAACAAAATCCTGTCGGCGAGTTCCTTCGATCCGGTCTCGCAGAGAGTAGTTGCTTTGGCTCCCAAGCCCACCAATTCTGACCCACGGGCGGTCACCAACAACTACACCAGTAACATCGCGAACACCAACCGGGTGGATGAATGGGGGCTCAAAGGCGATTACAACTTCAATGACAAGAATCGCCTGGCAGCTACCTTTGTCACTGGTAAGCAACAAAGTCCCAATATCCCCTTGATCCCAGCTCCCCTGGGCGGAGGCGACCAGCCGAGCGTCAACTTGACGCGCGACGTCCGCGTGAACTGGGACCTGACGGCTCGTCCCAATTTGATCAACCAGCTCACGCTGGCATTCGACCAATGGAATAGCGGAACCCAGGAGGTCACTACCTGGGCGGGGAAATCGGACTGGGTCGGTTACCTGGGCATTAAGGGAGTCACGCCCAACTACAAAACGGAATTTCCTGCCATCGTCATCAACAACCAGGCCTGGGATGGCGGCGGTGGGGCGGGCCTTAGCAACGCACACACCTCCGCTATCAATGAATCATTGACCTGGATCAAAGGAAGACACACCGCCAAATTCGGATTCTCCTTCTTGAAGGGAGCCGAGAACGACATCAGCAGCGGCGGGAGCGGCGGTTGGTTCAACTTTTTGAACAATGAGACCGGTTTGGGGGCTTGGGACGCCTCGACCGGCGTTGCCGCGGCCAGCTTCCTTCTGGGGCGGTCGGATGAGGGCCGGACTTACGTATATACCACGCCTGCTTATTCGCGCTTGAGCTATTACTCCGCTTTCGCCCAGGACGATTTCAAGGTGAGCAAGAAGCTGACCGTGAACGTGGGCCTTCGCTGGGATCTGTTCACTCCGGTGACCCACAAGTACTATCATAAGTCCTGGATTGACGGGGAAGCGATGAACACGGCGATAACTCCCAATCCCATACCCGGGGTCTTTCAACTGGCTAGCGCCTCCAACCCCTCGGGCATGAACACTTATTACCATAACTTCAGCCCCCGCATCGGGCTGGCTTACAGCTTGAACGACAAAACCGTGATTCGGGCCGGCTACGGCATCTTCTATGCGCAAGGCAACGGCGACCGAGTCGGTGATGCCGGTTCACCCACGGTGCAGGGATTCAATCAAACGGTTTCGAGCGGGACTTCTCCGGATGGGGGCGTAACGCCCGGCTTCATTTGGGGAACGCAGTCACTGCCTGGACCCTCACCTGTTTCCTTCGGTCCTCTCTCTCAACTCGGTCACGGCACGCCCCGGCACTCGGCGGGTACGCTGATCTCCATTGACCCTGAGGACTCATATGCTCCGTATATGCAGAACTACACTTTCTCCATTGAGCGGCAGTTACCCGGCTCGATGGTCCTCACCACCTCATTCGTCGGGAACGAGGGAACGCACGAGGCGAGCCGCGTAATGCCTTGGGATGAGATGCTTCCACAATACCTTTCCCTGGGTAACCAAGTGGCCAGCGATGGGGTAACCTCTGTCTTGCTGGCGCCTATCGGCGACCCCGTAGTCCAGGCCGAACCAGGAATAGCCACAATGCCCATTGATCCTGCGACCGGCCATCACTCTCCGTTCTATGGTTTCGAAGCGCTCTATAGTGGTGTCGCCGGTGCGGGGCCGGGAGGTAACACGGGGCCCGCAGGCAACGCCACCATGGGCCAGGCCCTGCGCCAATACCCGCAATACGCTGGCGTCCATCGCTACTTTGAGGCTCTCGGTACGTCGAATTATGATGCGTTACAGGTCAAGCTGGACAAGCGTTTCTCGAACGGCCTGACGCTGCTCGTGTCCTATGCCTGGTCGAAGACTCTGACCAATGGCGGATCCATCTTCTCCACCTTCTCGAGCGAATTCTATACCACCACGCCGTGGAACAGTAAGGATCAAAAAGCTTATTCGTTCGAGGATATTCCTGACAACCTCTCCATCGCCTACGTGTACGATCTGCCTTGGGGTAAAGGGAAGAAATTCCTGAACCATGGCGGAGTTCTGAACCAGATCTTGGGTGGATGGAAAACCTCGGGCATTCTGCGCTATCAGAGTGGCCGGCCGATGAATATCGAAGCCGGAGACACGACCTATGTGTTGGAAGACCACGGCTGGCAGGAGCCCAACACGGTAACTGGAGTGCCAGAGGCTTCCGTGGCCATGAGACGCACCACTTTGATCCGAGACCGGCGGGAGGTACCCCGGATAGCATGTTCAATCCCCCCGCCTTCCTCCAGCCCCCTCTGTGGACTTACGGAACGGAGACGCCCACCGAGGCCGCGGTCCGGGATTTCCGCTGGCCAAATGAGGACCTCTCCTTCATGAAGGTGTGGCAGCTTCATGAGTCCTGGGATCTGCAATTCAACGCGGATTTCTTCAACATCTTCAACCGCACGGTATTTGGCGAAAACCAGGGCGCCTATGCCAATGAGCCGACCATCGGGGCCGGCTTCGGTGATGTCGGTGGCCAGGTCAATACCGCGCGCGTCGTTCAATTCGGCCTGAGACTGAAGTGGTAACTCAGGTCCTAACCGAAGAATAGCTTGATGTTCCGATAGCGGGCCGGCTGGAAGCAGTACTCCAGTCGGCCCGCTATCGGTGTTTTTGCTTACCGCTGGATGCCCCTGGTGATATCTTCAAACGGCGCCGGTCCGTGTTGAGGCGATGAAGGCCTTCAACAAACCAAGGAAATTCACCTTCCATGAAAAGACGCGATGTTCTAAAAGCGCTTCCTCTCTCCGTTGCCGGAATGACCGGACTCGCGCGTAGGGTCGCGGCAGGGTCGCAGGATGGGACGAATACACCGGCAGGGCGTTTGGTGGCCCAGGTTAAGCCGCATAACGGAACCCCGACACTGTTCCTCAATGGTGAGCCGGTCTTCGCCGGGATGTGCTGGGTCAGCACTCCAACCGCCGAAGGTTGGCGGGATGCCGAACATGCCCCCGCTGTGGCCAAGGCGGGGATTCACATTTATTCCTTCGATGCGGGCAAAGATTTCGAGTGGGTCGAGCCCCGGGCGGGGAAATCCGACCCTTTCGATTTCTCCACGGTGGAGGCCCGCTACGGCAGGATTATCGACGTTGACCCGCTTGCCCGCTTCCACCTCCGCTTACACTTCGAATTCCAGCCGGGCGACTGGTGGATGAAGGCATATCCGCAGGAGTGCGAGATTGCGTCGGACGGAAGGCCGGTGGGCCAGTCTTTCGCTTCGGAACTATGGCGGAAGCAAGTGAACGAATTCCTCCAGGCGTTCGTTGCCCACCTCAACCGCACCGGCCTTATCAATCGGATCACAGCCTTTCAGCCAGGCGCCGGGCACACCGGAGAATGGGTGAAGGGCGAGACTTCCATGTACTCGCTTTGTAGTGATTATAGCCAGCCCATGCGGCGGCACTTCCGCTCCTGGCTCCGTCACACTTATGGCGATGACCTCGCAGCGCTCCGGGCCGCATGGAATAATTCGCGCGTCACCTTCGAGACGGCGGAAGTTCCCTCCAAAGAGGATCAACTTCAAACCAAGCTCTACACCTTCCGCGATCCGGCGCGCGAACGCAACGTCATCGACTACTACCAGTGCCTGGCGGACCTAAGCGCTGACCTCGTCATCGATTTCTGCCGTACCGCAAAGGAGGCGACGCAGGGGACAAAGTTGGCAGGCGCCTTCTATGGCTATTTGATGGAACTGGCATTGAATGGGGGGTTCTTCGGCGAGAGGCCGGAAAGCGATTACTCCGAATATCAGCGCAGCGGCCATTTGGGCCTGCGACGTGTTCTCGAATCGCCCTACGTGGACTTCCTGGTGGGGCCTTACTGCTACTTGTTTCGCGGCATCGGGGGTGATGCCCCGGCGGAGCAACCTGCTGAGTCCGCCCGGCTGCACGGCAAGCTCATCATCGTTGAAGACGACACACGAACGCACATCAACCACGACCCTGATTTCGGACATGTTAATTCCCTTTCCGAAAGTGTCGCCATATTGCAACGCAACTTTGCTCAGGTGGTCACCCATGGGCAGGGCATCTGGTGGCTGTTTGAATCGATCGATCCTGCTCAGGAGCCGGCGTTTGCGCCCTTGCTCCGGAACTTTCGCGAGCTTGGCGACTTTCTCGTTCAAACCGACCGCGCGCCCAGCGCTGAGATCGCCGTACTACTGGATGACGAGAGTTTTCTCTATGAATCTGACCGGATCAATCTGGATCTACCCTTAATTAACCAGCAGCAACTTTGGGGGCTGGCGCGAACCGGCGCGCCTTACGATGTTTATCTGTTGCAGGATTTCATCGAAGGGCGTTTGAAGCCCTATAAACTCTACATTTTTCTCAATCCTTTGCGCCTGGACCGAAAGCGGCGGGAAGCCTTGAACTTGGAACTGCGCAAGGATGGTCGTGTGGCGTTGTGGATTTATGCGCCCGGATTCCTCGAAGATGGGCCTTCCCTGGAACACATGCGGGATCTGACGGGGTTCAAGTTTGCCATGGGGAAGCAACCTTGGGGACCGCTTATGCACGTTGCCGATTTCACTCACCCCATCACCAAGGGTCTGCCTCAGGATCTCTTTTGGGGAACCAACAACAAATTGAGTCCGATTTTTTATCTTGATGACCCGGAGGCGCGTGAGCTGGGGCGAGTGGTGTTTTCCAAGGGAAACTGCAAACCCAGCATGGGCGTGAAGTCCTTTCCCGGATGGACTTCGATTTACGTCGCAGCTCCCAATCTGCCAGCTCCCGTACTGCGGGGAATCGCGGGCTTTTCCGGAGTCCATTTGTACAGCCAGGACGGGGATGTTCTCTATGCGGCACGGAACCTTCTGGCCGTCCACACCGTTTCGGGAGGAGATCGGACCTTCCGGCTGCCTCGGCGGGAGGAAGAAGTTTACGACCTGTTTGAGAGAAGAACGGTGGCGCGGGACACCAGCGAAGTTCGGGTGACGCTGCGACCTGCTTCGACAGCACTTTACTACACTGGAGATGCGGCGTTGCTATCGAACCTCACATATGCAAAGGGCGAGTAAATCGTGAGCCGGAGTAAGACCATTTTATGGAAGAAGCGCTCCTCACCCTCTAATTATTTCTGCCCGCAAGCCATATAAAGGTCGAAGATTTTCTGACGGCGCGGGTCGGCAGATTTCACATAGGCTTTAATTACTGTATCGAGACCGTCCATGAGTTTAGTGGCGGCGTCCACGTAAGACGTATTCGCGGCGGCCTCTGACGTCGGCTGCGAGAGGCGGGGGAGTTTGCCTGCTGCCAACGAGCTGCGCCGCTGATGAAGAGCGCAGACGGTTTCCAGCGCCAGTTGGGTATGGGCAGCCTCGTAGCCTGCGCCGAGGCCCGCGGCAACAAGCCGATCGTGAAAGCTGCGCAACTTCGCCGCACGTGCGTCGAGGGCCGCCAAGGCGGGAGAAATATCCGCGGGCCCCGTTTCCACAGGCCTTTCCTGTGCGGAATTGCCAGGCGCAAGAGACGCGGCCTTGGGGAGTGTGCCGCTTCCCAGCGCGATCACGATTCTCGCAACTTCCGGCATCCTGTCATAGGGCAGGAAAATCGATTGGCCGTCGAACGATCTCCAAGGTTCACCGTTCACCGCGACGGAAGTGATTTGCCCCTGCCCCACGGTGGCCAGGTACAATTTCTTATCTCCAAACCGAATGGGATCGAGCTGCTCCATCTGGGTGATCCCGGGAGGAATTTGGGGCGTGAGCGTCACCCCGTCTGCCCGATATTGATAATCGAACAACCCACGGATAAATGCCGCCGCCGGCCCGAAGGCGTCATAGGTGATATTGATGGGCTCTTTCGGCTGATAGACATTGTTGCCAAAGTCAGTAAATGGATTGTCCATCCGGTAGCGCCCGGCGAAAGTGAACAACTTCTTCACCGACCGGCGAGCGTCCTCATATTTCTCCAAACGGTAGTAAGCCATAATCATGCGGGCTTCGCAGGTGGACCAGGCGCCGCCGTTAACCCATTCACCGAAGCGCCATAGCCCCTGCGGCGCTTCATACATGTCATCGAGCGACGGGTAGTTGGCAATCACAAAATCGTACGGGCGAAGTCCAGGAAGGGACGCCATTCGCGCATAGATCTTCTCCGCTTGAGTGGAATCTACGACGTGGAAGCATATGGCATCGTGATTGGGGGATGCCTCGAAGTACCCATACTGCCTGGCGCCGTATACGCCGTGTTTTGTCCCGTCGGGATCAAGCGACTTGATAAAGTAACCCTCCGGCGCCGTGATGAGGGGAAGCCCTTTCCTGGCAACGGTGCGCCTCTCGGTGTAGAGCTTCACCTTTTCCGCTTGGCCTGCAAGCTTTTCCAGTTCGATCAAACGGTCGAGCGCGGCAATATAAGTGATCGACAGTCCTGCCAGGTAAGCCTTGCCGTAGCTGCCGTCGGTCTTCTTCCAGCCAGCGTAGCTGGGGGCCTGCAGATTGGCCGCGGGTCCGGCCAGGAACAGGTTGTTTCTGGGATCGCGCCGGGTTTCAAGAAAATTTGCGGAGCGCTCAAGCTCTGGCAAGTCCTGGATGATTCCCTTGAGATCACGACTGATGAGAAGCATTTCCGCCTGGAGTAGAACGCCAGCAGCCGTGAACTCCAGGCCCCAATCGTGTATTCCGGTTTGGCCGTCACCCTGCTTGTAGATAATGCACCCGGGTGAAGCCGCATCGCACAACTGTCCATCAGGCGCCACCCAGGAAAGTTTCGGTTCCCTGGGACAGCCCTCCCGCGTGCCATTGCCCATTTGGTCGAACCAGAGATCCTGGGAATTCCGCAGGAAGGTAAGGAAGGGTTCCTGCAGAAACGGGAGCGCACCGTAGGTCGTACCGTAACTGTTCTGGATCCACCATGCGGACCAGGTCGGACCTTCCACCAAGCCGTTCCACCGAGGTGTGTATAACATGGCCAGGTTGGGAAACTCAGGGTCCGGCTCAAACAACCGGCGAGATCTATCGAGCAGTTGCAGGTATTCCACATCGCCCCGGCCACGAAAATGTTTCCCCTCAAACTGCTCCGAAGCGCCTGCCGCTACACCCAAAAGGCAACTGATTACTACCCCCACAATGAGGTATTGCAATCGTTTTGATTGTTGAGCCCGCATCTGTATTTACCCTCGTGACAATTGCCGTCTCACTCTTCCGCGGGTGGGCCTCCAGAACATTCCCGGTGACTTGGAGCCGTCACAACTAAAGCCTTCGGAAGCGCGGGCGAAGTGGTGGGCGTTTTTCAAGATAGATATGCTGGTTCATGGTTTACCTGCAACCGGCGGAGGCGCAGAGTCGGCCATCGTGCCGAGGTGCACGCGCCCTCCGATCCTGAGCCAGGGCACATCAAATTGTGTGAATCCGTCCTGATGTGCCGGCGTGAGGGGCTCACAGCAACCGCGCTCCGGGGTCTCATATCGAACCACCGAGTAAGAACCCTTAATGCGTACTTGGACGGGCAGAGGATCGGCAGAGTAATTCACCAGCTCCAGGGTGGCAGTGGAGGTACCCGGGAGTTCATAGGGGACCGCGAGGGTGGTGGACGCATTCCAGAGGGAGATCGGCAATTTCTCCTTGCCCAGGAGCCGGCGAACGTCTTGGGCAAACGTTCCGGGATCGGCAACGCCGTCGGCGAGTTCGATAACTTCACCTTTGCCCGTTGTGTAGATGACCGAATGGTCGCTGGTTCGGCTGGCTCCGGTCGATTGCCAGGGGAAAGGGCCACGCAAGCTCACCAGAATCGCCACTCCGCCACCGTCCACAAACCCCGCTACCGCTCGGATTGCCGCCTCGTCAGGTTGGGCAAACAATACAATCAGGTCCAGTCCAGTCAGATCCTGGGTCGTGAGATGGCTGGGGGGGACCACGCGGAAGGGAACGTTGTGCCGCGCCATCAAGTTCGTCGTTTCATAAGAGGCTTCGTAATTGTCTGTCACCACGCCCACATTGGCTTGATGGGCGACGGGCCGTTCACCTTGCTTCAGGTAAAACGCGATATACTGCGCCAAGTGTTTCCAGACGGCCCATCCGTCATCGCTTCCGCGCGCCAGGGCTTTTTGCAGGTTCGGATGCAGATTCAGGATCAAGTCGGAGTGCAGAGCGCCGGCTTCAGCCACGGCGAGCGAATAGTCCTCGGTGCTGGGGCCTTGCTGTTGCTGCAAGGCATCGGAAAGCTCACACGGGAAATCGATCAACGGAATCTGGGTGGGGCGAAAGGCACGGTCAAACCCCACCTGGGCTAAATTGGAATCAATCCACGGCTGCTCCGTGGGGCTCGATACTTGCAGGATGCCGCCCTGGGTAATAACGGTGCTTCCCTTCATCGCCGGCTGCTTGCCGCCTTGACCAGGAGTTAGAAAAGTAAGATCGGGGTGGGCCTGCCGGAGGTTCCTGGCAGCTTGCTCCGCCGGTTTTTGGTCGGAATCGCCCGCTTCCAGAATGATGCCGGAAATTCCCATAGCGCGGCTGGTGTTCGCCGCCGTCGATGCCTGCGCGAGCGTCACCGCTGCGTAAACGCGATAGCCCTGCTTCCGGGCGCTTTCCACCAAGGCTCGGTCCGCGCCCCAGGGAATCACCAAACCCTCTATCAGCGGAGTTTTTGCAGAAGGCAGCGCCGGCTCAGTCCATCGAACCCACACTCTGCCCCAGGCGGTCTGGGCAATCACCGGCGGCCCCGGCCGTGCAAAATCTTCGTGGCTTCTTGCGGCGGCGGAGTTGAGCAACAATCCCGCCGTTCCCCAACCCGCGCTTTTAACGAATCGACGTCGATCCATGAGTTCACTCCAGGCTAGTCGGATTTCCCCTCACGGCTTTGGAAGCGCTCATCCGCGCTACACTTTTCATCAGAATTTCCGGGCCTCGGGTCACGGTCTCCGGCGGCCCTTCCGGTGAAACCCAGACGGCAGCCACATTCTGTAATCTCTTCACCAAGTCCCGGCTTTTCGCAGGACCCATGAGCAATAATGCGGTGGAAAGAGCGTCGGAAGCCGTCGCGGTTTCTGCCACGACGCTGACGGTGATGGGCGTTTTCAAAGGCGCGCCCGCGGCGGTGTCGATGATGTGTCCAAACGAGCTCATGCCCAGCAAGCTCGGTGGTGTCTGCTCCGATGTTGAAACACTGTTTTCCCGCAATAGGACGTGGGGATCAAGGTACGCGGAGGGATCGCGCAAGTGCACCAACCAGCCGGATTGGCCGGGGGGAGAGCCCATTCCGTAAAACGTACTCCCTCCCGAATTAATCATTGCGCGCTCGATGCCACAGGAGCGCAACACGGCGGCAGCCCGATCCACAGCGTACCCTTTGCCAATGGCTCCCAGATCAACTTCCAGGCACGAGGAATGGAACTTGGTGGGTATGTACTTGACTCCGGTAGGCACAATCTGTAGTATGCCCGCCGATGGAAGATTTTCCGCGAGACCTGCTGGAGTTTGAGGCTCGCTTTTCGACAGAGGCGGCCTGCCGGGAGTATC
>Ga0182027_10011299_pt1 | contig 12639 bp, 7 predicted proteins | sample 712E1DmetaG_FD_121300 | JGI IMG/M metagenome (GOLD analysis project Ga0182027, IMG submission 121300) | Permafrost microbial communities from Stordalen Mire, Sweden - 712E1D metaG (Illumina Assembly) | ecosystem: Environmental > Terrestrial > Soil > Wetlands > Permafrost | place: Sweden...
AAAAATAATTTGAATAGTTCACGCTGTCGAGGTGTCAACTTCAGGATCGGCACTGCCCTAAAACTTTTTCAAAACAGGGGGTTTTTCAGCAGAATCGAATGTTTAGATGTGACCCCAATTTCCCGATGACCCCAATTTCCCGATGAACGCAGATTCCGGGAGGTGGCTGCGGCGTCCCGCCGCAGGGAGAGAGCCTGGACGGCTCTGTCGCCTTTTTGCAATCGGAGATGTGGGCGGCGAGGGCGCCGGCCATTGCATCCCGATTCGGAATCGGGACGCGCGCTCCCCAAATCAGGACACCGCCGGCTGAGGCCGGCTGAGGCCGGACATTGCCAAGTGGCTGGAAAACGGTTATGAAGAAGGGCAGTAATGGAATTGTTTCACCTTAAACTGAAGCGTTTTGTCGTGGCCAATTACCGGAGCGTCAAGCGCATCGAACTGGATCATCTGGACAACATGGTCTGGCTGGCCGGACGCAACAACGCCGGCAAGTCCAATCTGCTCGACGCCTTCCAGTTGCTGTCCGATGCCGCCATCAGTTTCGAGCACGCCCTGTCCACGCGCGGCCGCGACCTGGTCCAGGTGATGCACCGGAAACGGCCGCACGCCAAAATGGAATTCCTGTTTGAGTTCGTTCTGGCCACGGACAAGCGAACCGAGTTGATCCAGCAACTCTTCGCCGAAAACACTCCGGCCGCCGCCGCCGCCGCGCTGGCCGGCGATTTTCTCTCCGCGCTCACGCTCCAGGTGACGATTGGGCGCGATGGTTTTTCCGAGGAGCTTTCCACTCCCAATTTGCGCGGCGGCCGGCCTTGTCTGATTTTTTCCATCCAGGGCGCGCCGAAGAAGACGGAGGTCATCTACGGGCAGCTCGAGGCGCTGTGCAAGAAATGCCAGGACGAAATCCCGTCCGAACCGGTCACGCCCGATGTCCCCCCGGAACCGAGCCATCCCTATCGTCTGCGCCTGGGCCGGCCCGAATCCGGCGCGGTTTTTGCCATTTCCAACGAACTGGCGGATGGCGTGAGGCGGCAGTTCACGGCGCTGCAATGGGCGTCGCCGCCCGATCGCATCCCGACGGCGGACCACCGCCAGCCTGCCCTGGCGGTGGAAGCGGCCAATTTGCCCGAGGTGCTGCACTGGATCTACAACAACAAGCCGAACCAATTCCGCCGCATCGAAGCGCAGGTGCAGAGGCTCATCCCGCGACTGGGCAGACTTCACACCCCCACCGCGCAGGGCGCGACGACGCTGGCGCTGATTGACCCGCGCGACGACGAGTTGGTGTATGCCATCAGCCAGATGAGTTCCGGCACGCGGGCCATGGTGGCCCTGGTTTCCAAGGTCATGCTCGCCGCGCCCGGGGCCTGGATTTGCCTGGAGGAGCCGGAATACTGCCTCCATCCCTTGGCGCAGGCGCGGCTGATGCAATTCCTCCGCGCGGAATCCGCCGGCAAACGAATTTACGGCGCCACCCACTCGCCCGCCATTGCCGCCGCCTGCCCCGTCTCGTCCTTGTTTCTTCTCCGGCGCGACGCCGACAACTGCACCGTCGCCCTGCCCGTCACCCCGGCCAACGCGGTCCAAGTGCTGGACGAGTTGGGCATCAGCGTCTCGTTCGGTTTTGAGTCCGACGCCGTGGTGTTTGTGGAACAGGCCGATTATATTCCGGTGTATGAGGCGTGGGCCAAGAAATACGGATTCCGCATCGGCGTGCAATTTCTGGCCTGCGGCGGCGGCGACACTCTGCATTACCACGCCAACGCGCGGGTGGCCTTGAGCCGGTTCGTGCGCACGGTGGTGTTCGCGGTGTTTGGCAACGGGAGCGCGTCCAACCGCAAGGCCATCGCGCAACACCTGGAACTGCCGGAGGATCAGGTGGTGACGCTGGATTTCCCGGAGTTGGAAGGCTGCCTGCTGGATGCCAAAGCCATTCGCAAGGCTTTTCCTTCCATCGCCCTTTCCGAAGCGGAGCTGGCGGCGCGGCTGGACCCCGCGTTCGTCCTGCTGGAGCAGCGGAAGGCGTTGCGCGACTTGCTGGCCGAGTTCAAGGTCGGCGAGTACGACGGCCATTTGGGCGGGCGGATAGCCGAGGCGATGGAAACGCTCCCGCCGGATGTCGCCCAATTATTCGCAAGAATCGAAACGCGCGCCAAGCCGTTCTGGGAAATTTGAGTTCGCTTGACAACAACCGCCCGCTCACTTGAAGGCGGCATAGACGCGGTGGACATCCTCGTGGTCGTCCAGGGCGGTGAGGAAGTCGGCCACCTGTTTGCGGGCGTCCGCGTCCAGGGCGGCGAAGTTCTTGGCCAGGTAGCGGATTTCGGAGGCGATGATGTTCCAACCCGCCCCTTTCAACGCCTTGGAAACCGCGTCCAGGTCCTTGATTTCGGTCAGGAACCGCGCCCCTTTTTGGCCCGCCGGAACTTCCTCCGCTTCCAGCGCCTCCACTTCCTGCGCGCCGGTTTCAATGGCATCGGATTCGGCATCGCGGTTGGGATCGGCGTGGGTGGCTTCGACCACGCCGAGATGATTGAAAAAAAAGGCGACGCTGCCCGGCTGCCCCATCGAGCCGCCTTTGAACAACATCCGGATTTCCGGCGCGGTGCGGTTGCGATTGTCCGTCAGGCACTCCACGACGATGGGGACTTTGTGCGGCGCGAAGCCTTCGTAGGTGACCAGCTCGAAGACGACCTTTTCCTCCGTCAATCCCGCTCCCTTTTTGATGGCCCGCTCGATGGTGTCCCGGTAGACCGAACTCTTGCGCGCCTTCTCCACCGCCGCCGCCAGGCGCGGGTTGAGTTCGGGATCGGGGCCGCCCAGTTTGGCCGCGACCATGATTTCGCGCACGAGCTTGACCACCATCTGCCCCTTTTTCTGGGCATTGGCTTCGCGGCCGGCTTGTTTCCATTGCGCGCCCATTTTACCAAACTCCTGAAACAGTGGTTGTCATTTGGGCGGACAGTTTGCGGCCAGGCCGGGCGGTCGTCAACCTTTCCGGGGAGGGCAAAATCTTCGCCCCAGAAACCTTTGATCACCGCGAAACACGCGAAATACACGAAAAGGAATCGGGTTTCGCGTATTTCGCGTATTTCGCGGTTGCCACTTCTCTTCTATATTGGGACGATGATGAAACCTTGATGCCATGAAGGGTTGAACTCAACCAAACTCAGAGCGGCCGCCCTGCTGGCGGCGGCGGCTGGCGCGTGGCTCCCGCTTTGTTCCCTGGGTCAATTGGCGCCGGTGACGGCCAGCGCCCGGCCACCGCACGCCCCGCCCATGACGCCTCCGAGCATCGTGGCCCAAACCCATACTCACCCAATCCCGCAGATGCCTCCGCCGGAAGGGGCCGTGCCCTATTCCATTGGACAACCCACCGATGAGGAACAGCAGTATTTGGAGTATCTCAACCGCGCCAGGGCCAACCCGCCCGCTGAAGGGGCCATTCTCGCCAACACGACCGATCCAAACGTCCTCTCCGCCTACGCTTATTTCAGCGTGGACCTGGGCCTCATGCAGACCCAGTTTGACGCGATCACCGCGTCGCCGCCGCTGGCCATGAATGCCGCGCTCATGGCGGCGGCCCGACTGCACAGCGGCGACATGTTCACCAACGATTACCAGGGCCACACCGGCACAGACGAATCGAGTCCGGGAACTCGCATCGCGGCCCAGGGTTATTCCGCGCAAACGTATGGCGAGAACGTGTTCTGTTATTGCGATTCTGTCTTTTACGGTCATGCCGGATTTGAGGTGGATTGGGGTGGCAGCGTCGCCACCGGCGGCATGCAAAGCCCACCCGGCCACCGGGAGAACATCCACACCAGCGCCTTTCGCGAAGTGGGGGTGGGCGTGGTGGATGGTTCCAATGGGTCGGTCGGGCCACAGTTGGCGACCCAGGACTTCGGCGCGGCGTTTGCGGGCACGCCGTTCCTCACCGGGGTGGCTTACTACGACCTGAACGGAAACCGCTTTTATGATCCGGGAGAGGGGATCGGAGGGATGACCGTGCAGGTGAACGGTTCCACCTATTTCGGCATTACCGCCAATTCGGGCGGCTACGCTGTGCCCTTGACAACCAACGGCAATTATACCCTCACTTTTTCCGGCCCCGGCTTCACCCCCACGCAGCAGGTGGTGACTGTGTCCGGCCTGGCCAATCTGAAAGTGGATTTTGTCCCGGCCTACTCGCCGCCCGTGCTCAGCGGTCCCAATCCCGCCGCCCTGAATCAGAGCAACGCCTATTCATTCAATCCCGTTGGCGGCGCCACCAATTATCAGTGGATGCAGACCTTTCTGGCGCCCTACACTTATGTCGAAGGGGCCGAGAACGGGTTGACCAATGTCACGGTGATCAGTGCCGGAACCTACCCTGTGATCACGAACACTTTCGCGGCTTCGGGAAACTATTGTTTTCATTTGGCCCAACCTGACGCCGCGTCACAATACATCACGTTAAATCCGACGCTGATCGCGGCGACCAACAGCCAGCTTACTTTTGCCAAGCGGCTGGGCGTGGCGACCAGCAGCCAGGTCGCCCATGCGCAGATTTCCACCAATGGCGGCGGCTCCTGGATTGACCTTTGGGTGGAGGCGGGCGGCGGCGCGGAGGACAACTCGTTTGTCCGCATCACCAATTCCCTTGCCTCCTACGCGGGCCTGCCCGCCCGGTTTCAATTTGCTTATGTGTTCAATGGAGGCAGTTACTATCCCCAGACGGATGCCACAGTCGGCCTGTACTTGGATGACATTGCATTTTCCAACACCGAACAGGCTCAATCCCCGGTCACTAACAGCATCTCCGGCGGCCCATTGGTTTTCGTTCCCGCCAATGCGGGCGTCTATCAGTTGAGCGTCCGCGCTTGGCTGCCCGGACGCGCGCTCCCGTGGGGGCCGGCAACCCAGGTCACGGCCAGCAACCTGCCGCCAGTGACGGTCCAATTTGCCGGTTCGCCGAGCCGTTCCGGCGCCCGGGTGCAAGCCCTCTTTAATGTCGGCAATTACCGCAATGGATTGTCCCTGGTGGTCCTGACCGCGCCGGACCCGGGCGGGCCCTGGACGACAGACAGCCAGGCCTCGGTGCAGACCGTGATCAGCAACAGCCAGTTTCGCTTGACCACCACCAATGCCGGCTCCCGCGCGTATTATCGAATCCGCGCGAACTAATTCGCCTGACGTTGTAGCGTCGAGCCTGCGGCTCGAAATCGGCGCGCAGCGCCGACACCACAACTGTCAAATGAAATCAAGACACGAGGGCGGCGGGGCGCATCTCACCTTTGTCGAGCCTGCCTCCTGGCTCGGCTGGGGGGGGAAGACAATTAATCAAAAGGCAGCCCGGAGGAAAGAAGATTTCCGAAGAATCCTTTCGATAAAAGCAAGACGCGACCCGAGAAAAGGCCGGGAAAAAAGGCGGATTAAATCAATCCACTCTTATCCACATCGAAAGTGGGTGATGTGGATAAGAGCATTTTAACAGCCCGGACTTGCCTGTCGAGAAAAAACTTCAGATCGCGCTCCGTTTGCTTGTGGCCGGCTTCTTCCGAGTATTTCGTGAAATGATAATCTCGACGAAGGTGAGATGCGCCCCGGGCGGCGCCTCCGCGAAGATCGGCATTGCGCCGGGGCGGTTGTTGGGCCTTAAATCAGGCGGACCATGACGACGGACGAATCGGACAACCGGCGGGCAACGCGGCTGATTTGCGCGGGCCTGGCGCTGGCGGTCGCCGCGGCTTACTGGCCGCTGCGCCACTGCGGATTTGTGGATTACGACGACTCCGACTACGTTGTCAACAATGACGCGATCCAGCACGGCCTGAACTGGCGGGCGATCTCCTGGGCCTTCACCACCAGCCACGCCGGAAACTGGCATCCGTTGACCTGGATTTCGCACATCCTGGACTTTCAACTCTACGGGTTGAACCCGGCCGGCCATCATGCCACGAGCCTGCTGTTGCACGCCGCCAATTCCGTCCTTCTTTTTTTGCTGCTGAAACGGCTGACCCGGACCCTGTGGCCCGCCGCGATGACGGCGGCGCTGTTCGCGCTGCATCCCATGCATGTGGAATCGGTGGCGTGGATTTCGGAGCGGAAGGATGTGTTGAGCACGCTGTTTTGGATGCTGTCGGCCGGGGCCTATGCGCGCTACGCGGAGGAACGCGGGATACGGGGTTTCCAGCCCACGGGGTTTTACGCCGCATCGCTGGCGTTCTTCGCGATGGGATTGATGAGCAAGCCGATGGTGGTGACGCTGCCTTTTGTTTTGATTCTTCTTGACTATTGGCCGCTGGCGCGGTGGCGGCCGCCGCGGGCGCGCCTCTGGGCGGAGAAGGTTCCGTTTTTCGCGCTGGCGGCCGCGTCGTGCGCGATCACCCTGGCGGCGCAACAGCAGGGCAGGTCCGTGGACTCCCTGGCGCATGTGCCGCTGGCCGCGCGGCTGGAGAATCTGCCGGTGGGCTGCGCGCGTTATGTGGAGAAATTGTTTTGGCCCGGCCATCTGGCGGTCTTGTATCCATATGTGTTCGCCTGGCCGGCCTGGGAATGGGCCGGGGCGGGCGTTTTGTTGGCGGGGGTGACGGTGTGGGTGGCGCGCCGCGCGCGCTCGCAGCCGTTCCTGGCCGTGGGCTGGTTGTGGTTCTTGGGCGGCCTTGCGCCGGTGAACGGATTGGTGCAGACCGGCCTGCAATCCATCGCCGACCGTTACACCTACGTGCCGAGCATCGGCCTGTTTATCATGGCGGTGTGGCTGGTTCGCCAATGGGGGGAAAAGGCGGGCCGGCAGGCGGCGGCGGCGGTCCTGGGGACGGCGGCGCTGGCGGGGTGTTTATATTTGACGCCGCGGCAGGCCGGCTATTGGAGGGACACCGGGACCTTGTTCGCCCACGCCGTCGAGAGCACCAAGGACAACTATTTCGCCTGCACCGCGCTGGGCCATTATCTGGCGCTGCACGGGCAGAGGGCGGCGGCGGTGGAATCCCTGGAGCAAGCGGTGACGATTGCGCCGTGGTTCGCGGAGGCGCAGAACGACCTGGGCCGGGTTCTCCTGGACGCGGGGCGGGTGGACGACGCGCTGCCCCATTTGCAGCAAGCCGCGGCGCTGGCGCCGGACGATCCGGAAGGCCATTACAACTTGGGCAACGCCCTGCTGGCCAAAGGCCGCGTGGCCGAGGCGCTGGAACAATTCCAAATCCACGTCACCCTGCGGCCCGGCGACGCGGTCGCCCAGTTCCACTTTGGTTCGGTCCTGCTGGACAACAATCTGCCGGACGACGCGATTCCGCATTTGGAAAAGGCGGTCGCGCTCAATCCCGCCGATGCCGGCGTTCATTCCAAGCTGGGGACCGCGTATCTGCGGAAGGGCCGGGAGGCGGAGGCCGCGGGTCAGTTTGAAAAAGCGCTGCAAATCCGGCCGGACGACATCCCGGCGTGCAACAATCTGGCGTGGATACTAGGGAGCAGCCCGGCGGCCGCGCTGCGCAACGGGCCGCGGGCGGTGGAGTTGGCCTTGCGCGCGGACCGGCTCGCGGGCGGAAGAGACCCGATCATCGCCGGCACGCTGGCCGTGGCCTGCGCGGAGGCGGGAAGATATTCCGAGGCGGTCGCGGCGGCGTCGCGCGCGCGGGACCTTGCGGAGGCGCGGAAAAACTCCGCGTTGGTCCAGTCGCTGGACGAGCGGCTGAAGCTGTTTCGGGCGGGACAGCCGTTTCGGGACACGGCCCCCTCTTCCACCGGCGATGGGAAGTGAGAATTGGCTCGAAATTGACCCGCGGGCGGCGGCACGCTTGTAACGGCAAATGAGCACAACCGAACAGAAAAGTCCGCCGGCTTTGCCGGGGCTGTGCGTTTGCGCTTTTCTGGCTCTGGCGGTTCTGGCCGTCTTTGGGCAAACGGCGCGTTTTGGTTTCGTCAATTTCGACGATGACGTTTATGTCTATGAGAACCCCCTGGTCGCCGGCGGTCTGAGCCGGGAAGGGATTGCCCGGGTGTTGACTCATGCGGAGTGCAGACTCTACCACCCGTTGACCATGATCTCGTTGATGGGGGATGAGCAACTGCACGGGCTTTCTGCCGGCGGCTTTCATCTCACTAATGTCCTGATTCACACGGCTTCCGCCATCCTGCTGTTTCTCATCCTGCGGCAGATGACGGGCGCTCTTTGGCGCAGCGCGTTTGTGGCGGCGGTGTTTGCGATCCACCCACTGCGGGCGGAATCGGTGGCGTGGGTGACGGAGCGCAAGGATGTGCTGGGCACTTTCTTTTTCATCCTCACGCTGGGCGCTTATGTCCGCTATGTCCGCAAACCCAATTCGCCGGCGCGCTATTTGACAGTGGCGGGCCTTTTCGTGCTGGACCTGCTTTCCAAGCCCATCGGGGTGACGCTGCCGCTGGTGCTGTTGCTGCTGGATTACTGGCCTCTCCACCGCTTCGCCCCGGGGACGCCAACCCGTCTCTTTGGGATACCCCGGCGTTTGATCCTGGAAAAGATTCCGTTGCTGGCGCTGGCGGCGGCGGCGTGCGTCGTGACTTATATTGCGGCTGGGAAAGCGGCCGTTTCCGCCGCGGTTGTTCCCATGCCCATGCGGATTGGCAATGCCCTGGTTTCCTACGTGGTCTATCTGCGGCAGATGGTTTGGCCGGCGGGATTGGCGGCGTTTTATCCCTATCCGGCGAAAAGTTTTCCCCTCTGGGAACTGGCCCTGGCGTTTCTCCTGCTGGCGGTGATTTCCGGGGTCGTTTTGGCGCTGGGGCGCAAACGCCCGTGGCTTTTGACGGGCTGGTTTTGGTATTTGGGAATGCTGGTTCCGGTGATCGGCATTGTGCAAGTGGGCGCGTTTGCGCACGCGGATCGGAACACCTACTTGCCGCAGATTGGCTTGTATGTCCTGCTGACCTGGGCGGTTGCCGGCATGTCCGCCGGCTGGCCTTATCGCCGTCTGATTCTAGGCGGAGGGGCCGCGGCCATCCTGGTGGCCTTGATTTTTTGCGCGCGCACCCAAGTCTCCTATTGGCGCACCAGCGAGTTGTTGTGGAACCGCGCTCTTGCCTGCACCACCGGCAACTACGCGGCCCGCTACAACCTGGGCAATGAGTTTGTCAAGCAGGGCAGGCTGGAGGAAGCCATCGGGCAATTCCACGAGGCGCTGGAGATCCAGCCTGCCAGCTACGACGCCCGCTACAATTTGGGCAATGCTCTTTTCCGGCAAGGCAAACTGGACGATGCCATTGCGCAATACCAAAAAATCCTGGCCCTCGCGCCGGACAGCGCCCAGGTTCTCAACAACCTGGGCAATGCCCTGGCCATGAAAGGCGAGTCTGAGGCCGCCCTCGCGCAGTACGAAAAAGCCCTGCAAATCCAGCCTGGTTACGCCGACGCCCACTACGACCTGGGCCAGGTTCTTCTCAAGCTGGGCAAATTGGATGAGGCCATCGCCCATTACCGCAAATCGTTGGAAATTGAGCCTCGGAATACGGAGGCCCAAAACGGCCTGGGCAAGGCACTTCTCCTGAAAGGAGATTTGGACGGGGCCATGGCCTGCTTCATGAAGGCCACTCCCGCGAACCCGGACACCGATGCAAACTGGGTAAAAATCGGCAGCGACTTTCTGGGAATGGAGGACTGGGACGCAGCCATTGTGTGCTATCGCCAGGCGACAAAAATCAACCCTCGCGACCCGGAGGCTTCCGCCGGGCTTGGGATGGCCTACTTCAAGAAAGGAGAAGCCCGGAACGCCGTGGAGTCCTGGCAGCGCGCCCTTGCCATCTATCCCGGCCAAGTCTCTGTCCTGAACAATCTGGCGTGGTTGCTGGCAACTGCAGCCGACGCATCGCTGCGCGATGGCGCAAAAGCCGTGGCGCTGGCGACGCAAGCCAGCCAGTTAAGCGCGGGCGCCAATCCGGTGATTCTGCACACCTTGGCGGTGGCTTACGCGGCGGAAGGCAATTACGGCCTGGCAGCGGCAACGGCCCGGCGCGCCCTGGAACTGGCGGCGGCGCAAAAGAAGGACGCGCTGGCCGCGACGCTGCAACAGGAAATCAGGCTCTACGAGTCGAACCCGCCGCCGGGGAATGCGCCGCCTTGAGGCGGCGGCGTGCATTTCAGATTTTTGGGTTTCCCTCTTAATCTTAATCCTAATCTTAATCTTAATCTTAATCTTAATCTCTCCCTCCTGCGTCTGGATTAAGGGCAAGATTAAGATTAAGATCAAGAAAGAAAACCCAAAAAAGTGAAATGCACCCGGCGGCGAATCAAATCATCTTCATCTTTTACTTCCGCTCCAAAGGAGGTATAGTACATGTCGCATGAAATCGCTGATTCGTTTTGCCTTGGTTCTGGCCGGGACTGCGGCCTTCCCGGCGTGCTTGTGCGCCCAAACCCCAGGCGGCGCGGTGGCGGCGCCTCCGGCTCCGTCCGCCCTCACCACTCACAGCTTGGGGCCGCGGATTCAATTCAACACCGAAAACGCCGAGGTCGGCACCAACGTCGCCGGGGACCCGATTCAATACACCTTCGTGGTCACCAACACCGGGGATGAAATGCTCGGTCTCTTCAGCGTGATACCCGGTTGCGGTTGCACCACGATCGGCGGAACGGCGCCCGGCAGCGCCGCCACCTGGACCCACGAAATTGCCCCCGGCCAAACCGGCGTCATCCCCATTCAGGTCGCCACCGGCAACCTCCGCGGTTCGATTAACAAGACCGTCACGGTGCTGTCCAATGACCGGACGCGCTCCAACGTGACGGTTCACATCAGCGGCGTGATCTGCCTGCCCATCGAAGTCACGCCCGCGATGGCCTCTTTCACCATCATGCCTGACACGCCCAGCCAGAACACCCAAGTGCTCAAAATCTTCAACCGGATGGAAACGCCGCTCACCCTCTCCGGCCCGCAGAGCACCACCAACGCCTTTTCCGCCGTCCTCAAGACCAATGTTCCCGGCCAGGAATTCGAATTGACGGTCACGGCGGCGCCCGCTTCCGGCCTGCCCCCCTCTTTCGGCACGACGGTGATCCAGGGGGGAATCTCGATCCAGTCTTCCGCCCCCGGCATGAACCCCCTCCAAATCGGCGTTTTTGAGACCATCTTCCCGGAGGTTACGGTCTATCCGGTCAACATCCAGTTGCCCGCCGGACCGCTGGCCCAGGCCAGCAGCAACCATATCATCATCCGCGGCAACGGCGCTGAATTGAAACTGTCCAGCCCCGGCGCAAGTGTTCCCGGCGTGGATGTCTCCGTCAGTGTCATCCAGACCAATCGTCAATACTATCTGTCCGCGGTCTTTCCCAAGGGATTTCAACTTCAGCCCGGCCCGGCCGTCGTCCTCACGGTCAACACCGACAACCCGCGATTCCCGGTCCTGACCGTCCCGGTCACGCCCCTGGTCGCCGCCGTCCGCCGCCCGCCGGTTGTCTCCCCGCCCGCGCGCACGAGCGTTCTTCCGGCCTCCATCCTGGCCAGGGTCCCTGCCAATGCCACCAACCCCCCGGCCCCAGCGCCCAATCCACCGGCGGGCCTGAACCCTCCGCACCCATGAGACATGCCTGATGACCCCCCGCCACAATCAGCGCCGCGAGGCTGCGGGTGTCCCCTTGGCACGATTCTGCTCGAAGCCCTGATGGTGGCCGCCGCCGGTGTCGCCTTTGCCTTTTTGGCCAACCAATTCTCCCCGCGCGGCCTCAATCCAGCCATCAATTATTTTCCCGGCGGCGGCAAGGCTTCCGTCGTTCCGCCGCCCGCGCCGGTTCCGTCCCAGGTTTCCAGCATCTCCAATGTGCCGGCCTCGCCGCCATCGCCCGCCGCCTTGCTCCAGGAGCGGCTTGAGAAAAACGGGCTGCATCTCATCGAACGCGCCGGGGCGGAAAAACTCTTCCACGACCCGCGCCTGCAGCAGAGCCTGATTTTGTTTATTGACGCCCGTGACGAGGACTTCTACCAGGCGGGCCACATCCCGGGCGCCGTGGAATTCTACCCTTACCACCCCGAGAAATACCTGGCGGATGTCCTGACCCCCTGCCAGTTCGCCGAACAAATTGTTGTCTATTGCGCCGGCGGCGAATGCGAAGACAGCGAGTCCGCCGCCCTGTTCCTGCGCAACGCCGGCGTCCCCGCGGGCAAGCTCTTCGTCTATGGCGGCGGCATGGCCGAATGGGAGGCCGCCGGTCTGCCGCTGGAAACCGGCCCGCGCAACAGCGGCAATCTTCGCAAACCCGGCCCATGAAACGCCCCCTTCTCCCGGCCGGCTTGACCGCCACGGACGCCGCCACGGTGCTGGCCCGCTGGCTGCTGGGCGGTCTTTTCATTTACATGGGATGCCGCAAGGCCATCCATCCGGAATTGTTTCTCAAAATGCTGCGCGAATATCATCTTGTGCAAGACCCGCTGGCTTTGAATTCCATCGCGATTGCGCTGCCCTGGGTCGAGGTCTTTTGCGGGCTGCTTCTGCTTGCCGGCATCGCCGTGCGCGGGACCGCGTTGTTGCTGGCCGGGATGCTCGCCGTTTTCACCGCCGTCGTGTTTCATCGCGCCTTGGGAGTGCAGGCGGCGCAGGCCATTCCATTTTGCGCGGTGAAATTTGACTGCGGCTGCGGCGGCGGCCCGGAGTTCATCTGCGCCAAACTGCCGCAGAACATCGGGATGTTCCTTG
>Ga0182027_10011300_pt1 | contig 12637 bp, 14 predicted proteins | sample 712E1DmetaG_FD_121300 | JGI IMG/M metagenome (GOLD analysis project Ga0182027, IMG submission 121300) | Permafrost microbial communities from Stordalen Mire, Sweden - 712E1D metaG (Illumina Assembly) | ecosystem: Environmental > Terrestrial > Soil > Wetlands > Permafrost | place: Sweden...
AAGGGGGCGAAACAGTTTCGACGGGAGTAAGCGAAGTTCTGGTTGCGTGCCGAGGCGCCCGAGGCCTCGTAAAAACGGGCAAAAAAGAAACGCGAATGATAACTCATTCGCTCTGGCCGCCTAAACAGCGGACCGGACCACGACTCTAGGGACTGCCTACGACCTAGCGAAGTGGCCATTTAGTGGGCTTTGCGGCCGGGCAGCGTCTTCCGGCGCGGCCGCGAGAAACAGGGAGGGCTGGCGCGCGGGACGCCCTGTCGGTGGGCCAACCCGAACGCGAGACTCAAATCGCCGAACACGCACGTAGTAGCTCGAACTGAGACCTCTCGGACCCGGGGGCAGTACCCGGCGCCTCCACAACAATTGCAACTAGTTACGGCTAATTTTCATTTTGTTGCCGTGTGGTTGCCTCATACGAGGCGTTATTGTCGAGCAGCGCGACCGCGTCCTGCCCCATGTTGGGCGATAGGTGCGCGTAGCGCATCGTGGTCTTGATGTCCTTGTGACCCCGTGATGTCCAGAAAAGGATCGCCGAAATTCTCGCACAAAATCGCTGACGTAGGGACCTTGGAAAAGCAGGCACGTGCGAGCAATCTGGCCATCGGTGTTGCCCATGACGTTGCAGTTCATTATCGTGACGATCGCCGCCGCGATCAACGATCGTCTGCAACGCAAGCTCGACTACGTCGAAGAAGAGCGGCGCATTCTCTAGGAACAGCTCGACGCTGTCACGGGCAGCAAGAAGGTCTCCTTCACCGCCGACCAGCGCCGCCGTCTCGCTACCGCCGGCAAGGCGCTCACCCCTGACGAGCGTCGGAAATGCTGCCGGCTGGTCAGGCCCGAGACGATTCTCGCCTGGTTTCGCCAGCTCGCCGCGCGGAAATTCGACAGCTCCGCCGCCAGACGCGGCCGTCCACCCAAGGCCAAGGACATCCGCAAGCTCGTCATCAAGCTTGCGATGGAAAATCCATCCTGGGGCTATACGAAAATCAGAGACGCCTTGCGCACAGGACTCGGCATCGAAATCGGCCGCACCACGGTCGAGAACATCTTGGCCGAAGCCGGCATCGAGCCAGCGCCGGAGCGTGAAAGGGCGCGCACCTGGAAGCAGTTCATGAAGGCGCATTGGGATTCGCTTTACGAGTGTGACTTCTTCACCGTCGAGGCGCTCGGCCTGACCGGAACGGTTCGCTACATGGTCTTCTTCGTCATGGTGGTCAAGACGCGCGCGGTGGAAATCGCAGGCATCGCCTCGAATCCGGATGGGAGATGGATGCAGCAGATGGCGCCCAACCTGACCGACACGGTGGACGGCTTTCTTCGAGATGCGAGCTACCTGATCCATGATCGCGACCCGCTGTTCACCGAAGCATTCGAAGCCATTCTGCGGGAGCGAGGGGTGGAATGCGTGAAGATTCCAGCGCAGAGCCCCAATTGCAACCCGCATGCAGAGCGATTTGTCAAAACGGTCCGGGACGAGTGCCTACACCATTTCGTAATTTTCGGGGAACGGCACCTGCGGTACATGCTCAAAGAGTTCCTGGCCCACTATCATCGCGAACGCTTTCATCAGGGGCTTGGTGGGCAATTGATTGAGAATCAGGCCGACTCGACGAACGAAAAAGAGGCTCGTGGCAAGGTCGTCCGCCGCTCACGGCTGGGCGGGATGTTGAACTTCTACTACCGCGAGGCCGCATGACCGGCGGCGATGGTTTGTTGGACAGCTCGGGATCCGCCGCCTCGGCAAGCCCCCCGCGCCGCCGCCCAACCCGGACTGGTCATGCGACGAACCGTTCGGCTGGGGCACATGTTGGTCCGACGCCTACGTCACCCTGGAACCGGAGATCCTGCGTTTCGAAAGCGAAGACGTCCTGGTCGTCAGCTACGGCAAGGACACCGGCCACCACCGGGCCAAGCAGCGCACGGTTCGCCGCTTCCGCTTGTAGCTACAAAGATCGGACAAACAGCTATGTCGGCGTGCTTGAGCGGTATCCGTGAAGATCGGCTGGATTCTGTCCATTTTGAACGGCACCTGAAATCATCGCGCAAGCCTGCCCTTGACCGAAAATGAAAAGGCGCCGGGTTTAACAACTAGGTCGTCAATGATCAGGACCTCGGAATCCGCCGAGTTGCCCAGCCAGCGGACGTCGGTTTCGCCGACCGCGGGGCACGCGTCAGCTATGGGCGTCTTGATTTGAGGCAGTTTCTGTGTTCCTCCTGGACGCAGGGGCGCCGGCCACGAGCGACGTTCGTGAATTGGATACACCTCACCTTGCTGGCGCCGGCATCCACGACCGACACAACGTCGAGCTTTGCCGCTGGCGGACTGGCAGAGTGTCCTCGAACCGCAGGTAAGGAAGCAACCTTGATGGGCGGCGGGTTGTCTTTCGACCGGCAGGCGAGAAGGCAAAACAGCGCGCCAATCACAACAATTGGTCGGGTTGACATAAGCGGCCGGATACGCGCCACGGGCTAGTGAAAATGATACGCCAACTTTCCCGTTACGAGGTTGACGGAATACAAATCCCCTCGCGCCTTGAACCAGGCCTGGTCACCGTCGGCCGCGATGTGTAGATTGTCGGCCTCCTCTGGCAACGGCGCGCTCTTCCGGCCGGGACTCACGCCCGTCTTGAGGTCGAGAATATCCACCGCGATCTGCTTCCCCGCCACTAGCTGCACCACGGCGATTCCATTCCTGGTCACGCGCACGAGGTCGTCGCCAGCGTTCCGACTCGCCGACAAGGCCTCCTTCGGAAGCGCGGCGGACCAAAGTTGTTTGCCGGTTCCCGCGTCCACGCCCCACAACGTGGCCTGACGAGAATCCCAGCTCGGCGTAGCGAACACGACCACGACGCTGTTCTGTCCGACCAGGGGCCGGAAGGTGTTGTCCTTGTCCTCGAGCAAGGTGTGGGCGGCACCGTTGGCGCGAGCGATGGAGCGTACCTCTCGACCGGTGAAGACGAGAAGCGCTTGCTCGGTGAGCAAGAAGGTGTCCGCCGAGTTGGTCCCCTTGCGACGGCTCTGCCAGACCATGGTGCCGTCGTCCAGATTCCAGCGTTCGGCGCACAGGTCCCAGAAACCGTAGATCACGTACAGCTCCCTGCCGTCTTCGCTGAAGAGAAACTTCGCCTTGGCGTCCGGCGTGGCGAGCTGGTGAAAGACGAGATCGTGGTTTTGGATATGCAGGGTGCGCTGGGTCTTTCCGGTCGTGGCATCGACGAGATCGACGGTGTAGTGCTCTTTCCGTTTGCCACTCTCCGGCCGAAGAACGACGATCCTGTTCCCCACGCGTGGAAATCCACTCGGCCGATACTCGAGCTTGGTGTTCCAAGCGGGCGAGCCCGTGGCGCGATCAAACGCCTGCAGCGAACCGTCCCTTTGCAATACCAAAAACGTCCGCTCGGCCAGCATCAGCGCGTCCCTTCCCCCGTACGAAACCTCGGCGACGAGTGGCGCCTGCCACAGCGTCTTGCCATCCCCGACCGAAATCGCAACCACGCGCGTCTCGTCCACGACATAGGCCACGTCCGCGCCGACAAACACATTTCCGGCGGTAAGCCCCCGCGCGAACGCCTCACTCTTCCAGCGCGGTCTCGCCGCGCTCGCGTCGACGAGGATGAGCTCGTTCTTGTAGGTCCCGCACAACACGTCGCCGTCCCGATCTCCTTTGCCCAGGGTGGCGATTGGTTCCGAAATCCTCATCGACTCGGGCTGGGCCGGCACCGGCCGCTTGCCCGTGGTGGCTATCGTAGACGTCACGGATTTGGACACGGCGCTGGTGCGAAACACCTGTACCGCCATGCCGATGGCGACGACGACCCCGGCCAAGACATACGACCACACATACTGCCGCCCCGCCGCCTTCACGTAGCTTGGAAAGGTGGTGGCTGGCTCGGGCCGATCCGCGCGCAAGATCGCCCCGCAGTAGCCACACTTCACATCGGCCTTATTCTGCTTCGGCGCGCCGCACGCGGGACAGACCTCCTGGGTTCCCGAGCCAACTGGGTTTGTCATGATATCCCTTTCATCATAGGGGCAAGGCGAACCGCCACCAAAGCATTAACGCCGATCGGTTGCCCCGAACACGAGGCGCGAGCACACGGTCGAGCCCGTCGATTCGGGTCAAGTCGACCCCGGCGAATCGCCACAGGGCAGTCCGAGCAGGTTGTTCGTCATGGTTTCGGCGGTCCTTTCCTTGGCCGGAACGCCGACCATCAGTTCCCAGCGAGGAGAGAGAGAATGGCTTCTTAAACTGGAAATCGACTGGCACTTCGACCCCTTGCTGTCCAAAAATCCATCGCCGAGGCTCATGCGGCCTTCCGATAGTAGTAATTCAGCAGTCCGCCGAGGCGCGAGCGACGAGCGACCTTGCCATGTGCCCCGTTATCGTGCGTCGGATGTGCGTTCCTGATCTGGCACGCAGATTCAAGCTGCGAATCTCCGCGATTTTGTGGCAGAATTTTGCCGACAACTTTTTGGACACCGCGGGTTCCCATCACTCCGTCTCCGGCCCCCGCCACATCGAACCGGACAGGCGGATTTCCCGCATCTCGGCTCACCGCGAAGGCGTCTTCCATCGGGGTTATGCGTCCGTTCAGCTGGGGCATGCTTTCGCGCGGTAGTACACCGCGCGGTAGTCTCGAAAGAGGCCCCACGTTCCGTACACCACGGCAATACGACCACGGGCGCTCGATGGCTGCCCATCTGATGCGTGACTCGGTCGGCCATTAACCATCAAACAGAGAACGGGTCATGGTTGCGATGGGGTAGCGGTACGGATGCGGACCAAATTTAACCGAAAAGGAGCTCAAAGCTCCTTCTTCAGTCAACGGTGAGAACGCTGGCGCTAACACGCGCTATGCAGGAACCTACTTGGGCGTCACCTTCATCACCGCGCCGGATGCTACCATTCCTTGTTGAATGTCACTCGCCCAATAGACGCTCGTTGCATCGACCGCAATGCCATAGGATTCCCTCGGTCCCAAAGCGGACTCCGGTGTGGAAGCGAGCATAACAGGCGTCCCGCCGCCCAGTGGAACCTTCATCACGGCGGCGTCCCCATTTGCAGCACCGTCTCCACTATTTACCCAATAGACGCTATTCAAGTCCACCGCCATGCGACTGGGACCGTTCTGGCCGGAGGCGAGGGTCACGGCGGTTCCTCCATCGAGCGAAACCTTCATTACGGTGCCGTTGCCGACGGTACCGTTGGCCACATTCGCCCAAGCGTTGCCCCGATCCGTCCAATAGACGTTCGTAGAATCGACCGCAATACCACAGGGATTGTTCAGATCCGCGGCCAGGGTCACGGGCGTACCTCCGTCAAGTGGAAGCTTCATCACCGTGCCTGAGCCATCGGTGTTTCCGCCGTTTGTCCAGTAGACACTGGTCGAGTCAACTGCAACGCCATTGGGGAATTCCAGGTCGGATGCGAGTGTCGTGGGTGCGTCTCCGCCTCCACCAAGTGGAACCTTCATCAGCATGAAATCGCCTCGATCAATCCAATAGACGCTGGTCGCATCGATCACGATGTCTTCGGGGTCGTTCAGCCCGGAAGCAAGCGTCACGGGCGCGCCTCCGTCAAGTGGAACCTTCATCACAGTGCCTTCCCCACCAGTCGTCCAATAGACGCTGGTTGCATCGACCGCAATGCCCCAGCTTCCTTCCCCCGAAGCGAGCACGACGGTCGGGCCACCACCCAGTGGAACCTTCATTACCGTGTCGATGATGGCTCCAGCGATGTCGCTGCCCATACTTGTCCAATAGACGCTCGTCGAATCGACCCCAATGCCGTAGGGGCTGCCGGAGGCGAGCTCGATACTTGTGCGGTTGCTCGAGTTCGGCGATGAACTGCCACAGGCAGCGACCACGGTAAGGGCGGGAACAAGAAACCATTTGATGTTCATTGACATGCTGGCAGCTCCTTTGGTTGACGAGCGTAGCACGGCCGTCAGTCGCGCGAAGAAGATGCACGTGGGGCAGGTCACACCTCGACCTTCGCCATCATTGCTCGGACTGAGATCGAAAACACGCTTTCAGCACCCTGTTTTCGGGCAGCGCTGGGAATTCAAACTACCAACGGTGGGGATCTAGAAACCACGTTGATCACGGCTTGATCTTGCGTTCCAGCTCGCGCGTTTGCTCTTCGATGTGCCAGGGCCGATCGCCGTAGACGTCGTCGAAAAGCGACGCAGCATTGGCCAAAGAAGATCCATTTTCCCTCACCGGATCGCGCCTGCAAATGCCCAACAGGAGGCGTCATGGTGGCCTAGGCACCCGAATTATCCCTCTGGCCAGGTCATTCCTGTCGCGCCCCGGGCGGGCGAAGCGCCCGGCGAGCACCTCGATTCTGCCATGAGATCAAGGGATTGCAGTCCCGCTTCCCTGCGTTCTAGTAGTAGCAGTCACCTTCACTGGCGTTGAGGCAACTCGATTCGGGCGTAAGTCCACCCAAGGCAGTGATCGCGGTCATACACGTGCTGCCGGTCGGGACGGTAAACGCTACATCCGTACCAGGGCACTCGGCAGCTGTCCCAGTATCGCTGGTGTAAACAGTCACCATGAGGTCATTGTTGGCGTCGCGATACTCGACGGTAGCAGAATTGGGCAGTGCGGGCGAGCTGTCAGACTCGACGGCATAGCAGGGATTGCCATCCTTCTTCACCCCCATGACCGACGTGCCACTTCCAGGGACATCCGTCATGGTGGTGATTCCGTTGTCGAAGCAATGAACGACAGCTCCCCACGTCATCGTCTGGTATGTGCAGGTCCTGCTGGGCTGACAGCCGGTGACCGTGCTCACTGCGGAAGCCAGACACGGCAGATACGAACAGTCAATCGCAAGTGCAGAAAGATCGCTGGCTCTGTTGGCGTCGGTGATCGTTTCACCAGTGTCGGTTGACGGGAATCCACCACTCGGAACGCTTTCGACGGCTCCGCCGGTGCCGGCAGCCACACCAGCGTCCCAGGCCGAAGACGAATGGCCACCGCAAGCCAGGAGACCGGCCAGCGAAAGTGTCGCAAGATACAATGCAGAGGAAGACTGGCGTTCGCTCTTCCTAAGCTCCGCATGCCCGATGTCTGCGCACATCCCATCATAATACATCGGCCTCCGGGGCGGTTAGAAACGCAAGCGCCATTTTCCGACCACTACGCTGCAGAGACTCGGTTCGACGAGGGCGGGATTCTGCGCTGTCAGCGTGGTGTTCTCGATCGTTGCTCCTGATTCGGGGATGCTCGGATTCATCAGCAGTGCTCGAACCGCGTCGAGTTTCGTCGTGTCCACGTCTGCCGCCTGGCAACTCGTCACGTCGATGCAAGCCGAGACGTATTTGCGGTACTCGACCTGGTAGAAGTATGCGGGGCCGTTCCCTTCCAACGTCACCTTGACGTGTTCTCGAAAGGGAATTGGCAGATCGAAATTCCCGGCGACAGCGGTAAAATCCTCTGCGAGAGCTGGCTGGACTGCACCGTCGATGTAGATCCGCAGCACGCCGCCCATCGTTGCGCTCCACATACTCAATATGGCGCCGGGACCCTGCTCGACCCTCCCCGCGACCAATCCTGGCAGCCTTCGGAGCCGCCCTCCGTCACCGATCGGCATTATTGCGGCGAACACCGGAATCGGCTCAGCCGATTCGGAGACGATTCGGCGGCGACGACGTGGCCAGCGGCCGGCATGCGACATTCGTGTCCCGATCAGGCCGTCCCCGGTCCCGTCGACGGCCCCGAAACTGTAGCATTGGTGCCACATTCGCTCCGGCGCGAAACCTGCACTAGGTTACTGGGATGATGAGCTTCGCTGCCTTGGTTCTCGGGTCGAGCTTGATGGCGATGACTGGAGGCGCAGATATACCCGCGGAGGACCAGGACGCCGACGAGACGCCTGCGGAGCCGCAGCCGAGCAGGAGGGAGGTGAGGCGCGCCAAGCAGATCCGGTCTGCGGTGAACGGGTTCTTTGGCATCACCCTCGAGCTCGGCTCGGCCTTGTTCCACTATGAAAACGCAGCCGTGTTCATCGGGACCGACCTGAAACTAGCCAGCGCTGGTTGCGATGCTCCCGACAAGCCGTGCAGCGGCTCGCCCATCGTGTTGGCGATTCCACCAGGCGCGACGACCATGGGATGGATCGGCGCGGCCTTTCTGGCCGAGGCTCGCGAAGCCAACCTGCGCGACTCATCGGTTTACTGGGTGGGGACTGGCGTTGAGGTCGCCGCCTACTTGGTCTTTATTGGGGGAGGAGAGAAGAAGGCCCGCTCTGCACGCCTGGCCTGGGATACGACGTTCGTCTCGATGGCCGCTCTTGGCACCATCTTGCAAGTGGTGGGTGCGTTCACCGGGCCTACCCGCGCCGAGGTCGAGGCAGTCGCCTCGCATTCTTCGCACGTGGTGCCGGGCTGTGCTCCAATCTCGGGCGGGCTCGTGTGCGGCATCGCCATGGCCGGGTTCTAGATTCTTCCTTCGTAGGTCTTCATCTTCCGCGAAGATAGTGCCGAGGGGATGAGATGCCTGAGGTCTCTGGGCCGCCGTGAGATCGCCGAGGAACGTCACCTCGAGCGATCCAAGCACCCTGATATGCAAGGAGCCACCTGATTTCCGACTTCAATTCAAGCGCCATCGAGCTTCGCACCAAGGAGATCTGGATGCCCATCTTGAGAACACCGCCGCAGGCGTCCCGAGAGCGTCGGCCAACAGGCGGTGTTCGACTTGATTGCCGCCAATGGCGAGCCGCGAGCGCGCGAAGGGCGCGGCCAAGATGGCAGCGTCTTCGAGGCGAACTGCACTGTTCGACGACACGATGTTCATCCCTCGAAACGGCTGGCGGACTTCCACCCTCACGATGGTGCAAGGAACAACCAATCCTAGTCCGCTTTGACGATGGTCAACTCCGATCTGGGAGGCCCGGAACGTGTAGATGTGAACGTCGGTGACGGCGCGGCCGCCACCGGTTGTGGTTAGCTAGAGCCAGCATGGCCCCCCTGCCGTAGCCCCGGCATCACGTGAACTGGTCTTAAGACCGGAGCTGCTACACGCCAGTCCGAGCTGCCCAGCTACAAGAATGGCTACCACAGCCGTTGGCATCTTGAGGAAGCTTGCGATGCGATCCCTGACATCCGCCACCAAAGCATTTACGCCGATCGGTTGACCCGAACACGAGGCGCGAGCACACGGTCGGCGTAACGGATGCTGCCGAGCGCTCCGAGGAAACGACCGTGTGGTGGACGCGCCGGACGCGACGACCACTTCGGCCGGATGTGCTTCCCGTCCAGCACTGAGCAGGCGGCGTAAGCAAGGGCGGCGACGAAGTCGGTCGTGACTCGCAGCTCGCGAGGAACCTGCTAGGTTTGCGTTGGGCGTGGGAGCGCCTGAAAAAATGATGATTCAAGATCCAGATGTTCGGATACGAACTCTAGTAGCGGTCGGGTTGGTTTTGGCCTGGGCGAGTGGCTGCGGCTCTTCGAAGGCGGGTACCGACGCAGCGTTGGGCTCGGCCGGCGGCGGGTCGGATGGAAGCGCGGGTGTTGGCGCGGACGTGGACACGATTCGGTCCGAAGTAGCCGGAATCGACGTAGCGGGAATCGACCAGGCGGGCGTGGATGGGGCCGGCGTCGGTGGGAGCCCGTTCATGCTCCTTGTGACCGAGACGCCTCCCGGGCCGTATATCGCCCAAGATCTCTGGTCGGGCGTTCTCGCCTTCACAGTGGCGGGAGATGGGGCACCTTTGCTCCCTGTCGCCGGCATCGACAAGAGCCTGCTGGCAGACCCGGCCTGTGTGGCATTTCGGGTATCGTCGTCCGAAGTGTTCGTTGGCAATCGCCACGGTGTGAACGCGGCCGATGGCGTGCCGGGCAGCATCTCACGGTTCATCTACGACAGGGTCGCGGGCACGCTGACGGCCAATGGGACAATCGTCGGCAACAGCCTGAGCGCGGTCGATCAGATCGCGTTCAATCCCCTAACCGGCGAAATGTTCGTGGCGGATTTCAATTATCCCACAAGCGGACCTTCTATCTCCCGATTCACCTTCGATGCCGCTGGGAACGCCATCGCGAACGGTACGCTCGGCAGCGGACAAACCGGGGGCGTGGCCGTCGCCCCGGACGGCATGCGGTTGTATGCAACTTCAGGTGGCCAGACCAGTAGCATCATTCGCCAATTCGATCTGTCGAATGGCGGTGCGCCACTTGCCGACGTGACCATCGCGGATGCACCCCGACTGTTCAATATGGCGGTGCAGAACGGCGTGCTCTACGTCGCGGCGGTGGACGTCAACAAGGTTTACCGGTTGACCATTGGCGCTGCGGACGATCTGACGCCTAGGGACAGCATTGCTGCCGACGGCGCGATAGCTGTCGCTTTCAGCGCTGACGGGAACGAAATGTTTACCGCGGCTCACCTGACCTCGGAGTTCATCGATCGGTTCAGGCTCAACGCAGCGGACGACACCTGGACGAGCACGACGAAGGTAATGACCACCTCATCGCTGGGTGGCCTCTTGGTCTTACAGTAAAGCCTGCCTTCAAAGACGCCTTCGCAACCCGACGCTGCGTGATCCCGGCGGATGGCTTCTTCGAGTGGAAGGCTGGCCCGGACGGCCGTCAGTCGCTGTGGTTCCACTGACCTGATGGCAAGCCAATCTTGCTGGCCGGGCTCTTCGACGAAGACATGGCGACCGGACACGAACCGGTACGCGCGCGCTTCGTCGTTCTGACTACGTCGCCTAACGCCCTCATGGCCTCGGTTCACAATCGGATGCCGGCACTGTTGTCCGCGTCGGAGGCAGCGGCATGGCTGGCGGAACCGACGGTGAAGGTTCTGCACCCAGCACCTGATGAGCTGCTCGGGCGGCGACCCGCGCGTCCGAAAAGCATCCAATCTGAAAACGCGCGAGTCCTCACGGCAAGCCTCCCATGCCATTCCCAACACGTAAACCTTGTCCGTCATCGACCTACTGGGGCCGCCGAGAGCATCCAAGCACCGAAGCAGGACTCAAGAAACGCCGAACCGCCGACCGGTGCCGAGAGGTGTTGAAAAGGACCAGGTCGATGGGTTCCCGCAAAGCGTATTCGAGCGTCTCGGAGCGCTGTTTCTGGCGGGGTTTGTCTTCTACGGCGTGGGGTTCGGACTGGTGACTTCCGTCGGCGGCTCTCCTGACTTTCTCTCGACGATTTCCGCACGCCACACCACCTTAGTCCTTGGCGCCGTTTTGATGTCGCTCAACTCCATTGTGGATGTGGGGAAAGGGGTTCTGTTCTTCCCGATGTTGCTCGGACTTGGGTGCGTGTTCCTGTGTTCGCTGCTGCTGCGGACCCGGCTCGTCCCCGATTCCTGTCGATCTGGGGCTTAATGGGCTACGTGTAAGTGCGCCTCAAGAATCTGAGGCGGCGATGCGTTGCAACCCGCGAAAACGCTGGAGGATCGATGGCAAGAGCCCAATCGAAAAGAAGGCACAAGCCTTGCTGTAAACCTCTCTAACGATGTGGGGGCATGCGATGCGCATAATGTTGACGATCCGGATGAGCCTAATTGTGGCCTGTACGCTCTTGGTTGGCTGCACGAATGATTCTGGCCTCTCGTCCAAGGGGGCCGGTGGTTCCAGGAACGGGGGCTCTGCCGCGGGCGGCGCGGGTGGACTAGGGACGAGCGGCGGCGGCACGATCGCAATGACCGGTGGCGCACGCAGCGGATCCGGCGGCATGGCCGGCGGCTCCGGCAGCTCGGCCGGCGGCTCGGGCGGCTGGAACGGCGGCACCGGCGGAACGACCATCTGCCCTCCGATCATGTGCCTTCTGCCCGCATGCCAATACGGAACCTTGCCCAGCACCTCACCTTGCGGCTGTCCAACTTGTGCACCACCTCCCGACGGCGGCGCCGCACTCGACGCTCCGACCGAAGACGCGCACAAAGCCGATGGCCCCACCGTTTGCACGGCCGCTTGTGTTCTACTCAATTGTCCAAGTGGCACCGTGAAAGGTCCGCCGCCTTGCAGCTGTCCCATCTGCGCACCCATCGACGCCGGTCAAGCTAGCGACGGTCCAATTGCCGACGGCCCAACAATTTGTTCCGGAATTGCCTGCCCAATGATCGCGTGCTTGAACGGATACGTACCGAGTCCAACCCCTTGCGGATGTCCGACCTGTGCTGCCGTAGATGCCGGCGATGGATCGGGCGTAGGCGCCGCTTGCGGTGCCGCAAGCGATCCAATTTGCGCCGGCGGGACGCACTGCGAGTGGTCCGACAAGCTGTGCGGCGCACGCACGCATGGGGCCTGTGTCAGCTTCCCGGGGGGCGTAGCCTGCTCCATCTCGGCAGAACCTGTGTGCGGCTGCGACGGCAAGAACTACGCGAGCCCCTGCGAGGCGGCCAGGGCTGGCATGGATATCAGCAGCAACGCGAGCTGCCCGGAGCCCACGGGCCTGTTTCGCTGCGGTTGGGGCTACTGCCAGCACAACGTGCAGTACTGCCACGCCCAAGTTGGCGGGGCGATCACCAACCCGGGCAGCTACGTCTGCTATGCTCTGCCCGCGGCGTGCGGCGGGGTTCCGAGCTGCGCTTGTGTCGCCGGCAGCGCAACGATCTCCACGATCTGCAACACCAACGCCAACGGTGACGTGACCGCAACTCTGGAAGTGCCATA
>Ga0182027_10011301_pt1 | contig 12637 bp, 10 predicted proteins | sample 712E1DmetaG_FD_121300 | JGI IMG/M metagenome (GOLD analysis project Ga0182027, IMG submission 121300) | Permafrost microbial communities from Stordalen Mire, Sweden - 712E1D metaG (Illumina Assembly) | ecosystem: Environmental > Terrestrial > Soil > Wetlands > Permafrost | place: Sweden...
CCCGAGAGACACGCTTCCGGCCAAGTTCGAGAAGCGGAACATCTACATCCACAACCCAGAAGTGACACTCATGCGCACAACGCCCGAGGAGTGCGCGAAGCTCGGCGAGATCATCGCCAAGAAACTCAACAAGACCACCGGGCCCACCGCCCTGTTCGTGCCCCTCAAGGGCGTGAGCGCGATCGACGTCGAGGGCGGGCCTTTCTACGATCCAGCCGCGGACAAGGCGCTCTTCGAGGCCATTCGCAAGCACCTCGATCGCTCGAAGGTCGAGCTGGTCGAGCTCGACCTCGCCATCAACGATCCCGCCTTCGCCGATGCGATGGTCGACCGCCTGCAGAAGATGCTCAAGAAGTAGCCACGGAAGATCCAACAAGCCACTGAATCCTCGAAGGAGGAAGGGCCATGCCATTCATCGCGCGCGCCGAAGTCGTGCGGCGACTCCGTGCGCAGGCTGCCACCGGCAAGCCGATCGTCGGCTGCGGTGCCGGCACTGGTATCTCGGCCAAGATGGCCGAGGCCGGCGGCTGTGACCTGATCATCATCTACAACTCGGGACGTTACCGGATGGCCGGCCGGGGTTCCCTCGCCGGCCTGCTCGCCTACGGCGACGCAAACGGCATCGTCGTCGAGATGGCCTCCGAGGTTCTGCCCGTCGTCAAAGACGTGCCGGTCCTCGCGGGCATCAACGGTACGGACCCGTTCCGGCTCATGCCGGTCTTCCTCAAGCAACTCAAGGAGATGGGTTTCGACGGCGTCCAGAACTTCCCGACCGTCGGGCTCATCGACGGCAGCTTCCGGGCCAACCTGGAAGCGACCGGCATGGGCTACGACAAGGAGATCGAGGCGATCCGGCTGGCGCACGAGATCGGCCTGTTCACCTCGCCATACGTCTTCAACGCCGACGACGCGAAGGCCATGGCGAAGGCCGGCGCCGACCAGCTGGTGGCGCACGTCGGCCTGACCACGGCCGGGACGATCGGTGCCGGGGTCGCGCTGACGCTCGACCAGGCGATCGATCGGGTCATGACGGTCGCCGAGGCCGGTCGCTCGGTTCGCAAGGACATCCTCGTGCTCTGCCACGGGGGCCCGTTCGACGAGCCCCAGAACGTCGCCGAGGCGCTCGCCCGGTTGCCGGGCGTGCAGGGTTTCTTCGGTGCCTCGAGCATCGAGCGGCTCCCGACCGAGCGGGCGATCCGCGGGCAGGTTCAGGAATTCAAGAAGCTGAAGCTCGCCCCGGTCCCACAGGCCTAGGTCGAGACGGCGCCGTTGATAACAGGGCGGCGGGGCCCAGAAGGACTGGTGCCTCGCCGCCCAAACTATGGCCGGCTGTCGCACGCGACGTGCTTCGGGTGCGGGCCGCACGAAACGGAGGCTCAGGTCGATGGAGATAGACGTGGCGCTCGTGCCGTCCGAGGCACGCGTCTGGAGCCGCACGATCTGCATCGTCATCGACGAATTGCGGGCGAGCTCCACGATCACCACGCTCCTGGATCTGGGCTGCTCGCGACTCTACGTCACCGCCGGCCTGCAGTCGGCGCGACGCCTGGCGCGTGAGCACGACGGGCTCCTGGCCGGAGAGCGGCACGGCTACGCGCCGCCCGGTTTCGACTTCGACAACTCCCCCGCCGCGCTCGCCCGCGTCAACGCCGTCAGGGGACGCGTCGTCGTCCTGTCCACGTCCAACGGGACGAAGGTCTTGGAGCAGGTCGCGGGCGCGCCGGCGACGCTCGTGGGGTGCCTGCTCAACGCCCGGGCGTGCGCCGAAGCGGCCGTAAGCCTGGCCGAGACGATGGGCGCCCGGATCGGCATCGTCTGCGCCGGCACACTCGGCCGCTTCGCCCTCGACGACGGGGTGACGGCCGGCATCATCGTCGAGCGGCTGAGTGAAGCGCTCCGGTCGCGTGGCGCCGACGTCAGCCTGACGGAAGCGGCCGTGGCCGCCGTGCAGCTGCGCAGGAGCTATCCGGACCTGCTGGCCCCGCTCCGGGATTCCGTCGCCGGCCGGCTCGTCACGCAGCTGGGCGCCGGCGACGACGTCCCATTCTGCGCGCGGGTCGACGTCAGCACGACCGTGCCGGTTCTGCGCCCGGGCTCGCCGCTCGTCATCGAGCGCCTGGGCGCGCAGGCAAGCTAGGGCGACCGGGCGGCAGGCGAGGACGGCCGAGCGGCATGAAGAGTCACCTTAGCGGCATGCGAGCGCGCCCGTACCTGCTGCTCATCTGCCTGGCCTTCGTCTGGGGCATCCACTGGCCGGTCGCCAAGATAGGCCTGCGCGACATCCCGCCATTCACCTACGGCGCTCTGCGCGTTGCCACTGGGCTGGCGGTGATGGTGGGCGTGCTGGCCGCGCGGCGCGGCCTGCGGCTTCCTTCCCGCCACGACGTCCCGGTGGTCCTGTCCGTGGGCATCGGCCAGATGGCCGCCGGGATCGCCCTGATGAACTTCGCCCTGCCGCTGATCTCCGCCGGCCGGTCGTCGATCCTGGTCTACACGATGCCGCTCTGGGTCGCGCTCATCCAGCTCCCCATGCTGCGCGCCGGCGGGGCCGGGCGACAGGTGGCCGGGTTGCTGGTGGGTCTGGCCGGCATCGCCGTCCTGCTCAACCCGCAGGCCATCGACTGGCGATCGTCCGGTCAGCTGCTCGGCAGCGCGGGACTCCTCGTCAGCGCGGTTCTGTGGGCCGCCACGACGATCCATTTGCGGCGCCACGAGTGGCGTGGGACACCGCTCGACCTCATGCCGTGGCAGCTTCTGGTCGCTCTGGTGCCGCTCGTGATTGCGGCGCTGGTCCTGGAGCCTGGGCGGCAGATTCACTGGGAGCCGACCGCCGTTGCCGCCATTCTCTACAGTGGCCCGCTCGCCACCGCTCTTGCCTTCTGGCTGAGCCAGTCCATCTCGCGTTCCCTCAGCCCGCTCGCAACGACGATGGGCTTTCTGGGCGTCCCGGTCGTCGGCCTCGTCTCTTCGTGGATCATGCTCGGCGAGCCCCTGCCGGCGCTGGACCTGGCCGGTGCCGCGACGACGTTCCTCGGCATCGTCCTCGTTTCCGTCTCGTCCGACGCCAGGCGCGGGACACCGGCCCCGAGCACGGACCCGGCCTCCGTTCGAGCCGAGTCTTGACTAGCCGGACGATCGGCTCGCTATCGGCCCACGGCTGCTGCTCGCGGGCGTTATCTTCTCTGCGAGTAGCCGTCGCGATGAGTGGCCGATGACCGGAGCCGATTCAGGCGCGCCCTTCGTGAAGACAGGTCCTGTGCGGATCCGTCCCGGACAGCGCATCTGGCTGCACGACCAGGGCATCCCGGTCTTCGGGGTGGGGATCCGCGAGCTGCTCATCCGGGTCGAGTCGACGGGATCGCTCCGTCGCGCCGCCTCCGACATGGGCATGGCATACAGCAAGGCCTGGCACATCGTGCGGCGGGCCGAGGAGCACCTCGGCTTCACGCTGCTCGAACGACGAACCGGCGGCACGGGCGGTGGAGGTTCAGGCGTGTCCGACGGCGGGAGATGGCTGGTCGGGGCCTTCGGCGCTTTGCTCGACGAGGCGGACGCGCTTCTGGACGAACTGTACGCGAAGCATTTCGGAGATTGGTCCGACGGGAGGGGCGACACCGGGATAGGCGACGGTCCCGCATAGAGGCACGGTGGTCGATGGCGGCCAGATGCTCCTCCGCCGTTGCCGATGGAAGAAGCGGGCTCGGCCGGCTCGGTCGCCGCGCGGAGTATCCGGGCGTTCGGGATGTCGGCGTTCGCGGGCGCCGTGGAGTGGCCTAAGCTAACCGGGCGGATCCCCACCCGCAGCACCCGGGCAAGCAGCCGCCAGCAAGCAACGCCGGAGAGATGACCATGACCGCGCCCGCCAGATCCCGCTCCTATGGCATCGAGACGCGCGCGGTCCACGCCGGCGCCGCCCCTGATCCGACGACCGGCGCCCGCAACGTCCCGATCTTCCAGACGACGTCGTATGTCTTCAACGACGTGGATCACGCGGCGGCACTCTTCAACCTCGAGGCGGCGGGCTACATCTATACGCGCCTGGGCAACCCGACGGTTACGGCCCTCGAGGAGCGGGTGGCCAGTCTGGAGGGCGGCAGCGCCGCGGTCGCCGCGGCCTCCGGCCACTCGGCCCAGCTGCTCGCCTTCTTCACGCTCATGGGCCCCGGCGACGAGTTCGTGGCCTCGAGCTTCCTGTACGGCGGGTCGATCACCCAGTTCACGCACACCTTCCCGCGCCTGGGCTGGCACGGCACGTTCGTCGACCCGCGCAACCTCGACGAGGTGCGCGCGGCAATCGGCCCGAGAACGCGCCTCATCTTCACCGAGAGCCTGGCCAACCCCGGCGGCGTGGTTGTGGACCTGGAGGCGCTGGCCGCCATCGCCCACGAGGCCGGCATCCCGCTGGTCGTCGACAACACGCTCGCCACGCCGTACCTGTGGCGGCCGTTCGAGTGGGGTGCAGACATCGTCGTCCACTCGATGACGAAGTTCCTCTCCGGCCACGGAACTTCCCTCGGGGGCGTGATCGTGGAGTCGGGGCGCTTCGACTGGGCCCGTGAAGGCAAGTTCCCGGCCCTGACCGAGCCCGATCCGGCATATCACGGCCTCGACTTCTTCGAGACGTTCGGCGACAAGGCGTTCTCGATGAAGACGCGGGCGGTGGCGCTGCGCGACCTCGGGCCGGCGCTTTCGCCGCAGAACGCCTTCTACATCCTGACCGGGATCGAGACGCTGCCGCTTCGGATGGAGCGCCACGTGGCGAATGCGCGGGCGGTGGCGGAGTTCCTGGCGGGCCATCCGGCCGTGGCGTGGGTCAGCTACGCCGGCCTGGCGTCCAGCCCGTATCGCGCCCTCGCCGAGCGCTACCTGCCGAAGGGCGCGGGCTCGGTCTTCACTATCGGCCTCAAGGGCGGCTACGAAGCCGGGATCCAGCTCGTCGAGTCGGTCGAGCTGTGGTCGCACCTGGCCAACGTCGGCGACACACGCAGCCTGATCATCCATCCCGCCTCCACGACTCACCGCCAGCTGACGGACGAGCAGCGCGAGGCGGCCGGCGCCGGCAACGACGTCATCCGGCTCTCCGTGGGAATCGAGACTGCCGCCGACCTGATCGCGGACCTCGCGCAGGCGCTCGAGCGAGCAGGTTAGCGCGAGCGGCGGCGCGGGGTCATCTGCGCCGCGTGCGCGTCGGCCCGCTTCGTGAGCCCGTTGTCCGGGCCGAGCGTCCGGCGGAGGGCCTCGGCGACGTTGCGGGCCTGGTTTCGGGCCGCGACCTTGCGTCCCAGGGCCTCCATGGCGTCGGCGTCGTGTCGCAGAACCTCGAGCGTGTCCGGGTCGTCCGGGCCGGGGAACTTGCGCAGCAGCGCGAGCGCATCCGCATATCGCGCCCGAGCGCCGACCGGATCGCCCTGCTTGAGCAGGACGTCGCCAATGTGGGCGTGCATGTCCGCCACATTGCGGTCCCTGGGGCCGAGGTTGCTGGCGTAGCCGTCCAGGACCGTCTGGTACATCGCCCGGGCCGCGTCGAGCTGGCCCAGCTTTTCCATCACCAGGCCCAGGTTATGGCCCAGGTGAAGCGTGCGAGGATCGTCCGGTCCGGCCTTGTCCCGGCTCTCGGCATGGATCGGACCGTACGGCCCGGCGATCCGCTCGTAGCCGGCGCGGGCGGCATGATGCTCCTCCAGCCTCTCGTGCGTCTCGGACAGCCAGAGCAGGCACTCGAGCGTGCGCTCGTTCCTGGGCCCGCGGTTTCGCTCGTAGGCGTTGGCAAGCTCCTGCCAGCGCGCGCGGGCCTTCTCGAGCTCGCCGACCTTGCCCAGCTCCCACGTGTAGGCCTCCAGGGCCGTCAGTGCGTCATCCCCCTCCGGACCCACGATCCCGACCTGCGTTTCGTACAGGACACGGTAGGCCTCCAGGGCGGCGGCGTGCGATTCCGCGCGCACCAGGACGCGCGCCAGGCCCGTCAGAGCCCAGATCGTGTCGGGCGCCTCGGGGCCCAGCGTCACCAGGCGCCCCTCGAAAAGCGCGCGGTAGCGGGCCGCGGAGTTGGCCAGGTCTCCGAGCTGTTCGAGGTTCCAGGCCAGGTCGCCTAGCGCCCATTGGGTGGCCACGTGGTCTTCGCCCAGGATTCTCCGCCGCTCTTCCAGCAGCTGCTGGTCTAGCTTGCGGGCCCGGACGTGCTCGCCGCACTGGCCCAGCGCGTCGGCAAGACCGGCCAGGGCGTCGAGGGTGGCGGTTTCCTCGGGGCCGACCTTGCGCTTGAGACGCCGGTACAGGTCTTCGTAAACCTGTGCGGCAGCAGCCGCGTCGCCCACGCGGAGCAGCAGCCGGCCGTGCTGGCCGCGGGCGGCAAGAGTCGCCGGGTTATCCGGCCCCAGAGTCGAGATCGTGGCGGCCAGCGTCTGCTCCGACAGGGCGCGGCCCTCGGCGCGGTCGCCCGCTCCCACCTGCGCGCGCGCCAGGCTGAGCATCGCTTCCAGCGTGTCGGGGTGGGTCGGACCAAGGACGCGGCGGCTCCGCTCCACCCGCTCGGCGAGCACCTTGCTGGCGCCGGCGTAGTCTTCGATCGAGATCAGGACGCTGCCAAGGTTCGCCAGCGTGCGGATGACCGCCAGGCTGTCCCGGCCGAGCGTCTTGCGCTGCACCTCCAGGAGAGCCTCGAATGTCCCGCGCGCCGAGGCGTCGTCGGCGACGGCCCGCTGCGTCAGGCCCAGGTTGTGCAGGGCGCTGAGCGTGGCCGGGTCCTCGGGCCCGAGCGTGTTGCGGCGCCCCGCGACCACCCGCTCGTAAATGGGGCGGGCCTCCTCGGGTCTGTCCAGATAGGACAGGGCGACGGCCAGACCGTGGGCGGCGGAGAGAGTGTCCAGGTGACGCGGCCCGAAGACGCGCTCGCAGCGCTCCAGCAGGATGGTGTACTGGTCCCGAGCGGTCGAGTAGTCGTCGAGCTCGAGGCCGATCGCCGCGATTCGGGCCTCAGTCTCCAGCGTCGCCGGATGCTCGGGTCCGAGAAGCCTGCGGCGCGCATCCATGACCTGACGGCAAAGCGAACGCTTGACCCGCAGGTCCGGGAACCCTTCCAGAAGGATGTCCAGATCCTGCAAGGCCGCAAGCCCGGAAACGGACGGGACGTCCGAAATGTCGGCGCCTGATAAGCCGCGATCCATCGACAGAGCAGATTCTCCCGCCTAAGCCCCCGGTGGCTACCCATGATGCCAGGTTCGGCAGAGTTCGAGTGTGCGGCGGTTACGATAGCGGAGCGCCCCGAATGGTGCCGCGGCACCTCGTCGAATGCCGGGAGATCGCTTGAAGTCGGTCGAAATCGAGATTCGGAACGAATCGGGGCTGCACGCCCGGCCCGCGGCCGTGCTCGTTCGCGCCGCCGCCGGGTTCCGGTCTCGGATCGGCCTGGAGAACGTCACCACGCCGGCCGGGCCGGCGGCCGACGCCAAGAGCCTGGTCAGCGTGCTGGCCGCCGGGGTAGAGAAAGGTCACCGGGTCCGAATCTGGGCCGAAGGCGAGGACGAGGCGGAGGCGGTCGACGCGCTGCGCGAGCTGCTCGGGGACGGGCTCGGCGAAAGGCCCGCGGAGGCCGGCGCACCGACCACTGTGCTCGGGGTGCCGGCGGCGCCGGGGATTGCGGTTGGGCCGATCTGGCGTCCGGACGTCGAAGGGAGGGCCGGGGTCGAAGGCACGGCCGGGGCCGATGGGATGGCGGGCGCCGGCGCGCCGGGCGTCCCCAACCCGGAGGCGCGCATCCGCTCCGCCGCGGCCGCCGCCGCCTCGCAGCTCGACGCCCTGGCAGCCCGGCTGCGCGAGCTGGACCGAACCGGCGAGTCCGAGATTCTCGAGGCGCAGGCCCTGATGGCCGTCGATCCGGCACTGCTGGATGAGGCGGTCCGGCTGGCCGCCGGCGGACTGGATCCCGTGGCGGCGATCGAGGGCTCCGCCGGGGAATCGGCGCGGACCCTGGCCGCGCTGGACGATGAGCTTCTGGCCGCGCGGGCGGCTGACGTGCGCGACGTGGGAGCACGAATTGCGCGGATCCTGGCCGGGGCCGGGCTCGCCACGCCCGCCGCGCCGTCGATCGCGGTCGCGGCCGATCTCGCTCCGTCGCTCGTGGCGGAGGTGCCGCCGGGGCTGCTCCTGGGCGTGGTCCTCGCGGGCGGATCGCCCACGGCTCATGTCGTCATCCTGGCCCGCAGCCTGGGCATCCCGGCGGTCGTGGCCGCGGCCGGGCTGCTCGATGCGGCGCCCGGCGCCGGCTCGCTCATCGCCATCGACGGCGAGACGGGCGAGGTCCTGGTCGACCCCGGCCCTGCGGACCTCGAGCGGCTGGCCGGGCTGCGGGCTGCGCGGGCCGAGCGCGGCCGGCGTGCCGCCGCCCTGCGCGGTCGACCGGCGGCGACCAGAGACGGGCAGCGGGTCTCGCTCCTGGCCAACATTCGAAGCCCCGAAGATGCAGCTCGGGCGATCGCGGCCGGGGCGGAGGGCGTCGGTCTGTTCCGGACCGAATACCTCTTCATGCGCCGCCAGTCAGCCCCGACCGAGGCCGAGCAGACGGCCGCCTACCGTCGGGCGATGGAGGCCTTCGGGCCCGATCGACCGGTCGTCATTCGACTCGCCGACATCGGCGGCGACAAGGAGATCCCGTACCTGGGCCTGCCCGACGAACCAAACCCGTTCCTCGGCGTCCGGGCGATCCGGCTCGCTCACGGTTCGCGGGAGTTGCTGCTGACGCAGCTTCGGGCGATCTGGCGGGCGGCCGGCCTGGCCGGGGTCACGCCCCACGTCATGGCCGCGATGGTTTCGACCATCGCCGACGCGCGGCTCCTCGGCGAGCTCCGCGACGAGGCCCGGACCGCTTTAGTGGCAGCCGGCGACCCGTGCCCGGATCGCATGGTAACCGGGCTCATGATCGAGGTGCCCTCGGCGGCGATCCTGGCCCCGGAACTGGCGCGCCTGGCCGACTTCTTCAGCATCGGCACCAACGATCTGACGCAGTACGTCCTGGCGGCCGACCGCGGCAATCCCTCGCTTGCGCGGCTCCAGGACGCGCTCCATCCGGCCGTTCTGCGGACGATCGCGAGCGTCGTCGCGGGTGCGGACGGGGCGGGGATCCCGGTGGCGGTGTGCGGCGAGCTGGCCGGCGATCCGGCCGGGGCGCTGGTCCTGGTGGGCCTGGGCGTGGACGAGCTGTCGGCGGACGCGGCGTCGCTGGATGGGATACGAGCGGCGCTGGCGGGCGTTACGGCCGCGGAGCTGAGGGAGCTGGCGGCGCGGGCGCTGGCTGCCACGGACGCGGAGACGGTGAGGGCTCTGGCGGCGGGGCTGACCGCGCGGGGTTAGGGCGCCGGTTCAGCGGGTTGCGAGAATCGGGACCGAGACCGAGGAGTCCTACGCGGCGCCGGACATTCCGCCGGGGCTCGTGACCGTCCGCAGCGAGATCGCCAGTTCGCGGTTCACCAGCAACGTGCGGAACCACTGGGAAACGGGCTCGCTACAGAACTCGTACTCGAGCACCGCGTCGGTGATCGCGACCATGGCCGGCTTGCGGTCGAAGCTGCGAACCGGGTTCGCGGTCGGCGGAGCGTGCATGAAGCCTTCGGCGCAGTAGGGGCCGAGCTTGACGGTCACGCCGTTCGGCTTGGTCGCGAGGCGTCGCTTCGGGTCACCTCGAGGCCCGCTGGCCACGACGATGTCGAGTTCGTCACGGGAGATGTCGAGCTTGTCGAATTCCTGGGTATGACCGTCCAGCGTGCTCACCAGCGTGACGTCGTGAACGGTGATGGTCTTGCGCCGATTCAGCAGATCGGCCAAGCGCGAGTCCTCCAGGTCTACTCGTCCTTCGACCCGGCAATCCTCGGCGAAGCCGACAAAGTCGATGTCCGTTCCCATGGCGTCCCCTGCTGTTTCCTGGACCATTGAGTTGAATCTCCTGCAGGGGGCGTCGGACGAGTAGTCCCGATGAAGATACGCCGAACGGGGAGGTACTTCGTCCGCAACCCGCAGGATGGAACCCGGTGCGCCACGTGAGACAGGAGGGATCCGGGCGGCCCGCTTCAAGCCCGTCGGCGGAGCCGGGCCAGCGGCCCCACGGCTGGGTCAGTGCGACCCGTCGGCTGCCTGGCCCGCGGTCGGTCCGGGCTTGTCGGAGCGGCCGACACGCCGTTCCTGGCCGGACAGCAGCCGCTGGATGTTGTCGACGTGGAAGAGCCAGATGAGCCCCGGCACGCCTACGCCGTAGACGAAGTAGATCGGCGGGAGGGGCGCGACCACGGTCCAGATCACCATGGCGACGCCGCCGATCAGGGTGGCGGCGAGCGACCCCAGCGAAGCGATGCGCGTCACTGCTATCACGATCACGAAGATGGGGAAGATGACCGCCAGGATGAGCGGCGCGATGATCAGCGCGCCGCCAGTGGCCGGCGCCACGCCGCGGCCGCCATGGAAACCGATGAACGGCGAGCGGCTGTGACCGACGACCGCGGCCAGGGCGGCCGCCACTTGCGCTACCTGGTCGCCGCCGATGGCGATCACGATGAGAACGGCGACCGCTGCCTTGGCCACATCGAGCAGCCCGGAAACGGCGGCCCAGCGGAAGCCGACCGCGCGCGACACGTTGGCGCCGCCGGTACGGCCGCTGCCGATGGTGCGCGGATCTGGCCCGCCGATCAGGCGCGGAACGATGATCCCGAAGGGGATGCCGCCCAGAAGGTAGCCGGCGACCAGAGCGACGGCGACCCGGACGAGGTCGATGGTCTGCATCGCCGGGAAGTATAGGGCGGCGAATCGAGGCCGGAAACTCGCTCGGTCAGCCGACCCCGGGCTCGGCCAGCCCCGCCAGCTCGGCCAGGAACCGCCGCGGGTCGTGGCGCAGCCAGGCCCGCCGATCGGGGTGGGCGGCCACGTCCTCCACCATCTCTGCGAGCCGGGCGTTCACCGGGGTCGTGACCCCAACTTGCCGGCCGAAGCGGGCGACCGCGCCGTTCATCCAGGCCACTTCCGTCTGCTCGGTGGACGGGCCCTGGCCGGCCATCTGGACGTGGAGCCGCAAAGACGGCAGCTTGCCGCCGCGCGCTCCGCCGACGATCCGTCGCAGAATCGGGCGGCCCAGCGGGGCCGGCAGCCGGATCGCCCGAGCCAGCCATGGCACCGCGGCGCCGGGCAGCCTCACGGGCCTGACCCCGAGCGCGGTCATCACCGCCAGCGTCTCGAGGAGCTGCCGCCGCTCAACCTCGAATAGCCGCCTGTCGGCGTAGATCGCGTCCGGATCCATGTCGAGGATCGCGCCCGTGGCGTTGGCGATCAGGTTGGCGAGCAGCTTCGACCATTTCATCGCATTTGCGTCGGGCAGCTCGGCGGTCCGCAGGCCTGCTCGCCCGAAGTCGGCCAGCAGCGGCGCAACGAACGGTTCCGCGAGGGGATTGGCGGCGGCCAGCGCGATCCCGCCGCGCCCGAGCCAGAGGACCTCGTCATCCGACGCGAGGCGGATCGGGGCGGTCAGCGAGCCGGCGATCTGCGGCGCCGAGGGCCGTATCTCGGCCGCGATCTCCTCCGCTCCGATGCCGTTCTCGACGGTCAGCGTCGGCACGTCCGGCCAGGCCTGGGTCGGCGCCAGCGCGTCGCGAAGGACCGGCATCTTGACCGCGACTAGGATCAGGTCCGGAGGCGAGGAATCCTCGGTCTTCGTGACGCGATGGACCGGGACGACGGCGCGCGCGCCGTCCGGCCGAACCAGCGTGACCGGCGTCTCGGACGGCGGCTCGAAGATTCGGACGAGCGTGACCTCGTAGCCGGCGCTGCCCAGCAGCGTCCCGAGGAACGACCCGACGGCTCCCGCACCCACTACGAGAACTCGTCCGGGGCTTCGGTTATCGCGGTCCAATTGGGGCGCGGTCGGCGTCATGACACCTGCCGGTGGAGGATCGGTCGGTCGTTAGCCTAGCCGGTCGATCACGGGCGTGCCCGAGTCCTCGGCCGCGGCCTAGGAGGCGTCCGCCTCGCCCGGCACGACCCAGTCGAGGGTCCGGGCGACGGCGCGCTTCCAGTTTGCGTACTCATGCTCGCGCCGGTCCTCGTTGATCTGCGGCAGCCAGCGGTGGTCCTCGACCCACTGGCCACGCAGCTCGTCCATCGACGACCAGTAACCAACGGCGAGCCCCGCCGCGTATGCGGCACCCAAGGCGGTTGTTTCCGTCACTCGCGGTCGGACGACGGGCAAGCCGAGCACGTCCGCCTGAATCTGCATGAGCAGGTCGTCGCGGACCATTCCCCCGTCGACTCGTAGCTCGGCGAGAGGCGTGCCGGAGTCGGCGCACATCGCGTCCAGCACCTCTCGCGTTTGCCAGGCCGTGGCCTCGAGGGCCGCGCGGGCGAGGTGACCCTTCGTCGCGTAGCGCGTGAGACCCGCGATGATGCCGCGTGCATCGCTCCTCCAATGCGGGGCGAAGAGGCCACTGAAGGCCGGCACGAAGTAGACGCCGCCGTTATCGGGGACCGTGCGTGCAAGGATTTCGACTTCATCCGACGTCGAGATCAGACCGAGGTTGTCGCGAAGCCATTGGACGAGCGCGCCGGCGATGGCGATCGAGCCTTCCAGGCAGTAGACCGCGGGCTGGTCCGCCAGCCGGTAGCCCAC
>Ga0182027_10011302_pt1 | contig 12634 bp, 12 predicted proteins | sample 712E1DmetaG_FD_121300 | JGI IMG/M metagenome (GOLD analysis project Ga0182027, IMG submission 121300) | Permafrost microbial communities from Stordalen Mire, Sweden - 712E1D metaG (Illumina Assembly) | ecosystem: Environmental > Terrestrial > Soil > Wetlands > Permafrost | place: Sweden...
ATCGTCAACGCGATCCGCGACCTGTTCGCACAGCAACCGGTCGGCACCGACATCTGGATCGCCCTCGCCTGGTGTGTCGGCATCCTCATCGTCGCGTACATCTTCGCCATGGTCATCTACCGACGCAAAATCTCCGGGTAGGGCGCTGAGCGGGGGTGGCTGGCACTCGGCGTGCGCCGCAGGCGTGACCAGCGAAAGTTGGAGTGGACGGGCGGGAAGGGCAGGTGGGTAGGCGTGGACCTACCTGAATGGTCGGGGCGAGAGGACTTGAGGCCGAGATAACAAGCTAGCCGCCGACGCCGGGATCAACCGCGGAGGAGAAGGTTTGACTACGCCTTTGGTGGCACGCCCAGCGAGTCCGCGATCTCCCTATCGCTGACTAGCCTGCGTGCTTGACCATGGCGACGATCTCGCCCACTGCCTCGCGAGCGTGTCCAGGAGCGAACCGAATCTCCTGAACACCGGCAATGTTAGAGAACTCCTCGCACCCCTCCTCGCGCACGATGAGCGCACGATCGAAGCCGAGTCGACCTTGAAACAGGCCCGTCTCGTGTACCACGTTCTGTCGAGCTCGCGTCTGTCCGTCGCGTTGCTCGTCCTCAGCGGTGTGAACCAGTATCGCCAAAGATGCGAGACTTAGCTCCTCGTCGAGGATCTGGGTGATCGATTGGCCGAACCGAGGCTCCGACTCAAACGCGCGAACATCCAGACCATGATGGTCGCGAAGTTGGTCGCGAAGGGTCTTCCAGTCGTCGCTATGGCCGTGGCCAATGAATATCACGGGTTGTGGAGCTGGAGGGGGCGGCGGGGGCTCAATGCGTCCCGCGTTGGTCCATCGTTCGAAAACTTCGAAGACAGCCTCGACCTGATCTCGTGTGGCCAGTTCGACTGACACTGTGGACACGTTGGGGATGTGCCGCCACCAGACGACCGATAAGTAGCCAGCCCTGGCGTGGTGAACGAATGTGGCGTGCTCTATGTTCCGGCGGTATTCGGCGTTGAACTCATTCTCGGACTCTAGCTCCCACCTTTCCACGTTCGATACGTGGACGTTGTATGTCGTGCTGATGAGATCGCCTGGGCCCTGCTGCTGGAAGACTCGCAGAGCATCTTGAATTCCCTCGGGGGGGAACTTCACCCAGGGGTAGTCCTTGGTCTTCTTCGGCAAGGGAGATCTCCGTTCTGCTTTGCTGTCGAGGCACCTAACTTCCCAGCGATGGCCTAGCTGACCAAGGACACTTCGATCGCCTGGACAATCACGATCTTCTGGGCAGACGGAAGCTGCACGTCAGCCGCCACGCTGTCGTCGGCGTAATCGGCAAGGGTGGGCGGCCTTTGGCCAAGGAATGCGTCGTCAGGCAACATTCCCGGAGGCACGACGTCCCTTATCGAATCCATATCGCGGATGAACGCAGGTACGTACTTGGCACCGATCGATAGCAGGCCGAAGGATCGGTGATAACCGTCACGGAGCATCCAGCGGCCCTGGTAGCGGACGGCCTGAACGAAGGCTGGCGGAAGTCCCACCGGAAAGCCGAAAGCCGGTGGTCCGCCCGCCTGTATGGCTCCCGAGAAGATACCCATCACTCTAAGGTTCGGGTTACGCGAAGCTATGAGCCATTGCTTTCCGCTGTCGTCGCGCTGGACTTGCATGCTCTCGCCGGCTGGCATCGAGGTGGGCAGTGTCACCGACGCTAGCTGGAGCAGATCGTCCGTCGCGACTCCCGCAACTCTCTCGACGGCACTCTCGGTGAACACGCTCGCTTGGAACGCACAAATCCTCGATAGATCGACCAGGGCAACATTCCAGCCCTCGTTGAAGAACGCCGCGCCAGTCGTGATAGCGAGCTGAGCGATGTGGCCCTGGAGTATCTCCGGCGCCTCTTGAACAAGGTCGCTTTGATCAAGTCCGGCGGGTCGCTGCAGAACGGCCGCATGGGCGGCTCGCACCTGCTCACGCTGTGGGTCGGTGGCGACCTGGTCACCTCGCCCTGAGTTCAAAAGCGCTAGCGCGTTGTCCTCGGGCAGCCATCCGAGCAGCGCGCGAGCAGGGCGAAGTAGGTGTTCAACAGGTGCTGCGAGAACGGCTGGACCTGGCTCGGTCATCTCCCCCGCTCCATTCCCTCTCAAGCTGCCCAACTGGGCCACAAAGATGCGCCCTCGGGCAGGCTCGCCCAGCATAGCGAGCCGCGACGCCCCGGACAGGGGTGGTCGGATGTTCCACGAAATCGGGCGTCCAGGAGCGCGGCCCGATCACGAAACTCAGATAAGCCGCAGATGATCGGCGACCGCTAGCCTGTAGCCGGCCCCGCTCCGCTCAGCCGCCGTCGATCCCGCAGACGTCCGGCCAGTCCCGGCGCTCGCGTCGGGGCGCTTGCTACTCGATAGGCGTCGGCCACTCGACTATGGCGTCTTGCCAGAGCCGCGCCTCTCCCTCGATACCGAGGGCGCAGATCCGGCTCACCGTGCCGATCAGGTGTGCCATCGACGGGCAGGCCATGGCCCGGAGTTCTACCCCGCGGAAGGAGCCCTTAACCACGAGGTGCGGGCCGTCCCGGCGCTGTTCGACGCGGTGGCTGGCGATCGCAGAGCCTCCAAGGTGGGTCCAGTCGCATGCGATGCGGAAGATGACCTGATACGCCTCCCACATTGCGGTATCCCCGGTCGCGAGGGCCATCGCCTCAATCTTGGGGAGCATGCGGCCGTGCTCGCCGATCTTCTCGCCCGCGGCCCGAGCCCGCTGGCGCACATCAACCAGGTTTGCCCGCATCTCGGCCTCACGCTCCGGCGGATAGACCGGACCGCTGTCCCTCCCGCGACGCGACCGGAATTTGCTGAAGGGCACGGCGCTGGCGAGTCGGAGGCGGTCGTCTTCCGCGAAGTACATCTCGACCCGAAGCGGCGGGTCGTCCTCGATCCAGCGGAGCAGGATCGCCGCGTCGGCAACTGTCCGGAGCAGGATCGGTGCGGTGATACCGAGGGCGTCCGCCATTGCCTCGCGTCGAAGTCCGCGATAGACCTCGAACGCCTGCCGGGCGATGCCCAGCACCACCACGCATGGGCCGTCCCGCCCCTCGACCGGAACATCGAGACGACCCGCCAGCCGGTCTAGCTCGCGCTCGGCCGTCTCAAGCGCCTCCTGAAACGGAACGGGTTCTGGCACGGCATCCCCCTACAAGATAGCCCGGCGGCAAGCATAGCCGCGGCGCGAACCAGACAGGCGGCCCAGCAAGCGCCAAAACGGTGCCTCGCGCCGACCCCCGATTCCGCGCTCAGTCTCGACCAGCCACACGCCGCTCCGAAACGAGGTCCTTTTGGCACCTCGTGAACGACTAACCCTGTCGGCTCTCAGGATCACCGAGCCACGGCCCCAGCCGTGCACCCACTGTCTGCTCTGAGATCGGGTCGGCGAAATGCCACTCAATGAGGGTCACTCCATTGGCGCGACAGGCGGCCCGCTTCCGATCATCCAAGTCCTTCCTGTCGGACAGACCAGCGTCGCCGCCGAGGTGATCCAGCGGAAGGAAGTGCTGCTCGCCTTGGTATTCGATCGCGAGGGAAAGTGCCGGGACGAAGATGTCGAGTCGCTGCGGTGCGAGCCACGCCGGAGCGGCCTCGCGGACAACCTTGAAGGAGGACAGCACCTCCTCAACGCATCGAGCGAGATGAGTCTGGGCCATCCATCCCTCGCCCTTCAGCGGCAACCCATGCTCACGCCGGAACCGCAAGTCCATCTCCTTGAAGTAGGCCTGCTTATCTCCCTTGTCGAAGAGATCCATGAAGTCCGGGTGAACTTGGCCTTTGGCTTTGGTACGTGGGTTGGCCATCCAGAATCCCGGCGGCGGCGCCTTGCCGAACTTCTGAGAATACCGTTCCATCCACCAATCGCGACTGTCGCGGGCCCAGATCTCGAACAAGGTCGGCCCGCGGGAGAACACGAGATTGCCGGCGCCGCCTTCCTCGCGGAGTTCGCGCGCACGTTCGCGACGGCGAAGGTCACGCACCGTCGGTGATGGCTCTAGCCCGAGTTCACCTTCCGCGCTCGAAAGGCGCTTGGCGATGTCGTCCACGACCCCGCGTAGAACCCAGGAACGCCGTAGCTCATCGTCTCCATACCGTCGACGAAGATCCGCGATGGCCGCCGTCGCCGCGTCATGAAGCCTTTGAGCGGCGCTCAGCCGGTCTGAACTGGGAGACTTGGCCAGCAGGTGCTCGGCGCCTTGGGTCACCTGTTGCCAGGCAGTTAGGTAAGTGGCGTCCTCGTCTGTAACCACGTGCGCCGCGACACTCTCGGCAAGCTGGTACTCAGCGAGATGATCGTCATGGGCGCAAGCCACACTGGCGAAGACCAGACCTAGTGACGCCGCGGCCCGGCCCCCGAGCGTGCCGCCACCGAGGGAGGCCGCCCACTCCACGGGCGGACGCTCAAATACGACCTGGCGGGCCTTCTCCACAGTTACGCCGAAGTAGTCCGCAGTCCGCTGGATTCTCCATTCGGCCGACTCGACTCTTGAGGAGCTTTCAGTCCGCGGCAAGGCACGACCCCTGTCTTGGGCGAGAACATGTAGAGCGGACGCTGGGGGCAGCGATGACATCGCTCGAAGTGATGCTCACTCTGTCTGCTCCTTCGGTCAGGGCCTCTTATCGCGAGTCTAGTGGTTCGATCAACCGCTTCCACCGCCGGCCGCCGCGTACCTCGGGCGCACTCGGACGCCCGCATCCACTGCCTGTGGGCACCTCACCTTCTCAAACGACAGCTCCAGAACGACTCCGTCGGGACCTGATGGCTGCGACAATAACGCCCATGACGTCACCGCCGCCCCCTGCAATCCCTCAGAGACCGACGGGGTCGTCCGGCAAACATTTCATCACGCAGGCGATCCTGCGCCGGTTCGTCGGCGCCGCGGGCGGCAGGCTTGCGTATTACGACGTCGAGCGGCGCGTCTGCGGGCCAGTTGGACCTGACGGCGCCGCGCGGTACGAGAAGCTCGTGTTGTTCAACGAGCACGTCGCGGAGAAGCTATGGCGACTCGCCGAGGACCGAATGCCAGAGGCCTATCTCGCGATCGAGAACCGTTCCTTGTTCGACAAGCCAGAGCTCGTCGCGCTGCTCAAAGATTGCATCGCGCTTCACTGGGCGCGAAGTCCGCACGCCCGCGATAGAAGCGATGCCAACTTCGCGAGGGTGAAGGAGGCTCAAGCCAATTCGTTGATAACGAATTGGCCCAACGACCTCGCGAGGTCGTTTCAAGAGCGTCACGGGGGAATCATCCCCGTGGGCCCAGGAGGCTTGCGGATGATCATTGAAGAACTCCAGGCCCCGCTCACGGCGGACGTCGAGAGCGGACGGTGGTTCAGCGGGCGAGTGCCCAGGTTCTTTGAAAGGGCTCGCATGCTCGCGGCGTCACGGCAGCTGACCGTGGTTGTTGCGATCGACGGCGACTTCGTGCTCGGCGATGTGCCTGTTGTCCTCCTTGGCCATTCGAAGACCGACGAGCCCGAAGTCGCCTTTGGCGAAGCGGAGCTCGCGCTGCTACCCATCGACCCGCATTACCTGCTTGTGCTTGGAGCAGGCGACGGCTGGGCCGAGTTCGATCGTGCCCAGGTCGAGGAGGTCAACAAGTGCCAGGTGCAGTGGGCGCGCCGGTATGTCTACTTCCAGCCTGGCTCAACGACCGCGGTGATCGATTGCCCGAGACGTCCGCGACGTGGCGGCCTCAGATGATGTGGCCGGCCTGCTCTCAGGTCAGAGCGCGAGCGGGCTGACTCGGGCCCGCGCTGAAATCGGTAACGTAGGATTAGGGGACGCACACTGGGTTCTGGCAACTGCCGCGGCGGAGCGTGACCTTGCGTGACTGACAATGTAGGAAGATCGCCCTCGACACCTGCAGAGCGTGAGTACGCCCGCACGACTTGTCCATCCTGCGGCATTGGTCTCGTGCCACTCCCCAAGGCCAAGAGCAAATGCAAGGCGTGTCAGAAGCCTATGTGGGTCCGCTCCGGGCCGGATGACAAGCGCCATATTCTGAGCGCCGACGATATCCCGGCATTTGAACAGTGGTGGGCGGACACGATGCGGACGCGCAAGTGGGAAGCGCGAATCAGTGGCATCGACGACGGTGAAACGCGCGAGCTGGTTTCGCGTCAGCTTGCCGCTAGGTCTCCCGGCTACAGCCTCGCCGACGTCTATTGGGCGACGGCCGAGGCCATCCGATCCCGGCTGGAGCAGAAGGTGGCACGGGGTGAACCGGCCGTTGTGAATCAGGTAGGCCCGATCGACCCGTGGAATCTGCCGCTTGACCTTGGGAGCCTGTGCTTCAGCATGGCCCGGGTCGAATACGAGGAGTCTGGGGAGCCTGACAGGATGCCCGAGCGAGCGGCGGGCCTAATGCGCGAGGGTTGGCTCGACCGACTCCGAGGCTACGCCGAGACTGGCACGACACACGTTCGAATCGTCGGGACTGAGAGTTGCTGCCATCGGTGCCGATCGCAGCTCTCGCGGCTTGCTGACGAACTGAGGTTTCCGACCCTCCCGCACGACTGCGAGCAGGGCTGGTGCGGGTGCTACTACGATGCAGAACCCTAGCCTCCCACCACGACGGCTTCCGGCACAGCCACTCGACTGGCCAGCACCCGGCCCGCATTGTCGGCGATCTACGGAGCGAAGGCTAGGACGCCGACGCTGATCCGGGTGACCTGACATCGACCGTTTGACGCCGGGACGGCCCACGGCGCGGAGGTGCTCGCCAGCGTGCCGACCGTCAGAGGACAACGACGACCGGCGCCGCGTGAGGGTTAGCCCGGAAGGATCTCCTTCTGACAACGTCCGGGCTGAGCGCCGGCGTCCCGGACTACGACCGAGCCTTCGATGCAGCCCACCGACAGCGTGGCCCGCACCACCTCTGGTCTCGCCTCCGAGGCTTGAATACGTTTCCGCAGCGCTGGCAGCGGCGCGTGGCAAGCCAGTTGATCCGGGGAATGTCGCCCACGTAGGCGATGGCGGGCCAACTGGCCTCGTTGAGTGTCTGTAGGTAGGCCATGGCCAGCGGCCCAACGGCCAATAGCGCACTCTGCAGTCGCATACCGTCGTCGGTTGGCGCGATCGTCGTATCGACTCGGATGAACCGGCTCAGAGGGACCGAAAGAACGCTGCTCAGACCGTACAACGCCTGCATGTAGGCTCCCGCCCCCGTCCAGTGTTGGCCTGGCGGGGCAGACACTCCGAACGAGCGCGCGAGGGAGGTGCCCGCAAGCGGCTGGCTCGGATCGTCCTTGAGCTTGGTCAGCAGGCCAGGGGCGCTGAGAAGCCGTTCAGTTTCGCGACGAAGCGTCTCGCCCTTGAGTTTCCGAATGGCCTCCACGAGATCACGGGCCTGCGCGAGTCGAGCCAGCGCCAAGCGGATCTCTTGCACGCTTTCGAACCACTCGCGCGGATTCGCGCGGAGCCCGACAAAGCCATTGGCTTGTACCCAGGTCACGATTGCCTCGTCGTCCGCAGTGGCGAGCCGCGCAAGCTCGTCGGCTAGGCCTGGATGCTCCCCCGGGACCCAGACATGCGGAGGGCGCGAACGAGGGTCTGGGCTCTCGTCGACGATCACCTGGACCCACAGCTCCCCGGGCAGGAGCTTGCGCTCCTCGTACGGTGTCTGTACCGGCTGGCCGTGCCAGTCGCGCTCGTGCCAGATGAGGTTGCCGTCACCGTCCGGGCGAGGCCACACCGCAGAACTGCGGATGGGTAGCCACTGATCGGGCCGGGTCGCAACCTGATCGATACCCCGGTGGACGACGTAGCGCTCACCTACGACCCAGTGGACCGTCGAGAGCGACGCATCGGTGACCGGCGCCCGAGCATCCATGGTGGCACTCCACGCTTCTTCCACGTTTTAGACACCAAGTCTAGTGGAAGCCATTCTCTCGCACCATGGAGAACACAACAGAGGTCCAACACACCAGCGGGCTTGATCTGAAGCTGTCCCGAGTGGCCCGGGGCGTGTCGCAACGCGCCATCGCCCATGCCATCGGCGTATCGCCCCAGCGGGTATCGGCGATCGAAGCGACGTACCGGCCCACGGCCTCCGCCGCCGGGCGCTACCTCGGCGCGCTTCGGTCTCTTGCCGGAGCAGCGGCCGATCAGCCGAGTCCGGCGCGCTCCGGCGAGGGAGGCGGCCGATGAACACCCGACGCTGCCTGTGGTGCGGCGACCCGCTGCCGATGGAGAGCCGGGCGGATCGGCGCACCTGCTCCGATCTATGCCGCAAGCTCCTGAGCTTGCGCAAAGGTGTCCAGCAGGCGGCAGCACGCGCCCACAGGGCGCGCCAGGCGAAGATCGCCCCCGGGAGCGGCCGTCGGCCCACTTCCGGCCCTAGCTGTGAAGATCGGGGCTCACAGCCGTGAACGGCTCGCCGGCACTCGCGACCGATCCCGCCTCTGCTGAGCCTTCCCGCTCCTCTTCTGTTCATACACAGGCAACAACTCTGCATCGGGCCGCAGACCAGGCACAAGAAGAGGACTCTCGCCGCCTCGAAGCCGCGCTCCGGTCCCGCGGCGAGCGCAACGATCTAAAGCTCGACTTCGCCGATGTCCTGACCGAAGCCGCCCGGCTCGCCGCCCTCGACCACGACTACGCGCAGGCGCAGTGGTTCGACGAGCGCGCAGCTGCGGTCCGCGACTGCGCGCGTGTGCGAGTAGTGGCTCATCGGGGCTGCCCCAATGGCGGGGGAGCAGCGCTGCCCATCTCCTGCCATGTCCGAGGCGAGCCCGACTGTGAGCGCATCCGCGCCGCTCGGCTCGTCGGGATGTACGTCGTCCACGCTCGCCGAGCCAGCTCTCCCAAGTTCATCACGGTCACGACCCGCAACGTCGAGCGCGGTGAGCTTGGCGAGGGGCTCACCGCAATGGGCCGGGCGTTCACGAAGCTCCGCCGCCGCTCGGTCTTCGCGGGCGGTCCCTGCCGCGCGTTCTGGCCCGACTGGGGCTCGACAGGAGAGCCAGACGGGGCACCCATGCATCCCTGCCATGCGCCCGAGCCGCATCGCGACTGTCTTGGCCCTCGCTGCGCGCCTGACTGCAAGCGCGGGTCGGTCGCCTTTGCCGACCACCTGCCCGACTGTGAGCCCGGCTGTCCGACCCGGACGGGGCTGCGCCAATCCGCGTGTCGCGTCCATCCGCCCCGGGTGACTCACGCCCAGGGCTGCCCGCGGAGCTGCGAGCATGCGGGCCACCGCCGCGACCGCAACTGCCCAGCGTTCCGCCATCGCCCGTTCCTTGGCGGCATCACCGCGACCGACATCACATACAACGAGGCCGAGTCGACCTGGCATCCCCACTCCCACTCGCTCCTCGATGGACCTTATCTGAGCTGGGCCGAGCTGTCGCAGACGTGGCGGGCGGTGACTTGCACCACTCCGCGGTGTCGGCACCAACGCCTGCCCGATGGGAGCTGGGATCGCGCCTGCAGCGGGGACTGGATGGTCTGGCTCGCCGCCGTCCCGACCGACGATGAAGAGCAGCTCCTCGGCTCGGTGCGAGAAGTTCTCAAGTACGTCGCCAAGCCGCACGGCATCGTTGACTCGCTCGATCCGGACCGCATCGGAGAGTATCTGTGGGCGCTGCGCGGTCGGCGGACGGTGGCTGGTTGGGGAACATTCGCCGACGCCTCGGTCCGGGCGCGCTGCCCCAAGGAATGCCCGCCCGGCTGCCCCAAGGCGGCACGCAAGTGGTGCGAGCTGCACGACTGCCCCAACGCTCACAGGAGCCGCTGCCGGGCGCATCGCCCCCTGCCGGTCGATCTCATCGAGATCGAGGTCTGGTCGGGCAAAGCGCTCGTGCCCAAGAACTGCCCAAGTTGCGGGTCAGAGACCGCCGAGCACGACTGGTTGGTGCCGTTCCTGCGGCCGCGTCTTGAGTCGTTTCGCGGTCGCGACGGGCGGCAGGCCTGGCAGCCGTCGGGCACAACCGCGGCGCCAGCCCAAGGAGGGAACCATGCAGCCTAAGCCTCGACCCGAGCCCCTGCGCCTGGTCACCAGGGCCGATCGGGTCCGCGTCTACCAGGCCTCCGCCGATAAGCTCCTGGGCTCGCTCCCGGATCGCTCGATCGACCTGCTAGTCACGGACCCCCCCTATGTCACGGTCAACCGGGGCAAGAGCGGCCACCTGCGCGACTGGTTCGCCGATGGCCTCACCTGGCCAGCGATCGGCCACGTCTTCGCCCTGGCCCGCCGCAAGCTCAAGGCCGACGGGGTCCTGATGGCGATGACCAACAACGACGGCCTGCGCGAGGCCATCGGGGCCCTTGAGCGGGCCGGCTTCATTGGCATCCGGACGATCACCTGGGATCGCCAGTATCCGGGCCTCGGCGCTGGCCTGCGCCACCAGTGCGAGTTCATCATCGTGGGCCGTCTCCCAGGCTCGCGCACCCTGGCGGGCATCGACCTTGTCTCGGTGGCCGCGGTCGGGCCCGGTACGGCCAATCGCTACCCGACATCCAAGCCCGAGGGCCTGGGGCGCGAGCTTGCTGCCATGGCCGGCATCGGTCCCCGCAGCCTGGTCGTGGACCCGTTCGCAGGCTCGGGGGCCCTGCTCGTTGGAGCCGTCGAGCGTGGCGCGACCGTGGTCGCCGGCGACCTGTCCAGGCGAGCGGTCCGTCTTGCAGGGGCCCGACTGGCGCAGGCCAGCTCGGCTCCAGGGCGAGCCCGTTCCCCGCGGGCCAGCGGCCAGGCTCGATCGGGGCCCGGCAAGCCGGCCGGTCCCAGGCCCCGGACCGCGGCCGCCAAACTGGCCAGGCCCGGCCAGGCCGGCAAGCCCCGCGGCAAGGCCCCGGCCAGGACCCCTGCCACCAGGCCGGCGGCCGGGGCATCGAGGCCAGCTCGGCGAGGGAGGCGGTCATGAACCATCCGCGTCAGGCTGCGCAGGCCCCGAGCGAGGCCGGCCGCTCTGGGCCCTGCCGGCCTGATCTGGCGGGCGACCCGCTGGTGCGGGCCCTGGCGGTCTGCATCCGCCAGGCTCACGCCCGGCGCGCTAGGGCCGCCCGGCTGGACTCATGAGGCTCGATTGAGGTATGACTGGCGCCATGCACGCCCTACCCCGGTCCATCGACGAGATCCGCGGCCTGAGGATTGCCCGCTGGGTCCGTGAGTCCACCTCGGGCCAGTACGACTACTGGGGTCCGGACTCCCAGCGCGAGCTGCAGGACCGGATCATCGAGCGCCATGGCCTCCTCGACACGGGGCTCGCCTGGGAGAGCGCCGCCTCGGGCCGGACCGTGTACCAGGCGCCCGAGTTCGCGGCCATGACCGCGGCCGCAAGGGCCGGCCTCTATGACGTGCTCCTGATCGGCTATGTCAGCCGCTTCCAGCGCAACCTCAAGCAGACCCTTATCGCCCTCGATGACTTCCACGCCGCCGGAGTGGCGGTCCTGTTCTGCGACGAGGGCATCCTCTCGACCGACCCCAGCCGCTGGGAGGACTTCGCCCGCGAGGCCGTGGAGGCCCAGGCCTACAGCCTCAAGCTCGGCCGCCGCATCGGCGAGGGTCTGGCCGCCAAGCGCCGCCGGCTGGGCGAGCCCGGTGGCCAGCCGCCATACGGCTACACCCGCGCCGGCAAGCCGCCGGTCCTGGAGCCGATCCCGGCCGAGCTAGAGCAAGTCCGGGCCGTGTTCGCAGCTGCCGCGGAAGGGATGACCGATCGCGAAGTCTCCGAGCAGACAGGGCTGCCCTTCTATACGGCCCGCCACATCCTGACCAATCCGGTGTACGTGGGCCGGCTGCGCGACGGGACCGCGACTCGAGTCAGCGCTGTGATTGACCAGCACACCTGGGATGCCGTCCAGCTGGCCCGTTCCCGCTTCAGCCGCCGCCATCCAGGCCGCCCAACCACCCGCCGGCCCTACGCCCTCTCTATGCTCTACTGCGCCGCCTGCGGCCGTCACCTGATCGGCCAGTCCGGCCGCTATCGCCACAACTTCCCGTGCCTCGAATGGCTCGGCGCCGGTCGAGCTGCGCCGCGGGTCTTCCGCAACGCCAAGGATGGGCGCCACAAGGGTGTGAGCTATCCGGCCGATGCGTTCGAGGGACTCGTCCGCCAGGCCCTTGGCCACGTGAGCGCGAACGCGGAGCTGGCCGGCGCGGTCGTGGGCAGGCTCGCCGATGATGAGACGGCGCCCGATCCGGTGGCCCTCGCCCGCATCGAGCGCGACCGCGAGACCGCCATGGCCCGCTATCGCCGAGATCGCGACCCGGGCGCCCTGGAGGCGACCATGCGGACCCTCGACCAGGAGGAGGCGCGGGCCAGGAGCGTGCACGCCGAAGGGCCAACGTCTCAAGAAGCCGTGGAATCGCTGCGCGAGCTGGCGGGGCTATGGGACGACGCCGAGCCTTCGGGCCGCCGGCTCCTGGCCGAGGCACTCCTGGATCGCATCGACGTTCTCGGGGCCGGCAAGGTCAAGCTGCACCCGAGCGCATCGGCGAAGGCTCAAGGGTGGGACGTGGCCTGGAATGGGGCTCGATTGGTTGTTATGGTCGGGGCGAGAGGATTTGAACCGGCGGTTCCCAAGTGCCGGATCACGGTGCCGCAGTGGGTCGTTGAGGCTCTCGCCGGAGCCGCGTGAGGAAACCGATGCCAGCGGTCTTCCTACGCC
>Ga0182027_10011304_pt1 | contig 12634 bp, 10 predicted proteins | sample 712E1DmetaG_FD_121300 | JGI IMG/M metagenome (GOLD analysis project Ga0182027, IMG submission 121300) | Permafrost microbial communities from Stordalen Mire, Sweden - 712E1D metaG (Illumina Assembly) | ecosystem: Environmental > Terrestrial > Soil > Wetlands > Permafrost | place: Sweden...
CTAACTTAAGGTATTTATCGATAGCATTGAGGCCGTAAAAGCAGCCTCTATAAAAATGGTGAGCTGATATTAATAATATAAGCGGAAGACTGATTATCAATAGGCGATTGTCTATTTTAGTATTTTGGGATATATAATTCTGCAGCGAATAAGTCGCTATTATTAGAATCAATGATCCAATCAGCAACCACCTCAAGAGCAACGCAAAAGTGTTTTTCCTATCACTATCTGAGGGAAATTCGCTCAAAAATTTTATAGCAGAGCTTTCGGTTATGATTGAGATGGCCAAAGAAAGCAGCGTGATAATGGAAATGATTAAATTCATTTGACCCAGGACATCTGCATTGAAACTTTTTACAACCGCAATGTTGTAAATCACTCGCGTCAGTCCTGTAAATGCAAGCGCAAATCCTGTGAGAATAGTATTTCTAAGTATTATTTGTTTGTTAAATTTCATGTATATTCCTGATTCTATATCGATTTATATAACTTTATCTTATCATTGGCATAAACCGCATTAACACCTACCGACGCTTCGAATTGATGATTCAAGCTATAATTATAAAAAATATTAGGAGCAACGCATATGCCAACATAATTCGAATTAATTCTTTTTATGCTATTATCTAACGATTTAGAATAAGCAGAATACAGAGTTTGAAATTGATGATTTTGGAACATTATGGCACTCATGGATAGGCTTTGGTCTAAATAAATCATGTTACTTTGTATATTATTACTACAGTATTCAAATAATTCTAACTCTTCCATTGAAGTTGAAGGATTTACAACAAGACTAAACATAATAATAACAAATATAAATGAAGCCAATAACCAGCCGAATAATACATACTTGCTAGTAAACCAACCATTTACTAAGCTTTGCAAAAAAATTATGAGAACTATAGAAAAAATTATTATTGGATCTAACAAACCAGAATGGATTGATATGATTGAGATTGATAATAAATAAGAGTAGGATACCGCATTTATCTTATTGCAAAAGGAATTAGATGGGATTTGTGACGACTCAATAAGAACCAAATATAAAAATGTTAACAATAAGCCGACTAGGAACATAAAAAGCGCAATTCCTAAGAGACCAAAATCTATGTAAGGCCCCCCCAGAATGCTTGGCGTGGTTGAACTTGCTAGAGAAGTCTCTCTTAGCAGTGATATAAATGTTCTTGGTCCCATTTGAATTCCGGGAAGCAATGTCTCAAAGATACTAATTGTGAACTTTCCATGAAGCGATCCAAAGAATGATGAGAAATTAACAATATCTGAAAATACTGTCGCACCCTCGTGGCAAGGCAAATGAGCTGCAATAAGTGCATCAGGATAACCCCTGGGATTTATATAGCTAAAATATGCATTTGTAGAATCAGTGCCATCTGTTTTATATAAACGGTATTGCTGAATTCCAATGATAGCAAATCCAATAAATGCGGCAAATGGCAGCAGCAATCTGTATGATATCTTTCTAAATAAATAGTTTATTAATATAAAGAATGTTAACAAATACAATACAAATATAGATCGATATGCCGTAAATAATGTGGCTATTGCACCTAATACTAATATAATTACCATATATGATTTGCTTGTACTATAAGTCAATTTCTGAGCTAAGTATAAGCATAAAGATAACGGCAGCATCGAAAAAATGGCATAAAGAATCCCGGATGGAAGCAATTCAATGAATTGGCCTCCCCTAATCGCTGGATTTAAAATTGGTATTCCATATTTAATAGACTGAATGATGATTGCCACAAATATAAGTGCCAAAGATAATATAATAAATATTTGAATAGCTTTCTTAGTATGATAATTTAAAAAATAATTATTACTTTTGCTATTTACCCGCAAATCATTCTCAAAGCATAGCACTACATATGAACCCAACAAATAAAAGATCAAACCCATAAACGCCAAAACAACGGATTTTGTTGAGGGAGATGGAAGAATTGTTATTTGAAGGGACCCAAAACCAAAATATAAAATATATATGATAGGAAAAAGCACCCACGGAGCAAATATGTCTTTAAAATCAAACTTAGGTAATTTTAGAAGCATTTATATATCTCTCCTATTATATAGGAAAATGATAATGCAATCACAAGATCGACTCGCGTGAGACCTGTCATCATTGAGGTTATGGAGATCTGTATGGGAACGCTTATAGGATCGGAATATTCTATCCACCCAGTCGTAGATAGCGGATTGAGCAGCCACATGGCTTTTCCATGCTCGATGATCGACTCAGCAATCCAGATCAGGATTGTGGTGTCACCGCTAACATGAGGGGACATCTGTACCCATCCAGGTGCTCTGGCGATGAGATTCAAGATCATTAGCATCCCCAAAGGCGCATACATGTTAAAATTCTCTTTAAACCTCATCGTTGTCTCCCATACTACATTATTCAGACAAAACCTCTTCATATACCCCGACTATCCTCTTCACTATCCCATCCCACGTGAACCGCTTTGCGTACTCTCGTATGTATGCAGCTTCCCACTCGGCCTCCAGCGCCCGCAAGATCGCCTGCGCAAGCCCCTCCGGGTCCTTCGGCTCTACGAGAATACCAAGCTTATCATTAATAATGATTTCGGGGATGCCTCCCACATTCGTTCCGATAAAGGGCTTACCGCAGCCTAGTGCTTCGAACATTACGGTCGGATTACCCTCGCTCAGGCTCGACAGGACGAAGACATCGCAGGCGTTCATCCAGAGAGGGATATCCTCACGGGGCTTGTTTCCTCCCGCCAGGATGACATTATCTTGAAGGTCATACTTATTTATCAGCGACTGAAGGCTCTTTCTCAAGGACCCCTGCCCTACTATATAGAGCATTATGTCCTGTCGTATAGCCAGAATTTTTTTCATCGATTCAATAAGATATTTCTGGCCTTTGTACACTTCCAAGTTGGCTATGTTGACGAGGATCGTCCTGTCTAAAGGCAACTTGAGCTTTATACGAGCATTATTCGAGTCCATTGGTAAAAACAGGTCTTGAGAATAACCATTTGGTAAGAATAACAGTTTAGACTTATCGATTTGTAATCTGTTGAATTCCATTAGATCTTTTTCATTAACCCGTATAATTTTATCTACAAAATTCCATGTATAAATTATGTTCCTATTATTCGAAAAAATCTCCCTCAAAAACCCATCTCTGTCTTCATGCACTGTTAAGATCACAGGCTTCTTATAGTCCTCTTTGAGCCTTGCTCCGACATATCCGGAGGGATACGTGAAGTGTGCGTGGATTAAATCGAAATGCATTTTTCTTCTTCTTATTATTTTCTCCACAACTTTAAATGCCTCATCTCCTCGTCGTCTCCTTGAGAACTCAAACGGCAGAGTAAAATACCTGGCAAAAAATACGCTTACGTTATCGTACTCATAATCCTGTGCAAAGGCGTCCCTCCGCCATCTGGGGTTCATAAACGAGAATTGTGAGAGAAATCTGGGGACAAAGGGAGTCAATGCGATTACATTGATATGGGCAACATACTTCTTCAAGCAATCGACCTGGCTCTTCACAAAAGATGAGCTTATTGTATCTTTTTCATGGGGATACCTGTCAGATATTATAAGCAAATTGCTCTCTTCTAACGGCTTCATATTATTGCTTTCCGTCAATAAATCTTCTCAACCATAGCTCAAGAAACACGCACTGCCAGATCTTCATTCCCACATTCTTTTTCCTGCCTATATGAGCATGGAACTCCTGCTCGACTCTCTGCGCCTGAAAGTACGCTCTGCTTTTAAAGGACTCGCTCTTGGTTATCCCTTCCACAAATCCACACAGCGATTCCTCTCTCAGCCACTCGTCCTCCGGGGTATCGAAGCCGATCTTATCCGTTCTCGCCAGAATCTCCTCGTCCACATAGTCTTTCATGGCCTCTCGCAAGATGGCCTTAGTCTTTCCCTCTCGGATAAGGTAACTGGCAGGCAGAGATAGATTAAACTGGACTAAGCGGTAGTCGAGGAATGGCAGCCTGGTTTCAATGGAGAAGGCCATGGAGTTCCGGTCTTCCCACTTCAACAATTCCTCCAGCTTGTATAGGACGTGCGTAATTATAGTTCCCTTCAATCCGCCCTTCTCTACCACCTTGGACAAATACTCCGACTCCTTCTCCCATTTTTTTATGAAGGCAGGATTTAGAAACGGCGATCTCTTATTGAAATAGGCCTTTTTTATTAGATCAGGCAGGAGCAGGAACGCAGTGCTCTTAAAACCCATATTCGAGCCATTGGCCTTTCCAAGCGCCATGTACTCCCTGGTCAGGGTTATTAGGTCGAAGCCTCTAAGCAGCTCATAAAAGTAGTACCCGAAAAAGTAATGATACCCCGCCAGCATCTCATCTGAGCCCTGACCGTCCAGGAGGACCTTGTAGCCGTTCTGATGGGCAAGCTTCATCACGCAGTACTGGGCATACTGACTGGTGCTCCTGGTGGGCTCCTCCTGATGATAGATATACTTCTCGAGATCTTCCCTCAGGCTATCTGCTGTAGGCTGAATCTTCTCGTTCTTTATGCCGAAACGCTCGACCTGACTATCGATGTAATAGCTTTCATCGCGCTCGAACCCCGGGAAGACCGCAGAAAATGTAGAGATATTTTCCGTCTTTGGCAATAGCCTGCAGACCACGGATATAATTGAGGATGAGTCAAGGCCGCCACTGAAGCATGAGCCCACGGGCACGTCACTCCTCAGCCTTATCTGAATGCTATCTTTGAATAGGCTCTCAAACCTCTTTACTGCATCCTCATAGCCCAGATCGTTTTCTGCAGTTTCTGCTGCATAGTCAAGCAAATTCCAGTACCTTTTTACCGTCAGCTCCTTCGTCTCAAGATCGAAAAATGCATAATGCGCTTTGGGCAGTTTCATAATGCTCAGAAAGAACGTTTCATCGGTGTGATCTACGATGTTATACATTAGATAGTCATAGATTAGCTTATCATTCGGCATCCTCTTCATGCCGTGGCATAAGATGGCCTTGATCTCAGAGGCGAAGATAAATTTGCCATACTCATAAAAATAGTAAAGAGGTTTGACCCCAAGGCGATCTCTAGCCAGGAATAATTTCTTACCTAATATGTCATATATACAGAAGGCAAACATGCCATTGAATCTTGAGAGGCAGTCCTCTCCCCACTCCTGATAGGCCTTCAGCAGCACTTCAGTATCGGTGGTGGAATTGAATGATGGATAGCCCAGGGCAATCAGCTCTTGCCTTATCTCTTTGTAATTATATATTTCCCCATTAAAAATGATGGCCATGGTTTTGTCATCATTGAACATGGGCTGATGACCTTGCCTGGAAAGGTCGAGAATGGACAGCCGGCGATGGCCCAGAGAGACCTGCTCATCCAGATATACACCCTCGTCATCCGGTCCCCTATGCATGAGTGAGTGGTTCATCTTTGTGATCAGCTCGTTATCGTTCCAGTTAAATCCTGCTATTCCGCACATTATTCAATCTCTTAAAGAGGATGGATAATATCGCCTCTCCTGCCTTTCCTTCACCAAAGGGAGATGGCTTGGCGGATATTTCCGGCTCCTCTACGAATTTATTAATCTTTTTAAGCACTGTCTCTTCATCTTTACCAACTATCTCCGCATATCCTGCCTCTACAGCCTCCGGCCTCTCGGTGTTATTCCGCAGGATGAAAACTTTCTTCCTTATGTTCGGGGCAGTTGCCTCTTCCTGTATTCCTCCAGAGTCGGTCACTATAAAGGATGAATGCTTCATCAAGACGAGAAAATCGAGGTATCCTATAGGGTCAATGAGCTGCACCTTGTGATGCTCTACCAGCTTTTCATATAAGCCATGCTCCTTCAGCATTTTGGCCGTCCTTGGGTGCAGCGGATAAACCACGGGCAGCGGGCATTCGGTAAGAATACGAACAAAGCTTCTCAGGATCTTTGGATCATCCACGTTCTCGGCACGATGAGCAGTAAATACAATGTAATCATCGAACTGAATCCCATCGAGGATCTTGGATCTCCGTTCTGCAACAGGCAAATAATCTATGCATGCATCGATTACAGTATTCCCCGTAATGAAGATCTTACCCCATACCTTCTCTTTCCGCAAGGTCGTAGCGTTGTGTTCAGTGGGCGCAAAAAGCAGATCTGATGCGTGGTCAGTAAGACGTCGGTTGCACTCCTCTGGCATCCTCCAGTCATAGCTCCGTAACCCGGCCTCAACGTGGCCCACCTTAATGCCCATCTTCGCTGCAGCGAGCGCACCAGCGAGAACGGTATTTGTGTCCCCTTCCACCAGCACCATATCAGGCGAGGTCTTCTGATAGACATCCTCCAGTTTTACCATCGCATTTGCCGTCTGCTGGGCTTGAGTACCCGAGCCCACGCTCAGATAGTAATCGGGGGCAGGAAGACCCAGCTCATCAAAGAAGGTCTGGCTCATGTTGGCGTCGTAGTGCTGCTGGGTGTGTATAACATCGTAATCGTAATTGCCCGATTCTAGGTGTTTAATGATCGAGGCCATCTTGATGATCTCAGGCCGCGTACCGAGCACTATAGATATTCTTGGCATTTCTCGATCCATGATTGCTAATTTTCTACGTCTAATCCAATCCGTTCCATCCATGTTGCGTATTTTTTGGATGAATATGTATACATACTGCCGCCTTTATTTTTTAATGGCGATTATTTCGAATGATGGTGCTATATTCAACGAAATTTTAGGTAATCTTTGGAATATCTTTGATACAAGCAAATGACGCCTAAATGTGAATACATATTTTGCTGAAGTCTTAACCGGAACAAATCCCGCATTGAATAAAATAGTTTCCAGCTCTTGGGGATAAAATGCATTTTCATGGTATACGTATGTATCAGGATCGATTGGGGCACGGCTTTTCAGATAGGTTGTATCAAACGCTTCCTTATTAAATTTTTGATAATTTTCAACATAGCTAACTATTTGTGTATATGTCATACCATATGTCTTTTCTGCTAAATTTTGTATTTTATCTTTTGAAAATTCAGGAAATAGATTTTTAATATATTCTACTCGTTTCGATAAATAGCATTTCTCTGCCCCAATCCAACGACTCGCCATTTTTCTTCGAATTATAAAACTAGCCATATTGTTATTATCTTCAACGAATATAAGTCCCAATGATCGAAGTAAATCTGCTGCCTCAAGTAGCACTTTTAACGAGTTGTTTACATGAGATAGTACATTGGAGAATAATACGATATCATAGCTTTCTAGACCTAATCCCTTTGTATTTTTCACAAATTGAATGTTTTCTACATTGAATACATCTTTTGCCATGAATTGCGAAAAACATCTATGTGGTTCGAGGATTTCCACACCAGTTACATGTTCAGCCCCATCAGATGCAATGGCACAAGCTAAAAATCCCATCCCACTACCATAATCAAGAATCCTTTTATTTTTACATTTTAGAGTTTGTACGAGGTAATTTGCACGTCTCAAATGACAATTAACTGCTTCAGGATTGTCGATCATGCCGTCAAGGTGAGACGTGCTTTTTAGAGATTGCATTTTTTGATAAAGAACTGATGTGGGCTCGCAAAATGCTTCTATCAACCGTTGGTAGGTTTCCCCAGTAAGCATAATTACCTCTTCACTTTACAGCGATTCATGAAGCCCTTTACTCCACACGTTTTTCAATATCTGTTCATTGGTCATGATGGTGAAAAACTGGAAACGACAAGAACGACTCGGCGACCATTTTCCTTTAGAACAGCCTACCAGACTGCGCTCTTGATCGTCCCGTTCGGTGGTTCACGATTATGGTCGGATATTGCGATCTTCATCTTCCAATGCCTCTGAACACGAAACCGTCAGCGTTTGTCACCAGATTTCTGCCATCCACCAGGATTGGTCTCTCTTTCATGAGCTTCATGGCTGTCGCAAGATCCATGTTCTTAAATTCTGAATGGTCTGTCACGAAAATCAGCGCATCCGCACCTGCAACGGTCCTCTTGAAGTCTTTCTCTATCTTCATCCAGAAATGGGTGACCAATGGATCGTATATCACAGTTTCTGCGCCCAGATCCGTTAGACTCTTGATTATGGGCGTCGCCGGGGTCCCTCTGGCGTCGTTCACATTGCCCTTGTAGGCGACACCTAGGATGACGATCTTCGAGCCTTTGATCTCTTTCCCAGCCTCAGAGAAGGCATCCTTGACAAGCGAGATGACATGCTCGGGCATCTCCTCGTTGATCCTCATGGCAGTTGAGATAAGTCTTGATATCTCAGGTGCTTTTTCGACGATAAACCATGGGTCGATGGGAATACAATGTCCTCCGACGCCGGCACCTGGTTGTAGTATCTTAACCCTGGGGTGCTTGTTTGCAAGCTCTATGGCATCAAGAACGTTTATCCCTAGGCCGTTGGCGATCAATGCGAACTCATTGGCCAGGGCGATGTTCACTGCGCGATAGGCATTCTCCATCAGTTTGACAAACTCTGCGGTCGAGGCGTCGGTCATATAGATTTTGCCTTCTACAAAGGTCTCGTAAATCTTCCTCGCCATCTCACCCGAGGCCGCATTTATGCCGCCGATGATCCTGTCGTTCTGGATCATCTCGTTCAACAAGTTACCTGGCAGAACCCTCTCCGGACAGTAGGCCAGGTAGAAGTCTCTGCCTGCGACGAGCCCGGATGTTTCGAGGATCGGCTGCAGCACCTCTTCTGTAGTACCCGACGGGACCGTGGATTCAAGGATGACCAGATTGCCCTTGCGAATCATGGGCGCTATCATCCTTCCTGCCGTTATGACGTAGCCTAGATCTGCCGTTTTATTCTGGTTGAGGGGAGTGGGAACGCAAATTATGAAGACGTCCGCCTCTGGAGCTTCCGCCTGGCATCTTAATCCGTGGGACTTTACCGCAGCCTTTATGATGATGGAAAGGCCAAGCTCGCTGATATCAGTCATCCCTCTTCCGACTCCATCGAGGATAGATTGATTGACCTCAACGCCCGTAACCTCAAATCGATGTGTGGCCAGAATCGATGCTGTCGGCAGGCCGATATACCCCATGCCAACCACGCTGATCTTCGTCATCTTGCTCCAGATTTGTTCTCTATCTCGTCCATGATTTCTCCAAAGATTTTAAAGACTTCGCTCTGCACTGTCTTGCTACGAGAGAAATCCGGGCTTCGCTTCTTATGGCTTAAAACATATTCTACGATCTCCCCAGGGTCCCTGGAATGTAGCATCCACTTATCATCTACCATCTTCTGATCCACCGCAAGCAGTTCTTTCGGATAGAATGATACCGCTGGCGTGCCCATGCAGGCAGCCTCTCGGGCGAAGGTGCCAGATCCTGTCAGTACCGTTTTGGAGTAATGACAGACATCAAGACCATTTAATGGTCCATCCGGGATAAATACATCCAGGCCTTTAGCATAATTCCTGTCAGTTTGATATCGAGGGAGGTATAAAATGTTTATATTCTCTTTCTTGAATCCCTTAAAAAGATCTGGAACGATACTTTTTTCCCCTTTTACGTATGCAGCCTGTAGCGCCTCCGGCCTTATTGTTATGAAATCGTTGAACGGAAGATATTTCAAAAAATTTGGATCGTGATCAAAATCTGCTTCATATATGTCTTCCTTAAAGCCGTCATATTGAATTATGCAATCTTCCTTTGCGCCTTGTTCAATTAGAGTGCTTATAGGGAGCGCCTTGGGAGTTACGAGATAATCCACGAATCTAAAGGAGATTCTGTTTCCAATAACCGCGTTTTCATTATCATAAAAGCTTATGGCAGGTTTGTTTTTTAGTTTTGAAACATGAATGGCGTTAATACTTCCGTGACTGAAGGACACATCAAATGTTGGAGCTTTTAGTGATAACAATAAGTCTCGGATCACCAATCCGCTCATTTTTTTAAATATATTTTCGCCATGGTGCCTTCCAATCGTCTTATTCTTAATTCGAGACTGCTCCAGCAATTTTTGTATCTCAGCATACTTTCGCGATGTGATCGAGAACTCATGCCTCTTGAATCTTGTTAAAAATGACCTGAAAAACGCAGGTTCATGTGAATTCTTGATATCAATCCATATAGAAGCCATATTCTTAATCCATTTTAGGATATATTTATCAATATTAATACGGCAAGAATTACTTCAAGGCCAAATGCAAATACAACCACATCCCTCTCGTACACCTTCCCCTTTACCCCCTTCAGCATCGCGATCGCGAGATGCGTCATATGAAATATCCCTTTGCATGGCTTCTCCAGGCTTCCATCCTCATTAACTTTGGCAAATGCCTCTGCTCTGAACCCGCTCCTGGCCTGGAGAAAAAAATCCACCACATACGGAATGAATAGCGCCACTGCAATCTTCTCCATGTCCCCCAGGATCGCCACACATGCAACGAGCGCGCCCACTGAGTAGGTCATAGTATCTCCTGGGAAGACCTTGGCAGGATACCAGTTAAATCTCAGAAACGCTAGCATTGACCCTACCATGCACAGACACATGATCTCGGCATCGAAATTGCCGGTGACAAATGCAATGTAGCCAAGCATTGATAATATTATAACTCCCATCCCAGCCTCTAGCCCGTTGTATCCCGCTACCATGTTATACGCATTCGACGCCCCCACGATGCCCACCGGCACCACCAGCAGCGGATAGAGGATGCCCCAATTAATATTGCCTAAAACGGGCAGGTTCATGCTTGAATGGCCCACGTTTATCGCTATCATGGGCAAAGCGGCAAATAGTGTGAAGATCGGCTTCTGCCACTGCCGTAGCCCCTTCTTCCAGCCAAGGAGGTCATCTATCATCCCGATTATACCGGTCATGAGCACGGTGCAGAGAACCGCCAGGAGATCTATGTAATTCGGACTATGCAAGTAGAAAGACATAAAGCCGATATAGGCCAGCATTCCCAGCAAGAATCCAAATACAACGCAGATCCCGCCCATCTCAGCAACCTTGGGCTTGCCTGGCTTGTTCATGTCATAACCATGGAGACCGATCTCCAGCGCTTTGCGGATCCACTTCGGTGTAATAATCAAAGTGGTTAGAAAGCTGATCAGCACGCACAGATAGATTAAAAACTCCATAATATCGGTATCCTTAAGGGCTGCAATATATCAATTTTGCTCTACTTGCTTAAAATGTGAATGCATAAGCGTTGATGCCTTGATCTGCAGACCAAAGCTGTCTACAAATAGACATGGGTTCACAGGTCCTACAGATTTCCTGAATTATTTTGATAATACTTTTTAAATTTTTATATTTTTTCTTATAGCTTTCCGGGCACCTCTTATCATCAAATCAATTCAGTGCCGACGCATGCTTTGTCGTGTCACCATATGTTCTGCAGCTTATCTGGATCTTCCTTTACGACGATCCAGAAATGAATCTCGTATTCAGAGTCAGTTTGCGTGTCACCAACTGCAGGTTTAGCTGATTCACCAGCTCCCCGTATCTCAGATCCCGTAGATGATACCTTCACAGAGACCTTCTTAAAAGCATAACGATAGATAGTACTAGAGTTCTTATGCAGGATATCGATGTTGCCTCTGTCATTGACTATATTCCAGTCATCATGACGTATTGTATAACCGAGATTGGAGAGAGATTGTCCATCTGATGGAGAAGTAACTTCTTGGCCACCTTCTGGGATTACAGTACGCAAGCTGATATTGTATGATTCCTTTAGTTTTGGATCAAAGATCAACAGGCCAACAATGGTGCCCAATGCAACGTTATATTTCATCTCAGATAGGCTCACGACAGGATCTGTCATTTGGACCAGGCTTGAGTTCTTGGGCGTCATGCTTACATTTATCGTCTTGAAACTGGAGGGCTCACGTGAGAAGGACCCAGAACTTATGTCATTACCATCATAGGTTACTCTGTAATTGTAGGCCGTCTGCTTTTTCTCATGTGATAACGTGAATGCGAAATCGATCTTGTCTCCTATTTTGACCACACTGGGAAGCGTATCTAGATCCTTAAAATAAATTTCTGTGACCACTTCATCGGTCGTATGGCTTGTTAGTACTAGCGCGCCCACAATTATTATTCCGAAGATACAGGCGACAGCGAACGCATACACGATAGTTTTTTTATTACCATCCATCTTATGTACTGATGTAGCAAGTTACATATAACAATTTGGTACGTGTTTAGCTGGCTAGCTTCGCCGTTAGCATTTGGAGAATATCCTGTCCTCTCTGTCCCCATGTTGCCGGTGTCGTCATGATTCGCTCATGAATCGAAGTTCCTTTGTCATTGCGCAGTGTTCCCAAGATCTTTCTCAAAACGACCTGAGGTCGCAATGCTCTTTCGGCTCTATTATTGGTGGGCTCAACTCCAGGTAGTCCCCCCATTACGCGTTGTTTCTCTCAGGAACCGCTAACATCATCATAATCTCGCCAATTGTCCAGATATGATCAGTTATGCCGGCAGCCATAGCAGGGGATCTGGGTTCCCATCGTCGCTGATCATTATTGACCTCTACTCTTAATGATTTAACCGGCCTTGCTAAGTTATATACCACGTCCTCCAGGGCACAAGATGCTCGTAGCATCTCCTCTTCTTTAGAGAATGATAGTGTTTTTCGAACCATTCTTCCATTCATTTGTCGC
>Ga0182027_10011306_pt1 | contig 12630 bp, 13 predicted proteins | sample 712E1DmetaG_FD_121300 | JGI IMG/M metagenome (GOLD analysis project Ga0182027, IMG submission 121300) | Permafrost microbial communities from Stordalen Mire, Sweden - 712E1D metaG (Illumina Assembly) | ecosystem: Environmental > Terrestrial > Soil > Wetlands > Permafrost | place: Sweden...
ACCCGCGGTCAATCCGGGTGAAACACGATAAAAGATCCTGATCATTGCTGGCGACTTCGACTTCCCCTACGGCCATGCCCAGAGGCAATTATCAGTATTATGCCCGTGACCTTGCAACGCAGATAAAGACCGCTTCAGTGTCCTACACGGTCGATCCGGACATTACCCCTTCCGTGCAGGTTACTCCTTCGCATGCATCAACAGGCCAGACTTTTAGCCAGCCGGGCAGTGGTTTTACCCCGAATAACACAGCGAAGCTATATTTCATCTACCCTGACGGTCATACTGATTCAAGCACAGTGAAAGCTACTGATGCATCGGGATCATTTTCTAACAGTTATACTGTACCTTCGACCATGCCCAGAGGCAATTATCAGTATTACGCCCGTGACATTACAACGCAGATAAAGACCGCTTCTGTATCCTACACGGTCGATCCGGACATTACGCCTTCTGTGCAGGTTTCGCCTTCCCACGGTGCAACAGGCCAGACCTTCAGTCAGCCGGGCGTCGGGTTTACGCCGAATAATACGGCCAAGCTTTACTTCGTTTACCCTGATGGTCATACTGATTCAAGCACAGTGAAAACTACTGATGCATCGGGATCATTTACAAACAGCTATACTGTACCTTCGACCATGCCCAGAGGCAATTATCAGTATTACGCCCGTGACGTGGCAACGCAGATAAAGACCGCTTCCGTGTCCTACACAGTCGATCCGGACATTACGCCTTCTGTGCAGGTTTCGCCTTCCCACGGTGCAACAGGCCAGACCTTCAGTCAGCCAGGCGTCGGTTTCACTCCGAATAGCACTGCGAAGCTTTATTTCATCTACCCTGACGGGCACACCGATTCAAGCACCGTGAAAACTACCGATGCATCTGGATCTTTTAGCAATAGCTATACTGTTACTTTGACCATGCCCAGAGGCAATTATCAATATTATGCTCGTGACCTTACAACGCAGATAAAGACCGCTTCTGTATCCTACACGGTCGATCCGGATATCACGCCTTCGGTGCAGGTTTCGCCCTCCCATGGGACAACTGGCCAAATTTTCAGCGAACCAGGTCTCGGATTCACCCCAAATAGTACCGCAAAGCTTTATTTCGTTTACCCGGATGGTCATACTGATTCAAGCAATGTGAAAACTACCGATGCCAATGGGCAATATGTAAACAATTACACGGTAACGACGGCGTCTTCAAGAGGCCTTTATCAATATTATGCGCGTGATGTGGCAACGCAGATAAAATCCAATATAGTTAGTTATACAATAGATCCTTGATTATAGCAATTGGTCAAACGAGCAAAGCCGCCGACCAATGGTCGACGGCTTAAATTAGAAAAATGCCCATATTCGAAAGGCGCTTTTATTATCTTGATCTTGATGGAATAACAAATTTCGTATTGATTTTTGTCCAGCTTGCTTACTGTTTTAAAAACAGATGTTAAAAAAAACAGGAAGAATTGTTTTCGGCAGCGCTCTAATAAGAGTATCGAATAAAAATAAGCGGATTACCGGTCTCCCCGTTTTCAAAAAGACAGGTTATAAAATTAGAATCAGCCGATGAATTAATGATAAAAACATGGAATAAAATTTGAGAACGACAAGTATTGGTTTAAAAATTATAGCTATGATGGGTTAAAAGATGCAGTGAATAAGCGAAGCGAGTTAAAATAGGCTGATAAAATATTCGGGGCATTAACCATAATAAATCATGTAAGATGGTTATTATTATGCAAACCTTTTTTTAAAATCATATTCTTTAATTTTTATCAAGGGAGGCTTTATGGATTTTGGTTCCATAATTGGTATATTGATTGTTGTACTTGTTATTCTTTTTGTTATATTCATGCTAATGCGGGAATTAATGTGCTGGTATTGGAAAATTAATGAAGTCGTTTCATTGCTTAAAAGTATTGATAATAAACTTTCTTCCAATTCGAGCAATTCCTTTTGGAATCAGACAAGTTCGGGTTCATCAGGTTCTCCCGATCAAGAGGCCGCTTTAGGCATCTCCTCAACACAAACCGGAGTTAAAACCGATTTAGCCCCACCTAAAAACTCTGGCACTGGTTCACAATACGCAGACCATGATTCTGAAAAGCTTTTGCAATACATTGCAAGCAATAAATTTACCCGTGAAGTAACGGCTAACATGCGCAAGGAATTATTGGACAGGTATCAAATCTTTTTTAATAACAACAAATATAAATATGATACCAAAGAATTTGACAGTTTGCAGGATGCGGTGCGTTTTGCTGAATTACGCAAAAAATCCTGAAAATCAAAACATTCTGTTTGTTAGAGAAATTATCGTAAAGTTAAAAAGGCGCGTAGTAATTCCTTCAAGAATGTAAAGGAAAATAAAGTCGCAACTAAGATATTCGTTAGAACAAATCAGCAGAAAGGAGAATAATAAATGGGTGCATTGGTTTCATTGGCGGTTGTGGCAGTTATTGTTTTTTTAGCAGTGAAAGTCTTCAGGCGCAGTATCGATAATGAAACGAAGAAAAATGTAACACGCATAGCTAAAATGATAGCAATTTTATTTGGTGCTTTACTTGTTTTGGGAATAGTTATAGCGATTGGTTCACACCACTGAAATCAAAACCGAGAGTAAAATGATATTAACCCAAACCAACCCATTTTCATTGTTTTTTACTAATAATACATTTTAACTCAAATCAAGGGGGTCTTTATGAATGATATAGGAAGCATGATTGGTATTTTAATTATCATACTTGTAATTCTATTCGGGATTTTCATGCTAATGCGGGAGGTAATGTGTTGGTATTGGAAAATAAATGAAGCGGTTTCATTGCTTAAAAGTATTGATAATAAACTTTCAAGAAATTCAAGTAATTCCGTATTTGATCAAACAGGTACAAGTTCATCGATTCCTGTTGGTTCCACTAACTACAAGAAATGCTCCCAATGCAGCAAGTTATATGAAGCAAGTTTTACTGGTGAATTTTGTGATCAATGTGGAGCGAAATTATAAAAAAATGAACTTCCTCTGCGGTGCGTTGCGGAGGAAGTTCACTTCATTGGAAATTATCGCCTATTGGAATATGCAACATTAAAAAAGGACGCAGAATGGTGAACTGGAATTTATCCAAAGCAATCTTGTTGGCAAATGTATTAGCCGCTACCACGTTTGCTCAACCAGGAGCAGCGCCGCAAGGCAAGGGCGCACTTGACCCGTCGTTTATAATAATAGTGCTATTCGTGTTAGGTATTGTTTATTTTGTTTTCCGTAAAGAAATTTATGGTTCAATGTCAAAAAAAACAAAAGTCACTATGAAATGTATCGCGTGTAACCAACTATTCAGCGACGGTAAAAAATACTGCAATAAATGCGGAAGGCTCTTAATATCACCGGAAACCATTCAGTCCCGCAAATTACTCAAATTAAAATTGGGCATAGCTATTGGATCCCTAATTATAATATTGGTTGCATTTGTCGTCTTAAAATCTATGGGAATTACCCCATAATAATCAGGTCAATGGATAAACGGGGTTGGGTAAACTCCGGAATGTGATTCCGAGCTCTCAAGAACTCAGAATTTAAAAAGGATACAACAATGAAGAAATGTCAAAGTTGCAATCTGGCCTTCGACGACACCAAAAAATACTGTAATAAATGCGGAAAACCGCTAACAACAATTGAAGAAACCTTTTCCTCAAAAGCTCAAGAACCTTCCGCATTAAAAACCCAGCAACCGCCCCATAAATCACGCAAATTAAAAATTGGGATAGCCGTTGGTTCTTTAATCGTGGTACTTATTGGGGGCTTCGTTTTTATTAATTTTCATTTATGTGGAAATAGTAGAAGAAAGATTGTCGAGGTAAAACGTAGTTCACTATCAAATTCGGTCAATGATTCTGCTTCGGTTCTTTCCCCGGAAGTTAAAGATTCAATCAAATATCTGTCGCAATCTCTTTTTGAAAAAACGGGAGTTTCCCTTGTTTTGGTTACACTTTTAGACCTGGAAGGTAAGAATATCGATAATGTTGCAAACCGGTTATTCGCAAAATTGGCAATAGGAAAAAAGGGAACAACAACGGGTGAAGGAATTCTTCTGCTTGTTGCGGTCCATGACAGGGCTATTAGAATCGAAACCGGCTATGGATCGGAAGGATACATTACTGATGTGCAGGCCAAACGAATAATTCAAGAGGTTGCCGCTCCATTTTTGTCAAAAGGTAAATGGGACGATGGCCTTAAAACCACTATGCTTGTTTTAGCGGACTTAGTAGCAAAGGCCCACAATATTTCTTTAAACAACATTGTGCCATGGGAGAACGTTTTAAGTGCCAAATTACCATAAATTGCATCCAAATCAGAAGAAATATTCGATAAATATTGTTTCGATATTACAAAGGACACAACAATGAAAAAATGCCAGACCTGTAATCAGACTTTCGACGACACCAAGAAATTCTGTAATAAATGTGGAAAGCCGCTTGAAGCTTCAAAAGGTTCGGAGTCCACAAACGCCAAATCAAATATTGCGATATTTAAGAAAATAATAATATCAGCATTAAGCGTTCTTGTTCTTTTGTTGGCTTCTTATGCAATATTCATTCATTATAATGCCCAAAAGAAGAACCACGGCATTTCCAAGGTAACCAAAAATGTACTCCGGAAACTTGACGATGTCATTATTGTAAAGGTCTTCTTTTCAGAAAATCTGCCCTCAGATATGAAAGCGATTGAATCGAATGTTCACAATATACTCTCGGAATACAAGTCCTATGCAGGTAAGAATCTGCAGGTCACTTACGAAGACCCGACGAAAAGTGAGGAAGAGAAACGCATGGTAGTCCAGATGGGTATCCCCGAGAGGCAGATGCAATTTTATGAGAAAGATAAGGCGCAGATTGTTAACGGTTTCATGGGCATAGCTGTCTTTTATGGCGCTAAAAAAGAAGTAATGCCCGTGGTTCAGAACCTCACCAATTTTGAGTACGATCTCAGGCAGGCGATCGTGAAGGTTTGGAGAAAAGAAAATCCAAAGATAGGCGTGCTTAAAACCGATACCTTCCCCTCTATTCCTTCTCAGAACAGCCAACAAATCCCGGGCAATCCTGAGGAAGTTCATAATAAATTCAAACTCATTTTCGATAACCTCGAAAAGAATTATACTATTGAAACCGTGAATGTATCCTATGGAAAACCCGTTGATCCTGATATTAAAATGCTTATTATTCCCGGCGGAACGGCATTTTCAAACCGTATGCTTTTTGAAATCGACCAATATTTTATGAAAGGCGGCTCGCTTATTGTATTTGCTGACGCAATTAAGGTGAGTTTACAGCAATCCGGCGCATTTGCCACTCCACAGGATCCGGGAATTCTAAAATTGTTGGAAAAATATGGCGTGCGCATCGATAAATGCCTTGTGTGTGATGCATCCTGTGGCCAAGTCCAGGTCCCGCAAAAAGTGGGACAATTCCAGAGCAACGTGGCAATGAACTATCCCTATTTCGTGAAGGTAATTCGCGAGGGACTGAATCAGAATAATCCTGCCGTTTCTATGCTGGATGAAATGGTTCTGCCATGGGTTTGCCCGATTTCGCTTTTGGTTCCTGAACAGAGGGACAAGAATGAAATTAACACAGGATCGGTTTTCGGGACTGTGCTTATCAAGTCGTCGCTGAAAAGCTGGGTGGTTGGAGGCGAATTCAATCTGGCTCCGCAACAGAAATGGATGGCACCCCCGCAAGGTTTTAAGCAGAGCAACCTCGTCGTGTATCTAACCGGGAATTTTAAAAGTTTCTTTGCAGGGAAACAAATTCCTCTTGTCAATGAACCCGGCATTGGAGGGATTTCCGACTCTTCGGCTAGGGATCGTACAATTGTGCCGGAGAACAAAGGCGGTCGACTGGTGGTAGTAGGAGAATCCGCCTTTCTTACAAGCTCGTTTGCAATGCCGGGTAACGCAAAATTCATTTGTAATATCGTGGATTGGCTCTCGATTGATGATAAGTAATCGTAGGCAATAAGCGGTAGCATGCAAGAATTGGTATTTCGCGCATGGAGACCTTACAGTGACCGTTGATCCGTGGTGTACTATGGTTTTGGAAAAAGGCAATTCAGTAATATTCCCAATTAATTCCATTTATACCGCAAATTCGTCAATAAATGTAATGAGAACGGGAAATTCCGGAAAATTATCGGCGTCCAGACTTTTATTGGGCAATTATACTGTGAAGTTAAGAAATGCCGAGGGATGTGCGGATACTTCTTTTAATGTTAAAATAGGTTTTAATACAAATACTGATATATCCGTAAATTTAATACCTTTGTTTGGAAGCATAAAAATAAATTCTTCACCTCAAGGTTATAGCATTTATGTAAACGGCATTAAAAAGGGGAAAACGCCTGCGGTTATTGACAAAATCCCTGCAAAGAGTGCGTCTGTCGTGCTCAAAGAGAAAAACATGAGCGTATATGAATCCAACATTTATATCAAAGCGAATGATATTATTGATTTAGGAATTGTAGATATTCCCACCGGTATGGCATTGATTCCCGGCGGAACATTCATGATGGGATCGAATGAAGGTAATGACTGGCAGAAACCTGTTCATCAAGTGACCGTAAGCGGATTTTGGATGGATAAGCATGAAGTAACGCAGGCGGAGTATGAGCGGGTTATGGGCACGAACCCGTCGGGTTACAATGGTTGCCCTAACTGTCCTGTTGAGAAGGTATCCTGGAACGACGCCGTGGACTTTTGCACAAAGGTTGGCAAGCGGTTGCCGACCGAAGCGGAATGGGAATATGCGGCACGAGCGGGAAGCACAACGAAGTACTATTGGGGCAACGATATGAATGGCGATTATGCCTGGTATCCGGGCAACTCTGACTCAAAAACACATCCGGTTGGCCAGAAACGTCCTAATGCATGGGGATTGCATGATATGAGCGGAAACGTTTGGGAATGGTGTACGGATTGGTTTGCGAATTATTCGGCAGAATTTGAAACAAACCCGACAGGACCTGCAACAGGGGCGAATCGCGTCGTACGTGGAGGTTCGTTTTATCCCCTCAATGATGGCAGCGACGGCTTGGTTTCCGCATTCCGTAATGGCTGGAGTCCTGACATCAAGTATAGCAACCTCGGATTTCGGTGCGCACGTTCAAAATAAGTTTTTATCCTATGTTTGAAACCTTGAACAAACTTTGCAAATTCTTCTGCGAATCGCAAATCGCGAACAACACATCGTTTTCCTGGAATTTCCCAACCGCCTCTGTGGAAGGATTGACGAACGCATTGCCGTTCCGTGAAATCGCGATGGGAATAAGGTAAATGCCTTTTGCCCTGACTTCCGAAGCCAACTTTACAATGTCATCAAAGGTTTTTCCGACGAGTTGCTTGGGAACCTTCTGGCCGTATATCTCCATGGAGTTCTCGCCGAATGTTAAAAGGTCGTTATATACATTCGTAAGGCCGGGCGTCACGACGACCTGGGCCAGAAGATTTTGAGCGACTAGTTTCGAAGATACAATCTCAACCAGCCCGGTACCCAAACCGCCGACAAACCGCGCAAGCTCGGCTTTATCGGGATCGTGAATTTCCGCCACAATGGGTACTTGAATCTGATTGCATATTTTCTTGATGGCCAGAATTATCAAAACCGTTTCCGGATCAGCCGAAGAATCATCTTCCCTGGCAAGAACACAAATGGAATGCGCACGTTCCACATTCGCCTTACGCAAAATATCCTCGCCAATGCTGTAATCGAACAGATGAAAAATATCATTGCCTTCATGTTTTACCGGTATCGGTGAATCTTTCGATTGCGTAATAATCAGTATCGGCCTTTTCTCAATCTCCGGATTTCGCAATTGGTCTATAATTCCAGGCCCTTTGCTGTTCCAATTAATAATGACATAGTGGTGTTCGAGCTTGCTGATCATTCTTTTCCCTCCCAATAATTTTTTATGCACGAAAATTGACGCAATTTCTCCGGTGAGCCATGCAATTCCGCCAAGGCCAAACGCGGTCATTATTATCGAAGTCGCTTTACCGGCTGTCGTAAAAGGCTCTTTCGCACCGAAGTTAATCCAATTTACCAGGCCTGACCAAAAAGAAATTAAAATGTTGGCGTAATTTTCGTTAATTCTGTGCTCCACATAGTACAGCACGATTGAACCGAAAAACCAAACGAGAGTAAGAGCCGCCAGTACACGGGCTATTTCCCTCCTGTAAAAGAAAAGCCGAATTCGTTGTATATTGATTACCGCGAGAACAAGTAGCGCTAGAATAAAAAGTGGAATGCAATAACGAATCGCCAATGTAGCATACATCTGGCCTCGATAGAACCCTTTGGCCACGAAATATTGCTTTGCGCCGTTATTGATGGGAATTGTAATTCCATTTAACAATGGGTGAACATCATCCGCATGGCCTTGTGAAACGTGGATCATTTTTTGCGCAAGGAACGCTGCTTGTGCCAATGCGCTTCCGGTCCCATCGCTTAGATCATCACGACAAATCAATAAAGCCGGGACTCCGATAGTAGTAATGTCCTCGGTTTGATTTGGATAAGTCGTTGTTGGGATGTTGATGATGACGTAAGATGGGCATCGGGAAACGAGCCTTTCAAGCAAATCAGGGTTTAACTCATAAAATTGCGCCGCCTTGTCCTGCATGAGTGTTTTAACAACCTCGGAAGGAAAGCCCGTTGTAAAAAACGCGATATCAACCGTGCCATCTTTAATCGCTGTAATTGCCTCATCGAATGCAAAATGCTGCAAATTGACTTCCGCCTCAGTGATACCCGCCGACTCAAGAACTGCTCGTGCATTGGACTCAGTACCGCCGCCTTCAGGCCCAATACAGATCCGTTTCCCCTTAAAGTCTTCAATGGTCCGAATGTGAAGCGGATTGCGTACAAGAATATGAACAGCTTCCGTGTAAAGCGATGCAATGGCTCGAATCCCCGAACTCTTTGTTCGAAACATGCCGAGGCCCTGATAAGCATCATTAACAATATCACTCTGTGCAAGACATAAGGAGGCTTTGTTTTGAGAGAGTAAAAGAAGATTTTCCCGCGAACCTTGGGAAGGGAGAACATTAATCTTTAAAAAAGGCATCTGCACGTTTGCAGAAGCAATAGCTTTTCCAACTGAAAAATAAACGCCTTTTTCATTTCCCGTAGCAAGATTGAGTGCTATGGTGTCCTGCTGGTTACAGTATCCAGATTTTAGCACAAAAGCCAGTACTATTAGAATCAAAGCAGACAAGCAATAAGAAGGCCTTTTTAGGGAGTGCGGGCAAGTTGATGATACCATGGCAAAGTCGGGCCCTAAACTATTTAATCGGGGAAGTGAAGCAGCAGCATTGTTTCAAGCTTAAGATAAAGAAGTATAGAATTTTATATAGGTAAAAAGCAAGACAAAAAAATAACTCATCAACAAAAACAGGAAGAATCATTACCAACAGCGCTCTTATAAAGTGATCACCACAAAATCGCTGCAACAATCTATAGGAGGCTAAAATATAATGTCGTCTGCTCAACAAAACGAAATCGTAAATAATTTTCCAGGTCTTCTATCTAATGTTCATAAGATACGTGAATTGGATTTTCCTCTTTTTGATGCTTCCGGCAGGATTTACCTCGATTCAACCGCAACCACCCAGGAGCCACAATCCGTCAAAAATATTATGCATGAATACCGAAGCCAAACGATTCGCGGGAGCAACCATTCAAAGAACTCCCTTGAAGCGCGTAGAGCCAATGACCGCTTTGAAGAGGCCAGACAAAAACTCCAATTGTTTTTTAACGCTAAAAATTATATAGTCGCATTTTCGGGCGGGACGACCGATTCATCCAACTGGGTAGCCACGCGGTTTCCTTTTAAAAAAGGAGACATGCTCATTCTTACAAATATTGAGCACAATTCACAGATTGTGACGGCTCGAAACATGGCCCGGCGCGTGGGAGTTCATATTGAATATGTTCCGGAAAATGATGCTACCGGCCAGATTGATCTGGAAAAACTGCGCTCCATTGTGTCAAATAGAAAAAAGGGGAAAATCCTGTTGAATCTTGTCCATGCATCCAATGTCACGGGCGTCATTAATCGGGTCCGTGAAATACGGAACATAATGGGCGAAAGAGGTTTCATCTATCTTGACATGGCCCAATCCGCCGGACATATTCCCATTGATTTGGATGCACTTGATATAGACTTTGCCGCCGCATCATCACATAAAATGTACGGACCCATGGGCATCGGGGCGATATTTATTAATAAAAAAAGCAATCGTTTTATTCCCAATACGGTAAGCGGCGGCAGCGCTGTCAAGCTGGTTTCACGTTGGATTACCGCTTATGCGGACGGACACGCGCGATTTGAACCAGGTACGCAGGATATTGAAGGCGCGATTGAATGGGGTTTTGCCATTGATTACTTACAAAAAATCGGCATTGAGAAAATAGCGGCTCATGATTCCGCTTTAGGCAAATATTTTTTTAACGAATTGAAAACTATCCCCAAAATAAATATATTGGGGCCAACCGACGTAAAACATCGCAATGCCATTGTAACGTTCACCGGTGCCGCGCTGGGCGTCGATCATGAACATATGGCCTGCGAACTTGATCGACGGGGCATTAGCGTTCGAGATGGATGTTTCTGCGCCCATATTTATGTTTCACGGCAGCTTGGTGCACCTGATATCATGCACGAAATAAGGACGGGGATGATGAAACTTGGGCTTTTCAAGGATCTTCTGATGTTGCCGGGCGCGGTTCGAACATCATTTGCGTTTTACAATACTATTGATGAAGCATACAAGACGGCCCAAGCGATACGGGAAATTGTATTAAATTAGGAGTTTGCAATGGATGAGAACCTTATCAATTTAACTCCGCTTAAACGGAAGTTGCTCCATATTTTCAATGAAAAAACTTCTGAATGGAGCAGCCGCAAACAAAACGCGCCTTCGCCTGAGGATGAAAATGATTATTGGTGGGAATGTAAGGCAAAATGGTCAATGTGCTTAGATGCCGTGAGCCTGTTAGAGGAATGGGAACCGGCAGGAATTTTAGGGGATTACATTGCACGACTAAGGAAAGCATTTGCCGACCACAATTGGGGATTCATGGAAAATTGGGGGTCCGGCCCGCATTATGAAGCGGAACAATTGATCGCAAATCTGCTTGAAATAACTCTGGCGAATTCCGACAAAATTTTATCCGAGCCCTCGCCACCCATACTTAACGATTTTGATGATAAATCTGCTCGCGAAAAGAAAGTTCAGGGAATAATTGACATTATGGTCAAGAAACGAAAAGAAGCTAAGGAGAGCGGGGAGCTCGATCGGCTTGGATTAAATAAATAAAAGGAATGCTGAATTCATGATAAAAGCGATTTACGCAGTACCCAGGTTAGCCATCGCCCATCCGCTCCATAGCGATATGAGCGCAAAAGGAAACGGTAGAAACATTTTGATTTCCATTAATACTTTTACGGACGGAGTTCTTATAACCGAGCCAAGTCATGTGGAACGACTAAAATTTCTTGGATACCTCGATCACCTTTCGCTTACCTTCGCGGATATCACGGCCGAAAGATTGATTTCGTACAGGATGAAATACGGCATGGAAAATGAGGGCATCAGATTATTTTCATACGACGACGCACGAGCCATCCAGGCATTCATCGACAAATGGAAATATGAGGAAATCGACCGGCTTGTTGTTCATTGCGACCAAGGACAAAGCCGCTCCGGCGCCGTGGCCCTTTGGGCCCAGCGGTATTGCGCCCAGCAAGGGCTGAGCGGATTTACGGAAAAACAGTTCTGGCCCGCCAACCGCGAAATCTGCCCGAATAAATATGTCGGCCAAGTGCTTTGTGAAGTGGACTGCGCCCCTAAGATCGAGATAATTCTGAAAGAAATTAGGTGACCTGACCGGCTCGTAATCATAAAATGATTTACAGAAGGAGCTGGTCAAATGAAAAAATACAGGAATTTTGATGCTGCCTACAAGCAGCAAGTTGTCAGTGAGCTTGAAAGCGGACAACGCACGTTGACCCAGATAGCCCGTGAAGACCGAATTTCAGCGTCACTTTTGCAACGATGGCGCAAGCAGATTCATGAAGGCACTTTATTGCGGGATCGTTTTACTGCTCGTGAACGCCAGCAAGCAAAGGAATTGGATTGGTACAAGAAGAAAATCGCCGAACAGGCGATGGAAATTGACCTTTTAAAAAAAATCGACGAGTACTCACGACACACGAGAAAGTCGAATGGGTTCATCGTAACCGGGCGCAGTGCGGCGGAGTTACGAAAGGATGTGAGATCATGAAGATAAGCACATCCACGTATTACTATAAGCCGAAAAAAAGCCGAGCCGTACGGGATTTTCAAGATGCCCAATTACGCGACGAAATAGAGGAAATCCAGGCGGATTTCCAGTGGGCCGGATATCGGACAGTACAGACGTATTTATTCCGTCGCCAGGGCAGATGGTATAACGGTAAAAAGCTCCGCCGAGTCATGAATAAATTCGGATTAAGTGCGACAATACGACGGCAATTTGTCCGCACCACCGATTCCGACCATGGATTGCCGGTATATCCTAACCTGATTGCCGGAAT
>Ga0182027_10011307_pt1 | contig 12629 bp, 9 predicted proteins | sample 712E1DmetaG_FD_121300 | JGI IMG/M metagenome (GOLD analysis project Ga0182027, IMG submission 121300) | Permafrost microbial communities from Stordalen Mire, Sweden - 712E1D metaG (Illumina Assembly) | ecosystem: Environmental > Terrestrial > Soil > Wetlands > Permafrost | place: Sweden...
CTAATGACTCCAGTATATTCCCCTTAGCTGATCTTAAATATTTCATGATCAAAGTGATCGGACCGGCACCAAAGGCTTTACAATCTACAATTTCAACTAAAGGCATACAACTTAACTGGTTTCATCCTGATTCATGCGGGACATACCCCAAAGGTTATTATATATATCGTAAAGTAGATTCCTCCTACTGGGATACCAGCAGATGTGAAACCGGTATACCTGCATATACCAAATTTAAACTTATCGATACTACCATTGGTTATTCCAATACTTCTTATTTTGATGACAATCATAGCAAAGGGCTTATTCCGGGGGTTGAATACTGTTACCGTGTTACTGCTATTTATCTGAATGACGGCAATTATGAAATTACTGAAGGATATGCTTCAAACGAAGTTTGTGCTAAGCTGAGAAAAGATGTTCCGGTTATTACACATGCGGATGTTCGTAAAACCGATAATTCAACCGGTAAAATTTATATCGACTGGGTTAAACCCGATGAACTAGATACGAATGTTTTTCAACCACCATACAAATACAACATTCTTCAGTCTGATAATGTTATACTTTCGAATTCAAAACTGTTGAAAACATTTATGGCAAATAGTTTTTACGAACTAAAAACCACTTCACTTACCGATAGTTTTCTCGATTCGGAAAACAAACCCTATTCTTATAAAATTGAGTTTTATTCAACCGATAATGGGAATGATAATTTTATAGGAGCATCACCAGTTGCATCTTCAATATTTCTGAAATTGACACCCACACATAAATCAATAATCCTTGATTGGGATGAAAATGTTCCGTGGACAAATAATGTTTATGTTGTTTTCAAGCTTAATGAACTTACAAACCAGTTCGATTCAATCGGTTTTTCTACTGCCAGAACTTTTAAGGATATCAATTTGGATAATGGGAAAACTTATTGCTACAAGATCATGTCGAATGGGTTCTATTCTTCTGCGGCCGGATACATAAACCCTATACTGAATTTTTCAGAGGTAGCATGTATATCTCCTGTAGATACCATAAAACCTTGTCCACCCGATCTTAAAGCTACAGCTGATTGCATTAATAATAGTACTGGGTTAAACTGGCAATATGAAGGTGATTCGGGTTGTGCTTCTGATATCGGAATATTCAGGCTTTATTTCAGTAAACAACTTACACACGATTATGCTTTGATTAAAGAAATACATTATATCAATCAGAGAAGCTATCTTGATTCCCGTAGCGAAATGTTTTATTCATATGCAGGCTGTTATGTTATTACAGCAGTCGACACCTTTAATAATGAAAGTGTCTTCAGCAACGAAGTATGTGTGGATAATTGCCCCGAATATTTGTTACCTAATGTATTTACCCCCAATAACGATGGAATTAACGATACCCTGGTTCCAATAAAGGGAGTAAGGTTTATTGAGAAAATCAATCTTTCTGTTTTCAACCGGTGGGGTGAAATAGTTTTTCAAACAAATGATCCTGCCATTCGCTGGGATGGCAAGGATAAAGATAAGCACATAGATTGCTCAAATGGTGTGTACTACTATATCTGCGAGATTTATGAAATATTCCTTACAGGCACTAAAGTAAGCACCATATCAGGAACTATATCAATTTTCAGATAAAAAATTCAGTTTATATATGTTTAGTGGAATCGTCCAATCAATGGGAGAAATAGTTGGTTTGGAATACAAGGGCACAAACCTGCAAATCAGAATCAAATCAGATTTATTTCAAGTTAAAAAAAAATAACTTTTAAACAGGCTTAATTTTTGCATCGTTATATTCTTCAGTTAATTTTTCTTTTTTTGTTGTAACTTTGTAAGGTAACTGTTTATATAAGATAATGAGGTATTTTGTAAGGTTTGTATTTCTGGTCATCATCCTGTTAACAGGCAGGAACAGTTATGCAACTCATGCCCGAGCAGGAGAAATCATTTTCAGGCAGATATCGCTTTATACCTATGAAATTGAAGTAATCTATTATACCGATTCGAGAAGCTTAGCCAACAGGGATAACATTGATATTATCTTCGGCGATAATACAATTCAGAATGTTTTATTATCATATCGTATTCAGTTACCTAACTACACATATTACAACAGTTATGCAACCCAGCATACTTATCCCGGCCCGGGTACCTATGTTATTGAATTTCTTGACCCTAACAGGATTGCTGGTATCAGGAATATGGATAATTCCGTTAATACGCCGTTTTATGTCGAAACCCAGCTTCAAATCAACCCATTTATGGGAAACGACCGATCGCCCATTTTGTTACAACCACCAATAGATTTTGCTGAAGTAAATCAGATTTACGTACACAATCCAAATGCTTACGATCCTGATGGTGACAGCCTTGTTTTTAGTTTAATCCCTCCAAAGCAGGGCAAAGGCATGGATGTTGACAATTATTCAACACCCAAAGGTATAAGAAACGGATTTACAATCAACCGTCAAAGTGGTCAAATTATATGGGACTATCCCTCTATAACCGGTATTTATAATATTGCAATTTTAGTTGAAGAATACCGCAATAAAAAACGAATTGGCTATATCATTCGCGATATGCAGATCATCGTAATAGAAGGAAATAACCATCCACCCCAGATTATTCCTATCAGAGATACCTGTATTGAAGCCGGCCACAGCCTGGTATTGCCTGTCCATGCATACGACATTGACTTAAACCAATCCATAACTCTTACAGGAGATGGAGGGCCATTCACACAGCAAACAAGCCCGGCTGTCATGTCCCCAAATCCTTCCTATGCCCGTAATAATGTATATGCTACTTTTACCTGGAACATTGGCTGTGAACACATCAGAAAGTCGCCATATATGGTTGTTTTCAAAGCATCTAATGACTCCAGTATATTCCCCTTAGCTGATCTTAAATATTTCATGATCAAAGTGATCGGACCGGCACCAAAGGCTTTACAATCAACAATTTCAACTAAAGGCATACAACTTAACTGGTTTCATCCTGATTCATGCGGGACCTACCCCAAAGGTTATTATATATATCGTAAAGTAGATTCCTCCTACTGGGATACCAGCAGATGCGAAACCGGTGTTCCTGCATATACCAAATTCAGACTTATCGATACTACAATTGGTTATTCCAATACTTCTTATTTTGATGACAATCATGGCAAAGGGCTTATTCCGGGGGTTGAATACTGTTACCGTGTTACTGCCATTTATTTGAATGACGGCAATTATGAAATAACAGAAGGATATGCATCAAACGAGGTTTGTGCTAAGCTGAGAAAAGATGTTCCGGTTATTACCCATGCTGATGTTCGTAAAACCGATAAATCAACCGGTAAAATTTATATCGACTGGGTTAAGCCCGATGAACTAGATACGAATGTTTTTCAACCACCTTACAAATACAACATTCTTCAGTCTGATTATGCAACACTTTCGAATTCAAAATTGCTGAAAACATTTATGGCAGGTAGTTTTTACGAACTGAAAGCCACTTCACTTACCGATAGCTTTCTCGATTCCGAAAACAAACCTTATTCTTATAAAATCGAGTTTTATTCAACTGATAAAGGAAATGATAATTTTCTCGGCACATCACAGGTTGCCTCTTCAATATTCCTGAAATTATCACCCACAGATAAATCAATAACACTTGACTGGGATGAAAATGTTCCATGGACAAATGATGTATATATAGTTTACCGTCTTAATGAACTGACAAATCAGTTCGATTCAATCGGGTTTTCAACTGCCAAAACTTATAAGGATATCAATTTGGTTAATGGGAAAACTTATTGCTACAAGATCAAGTCGGATGGATTCTATTCTTCTACGGCCGGATATATTAACCCTATTCTGAATTTTTCGGAGGAATCATGTACATCTCCGGTGGATACCATAAAACCTTGTCCACCCGATCTTAAAGCTAAAGCTGATTGCATTCAGAACAGTACTCAGTTAAACTGGCAATATTTTGGAGATTCAAGTTGTGCTTCTGATATTGGAAGTTTCAGGCTTTATTTCAGCAAACAACTTACACACGATTATGCTTTGATAAAAGAAATACGTAATATCAATCAGCGAAGCTATCTTGATTCCCGCAGCGAAATGTCTTATTCCCTGGCAGGCTGTTATGTTATTACAGCAGTCGACACCTTTAATAATGAAAGTATTTATAGCAACGAAGTATGTGTTGATAATTGCCCCGAATATATGTTACCTAATGTATTTACTCCAAATAACGATGGAATTAACGATACCCTGGTTCCGAAAAAGGGAGCTAAGTTTATAGAAAAAATTTATCTTACCATATTCAACCGGTGGGGCGAAGTAGTTTTTCAAACAAATGATCCTGCCATTCGTTGGGACGGCAAGGATAAGGATAAACACACAGATTGCTCAAATGGGGTGTATTACTATAATTGCGATGTTTATGAAATATACCTTAACGGCACTAAAGTAAGGACTCTTTCGGGTACCATATCAATTTTCAGATAAAAAATCCAGTTTATATATGTTTAGTGGAATCGTAGAATCAATGGGAGAAATCGTTGGTTTGGAATACAAGGGCACAAACCTGCAAATCAGGATCAAATCAGAATTATTAAATGATCTCCATGTTGACCAAAGTGTTTCGCATAATGGAGTTTGCCTTACCATTGAAAAAATGTTTGACGATAGTTACCAGTTAAGTGCAATTGAGGAGACACTGAAAAAAACCAATCTGGGTGATTTAAAAACCGGTGACAGGATAAATATGGAAAGGAGCCTGAAAGTTGACAGCCGTTTTGATGGCCATATCGTTCAGGGTCATGTCGACACTATTGCTATATGTACACGAACCTCTGAAGCCGATGGAAGCTGGTATTTTACATTCCAATATGAACCTCAGAAGAACTTTATGCTTGTTGAAAAAGGTTCGGTTTGTGTTGACGGTGTTAGTTTAACGGCTTTTGATGTTGATAACAAAACCGGTCAATTTACGGTTGCCATTATTCCCTATACATTCCATAACACCGTTTTTGGCCTGTATAAAAAAGGCAGTAAAGTAAACATCGAATTCGATGTTTTGGGGAAATATATTTTTACGTGGCTTGAAAGCTATAAGAATCTGATATAAAGACCCAAGTCCCAAATTCAAAGGTGGCTGCTACCATTAATTTTTTGAACTTTGAAAAAGACTCTCGTTCTGTCGATTTGCAATCGACAGATTTGAAAGGCTGAAGAAACAGTTTCTTTGATTACAAAAATTTCCGGATGGAGCACACATCCTTGATGGATCTTCTTCTTGTGATTTGGAATTATTGACTTGGGACTTGGGTCTTACTTCTTTACATTCCTGACAACAGTATCCAGAACAGGTTTCTCTTTTTTCTTTTCCAGCTCAGATTGCTTTATTTCCTTTTCATCAATCAGAAATATTTCCTCCTTATCCCTTTTCAGTAAGTAATTTTCCCGGGCAAACTTTTCGAAGGTGCGGTTGTTGTATCTCAGGTCATGCAGACTTTTCTTCGTTGTTTCGATTTCATTTATATAATAGCCTTTTTCTTCATTAAGCTTACCTAATGCCCTTTTATTTTTAAAGGTATAGATCAGGTTATTCCTGTCTAAAAAGACGATCCAAATAATAAATGCAGCCGTAATGATAAAGTACTTATTCCTGAAAATTGTCGGAATACGTTCCCACATTTCATATTAGCTTTTATAGCTTTTAACAAATCTGAAATCCTTACCTGGGTAAACAGCTTCGAAACCAAGTTCTTCTTCAATCCTTATTAATTCGTTGTATTTTGCAATCCTGTCGGTTCTGGACAATGATCCTGTTTTGATTTGTCCGGTATTCATGGCAACTGTCAGGTCAGCAATAAAAGTATCTTCAGTTTCACCCGAACGGTGACTTACCACAGCAGTAAAATGATTTTGCACAGCCATTTGAATGGTTTCAATGGTTTCGCTTAACGTACCTATCTGGTTAAGTTTTATCAGGATGGAATTGGTAGCATTCATTTCAATACCCTTGGCAAGCCTTTCCTGGTTTGTGACATAAAGGTCATCTCCAACAATCTGTATTTTCCCTTTTGTTTTGTTCATTAGTTTGGCCCATGCACTCCAGTCATCTTCGGCCAATGGATCCTCCAGAGATAGAATCGGGTATTTTTTAATCCACCTTAACCAGTACTCAACCATTTGATCGGATGAAAATTCCTTTTGGGTAGATTTATAGAATTTATAGGTTCCTTTTTTTTCATCATACATTTCTGTTGCTGCCGGATCCAAAGCAATGTAAACATCTTCGCCGGGAATATAGCCGGCCTTTTCAATAGCTGCAATAACAGTTTCGATGGCTTCTTCGTTCGATTTCAGATTTGGAGCAAAACCTCCTTCATCGCCAACATTTGTTGAATGTTTCTTCGATCTTAGAAGATCTTTTAAACTAAAGAATACATTCGAAGCTATATTTAAAGCATCAGTAAAACTATCGGCACCAATAGGCATGATCATAAATTCCTGGAAATCGATTCGATTGTCGGCATGTTTACCACCATTTAATATATTCATCATTGGTATGGGAAGTATTCTGGCTCCGATACCTCCAAGATACCTGTATAATGGCAAGCCTGATTCGAGAGCAGCTGCACGGGCTACTGCCATCGAAACGCCAAGAATGGCATTTGCTCCCAGTTTTGATTTATTTGGGGTACCATCCAGATCAATCATAATATCATCGATCATTTTCTGTTCAAATACACTGATATCAAGTAACTCAGGTTCAATTACCTCGATAATCTGATCACATACTTTTGTGACAGATTTTCCACGGAAAAAGTCTTTATCTCCATCTCTTAATTCAACTGCTTCATGCGCACCGGTAGATGCACCCGATGGAACAGCTGCCCTGCCAATGTATCCATTTTCGGTTATAACTTCAACTTCAACTGTGGGAGTTCCACGAGAATCTAATATCTGACGTGCCATTATTCCTGAAATAGTACTCATATTTCTATTTTTTTTAAATGTTATTTGTTTTATTACTGATATATAAAATAAACTAAAAATATAATAAACAACTCATTAGAGGGGTAAAAATCAAAAAATTTTAAAGTTGAAAGTTACGTTTTTTTTAACTGTTGTAAATGAATTTTTACGCAAATATTTTTCAGGATTGTGCTGATTTCATTGAAATTACCTCATACTGATGTAAATTTAATTGTATGTTTTATTAATTAAAGTAACTTTGCAGTTAGATATTTGCATTATATCCTTAATAATATGTCCAACATTACACTCACAATATTTAAGCCCGATGCAGTTTTGCGGGGAGAAACAGGTAAAATTCTGGATTCAGTTATTGAAAACGGATTCAAAATTATTGCTTTAAAGATGTATCATCTTACCCGGAAGGAAGCCATGAAATTTTACGAAATACATTCGGAAAAAGCTTTTTTTCAAAGTCTGATTGATTATATGACTTCAGGTAAGGTAATTGTAGCTGTTCTTCAAAAAGACAATGCTGTTGAGAGTTTTAGAAACCTTATCGGAGCTACAGATCCATTGAAAGCAGCTGAAGGCACCATAAGAAAGAGATTCGGCACCAGTGTTGAACGAAATGTAATTCATGGTTCCGATTCCGATGAAAATGCCAGTATTGAATCTGCTTTTTTCTTTTCGATGCTAGAAATATATAATTGTTAAATTCGGCAACGATGGACATCAATGATAATGAGAATAAAAAGGATAAAAGCAAAAGGGTTCTGATCTTTTTTGTAATCCTGCTTTTATTGTCAAATATTTTAACTCTTGTCCTCTACATTAATAAGAAAACCACAGAGATAAAGATTGAACAGCAGCTTGTTTCAACTTTAGGATTGAAGGTAGAGCTGGAAAAAAAGATCATTGAATATAAAACGAAGATTCATGAATATGCAGGACAGATAAACGAAAAAGATTCTACACTGCTTGCATATAAAACTGAACTCGAAAACAAAGTGAATGAGATACAGAACATGATAAAAGATGTAAGGATATCACAGGATAAATATGAGCAGGCTAAAGAAGAGATCGATGGGTTGAAATATTATATAGAAAAGTATCAGAAACAAATAGATGAATTGAAGAAGCAAAATATAGTTCTTACTAATGAAAATTCAAATCTGAAGCAGGACATTACTAAAAACAGGAAGGTTATGGATAATCTTCAGGATGAGAATGTTAAACTCTCAAATAAAGTAAGTCTTGGTTCAAAGCTTGAATCTGCAACGATATCGATAGCAGGTATTCAGATTAAAGAAAGCGGCAAACAAAAAGAAACCTCGAAAGGAAGCAGGATGGATGGCATGAGAATAAATTTCAACATCCAGAGTAATGTTATGGCTGACAAAGGATATTATGATTTTTATATCCGAATTCTGAACCCAAAAGGCGAAACTCTCTATATTGAAGGAACAGGCTCCGGAAGATTTCAGCTTCAGGGCACTGATGCCCTTTATACCATAAAAGAACGTCTGGAGTTTACAAACGATGATACCAAGGTCTTTACAGTTTATTGGTCAAAAGGATCACCATTCGAAAAAGGAACATATAAAATTGAAATATTCACACAAGGATTAATATTTGGCGAAAACACATTTGAGGTTAAATAATTAAAAACAGTTTATGGCAGCAATAGGAACAATCAGAAAGTATTCAGGAATCGCAATCGGACTAATAGGTATTTCCATCTTGGCATTTGTAGTAAGTGATGCATTTAACAGCAAGGCAACGGGAGGTTTCTTCCGCAGGAATAAAAATGATGTCGGCGTAGTATCCGGTAAATCAATCACTTACCAGGAGTTTCAGGCCCGCTATGATCAGGCTGTGGAACGATATAAAGAGCAGAACCAGGTTGAAAACGTGGATGATGTTGCCAGAAACCAGATCAGGGAAGAACTCTGGACATTGATGACTGATGAAATAATTTATGGACAGGAATATGAAGATCTCAATCTAACGATCAGCGATGTGGAACTGAATTATTTGGTTACCGGCCCAGATCCACTTCCATCGGTAAAACAAGCTTTTACAAATCCTAAAACAGGCGTTTTTGAAAAGGATAATCTTATCAGCTTTCTTAAAAACCTTGATCAGGCTGAACCCCGTTACCGCAATATGTGGCTGGATTTCGAAGAAAATATTGTGAAAGAGCAAAAGAAACAGAAGTACAACGACCTCATCAAAAACAGCATGTATGTTACTGACCTTGAGGCACAGGACATATATTACAGCAAAAATCAACTCGCCAATATCGAATATGTTGCATTACCCCTTAAAACTATTGCTGACAGCAATGTAAAATATACTGAACCAGATCTTAAAAATATGTACGAAAAGATCAAGAAACAATACGAAGTTGAAGATTCAAGATCATTCGATTATGTTACTTTTGAAATTACCCCGACAAAAGCTGATACTGCTAATTTATTCAAAGCAATGGGTACTTTGAGGAATGAATATGCTACTACTAAAAATGATTCTCTGTTTGTGGAAGTGAATAGTGATGTACATTTCGATACACTTTTCCACCCGAAGGGATTTTATTCTCAAAAACTGGAAAGTTTCTTTTATACAAATCCAACAACCGACTCCGTTATAGGTCCATATTTGGATGATAATAAAATAAAACTGGCCAAGATCGTTGATCACAAAAATGATACAGTATTTTATTTCAAAGCCAGCCATATACTTTTTAAACCCGAAGGACCCACTTTAAAGGATACAGCCAATGCCCTGAAAAAAGCCAGGGACCTTATGGTTAAATTAAAGAAGGGCGGGAAATTTGCCGATTCAGCCATGAAATACAGTGGTGACAATGGTTCAGCTACCAAAGGCGGTGATTTGGGATGGTTTAAAGAAGGCAGCATGGTAAAGCCTTTTATGGATGCTGTAAAGAAAGGCAAAAAAGGTGATATGGTCGTGGTTAAAAGTCAGTTTGGTGCCCACCTGATTTATATTACCGACAATAAAACCAACCTTTTGATGCGATTGGGTATTATTACCAAAAATATTACCCCTTCGTCCGAAACATTCCAGTCGGTTTATAATAAAGCTAAAACATTCAGAAGTAAGGCCGATAATGCTGAGAATTTCCAAAAATTTGTCAAAGAAATGGAGATAAATAAAAAAATCGCTACCGACATCAAGCCAAATGATAAGGATATACCCGGGATGCCAAATTCACGAAAACTAATCAATACTGTTTATCAAAAAAAGAAAGGCGAGGTTTCGGATATTATCGAAATGGATGCAAGGTTTGTTGTTTTTACGATCACCCGTATCGTTAAAAAAGGCTATTCACCCATGGAAGACCTGAAGGATGAACTCGTAAAACGAGTCATTAAGGAAAAGAAACAGGAAACACTTGCAAAGAAAATTGAAGATACAAAAGCATCTAATCTTGAAGGGGTAGCTAAATCACTTAATCTGGTTGTTGATAAAATGACCAACTTAAACTTATCCATGCCTTATCTTGCCAGTTATGGCGAAGAAAAATATTTCGCCGGTTATGTTTTCGGTTGTAAACCCGGTAATACCATGTCCAAACCGATAAAAGGCGAAAGTGCTGTATATGTATTTGTCCTCAAGGATTTTTCAAAGGTTGAAGCACCAAAAAACCTGAACGAAACCAAGAAGGAATTATACAACAATTACCAGGGAGGCATGGCACAGTATGAAACATATCAATCGCTTAAAGAAGTTGCTAAGATGCAGGACCTGAGATACAAATTCTATTAGGAGCAACTGAATTATAAATTTAAAACCTCATTAGTCAGAAATTGGCTGGTGAGGTTTTTTTTATTTTTTTCCTGATATGTTTTCCCAAATTTTAGTCCAAAAAAATATTTTATTCTGAAGTACATTTTTGCATTTATAATGTTAAATTTTGTATTCAGGAAAATATCGGATTAGTAGTCCTGATTTTGTTTTCTACTTCTTTTTTTAAATTTATTTTGATAAAACTAATGAATTTTAAATAACCCTTCTAAAAACTCAAATCATTTATATGCAATACAGAATTGAAAGTGATTCGATGGGCGAAGTTCAGGTACCCGTCGATAAATACTGGGGAGCCCAAACCCAAAGATCATTTGATAATTTCAAGATTGGGAAAGGCAGAATGCCGATTGAGATCATTTATGCGCTTGCCATTGTAAAAAAAGCAGCGGCATTTGCAAATAATACTCTTGGCAAACTCGATGCAGAGAAAAACGAATATATTGCTAAGGTTTGTGATGAGATCCTCAGCGGGAAACTGGATGATGAATTTCCACTGGTAACCTGGCAAACAGGCTCAGGTACACAAACCAACATGAACCTGAACGAAGTAATCGCAAACAGGGCACATGTTATTCATGGAGGAAAGCTAACCGATGAAAAAAAGTTCCTGCATCCCAATGATGATGTAAATAAGGCACAATCGACGAATGATGCTTTTCCGACAGCTATTAATGTTGCAACCTATAAATTGATTGTCGAAAAAACGATCCCTGCTCTCAGGAAATTAGAACATGGTTTTCAGCAGAAATCGGAAGAATTCCGCCACATTGTAAAGATAGGTCGCACCCATTGTATGGATGCCACTCCACTCACGCTGGGACAGGAATTTTCGGGTTATGCCTCGCAAATTGATCACGGTATTCGTACCATTGAAAATGCTTTGTTGCACTTATCCGAACTTCCTTTAGGAGGCACTGCTGTTGGAACAGGTCTGAATGCCCCTAAAGGCTTTGATATTACAGCGGTAAAAAAAATAGCTGAATTAACTGGGTTGCCTTTTATACCATCTGAAAATAAATTCCAGGGGCTTGCATCACGTGACAGTATTGTTGAAATGTCATCGGCGCTTAAAACGGTTGCTGTTAGTCTCATCAAAATCGGAAATGATGTAAGAATGCTGGCATCAGGCCCAAGGTCAGGCCTGGGCGAGCTCATGTTACCCGAGAATGAACCCGGATCTTCAATTATGCCCGGAAAAGTAAATCCCACACAGGTGGAGGCGCTCACGATGGTTTGCGCAAGAGTAATTGGAAATGATACAGCAATCACCATCGGTGGTTTAAATGGCCATTTTGAACTGAACGTAAATAAACCACTCCTTGGGTATTGTATTTTAGATTCTGCCGGTTTGCTTGCCGATGTGTGCAACTCATTTAATGATAATTGTGTAACGGGTATAGTAGCAAATCTTCCGAGGATAAAAGAACTTTTAGACAACTCTTTAATGCTTGTAACTGCGCTAAATCCTTATATTGGTTATGATAATTCCGCAAAAATTGCAAAAAAAGCACATAAGGAAGGGCTTACTTTAAAGCAATCGGCAATAGCACTTGGACTTGTATCTTCAGAACAGTTTGACGAGTGGATTAAACCTGAAAAAATGGTTGGCGAAGTTTAATGAAATAATCTTTTCCGGCATAAATTATGTAGGTTAGAAAACAAATTAATGATTAAAAAATATACGTATGAAATATTTACCTATTGATTCGAAATTGTTCATAGAAAACAGAAGAAAATTTGTCAGCAAAATGAAGCCAAATTCAATGGCTATCTTCAATTCCAATGACGAGATGCCGAGGAACGGAGATCAGAATTTCCC
>Ga0182027_10011308_pt1 | contig 12629 bp, 16 predicted proteins | sample 712E1DmetaG_FD_121300 | JGI IMG/M metagenome (GOLD analysis project Ga0182027, IMG submission 121300) | Permafrost microbial communities from Stordalen Mire, Sweden - 712E1D metaG (Illumina Assembly) | ecosystem: Environmental > Terrestrial > Soil > Wetlands > Permafrost | place: Sweden...
ACCACCACAAGAACACGCCGCACAATTGATCAGGAAATTGAAGACCTGGAAAAGAAACTCGCCCTTAAACGTGAATCTCTACGGAAGGCAGAAACGAACCAGAAGATCATTATTGGTGGTATGATGCTGGCCCTCGCAGAGCATGATCCAGCCGCAAAAAAGAGACTCGTGGAACTGCTTGAAAAGAACGTGACCAGGCCCGCTGACGTGAAGCGGATCGAGCCTCTGCTCGTTGTGCTGAAAACGGAAAAACACAAACCGTGAACGCAAAGGGCGCTGAGAAAACGGTCTGGCCTACGCTATAACGGCATTCGATCTCAATGTTGTGAAACTGAAAACGAAACGATAGAGGCCTATCTCTAAAGCGGAACAGTCTGGGGTGGGGAAAAGGTAGCCACTAAGACTCCAGCGGCGCTGTGTGGAACAGCATATTCCCAACGCGGGGCGCTTGCCCGCAGAGGCGTATAATCTCGCCGTGATCGGTCAGGCACAACAACTCGGTCCGGGTTCAAGTGCGTTGGAATTGTGGGCGAATCTGTACCGGGAAGGCGCGTTCCGCGCCCCTCTGCCCTCCGGCTGCTGGCGGGAAGCGGATGAGTTGCTCAGAGCCGCAAGAGCGGCTGATGAATCAGCCGGGGCTGGCTTGGCAAAGTCACTGGAGAAATCAAATCGGACTTTCAGCCCGCTGGCAGACCCACTTGGAATCGACTTCGGTGCTCATCGGTGGCTTTCCCTGGAGCGCGAAGAGGCATATACAGACTGGTTCGGATGGATATTGGGACAAATCGAGGACGCCGTGCAGGTATTGAAGCTATTCGGGGTCCAAGACGAAAGCCTTCTCCGGGAGTGCGCTTCGGAAAAGCCCATTATCAAACGTGAGCTCCCTATCCACGATGGACGGCTGGATCTGCTCATCGAGTTTGGAAGGCGCCTGCTCATCATCGTAGAGGTCAAGACAAAGTCGTTCGATGGGGTCGCAGCCCGGGATCAACTCGTGAGGTACGACCGATGGGCTCAGAATCAATTCCGTCCAACGCTCGGCTATTTTGTCGCAGTTGAACCCGGCGAATTTGGCTGCCCACAGCGGTTCACACCGTTACGGTGGCGCGAACTGGCACCTCGAATCAGAGAACAGGCATGGGAGTGGATTCGAGCATCGAAAATGCAGCCGCGGAATGGAAGCGATCTTATTCGTGCTGCTATGACCCTGGCGTTCTGCGGCGCTGTCGAGCAAAACCTGCTTCGGTTGTCAGGGAAGCCGGCGATGTTCAGAACTCAACTTTCAGCCGACTACCTGAAAGACTGGAGTGAAAAGACGTGACGGATGAAACAGCGGACAAAGCCGAAATGTTTTTTGTAACCGGCCTTGAGAAATACCTAGACGCCAAGGCTGCGGTGACAATGTTTGAGCAAGAGGTCCAGCGGCGGGTGAAGAAAGTGGTTACGAGGCGCCAGCCCGAGCTCGCAGAGTTGTTCGGCAAAGGACGGTCATTAAAGGGCTACTACGAAGCGTCAGGGATGCCAGACTTCATGTATCTAGGCGCGCAGGTCGCTTTCAAGGGCTCCGGCGCACTCTATTTCTCTCTCGCCTTCGAACGCAATAATAAGGACGGCTCCGGCCCCTCCCCGAGTGTTATTTTCTGGCGGGAGCGCACCTCTTTAATGGAGCCACTGTGGAAGGCAGCCGAGAAGATTAAGCAAGGGAATGAGAATCTTGGGGTCCTCAACGACAGATTCTGGTTAGCTGGCAGTCAGCCCTCTGCTAACTGGGACTCCTGCGAAAAGGCGCTCGACTCCGTTATTACTGCCTGGATAGAGTTGTGGACAAAACTCGGCGGCTTGCCGAAGTACCTCGTCGCGCAAGGGCCGCCAATGAAGGCTAGCCGAGACCAATGACATTGAAGTTCCTCAGTGATGTTCCACGGTTTTCTCCATCGGAGGGTGGTCCAGATCAGGATTCTCGGAACTGAGAGTCTGCCTAGTCTTGTCAAACAAAGTTGCTTAGTGGTAGTGGGTAAGTTTGATTTCCACAGGGCTGTCGCGGCTGGGCGAATCCGTGACATCATACTTCTATGGGGAAAATTGCCAAGCAAAAGCGCGATTTTATGGAGCTTGCAAAAGGTGTCGTAGAACGGGCGATTGGTGAGCATATGGATGGTACTCCTCTCGAAATTCCGGTAGACCTCAGAAATCCTCACGCTGTCGCACTCGGTCGGTTGGGCGGAATAAAGGGCGGCAAAGTGAGAGCTGAGACACTGACGCCCACCCAGAGGAAGCGTATTGCTAAAAAAGCAGCCAAAGCGAGATGGGCTAGTAAATCTACTGCTACTTAACGGGGGCTTGTATGTTTTTTATCAGGGCGATCCCATTCTGATTTTCAATAATCTTGTAAGCCATGCTATTCATAAGAAAATTCATGTAGCAGTGATGCACGGTAAGCACTAAATCTTGCAGTACAGGGTCAGATTCTAGGTCCATAATTGTGAGACCCATTTTCTTGCAAGCCTCATTGTCAAAATGCTGATCGTGGGTTTTGTTCGCGGCGTAGTTTGAAAGGGCTTTAGTTACTTTCTTCGCTCTTGCCTGCTTGTCGGAGCGGTTTTCAAACATTCCAGCCTTAAGTTGCTGCTCTACGAACGTGTTTGACCATCTGATTGCATTCTCACACTGGCCAAGAAATGTTGGCCTATATTGCCCGATGATCTGCTGCCACAGGACTATTTTGGCTGGGTCTTTTTTAATCTCCCGCACGGCGCGCTTGAATTCCTGTACGACTCCGTGAGCAGGTATGCCCGCCAATTGTGGATCAATCGGGCCGAGATTTGATTCCTTTCCCATCCATATCTCTTTACAGCAGCACGCAATGATCGTACCTGCGGACATGCTGATTTGCGGCACAAAGGCACGAATATTGTTGCCGAACATCTTATGCAGATAGGTAACGATTGACTGAGTAGCGGCAATTCCGCCGCCTGGCGTATGCAGAATTAAATCCAATCCTAGCGATCTATCTAATTTATGGATGGTCGTCATGAATCCATTTTTATCTTCATCGTTAATGTCTGAAAGGAAGACGCTACCCTTGGATAGCCAACCAGAATAATATGCGATTAGATTTCTTTTAGTATGCTGGTGGAGAGCATTCAGGTATTTTTTGCGCACGACTGTCTGCGCATTGACTCCCTGAAACTGTATGGCCTGGATTTCATTAAATACGTCGTTCCAATTTGGCATTACACCTCAGCATTCGGGGCCGTAGTAGATGGCACATACTTCAACGCCGATGGCTGTTCGAGGTTGTAATTGTCCGAATAAAAGCATGGGTGGGGTGTCTGCGGAACAGTGAATAGACGGACGTATTCTTGCTCGATTGTCTTCGGACGTACATCGCTCATAGTTGTCTTCACTTGATCTTTCATTCTGAGCCTCACAGAGCGCGAGGATTCAGTTCCACGTTTTGTTGACTGTTTTATACCATGACCGTTAGCCGGTTGTGTTTTATTTTTGACTATCATCTTCATTTATTACTTGACTCCTTATCCGCTCAAGCATATAGTTCAATTATGAACCGCTTGAGTGTTGAACAGAAAACTCAGGTTGTGACTGCCCTTATCGAGGGCAATTCCATACGTTCTACGGTAAGAATGACAGGAGTTGCGAAAAATTCTGTAACAAAACTCCTGGTCGAACTGGCGAATGCGTGTGCCGAATACCACGACATGCATGTTAGGAGCCTTCGTGTTCGCCGCCTTCAGTGCGACGAAATCTGGGCTTTTGTGGGGGCTAAAGCGAAAAACATAACCCTGGAGCAGAAAGAGCAAGGCTGGGGCGACGTTTGGACCTGGACGGCCATCGACGCTGATACCAAACTGTGTGTCTCCTACCTTGTGGGTGGACGGACTGCGGGATGGGCAACCGATTTCATGCTGGACTGCTCTGAGCGCATCATCGGGCGTCCACAAATCACAACAGACGCGCACAAGCCCTACCTCAAGGCCGTTGAAGAAGCGTTCGGGGGTGATGCATACTATGCGATGCTCCACAAGGTCTACGCGGCCACAAACGAGCCTCAGCACCGCTACTGTCCGGCAACCTGTATCGGTTGCGATATGAAGACCGTAAGTGGTAACCCGGCCCCGAAGCATGTCAGCACGTCCTTTGTTGAACGTCAAAACCTTTCGATGAGAATGGGCATACGCCGTTTTACCAGCTTAACGAATGGCTTCTCGAAGAAAGTCGAGAATCACGCCGCCGCCGTCACTCTTTGGTTCATGTATTACAACTTCTGCCGCATTCATCAGACCTTGCGTGTAACCCCTGCGATGGAGACGGGTCTCGCAAATCATGCTTGGACAATCGAGGAGTTGATCGGACTTCTCCAATATGAAGACAGCACGATCTCGAAAATCGACAACACTTTGTTCCGCAGGGCTCTAGGCGAAGTTGCATAAGCCCTGTGGAAATCAAACTGACCCACTACCTGCTTGGTAGTCACCTGGCGAGAATAGGGCTTCGCGTGAATCAAGGACCTACTGCGATCTGTGGAATTCGAGGAGACGAGATTCCGGCGAATCAAGCCGACATGGAGAGAATCCACAACCGAGGCCAGCGCCAGATCTGTACAGACAAGCACCAGTGTCATGGGCGGCGATCTCGATCACCACTGGTTCTCACGCGAAAACTTCACATGAATAGGGTACCGAATGAAGACGGGAACACTGCCATTCCCCTAAATCGCACAAAAAGTTTGAGGAGCAGCCATCAGAACAGCCATTCGACGAAAATAAAAATGGCAGCCGATTTGGCTGCCTTGTATCTTGTTGAATTTATTTACTTTCTGGCTCCTCAGGTAGGACTCGAACCTACAACCCTTCGGTTAACAGCCGAATGCTCTGCCATTGAGCTACTGAGGAGTGTCTTGTACTCAATTGTCCACTACAACGGTAGCAGAGAGCGCGGAGCGCGTCAAAAAAATCCGTGGCGCGAGAGAAGTCGGATTCGCGGATTGGCCTCCCCGGAAAGCGGACCGAGGTTGCCGGAGAAGGACGCCTGCGCCGAACCGGGCTGGAGACAGGTGCAAAGAGCCACGGCCGCGATACGATAAGGAGAACCCGTAATGAATCGCCTCGCACACAATAACCTGAACCATTTCTGAAGGAGTCGCCTCAAACCCATGAAACTGAAACTGCCCGCGGGTTCATTCCGAGCCTATCTCTTCGACTGCGATGGCACCATCGCCGATTCCATGCCGCTGCACTATCGCGCCTGGAAGAAGGCTCTTGCGGAGTGGAACTGCGAATACCCGGAGGCTCTCTTCTACTCCTGGGGCGGCAAGCCCGTCCGGGAGATCATCGCCGGCCTGAACGAGATTTACGGGCTGAAGATGCCCATTGAGGCCGTCGCCGAGCGCAAGGAAAGCCTCTACCTCGAACAGCTCCCGCAGCTCAAGGCCATTCCTGAAGTGCTGGAGCACATCGAGGCGCAGCATGGCCGGATTCCCTTCGCCATCGTTTCGGGCAGTAAGCTGGAATCGGTCGTAGGATCGCTGACCGTACTCCATCTTCTCGACAAATTCGATACCATCGTCGCCGCGGAAGACTACAAAAACGGCAAACCGGCCCCGGATGCATTCTTGCTGGCGGCAGCCCGGCTCGGCGTGCCTCCCGAAGACTGTCTGGTCTTTGAAGACACCGCGCTGGGTATCCAGGCCGCAACGGCTGCCGGTATGACCACGGTGATGGTTCCGTTTATCTTGAACAGAAGCTGAGGAACCGGCGATTTCCGCAGACCGTATATCTTAAAAAGATAACCAGGCACCGGAGTTCTAATGCCCGCCATTGAGACAGTACAAAAACCTGAGCATTGCGATGCCCCAGGCCGGGCCAACTGGCCAATCCTGCTGGGTATTGCCGCCGCCGTCACGTTCGTCCACCTGCTCACCAACGGCCGCTACGGCTTCCACCGCGACGAACTCCAGTTCCTGAGTGACGCCCGCCATCTCGATTGGGGATTCGTGGCCTATCCGCCCCTGACACCCTTTCTGGAGCGCATTAGCCTGAGCCTTTTCGGCCTCTCGCTCGTCGGTCTGCGGCTCTTTTCGGTCCTGGCGCAAGCCACGGCCATCGTTTTCACCGGCCTGATGGCGCATGAACTGGGCGGCCGGCGGTTGGCCCAATTCGCCGCTGCTCTGGCGGTCGCGCTTTCGCCGCTGCCGCTATTCGAGGGTTCGGAATTCCAGTACGTAACCTTCGATTATCTCTGGTGGGTGATGATTGCCTATTTCACGATTTGCCTGTTAAAGACAGAGAACCCGCGCTGGTGGCTGGCGATCGGAGCGGTCATTGGCATTGGCTTGATGACTAAATACACCATCTGCTTTCTTGTGCTCGCGCTGCTCTGCGGCTTCTTGCTGACGCGCGCTCACCGTTTGATCCTTAGTTGGTGGTTGTTGGGCGGCGTAGCAATTGCGCTGCTCATCTTTCTGCCCAACCTCGTGTGGCAGATTCGCCACGATTTCATCACCTGGCATTTCCTACACTTCATTCACATCCGCGACGTGGGCTGGGGCCGCGGCAATCAGTTCCTCTTCAAGCAGTTCTTTGTCTGCACGAACGTATATGCGGCGCCGTTGTGGATCGGCGGCTTGATCTGCTATCTGCTCAGCCCGCGCTACCGTCCGCTGGCCTGGATGTACCTGTTCCCTCTGGCGTATTTTCTCGCTGTCAAAGGAGTCTTCTACTATCTGGCGCCCGCATACCCGATGCTCATTGCTATGGGTGCGGCCGAAGGTGGGCGCTGGGTGGCGGCGTTGTCGAAGTTGTGGCGCTGGGTGGTGAAGATTGTCTTCTTCCAGGGGATCGTCGTATCCGGCGCGTATGGATGCGCGCTGGCTTTGCCGCTGGCGGCCTCCGGTCCCCTCATGCATTTTGCCTTGGACACCAACGATGCTTTCCGCGAGGAGATCGGCTGGCCCGAACTCGTCAAGACAGTCGCCGGCATCCGCGATTCCCTGCCCCACGAACAGCAGGCCAGCGTAGGTGTCCTCGTCGGCAACTACGGCGAACAGGGCGCAATCGAGATGCTTGGCCCGGCTTACAATCTACCCCTGCCCATCAGCATGACCAACTCGGCCTGGCTGCGAGGCTATCCCTCGCCGCCGCCTACCACGCTGATCGTGCTTGGCTTCACGCGCGAAGAAGCCGATCGCGCTTTTATGTCCTGCCGCCTGGCCGGGCACAACGGCAACTCCGAGGGCGTCAAGAACGAGGAGAGCCAGTACCATCCCGACATCTTCGTTTGCGGCGGCCCGCGCCTGCCTTGGCCGGAGTTCTGGAAGAAGTACCAGGCCTTCGGTTGAATGAAGCTGCGGACAAACACGATTCGGAAGGAGGCGGGGGTTTCAACCTCCGCATAAAACCAGCAAAATTACCGCGGGCTTTAGCCCCCGGAGGAATGCCTTTCACTATTTCGTCCGAAATCCTGAGTTTTTCCGCAGCCAATGAATCTGTTCTGGACGCTCAGTAGAGCAGCACCGCCACGCGATAGACCGTGAAGGCGCCTTCCACGGCCTGTGGCGGGCAACTGCCCACGGCGGCCTGGCGATACTGCCCGGACGCAATGCGACCCACCAGCGCCTTAGGCAGGCGACTCAGATCCGCATCCTGCCAGAGCATCGAAAACCCTGGCTGGCTGCCGCCTCTCGCACCCCTCGATTGCGCGCAATATGCACGCGCTGCCGTTGGGTCGGCGAGGAGGGCGATCCCTTGCGCCCGCACCAGGCCGGCGATGGTAGCCTCCACCCGGGCCTGCGTCAGCACCGGTACGGCACGCTCGTAGTCGGTCACTGCATAGAGCATGCCGCGGCTGGCCACCACAGCCACTCCCACGTGGTCCACCTCGGGGTTGAGCAGGTTGGCGCGATGCCCAGGTGATTCCATCCATCCCCGATGAACAAGGGCTAAATTGGATGCGACAGCCACATTCTCTTCGATCAGGCTGAAGTGTGCTCCCGCCTGGCCGGCCCGGCCGCCCACGTCCGGCTCGCCGCGATACTGGTGAGAGATCGGCCCCTCGGCAGCCATGCGCAGACAGTGCTGGCGGGCAGCTTCGGCCAGCGCCGGCTCCCACTTCAGCGGCCTTGCTCCTTGAGCGGCGCGAGCCTGGTTGGCCAGCACCACAAGCTGCCAGGACTCCGGCTGAATCGGCTGCGGCCTTCCGCCCTGCCGAGGCGCTTGCGCCAAAACCACAGGCGCAATCACCGCCAAACTCAAAATCCATCCCAGCCGCGAATTACCCATGATTGATTAAACCCCACTCCGCCGCCGGTGTCGCGGTATTCTTGCTGTGCCCATGCTTTCCGTCGCCGCCAACCCGCTCCGCCCCTTCCTGCATCGCGGCCGCCGCCAGCCGCTGGCCGTGGCAGGGGTTCTGCTACTCTCCGTTTTCATTGTTGGCGGCCTCAGCGCCCCTTGGCTCGCGCCCCATAATCCCGCCGCCATCGACCTCGTGCACCGGCTTGAAGGCCCCTCCGCCACGCACTGGGCCGGAACCGACGAGCTGGGCCGCGACACGCTCTCGCGCCTGCTGTGGGGAGCGCGCCTCTCGCTGGCCGTCTCGGTCACGGTGGTTGTGATCTCCCTCGCCCTGGGCCTCGCCATCGGCGGCCTGGCCGGCTACCTGGGCGGCTGGATCGATATTGCCCTGACGACCTTTGCCATGAACACCTTCCTGGCCCTGCCCGGCATTCTCCTGGCCATCGCCTTCGCCGCCTTTCTCGGCCCCGGCTTCGCCAACCTGGTGCTGGCCCTGGCCATCGGCGGCTGGGCCGGTTATGCCCGGCTGGTGCGGGCGCAGGTCATGGCCGTCCGCGACCGCGAATACGTCGATGCGGCCCGCGCCTTGGGCGCCAGCGGCCTGCGCATCTTCTTCCGCCACATCCTGCCCAACATCATCCAGCCCATCCTGGTGCAGGCGGCCATCGGCATGGCCGGCGTCATCCTGGCTGAGGCCACGCTCTCCTTCCTCGGCCTGGGCATTCCCGCTCCCGCGCCCAGTTGGGGCTCCATGCTCAACGACGCCCGGCTGCATCTCTTCGATTCGCCGCGCCTTGTGCTCTTCCCTGCCGCCGCCGTGGCCGGAGCCGTGCTCGGTTTCAACTTCCTCGGCGATGCCCTGCGCGACCAGCTCGACCCTCGCACCCGGCTGGAATTGGGACTTTGACAATGCTCGGCTGGCCCACAAATGCCGGGTGCCCCACCTTCGGCGCAGTTTTATCGCGCCTAAGGTGGGATACCTCGAACCTCAATTTTCCCTTCCTTCGTCTCCCACAAATCTTGGGTGCCCCAGGTCTCGATTTTGAGACCTGGGATACCTCAAACTACGGGTGCCCCACCTTCGGCGCAGCTTTATCGCGCCTAAGGTGGGATACCTCGAACCTCTACCGGCCCACTTCATTAGATAAACAAGTGTTCGGGGAGACTCCGTGAAGATCGGCGTCGTCAGCGATACCCACGGCCTCTTTCGCCCTGAGGTTGCCCCCGCTCTGGCCGGAGTCGAGCGCATCCTGCATCTGGGCGATGTGGGCAAGCCCTCGGTGCTCAAAGCGCTGGGCAAGATCGCTCCGGTCACCGCCGTGCGCGGCAATGTGGACCGCGAGGGCCTGTGCGGCAAGCTGCCGGAGACCGAGGTTCTCCTCATCGCAGGCCGCTACGTTTACATGCTCCACGACCTGAACACGCTGCACCTGGACCCCGCCGCCGGTAAGTTTGCCGCGGTCCTCTTCGGCCACACACACGTGCCCAACTTCTACCGGCGCAAAGGCGTGCTCTACTTCAATCCCGGCTCCTGCGGCCCGCGGCGCTTCCGGCTACCGGTTACGGTCGGGCTGCTAACGGTGGGCAAGGACGGCGAGTTCAAAGCGCAAATCATCCCGCTCACCCCAGCTTAGGTAGGGGTAACTTCCGAATTGCCGGTGACACGCCCGCCACCCAGGCGTAACGTAGTTACTATGGGGGGGAAATTCGGACAATCCTTATGAGACTTCGATGGAAGTGCGTTTTCGTTGTTTGGCTTACTTGTGCGGCAACCGGCATAATCAGCAGCCAACACGGCCCCTTCGGCCGCTATACCGGGCCAAACTCACTCGGGACTTACAGCCATGACCGCGTCATCACACTCAAGTCGTTTCTGACATCTTTTGGGACAGTGCCCTCGCGACGCGACACTTACTGCATAGCCGATGCGGACCACGGACTGTTCCTCTATGCAAGAGTTGATGACGAACATAACCGTGGACATGTGGATGTGGTCTTTTTAAGCTCCTTTCCAAACTGCAGGCATCTTCCGGTGGTTTCCGCGACGATTGATCCGGCAATCTGGAAGACTCCTGAGGGGGTCGGAATAGGCAGCACAAAACAAGTTGTTGTGAAAGAGTATGGTCAACCTCAATTCAGCTTCAAAGAAGAATTGAAGTCTAGAGGTCGCATAGCAGGAATGAGAGACTCTGATCAAATTCAGATCGATTTCGGTGACTTGTCCTACGACTACACTTGCATGATTGACGAAAAGCACGGTTGCGATGATCTTCGTGTAACTGAATTCGGATTCAAGCACGACAAAGTGATCTGGATTTCAATCTCCGATTCTGAGTGACGTTCCTCAACATTCTGAAACCAAAGAATCTCCCCGATGCGTCCGCCAGAACTCTAAGAAGCCTCTGCATTTTCTGTTCCGGTCGGTTTGTTGCCAAACCAGACATTACCCCATCCAGCCCCACACCAGTTACGGCCGCAGGCTACCCCCTCATCCTCGGATTCACCCACCTATAAACCACATCCGTCAGCAAATTCACCAGCACATACGTCAACCCAATCGACAGCAAACATCCCTGCACCAGCGCGTAGTCGCGATTGGAGATGGCGCTGACCGTCAGCCGCCCCAAGCCGGGCCAACTGAAGATCGTCTCCGTCACAATCGCCCCGGCCAGCAGCGCGCCGAACTGCAAACCCACCACGGTGATGATGGGAACCAGCGCGTTGGGCAGCGCGTGGCGGCAGACAACGGCGGTCTCGCTGAGTCCCTTGGCCCTTGCTGTCCGGATGTAATCCTGGCCCAACTCCTCCAGCATCGCCGTGCGCACCATGCGGGTTAAAATAGCGGCCAATGACGCGCCCATCGCAATCGACGGCAGCACCAGGTAACGCCAATCGATGGAGTTGCCGCCGCCCGCGTTTGCCCCGGAGACCGGGAGCCACCCCAGGCTGATGGAAAAGACCAAAATCAGCACCGGGCCCAGCGCCAGCCCCGGCACCGAAAGCCCAAACAGGCTCACCACGGATAACAACTGATCGATCCATCGCCCCCGCCGCACCGCGGCCAGAATGCCGGCGGGCAGAGCCAGCACCAGCCCGAAACACAGCGCCGTCAGCGTAAGCGCCAGCGTATAGGGGTAGCGTGCAGCAATCAGGCGGCCCACCGTGTCGTGCAGTCGGATGGAGCTTCCCAGGTCGCCGCGCAAAACGCCTGCCCAGTAGTGCAGATACTGTGCCCCGAGCGGCAGGTCGAGCCCGTACTGGTGGCGCAGCGCCGTCATATCCGCCGGAGTCGCGCCCTCGCCCAGCATCTGCAGAATCGGGTCGCCGGGAACCAGGTGTATGAGCAGAAAGACCAGCGAAACCACCAGCCAGACGACCGGAAGCGTAAGCGCGAGGCGGGTGAGGATCTGCTTCATGGGCTCGCCTACCACGATAAATCAGGAGGCAGGGTTCAGGGGTCAGGGGACAGGGGGCAGGGGGCAGGGGATAGGGTTCAGGGGGCAGGGGATAGGGGACAACAGGGTAATCGCATGAACCATTTTGCTGACTAGCATGGTCCCGATTTCTATCGCGCCGGAGGCGCAATGGTCGTTAGCCCCGCGCTTCAGCGCGGGGAAGGAAGCCGGCATTAGCCACTCAGCCCCGTAGGGGCGGCGCAAACGGCGAAAGTGTCATCAAGATATTGTTCATGCGATTGCCCTGAGGGGACGGAATGGTGACACTCCACCGGGCGCGGGCTCCTACCGGTACACCTCCGGAACGAAGTTCTGCTCGCTCATGGGAGGACGAACGTACTTGGCTTTTTCGAGCTTTGGCAACTTGAGCGGCTCGGGGGTCAGGTCGTGGTAGGGAATCATGGACAGCAGATGGTGGATGACGTTCAGCCGGGCGGACTTTTTGTCTTCGGCGTTGATCACGTGCCAGGGCGTCTGCTTGAGGTCGGTGATCGCGAACATCTCGTCTTTGGCGCGGGAATAATCCGCCCAATGCTTGCGTGCTTCAAGGTCCATCGGGCTTAGCTTCCAGCGCTTGGTCGGCGTTTTTATCCGATCCTGAAAACGCCGCTCCTGCTCATCGTCGCTGACGGAAAACCAGTACTTGATGAGGACGATGCCGGAGCGGATCAGCATGCGCTCGAACTCCGGGCAGCTCTGCATGAACTCCCGGTACTCGCGCTCGGTGCAGAAGCCCATCACGCGCTCCACGCCGGCGCGGTTGTACCAACTGCGGTCGAAGAGCACCATCTCGCCCGCCGCGGGAAGATGCGCGACATAGCGCTGAAAGTACCATTGCGTCTTTTCGCGCTCCGTGGGCGTG